>Ga0209147_100082_pt1 | contig 194153 bp, 214 predicted proteins | sample AraplaCol_mLB_r2_FD_184278 | JGI IMG/M metagenome (GOLD analysis project Ga0209147, IMG submission 184278) | Arabidopsis root microbial communities from North Carolina, USA - plate scrape CL_Col_mLB_r2 (SPAdes) (version 2) | ecosystem: Host-associated > Plants > Roots > Endosphere | place: USA...
AACAGAGTGAACGAACAAGTGATTTCCCCCATGTTTTTTGTAAGCTTTTTGACTTCGAACTCATCCCATACGCACCTGACATTAAAGTTGATGTTGTTTTCGATACAGATACTCATCGAATTTACCGGCCCTTTTATTAAAGGGCTTTTTTCAATAACTACTAAGTAAAGTTGCCAAAAACTTGAAATTCTTGGTGAATTTCGCTATCATTAGCCAAAATCGGTTCAAGCCTAAGGGTGGTGATCTCCGTGTCTAGCGTTGGTTATCCTGGATTAATACTGATAGCGACTGTCGCTTTTATCGTTGTTGTCGCTGCCTACTTCGTAATTAGAATTTCATCACGTAAACGCTAATTGAATACTTGATCAATCGAGACCAGTCTTAATGGCTGGTTTTCAAATTACACAATTTGATAAATCAGTCTTTAGTCGGATATATCTATCATCCTCATGACGTTTCTACAACCAAGCAAAATGAACTAAAGTGAATTAATAGAAAAGATGATTGAGGAGCCATTGGTATGAAAAAACTGTTAGCGTTTATTTTTGGATTTTTAATCTTAGATTTATTCTTTTATCTTCCTGGTATCGTTATGCGTTTAGCTGATAGCAAAGCAATGTTTGCGATCCTCGCGATTGTATTTTTCTTTATTGCGATCTTGGTGATCAAAAAAACAGGCGGAAAGAACTTTAGCGACATTGGACTTACAAAACATAAACATTGGGGTCGAAATCTACTTATCGGTTTTTTATTTGGAGTTATTTTCCCTTCACTTTATTTCCTCGTTGAAGCTAATTTAAATATTGTTACGATAACAAACATTGTTCCAGGCAATGTCTTTCTATTCATGCTTCTTTTAGCTCTACTTCAATTTGCATATATCGCATTTGCAGAAGAAATCGTTACGAGAGGATATCTATACAAGCATTTAACACAATACCTTTCTACACGAAATACCCTAATTATCGCGTCAATTGTATTTGCTTCTCACCACTGGCAGCATTACGACCAAGGTTACGCCGAAATGATTAGGCTTTTTATCGATGGCGTTTTATACGGTATCTTTTTACTAAAGACAAGGTCACTTTGGTTTGGAATTGGCTTGCATTGGGCTAACAACATCTCATCTGTGTTATTTTCCCAAATGATCCAGTTCAGTTTGAACGATAATCTTTTGTGGCTAGACTGGACACTTTATTACATAGTTCAATTCACCATGTTGTTCACTTTTATCTTGGTATCCCGTTTTTTGGGGAGAGGGAACTTTTTGCAAAACCAATCTCCAAAGAGTTCCATAGGCATCTGATCTTGAAGTATACTTTTTGAGCATTTAGTTAAGCTGCATCGTGAATCTGTTTTATGGACCAAAGAATCGGATAGACTTGCTGTGGAACTACTGCATTTCCGAGGGCTCTAACACGGTCCACCCCGCTGGGAAGCCCATGTAGGCTTCTGCATAGTCTGGATTCAAATGTGTTAAATCTTCTTTCCGCATCCGAAAACGACTGGCTAGCTTGTCCGATCTGTAGGTCGAGCTTCCCCAGTACCGTCCCCTGACTACCCCTTTCCATTCCGAAGCTGTTAAGGTGGGCCACAATGAATACCCTGTCTCTTCTGTGAAAGGCTCCGACGGCACTAGCTGGAATAATAAACGGTTCTGCGGTGTAGCCGATTCTTTCCAGGTCAGAAAGCACATCATCGAGCCCCAGTGTGACATGCCCAGCAACATTTTCACCAAGGAACCAATTGGGCCTGATCTCCTGTAATAAACGGCTAACCTCCGGCCAGAGGTGACGGTCATCATCTTCGCCTTTTCGCTCCCCGGCATGACTGAAAGGTTGGCAAGGGTATCCTCCGCAAATAATGTCAATTGCTCGCTCATCCCCTATGACCCCCTTCTCTATAAGCTTCTGCTTGTTGATCGTTCGTACATCATCAAAGATAGGAACTCCAGGCCAATGTTTCTTCAAAACCTTCTGGCAGAAAGGATCGATTTCACAGAAGGCAACCGTTTCTATTCCAGCCCACTGAGCTGCCAAGTCAATTCCGCCGATACCGGCGAATAGCGACAGCATCCTCATGTCTTTCACCGCCTATTCGCATATCGCATAATGACTCTTGCATTTCGGTAGCTCTGGAAACTCAATGACACCGTTATTCCCACCTGACCAAGCCACTACATCATCGACCCAGTTAATCATCCCTTTTCGCAATGGCGCAAAAAATGTCCGGCCAACCATTGACTCCCACTCCCTGATCCGGTCGAAGTGCTCGGGGAAGTGCTGGGCAATCTCGTATATTTCGTCCTTGTTAGCCATGATGCAAGGGAAGCAGCCTACCCTTTTGAATCCCATTTTGTACAGTGGATTTGGCTCCACATCATGCTCTTTCAGGTAGTTGAAAACGTCCTCTGCTGTCCAATCAACCAACGGGCGCCAGATGGGGCATTTATAGAATTCGTCGTACTCCATCCGCTTGGCATTTGCCCTGGCTAATGATTCATCCCGCCGCACGCCTACCAACATTACTTTCTCGTCATCAAATTGCTTGATGAATTTCTTTGCAGGCTCCAGTTTTAGGTCAGTGGTGCAAAACCGCGCTTGTGATGAGGCGAATCTACCTTTATGCAATGCCTGCTGGAGCATCAGTGGCAGCTCCCCGAACTCCTCTTCAGTCAGCCCGTATTTCTCTGCTTTGGTTGTGGGGATCTCCGCACGAAGCCTCACAATTTCAAATTCGAGTTTTTCCTGCAGATAGTCGATGTATTGGTATGTGAAATCATGTTCGTTTCCTGTGTCAGAGAAGAAAGGAACGATCATGTTGTTGGGTAGATGATTCTTGGCCCAGAGAAGCAATGCTGTGCTATCCTTCCCGCCAGATACGCTTACGAAGAACCTCATGGGCTCGCCTTCTTTCCGTTTAACATAATTGAGCTTGTGTACCCTATCCGTTACGGTGGCTTTTCTTACTATCCGCAGCCTTCTTGAGTGCCAAAGTGTCCTGCTTGCTCAACCACTTTTTCGGCTCAGTCCCAGCCTTCACTCGAAATGATTTGAATACAGATTTCATTCTGATCTCCTCCAAAATGCTATTTTTGTCCCAACTCCTCGTGGCATAATGACACAAAGGAGTTGGTCCCATGGAAAAGTCGTTTTACTATTCGGTGCCTTGGAGTGATGTGAGCTTCCTGAAGGATGCCTTGGCTGCAATGGAAGTTCCTTACTGGATCGAACAGCCTACCGAACGCCTACAATTGGCCCCTGGAGAAGTAGCTTTCGTTTTTCCGGATCTCCACGTTCGGGTTTACAACCATATACGGGAATTATTCAATGGTCATGGGCTACGCTACCCTGAGTAGAGAAGCCAGCGTTCTGAAGTCATAATCATCCTTGTTTCCTCCCGTTCCAAGGCTGTATGCCGCCCCCTATCTTGTAGTTATTCACCCAAGGGTTGGCGCCTGTTTGCTTGATAAATTCGTTCACATCCCGCTTGAGTATGCAGGATCGCCTCCAGGGGTGGTTTGCTTTGGTTTTTACCACTGTCATAGATTCCCCCACCTTTCAGGAAGGGAGCAGCGTTACGCTGCCCCTTGTTCCCCGTCGTTGTTGGATTTTGTCATATGCTCAGCCACCAGCTTTTTGTATTCTCTCCACTCCGTCTGGAGCTTCCCAGAAGATACCCCGAGCCCTTTTGCGAGCTCTATCCATGTTTCACCATCCCTTTTTCGCTGCAATAGAGATGGGAAATCAAACGTAATCCCTTCGAAAATTGGAGCTTGTCCACTCAAAATAAAGGACTCCAGTGTTTCCTTGTCGGTGCTTCCTGCAGCCGGTACATTTTCTTGTTGCTCCTCGTTTGCTGCTTGCTCACCGGCCTGTCCTTCATCACCCTCATTGTCTCGCAGAGAGCCATCCTCTTCCGTGATTGGTTCACCCTTCTCTCCTGAAGTCCCATCATCATCAGCGTTCACTTCAGAGGTAGGTATTTCGCTCTCGGATAGCTCATCATTTTGACCTTCTATAGCGCTGTTATCCATCTCTTCTTGGTCACTGATGTTCATCACAACGCCTGATCCGTCAGTGGTGTAGGTGATTCCTTCCCGCTCGTCATCTTCGTCAAAATCTATCGCCATTTGCGAATCCCCAAGGTTAACAGCCACCACGCTACCGATCATATCAACCGTGTTGAGGAAGGCCTCCGGTGCAATTTTCCCGACAACTTCAAGTTGGATAATCTTTTTCTTACCATCAGTGTTGACCTTCTTCACTTCCGCCATAAATTGTGCTTGCTTGCTCATTTTTCACACTCTCCTTCAATTTTATATATATCGAGCGCTATCTGATTCCGGCATTTCACTTTCTTGCGATTTGGTTTGTCGACTATGATAAGCCCTCCAACGACTGGCTCAATTTCTATTCGGGGCCGCTGTCGGTCGATCTGGAAGTCATGGTATTGGATCAGTGCCTGACTATCATCCTTGTAGATGATCCCTTCAAGAGCGTCTGCCCAGGCTTTGTCAGTGTTGTGGCAGTCCTTTGACTTGGCATCATTCCAGAAGATCCAGACACGGAGGATAACTTTCCGGTCTGATACTGGCTCCCAATCATAATCCATGGCCCATTCTAGAGCAGCTCCAGCAACTCTTTCCTTGTAAATCTCGCCCCATTTACCAAGAGTAGGACGGTTATTGACGATGGTGTATAAGTGGTTCCAAGAAGGAACGACCCAGATATTTTCCATCTTTTGCGTTGTCTTGTTCCGCCTTCTCTTCTCCATAAGCAAGGGGATAATCATCCGATTCAAATCTATTCCCCCCTAGATTTATGCACCGGTATTCAATGTCGAATTAACTTGTCTGCCAGGGGCCAGCTCCCAGTCAACAAAGTCCTGAAACACACGACGAAACGCTAAATCTACCGTCCCCACTGATCCGTCCCGATTCTTTGCAATGATCAATTCCACTTTGCTGATAGGCTCGCCAGTTGCAAAATTCACGTACTCCTCGCTGTCATCCCTATGTAAAAAGGCAACCACATCAGCATCCTGCTCTATATTTCCGCTCTCTCGAAGGCTCGAAAGATTTGGGCGCTTCACCACACCCTTTTCCACATCTCGGTTCAACTGAGCTAGTAGGACTACCGGACAATCCAACTCTTTTGCCAATTCCTTCAGCGTTCCGGTGTACTCCCCGATCTCCTGATCTCGGTTCACATTGCGGTTTCGCCGGCCGCGTCCCTTGTTTCCGATCAAACCAAGGTAGTCGATCAAGATCATGCCTACCTTGCCATATTTGCGTTTTAGTGCTCGGGACTCCGCGACGATCTCCATCAACGCCTGTCTACCCTTGTCCTCCAGATAGATGCTTGAACGGTAGAACTTGTCGCTAGCGTGCGTAAAGACACGCCATTCACCTTCGGACATCTTGTTGTGGCGGATTTTCATCAAGGGTATTTTTGCTTCGGCAGCGATCATCCGGTTTAGAAGATCACCCTTCCTCATCTCCAAGGAAAAAATAGCTACCGGGTCGCTACCTTCCTTCAATCCCGCAGTCCTGGCCATCTTGAGAGCGAAAGCTGTTTTTCCAACCGATGGCCGCGCTCCGATGATGATCAACTGGCCTCCGCAAGCTCCACTTGTCAGCAGGTCTGCCTTGGAGATACCCCATGACTTTCCAAGGATTCCGCCACCCTCGGTTATGGTGTTCTCGATGACTGAAATATGGTCAAGGATAAAATCCCTGATTGGTTGTAGCCCTCCACGCTTGTTAGGCCGTATTTCAGACACACTCTTTTCTGCCAAGTTAATCAGTTCCTCAACACTGTCATAGTCGCCATTCAAGGTTTTAGCTCTGAGCATATCCGCATAGCGCAGTATTCGCCTTGCCATTGATGTTTCTTTCACCAACTCCGCATGATGATCGGCAGCTGCTGCGGAAGCAATGACGCTTCCGAGTTTGGTCAGATACTGAACTCCTCCCACCGAATCCAGTTGTTTCCGTTCACTGAGTTCCGTTGTGAGGGCAACAAGGTCAATCTTCTTCCCCCGGTCCCTTAGTGACAGTAGTGCCTTGTATATCTCCCGGTGACTGTCGAGAAAAAAGTCTTCCGTGTTCAAAATCAGGTCTATCTCGTCTAAAATCAGCGGGTCCATAATAATGCTGCCGAGAGTGGCTTTTTCCGCCGGTATGTTCTGTAGTCTGTCGATCATGTGCTGTCTCCTTTCCCAAAGAGCATTTCTTGAAAGGCCATGTCATTAGCTGCTCGCCGCTCAAAACCAACATAGTTCTGATCAACTCCTGGTGAAGTGGTAGAACTGCTTGGCAACGGCTCAGATCGAGGAGGCGGCATTGGGACCACCTTTCTACGCATTTGACCTTCCAGTTTGTCGTACTGTCTGCGTAGGGTTGCTGCAGATAGGATGTTGGGTTGCCAAAAAGAATCGTTTGTCGCCCATTGAATCACCAGGGCGATATCCCGTCGTTCACGCTTATCCAACTCAACAAGCTTTCGCATATCATCTGCCCATGCTGCGAGAGAGACGGGAGATTCATCAGGTACTTTTGCATTTGGCTTCCAGCGAAGGATACGATCCCTGAGATATTTCGCCAGCTTATAAGCATCCGTCGATTCGTCATAAACGCGCTTGTTGCGTTTGGGACAAGAATCTTTACTATGTTTATCTTGTTGTTTAACTGATGTTAAGGAGTGGGGAATGCATTGGGGATTCTCTTGGGGAATTGTTGCGGATACCCCATTATCAGAATCACCGTCATCCATTGGCACACCTGGGTTTTCATCCCCTTCGCTCTTGCGGGTCTCTTGGGGATTGTCATGGGGATTCTCTTGGGGAAAATTTGCCCCCTCTGACCGCTTGTAACTGGATAAATCTTGCATTTTGTCATAATCGATGATCGTGATTTTCAGACCTTGTTTTCGGTTATTGCCTGCCGCCTCTACTTGGATAAAACCGTCCTTCACCAGGCAATCCAAGGAATATCGAATCATGTCTCTGGACCAACCAGTCTCGTTGGCCAGCTTTAACGCTGACGTAATCAACTGACCACGTCTACAATCCCCTGCACCCCTGTAATTTGCTTGTTCCACCAGATCGGCGAACAGCAGCTTGTCTCTCTTTGATCGGAAAGGCATTCGGGGAAGGACATAAAACCCCGTTGCGTTGTATTCTGTTGTGCCCATCCCCTGCTCTCCTCCCTTTTACGAAACTCTACGTTTAGCGCTCATCTCAAGAAAAACAACAGGGACGATCCATGCTTTCTTTCGCTTATCCAAACAATGGAGCTTTGCGCATTCCTGGCGGTCGTGTCGCAATATCTTGATGACCTTCCAGCGCAGCCCCCGAAGGGAATAGATTTGCTCTATCATGCGACATCCAACTCCTTGACCAGCACCTTCAAGTGAACCTTCAGAGCATTGATAATCTCCTGTGTTGCCTCAAAACTGTTCTTCCATCGATGCATATCTGATTCTGCCTGCGCTTCTTTTTCCCGAAGCTCCTGTGTCATCCGATCCGCGGTTGCTTCTTTGACGACACCACTGCCCTCTGTTGTCGCGGCGATTTCTCCCCATTTGCCTTTTCGTGCCGCATAAATACGTCCGAATTCATTTACCGCTTCTGCATGGAACCGGCCAACCTCCAATAGAGCAAGGCTATACAGGTAAATTTTTCGAGTCACTTGAGCCGGAATTTCATCGTCCAGCGTGTTAATCTCGGCATAATATCGTTTTAAGCGATCTAGGCTCCTTATCTCACTCATTTGTGATCACTCCTGTCAGAAAGGCAAATCATCGTCGCTGATGTTAATTGAACGGCTTGGCGGGAACATATCATCAGGTTTCTCATCCTGGTTCTTGGGGGACAGAAACTGTACGTTTTCGCCTACAACCTCTGTCACATATCGCTTTTTGCCTTCCTTGTCGTCATATGAACGTGTTTGTATTCGACCTTCCAGCAGCACCTTGCTTCCCTTACGCAAAAAGTTGGCGCAATTCTCAGCCGTTTTCTGCCACACCACGCAGTTGATCCAATCCGGCTGTTGTTCCGCCCCATCTTTTGTCTTGGGGCGGCTGACGGCCAATGTAAAGGTCGTAACCGCCGTGCCACTTGGTGTGTATCTCATTTCCGGATCGCGGGCTAGGTGTCCGATTAAAAACACACGGTTCAATCTAGGCCACACCTTTCTCTTTCATTTTGTTCGTTAGTGTTTCATCCATTTGCTGATTGGTTTTTCCTTTACCCTTTTGAGCCTTGAACCACGTATCGTACCCTTCTAGGGATCCTGCGAGTTTTTGCCATTTGGCTTTTAGAACAGCTTCTGAAGGCTCTTTAGTCTCTGATTTTGTATTGGCCTTATGGGTCTGTCCTTCTTTCTGCTGATTCTTCAACTTCTCGTCCCATTCATCACTTGATACCTTGTCAGGGTCTTCCCCTGTTGGAATGGCAAACGCACGTAAAAGTAGGTACTTGTATGAGTAGGTCATCGCTTTCCCTACACCTTTATCTTGGGTGTCAACTCCAGTTCCGCTTGAGACAGCTACGATGCTGTCTCCGGTATCCACATCAACAATCTGGTATTTTACGTTAACAGTAGTTAGGTCACCTTGACGGAAGTGCTCTTGTTCAATTGGAATAATCACGAGGCCATGTTCCCGCATTGCTGCCCCTACAGCGGATGTAACTTTTTCTTCCGAAATAGCCTTATATTTTGTTGTTTTAAATTCAACTTTGTCATCCTTTTGCAAGTATTCGACATCTTTCATTACAGCTAATATCTTTTTGTAAACGCTCATGAATCAGCGACCTCTACTCTCAATGCTTCCGGCTGCGGTAACACCAGAACACCTTCAATCACAGCGCCGCTTTCAGGCTCGACTACCCGGCCATCTTCCAGGACTTGAACAATTCCTTTCAAGGCAACCTTATCCAACTCTTTCTTCACACGGATGAACTGATTAAAGCCGGCCGATTCCACTGCCTCAAGTGCTTTCTTCTCATCGTAGTCCCATTTTGGCTGCTGTTTTCGGAAGCTGACTTTTCCGTATGGAGTTGAAGCCTTCCACTTCGGATCGCGGATACGTTGTTCACGAGCAAACTCTTCAATGAGCATCATAAAAAACTGGCGATTCTCTTCAATTGAGTGGGTTTCCTTATCCAACCACTCTTGAATCCGCGCCTTTTCCTTTGCAGCCAGCTCTCTGGCATCCAGCTGCTTTGTATCAAGGGCTGCCAGCTTACGAAGTGCCCAGTTCAGGGATTCCAGATCCGTAATACGAAAACGTTGCTTAACCTCGGATTCAGGTAAATGAAAAGCCATTTCTTGAAGCTCATCCAATTCCAAAGCCATTAAAGCGTTGATTGCCATAAAAACTCCTCCTACTTGATTTTTGGGAGGCCAATCGGCTACGATTGAAGTACGATTCCCAATCGAAGCTTCATCGACCGAGACTCCGTTGCCGCGGGGTCTTTTGTTTTACTTTCTCGTACATTTGACACATTAGGCCTGATAGAATCATTTCACTCACTTGTCCTACATCTCTCACCTCTCTCACTTGTCCTACATCTCTCACCTCTCTCATTTGGTCACGAGGCAGCCGCGTCCCAACCTCTACGCGGCCGTTACAGCTCCTAGACTGCGCCACAATCTCTTGCCCCGTTATGTATGACCTGTCTCATCAGTGCCGGACGGTCATTCCCGGCAGACTAGGGCTTGTTAGGCCCCAGTTTCGACTTATGCTGTTGCCCATTGAGGCTGCAGTTTCTCCTCTAGATCTGTAATCTCACTACGTCGGTATTCAATTTCGTCTTGGAGATCCTTCATGCGGGCATATGCTGCATCACGCTTGTTGCGATATTGCAAATGTAGGTCATCTGCTTCGAAATACTCGGACTTCGCCTCTTCTATCATCACAGCGAGATTCTGAATCTCCTTTTGCAACTCCTGGATACGGATATGAGTTGGTTTCAAGTGCTTGTCCTCCTTGATTGAGTGTGTTAGCATTACAGTACAAATGTTTGTTTTTGTTTTGTTTAGGCGGTCTGTTGCGAGCAGGCCGTCTTTTCCTTTTGTTGCAGTTCCTGTGCAATCTGACGTGTAATCTGCTTGTACAATTCGTGGGCTGCATCGTCACCTGCAGTCTTTGCAACCATCATCATGCGCTGGTAAAAGTGCAGTTGCATACGCTTGGTTTGTTCACTCATGCCTTTCCTCCCCCAAATCGGCTTTGAAATGCATTAGCCTGGCTCGGTAGTTTTCAGTTTGCTCAGCAGATATTGTATGCCGCTTTGCAATCTCAGGTAGTAGCAACGCCGTCATCGCAGCATCATAAGCGAAAGTATCCTCTAGCACCGTCAAAAGACGGCGGTTCCATGCGTTACGCTCCATTGCCCATCCCTCCTATAAAAAACAGAATGTGAACAGCATATTCATGATCGAAACCATATCTACACCAGAGATCAGTGCGACGAATATCTCTGTTGCCCCAGTTGTCTGTATCCATGTGATCATCGTCTGTGCTTCAAGTACTTGCTTTCCATTCTCCAGCTTGCTTATCGAGCTACGGGCAAGATGTAGCTTTTCAGCAAGTTGCTCCTGCGTCATCTTTGCCCGTAGCCGACACTTTCTTAAGACCAATCCAAGTTCCACCTATAACCCTCCTTTCTGTCGGAATGTTCTTAACTAGAACAGACAGGAGAGACTATGTAGTTGTAAAATCAAACTGTGCTCATCTTTCAGACTCTCCCCTCGTGGCTCACGATGGGGCCTTTTCATTTCTTGAGTTCCTTATTAAGCAGTTTCTTCTTTTACAACAGGTTGATCTGAGGAAGTTTCTTCTCTAGGTTCAGCTGGCTTTGACTCAAGCAAGACTTTTAAAGCTTGGACCATTCGTTTCATGTCAGGTGCAAACTCACGATGGAATTCGATACCTTTAGGTGGTTTGATCATTGTTTGCCTCCTTTCAAGCTGATACCTCACTGTCACACGAGTGATACACATTGTCCAAAAAAAAGATATCTTCAAATGTAAGATTTGGAAAAGCTGCAAGCACTTTGGCGATGAAATCCTTGCCTAGAGAAAAGCGTTTGTCAACGGCAGGAAGCTTCGCCCTCCATAGTTGGCTTCTTGATACTCCAATGAACTCTGCAAACTCCTGGTCATTCATCTTCAAATCGTTCTGGAGATTATCGAGAATCCCCGCCTTTAGAGTCACTGTCACTTATTTACCCCCTTTCGTGTCTCACGCTTGTTACAAATATAAATTACCATATGTGTAACATGTGTGCAACAACAAATTTCACGAATGATACATTTTTGTTTCATACATGATACATAAATTTGATATGATTAAGACGGTGATGTGACTATGAATAAAAAAGAATTCGGCGTTTATTTTGCTCGTATTAGAGAAAAAAGTGGATACAGAAGCCAACGGGAACTCGCAGATGTTTCAGGTGTGAGCCATTCGACAATTAATAGAATTGAAGCTGGTACCCATAAAACTAAACACGAAACCTTGAAAGTGCTCGCTCCTTACCTAAAGGGCGTTTCATATGAGGAACTTTTGGAGAAAGCCGGAATCTTGGAGGATAACCCTTTCCCTTCCTCCAAGAAAGACAAACCACTTTCCGAATATGAAAGCTTATTCTTCTATGAGCTGGACAAGTTAAGCGAGGAAGATAAGAAGAAAGCTTTGGAGCATGTGAGATACTTGAGGTATTTGGCGGAGCATGAGAATAAGAAATGACAACGAGACACGCTATACTCTGCGTGTCTTTATTGTTAAGGGGGGAGACTTCTAAAGTATGGACCTTTTTGAGAATTGCACTAATCTTGCTTCCAAAGATGAGCTTATTCAATTCATTAAAGCATTAAGACACGATCTTCAAATTAATCCCAACGAATGGGAAAACCTATCACTCGCTTCCTTTTTGGAGGCAATGGAATCCTGGATGGAAGATACGAGAGATATGGGTTATCTACCCGATCTACCAGAGTGGAAGTCATTCGCTGCTATATTATATATGGGAAAGATATATGAATAAGCTTTAGAACATAAAGGGTTATTTGGGATATCTTGCAGAGCAGGAGAATAAGGGATGACAGCAAGACTTGCTAACATTTTGCGGGTCTTTTGTATTTTGTTACGTTGGAGGATTCTGTGAAGAAATTAAGAGGCAAGAAACGATACTACAGAAATTTACTAGCACGTGCTACAGATTATAATCTAAGACTGACTGAAGAGTCCTGGTTTGACATGTGGCATACCCATTTAGATTGGTCAGGAATTGGTAATCAGGGGATAAGACCAAGGAGACAGCATATATCAGCACTCGTCCAACTGCATAACAATTTGCTTAAGCAGCTTGAATCGTTTTCAAAGCCCTATCAAATTTGGATGACTATTTATGAAAATGATTCAGGTCAGGATGCAGTCTTTATCCATACACCAAATGAAAATCGAGATAATTTCCCATTCAAATTCGATCATATTGCTTGGAATTGCCAAGTTCCTGAGATACTCAAAGGAATTTTAAATGCAGTCGAATATGAGATTGGATATTATTATTCAGTTGACGATGATGAAAAGATTTATTTTCTTTGTTTAAAGAACGTCGAGATATCTTTATCTTATCCATGTTGTAATCAATATGAATGCTAACTATCTCGGAGGATTGAATCCATGGGCAAATACGGGCAAGCTGCCATCCTAGCCGTAGATTTTTTAGAGTCAAACCGTACTAAATCACCCCGAGAAGCATGGGAACTTGCGACAAGTGAATTATTTGGTAAAGGTACACATGCTCAAAAGAAGGGATGTCCACGTGGGGCATTTTTGGGTCTATGTGAGGAGGGATTGGTTCGGGGAGTCGCTCCAGGAAAGTATACAGAATCGAGGGATAATAAAGACTATGCTCTACAAGGTCTTGCCCTCTTAAAGCAGAACCCCTCTTTTGCAAAAAGTCCATCAGCTTTATGGAAGGCGATTGGGATTAACAAAAGTCATAACTCCCAGATGGATGTTGTATTATCTCTATGGGAGAAAAATTATTTGCTTAAATAACATTCTGTATAAAGTTAGAAAGGTTTCATTCCCGAAGGGATAATCTTTCTTTCGGCCAATATGTCAAGGGTACGCTTCGCTTACAGCCATAACCCTGTTGGCTCCGAAAAAGAAGTCCCCATTAGGGAATGAAACCTTTTAATGATGGAGTGATTGAGTTTACTCAAAATCGTGACAGTCTCCGCGTAACTTACGTGCCTCATAATGTTATACTACTATTTTTGTGTTTCATTAATAAGGACTTTTGGCATATTCATTAAAACCAATATGTCTGTAATCAACCGGGCCAAAGAATTGCCAGTAATGATACGCTGTTTTATTTGAAGTGATATCGTAATTTTCTTTTGGACTACCTACGACCTGAATATACACTGGGTTCTCGTGACGAAATAAATGCTTAGTTAATTTAAATCTAAAATGAGCATCGTCATCAGATAACGAAAAACCGATGAAAACAACTTTGTCCGCTTTCCGCAACACTTGATCTGCTTTCCGTTGTAACTCTATCCAATGGCTGTGAACATCAATACGCTCTTTTGTAGGAGGGAACAAAAACTCGTTTAGTAATGTATTATCATCTATGCATTTTCTTGATGACAAAGACTTATATAATTCCTCATCTACAAATCGAAATGCTTCGAAGCATGTTGGGCAGATCATCCAGTTAAGAGATCCATGGAGCTTAATAATTTCTATTTTTTCGCTTACACCTTTCTCGTCCTCAACAGTAAGATCATCGTTCACTTTTTCCTTACCCAAAGTCCGAAATGGATAAGCATAATTAATACTTTTACTTCCAAAAGCATCTTTTAATGCTACATCAAGAAATAGGTCGTAGTTCAGTGTAATGAAACTTATCTTCCCATTGCTCTCACAGAATCCTTTTAGTTGATTCGCTAATTCATGGTAGCTATTTTTTATGCCGAGATCTGTCTGATCAATAAAGAATTGCCTTAACTCCCGGATCAACTCCTTTTTTAAATCTCGAAGTTTATCCAATGAATAACTTGAATTAAGCACTTCTTCCCGATCGAGGGCAATATCAATAATATTTAATACTTGATTAAATGAGGGGTATGGCAGCCCCAGTTTTTTTTGACATTTGAACACTTCTTCAATAAATCGTTCAATTTTATCATTTGGACACTCAAGTAACATTTCTCGCAGTAAATTAGCACCACCAGGTAATAGATCGGCGGACGCTCCAGCTCCTAAAACAAATACGATATGTTCATATCTTCTTGCACTCATTTTATTTTGAATTTGTACGAACATTCTCGTCGCTGTTTCAAGGTCACCCTTGATTGGAAATCGTTTATAGTTTTCTTGTTCGACAATAAAATGAAGTCTACCTTGATCGATTCGCGTTGCTTTACATTCTTGCAACTCTACCAATCCAGTTTCCTGTTGAATAAAACGCACTTTAAATACTTTATTAATCAGTAAATCCGGGGCGGCCAAATGCTCTAGTTGTCCAGATATTTCACCACTCTGCTCATTAATACTAACCAAGTCTAACTTAAGGTAACCACAATCAGAGTAATCGATAGCTGTAACACTAGCACGAGAATTATTTGGTAATATCGTTTCCGGGTGCAACAACGCAGCAAAATTTAATGTCATGGCTACACCCTCTTTCTATCTAAAGTTTTCCGAACAAGAAAACTTATATCGTTCCTCAGAGTATTAATAACACTAGTAACTTGTTCTTTCGCCCCCCCTAAACTCAACTCTGGTAAACTCTGAAGCGCATAAGCTAGATTAAAACGCACTAATCGTGATGTATCTTTGGAACCTATATCCATAGCCTGTAGAGCATAAGCCCAACAAATTTCATCCTTCTGTTGATTTTTCGCCAATTCAACCAAACTACTCACTGCAGCCGCACGAACATGTTCATCGTCACTCCTGCATTCCATATAAAGCCTCGAGAGTATTTGCATATAAATCATAGGGACGTCATTCCATTTTTTCCCCAAATATTTAAGGGCAATTAAACTTTCAGCTGGATCATTTTCTCGTTCTAATAAAGATGTCATTAGAAATCGATTTATCAATCTTTCTGCTTTGTCCGCAGGCAAGTCTAGTTGACTTATTACCTTGAAAACTTCAGAGAGTAAATTATACGATTTTATAAAGAAATCGGGTTCTTCATTTTTCCAGATGATAGATTGATCCAAAATAAATAAACAAGAATTTAGCAACTCACTACGATTAATTGGCACTTCTTGTTTATTTTGAAGTAAATAAAAGATTACTCTCATTACTTCAGCACGTTTATTCTTCTCCACATTAGGTGTCTTAATATAATCTAAAAGTACATGCTCTGCTTCCTGTAAAAATGTTGTTTGCACTGATAATGGTAATAAATATGCAAGTATAGCTCCCCATTCGTAAGCTTTTATACTGAAAACACCAGAAGTTTGTTTTATTTCGCTTTTCACTTTTTCAATAGCTGTACCTATAACAATTTCTCTATCCGATTCGTCTATATATTTAGATAAATGGTCTTCGAGAAATACATTAATCCCATTAATATTCCCGTTTCTCCAATTGCCTAATAAAAAAGCAGCTATTTTCCGCTGTTCTTCTTCGGCTACATAGTAACTAATTTTAATGAGGAGGCTTAATAAATTATTATTTTCTAAATCATCATTTGAACTTGAATGGAGAAAATTAATTAATTCATATGTCAGATTGGATAATTCTGATAGAGGATAGTTGCTCCAATCCGATATACTATTTAGTGACTTTGATACTTGATGCTTCACAAGAGGATGGCCATGTTGAATTGTATTCAAAAACTCTTCAACTACTGCAATCTGCTGATTGGTATTTAGTCTTTGGAAGATACGGCCCAGTGCTTCGATAGCTGTTCTTTTATAATCAAACTCACTTGACATTGACCAATCCTGACCCATGACTAACCATAATTCTTCAAATGCTCGAGTAATAAATTCATCTGGTAAATAATCTGCTAAATAACCGATACAATAGACTCTACCTAATCGAATGACACGATTTGATCCAGAATTGAAAAGCCAATTTGAAAAATCCATAAGATCTTCTTTTGAAGAAAAGGGTGTATCGTTTCCCAATAATCCTTTAATTGTTTTTTCGTGCTTAATAAGAACTGCTTGTTCCAAAGCTACACGTTGAAGCATTTTATTATTTAGGGATTTTCCTGCTATCACTAATTGCTTCATTAACTCTTGAGTTAAACGCTTATTTCCTCCAATGTACCCGATCAACTGATAACTTCGTTCGGCATTATTAAAGTAACGAAAAGCTTCGTATAGATTATTGGAAGCCCTAAAACTTTGACGTTCCCGTAACAACTCATCATAAATTTCATCAGTAAGATGACGTTGTGCAATTCTAAACATTCGCTGTGCGTGTTCAACGTCATTCTCTAGAAGACGGATGTTTTCTGGAATCAGATATTCCTGCTTTGTAGTTGCATCATAAATCTCCATGTTCTTCAGATTCTCAAACAACGTGATCCGCAACTTTTCAAGACGGTGATCATTGACACTTTCTATTTTGTTTAATGCACTGGCGTAACATGTTATAGCTTCCGAAAAATTATCACATGCATAAGCTAAAGCACCTTTATTACTAAGTACAATTGCTTCCTCAGTCTGGGATTTAGCCTGCATAAGGCTTCGATCTAATATCTCCCGAGCCTCAACGTACTTTTCATTGTTTATAGCCCAAGTACCAAAATAAATTGACAATGATAACATAGGTAGGTTTGAGGATTCGCAATTTTTTGACCACCATTGAGAGAACAAATTTAGGGAATTATCATTATCGTTAAGGCTATTAATAATTGCAGATAATATGTCAAACCGTGTTGACCATTCTTCGCCTAATTTTTCTTCATCAAAATATCGCTGAGACTCACCATATGCTTGGTTCATTTCATCCCTAGCAAATCTTTCAAAATTGATAACGGATAAAAGAAAATAGTACTTAAAAAGCAGCTTATTGTTTAATGAATCATGAAATTTGCGGTTTGGGTTATGCAAAATATAATATGCTTGTTCAGCTCCTTGAGCATTTCGCTTATGAATAGTTTTCTGGAGAAGTCTTGATAAAACTTGATCGTCAACCTCTGAGTCAGTTAATTCATCTGATACATCAGATTCAACATCGTCTTTTGAAAATGCTTCATAGAAGTATATGAAAATTGGCTCCATAATTGATTCCATGCTAACACCACCTTATATTTTTCGGTCAAATATTATTGTCAAAAAATCGGTTATTTTTTTCTACGATCCTCCTTCCTAGAAAAATTTTACACATAATAGTATAATATTACTAGCCCAACGAGCTGTCTTTTTTTTTTGATAAACCAGAACGTATATTCCTGTCTTAGGGGGTTTACTATGAAACTAGCTTACTCTCCTACTCCACTCGAGACCTGTATAAGCCAATTTTACAAACAACTGAGGATACTAACTCCTGAAGAACTGGACGAGCAACGTATTGCACGATCGTTAAACATCCATCTCTTATACAAAGAGATCCCATCCATGGCATATGAAATCGGCCGCTTTAAAAGCATAACAATAGACAAAAGGCTCCCCTCTCAAGTCCAAAGGGAGCATTTTTACCATGAACTATGCCACATCCTTCGTCATGCAGGTCGTCAGATTATGATGCCAGCGGCATTTCGTGAGTTGCAGGAATGGGATGCGGGGAATTTTACAAGGTATGCTGCTCTTCCACTCCATATGATATTGAAATATGACTATAGGCAGCCAGAAATTGTTGAGATACTTTCAGAACAGTTTAAAGTGACTCCTGAGCTATGCTCTGAACGTCTACGTAGAATACATGCGAGAGTAAACTTTACGACAGTCTTAATCAGTTAAATCATTGGCACTATAAATAACCGTCAACAATTTGTGACATTTTACCTATTCTCCGACAAAATACGACGGACTTTGCATTTATTCAATATTAAAATAATTAGATCAGTATATTTAATTCGCACTAAGAAAAATATACGGGAGGTCTAAGATTAATGAATAATAGCAATGAGAATATGTCTGATGAACACGAATTTGAGGAACAAGAAAACATTACTGATGACGACGAACAACAAGGTTCATATTTGTGTAACCTCAAATACCTGAGAGAACTAACCAAATCTGTTGCAAAAGATAAAGAAATTCAAATTGGTACAATAAATGTTAAGAAACTTAATAATACAATAGAGTACCTAGCAGTTGCACTCCTATATGAATTAATCGGTGTATTAGATAGTAAGAGTAGAATCAGAGTTACTCCAGAGTATATAGATGAGGCACTAAGTAAATTGTTTGAACAGGCGAATGCTTATGGGACTGTTTTAGTCCAAGTAGAAACTTTAAGAGATGAACTTGCAAATCTCAACTCAAACACTTCTTTATCTAGAGCTGTGGAATTTATCAATCTTAGAGAGACAACCCTGGAGGATAAATCGAATGGCAATTAAAGAGCAAAAGCTTTTTTTTACTAGAAATGGTGAGTTTACACTCTGGGAAATGCTAGAGCACCTGAATCAAGAACAAATGGAGGGTTTACATTCATTATCATTCAGCAAGGGGTGGACCACATTCTACGTAGCCTCGGAAGATAACTACGCCTCATTTTTTTGGAGAATGTTTGAAAATGATGTAACGCCTGAAGACCGTCCCAATTTTATAGAGGAGGTTTCTAAGCTTTTTCAAGAAAGACCTTCTCCATTAAGCGATTTTAATGGAATTGTTTATCATTATAAAGGAACATCTTATGATACGGCCTCTGCACTATACAATCTAGAGAATTTACTATCCGAAGAGCCATTAAAGGGATTTGAGGGGTTAGATATCTCTATCTTTGACCGCGGAAATATCGTAGATGTACGATTTACCACAAAAAAATTATCTACTTACAAAAGTAGCGACATTGACCAAATCATTCATACCGAGATTAGAGTATATCTAGAAAAAAACCTAGCGGTAATGACGAATTTCTCTAATTATACTCACAAAGATTCTGAAAAGAGTATATTTATTTCGGAAGTTATAAAACGAGTTTCCTCTCATCGAGGTCCTGTTTCACCAGTGAAATTTAGCGATAGTTTAATGAGAAAGCTACTAGCATCAACAGGTTCTGTACCTACAAAATTTAAATTTGATATCGAGGATAGGATGCGTGTAGGGTTTCAGTTTAAAGATGTGATGGAGTTAGAAGAAATGATTAGACACGACGAATTTAGACGTGTATATCAAACCGCATCTTTAAAAAGCCTAGGAATACAAATTTCTCCTTTTAGGACAGACAAACAGTTGCAAATTGATGGTAATGAGGGGAAAATACTAACTAGGACCAAGAACTTGGAAGATGATGACATTAATACATTTATTGTTAACATGTTAAGTCCATTGCTTAAGTTTGATTATTTAAATGAAGATTATAAACTCGTATTACGAAAAATGGCAATAAGGAACCTAGACGGTATACGCCATCAGAAAGAGCTCATTGCAAATCAAATTTACCAAGACATTTCGATAAAAGCTAACCAGGTAATAAATGATGATACTGGTATTCGGTTACAACTAATAATAAATACCTTCATTTTCTGTTTGGACAATAAGATCCGTATTGCAAAACAACCTAGACAAAGCTATACTCTGGAAAACAAAAGTATAGGTTACTTAGTTAAAATGACTGGGTTCGATGAAAAGGCACTCACAAACCTTTTTTCGAATTTGCTAAACATTTATGAGGACAATAACGCAGAATTAAATGACCTCTTTGAGCAATTGGATGTATATCTAAACTCTTCCCGCGAAGGATGATTTCAAATGCATCTGGGATACGAATTCTATGTGCTGACAAAAATTGCAGATACTTACCATCGTCACAGTGATGGTAAGTATCGTTTTTCTAAATCTGATTACTTAATCAAAGTCGAAGAAGACCAAGATTTACGTTTCCTCTCCAGTTTGGAAAACTTGGGAATAGCTATCATAAAAAGCGATCAATTCATTATTAACTCAAACAACTGGGTTGATATGTTTGTATCAATGATAAACAAAGTTATAAATGAGAGTGGCTATATCTGTTCTACAAACTCTGATAGGTCATCACTTTCATTCAAAAAGGAAAAGTCAGAGGTATCATTTGAGATACTTTTTAACGCCTCAGATTTTCGCCCTGAAAAAAATCAGATCTGTTTTTGCAGTGTTTTTGATTACAGCTACAAATTAAATTGGCTAGAACTTATTACTGATCCGTTACAATTAGATTTTTTCATTGCTTATCTTAATAAGTCGATCAGTAAATTACTCTACCAGGCTAGATATACACTTGATCTATTCGAGGGTCTAAAAGAACAGTATTTGGGAGAAATTTTTAGAGTTACCATTCCTGATTACTTCAACCAAAGTCAACATTGTTTTGAAAAAGTTACGATTGACAGCGACACGATGCAAGAGATTAGAGTACTGTTGGCTAAAGACTATAAGGATATCTTTGGATTTAAGATTCACGGTGAGATTGTTATTTTTATTTATGTTGACAATAGAGTAGAAGTTTTCTCATTCAAAAATGGTTTATTATCTTACAGTGAAGAATTATTAAATGAACTCAATAAACTAAAACTCAAGTTAACAAATAAAATTAGCTCCTACTGGAAGCTAACTTTAATGAACGAGATTAAAGTTCATGACACATCAAGAAGAGCTATACAAGTTATAACTCCAATACTGTTAGTCTTGAATATTGTACTTTTTGGTTCAACATTCTTTTCGCAGTTTTTAACTAATCCAATCTTATTGACGGTGGCAGGAATACTGTTAGTTATTCTATTGGGTTTAGTCATTTTCACAATAGTAATTCCAACTATTAAATTGATACTTTTTGAGTGGAGAATTAAATACTACGACTAACTTATTTAGGATACTGAACAATAACTGCTATTGTTTTTGTGACTTAATGAAAGAACAGGCCAAAAGGCTTTTCTTTTTACACGAAACAAGAACATACATTCTCACTATAGGAGGTTTATGAATGTGAATCGCCTCGCTGTCTACGCCCGTGTTAGTTCTGACGATCAAGCTGAAAAAGGTACCATCGAGAATCAACTTGAGTTTGCCCGCAAATATGCCGAACTCCACCAGCTCAAGGTAGTCAAATGGTACAAGGATGACGGAGTAACCGGTACCTTGCCATTAGATGCACGCCCTGCGGGCCGTGAACTATTACAAGATGCTAAAAACGGAGAGATTGATCTTCTTCTCATCTACCGCTTAGATCGCCTTGGACGTTCAGCAAGGATTATTTTAAACTCTGTTCACGAGTTAGAAAATGATGGTGTGAAAATCCGCTCAATGACGGAGCCATTCGATACTGGTGATCCCTCCGGACGCTTCCTCCTTACCATTCTGGCTGGAGTAGCTGACTTAGAGCGTGAGACTATCCTCGAGCGCCTATGGTACGGTGCAAACCGCGCTGCAAGATCTGGCAGGTGGCTTGGTGGTATCGTGCCCTACGGTTACCGAGTAAACCCCGAGGGCTACCTTGAGGTTTGCGAAGATCAACTTCCCCAATCCGATATGACCGAAGCAGGAGTTGTCAGACTGATTTTTCACATGTTGGCTAATCAAAAACACTCGTGTATTAAAGTAGCTGATTATTTAAACGCTCTAGGCGTCCCTACTGCATATGCAAAGGATGATCGGAAAGTTACACGTGGGAAACGAAAGGAGAATACTGCAGGTATATGGAGACCATCTAGGATAAGAGGAATCATTACAAACACAACATATAAAGGGATCCATTACTATGGTAAGAGTAGCTCAAAAACCCGTGATGTAATCGAACGTGAAGTGCCCGCTATCGTTGACGTAGAAACTTGGGAAAAAGCTCAGCGCGTACTTAGAAATAATCAAATTGAAGCTATGCGTAATAGCAAGAATCAGTACCTTCTGAGAAGCTTATTAAAATGTCAGTGTTGTGGGTTAACATATGTAGGCATTCACTATCCTGGCAGTAAACGAGCTTTAAAAGGCTATTATGTTTGTACTGGGAAACAGGCATACAAAGGGCCATTGCAGGGAAAGTGTACTTCAAAAAATCTGCCTCAGGATTGGATTGAAGATCTAGTATGGAAGGATTGCCTTGCCTTCATGAATCAACCTGGAGAAGCACTTCAGGAGATGGCAGCTGCTTTGGAGGTTAAACAATCTGAAAAAGTTGATATAGAATCTGAAATAGCCCTTATTCAAAAAAGCATCGATGACAAAGATTTAGAACGGCAAAGCATACTAGATCTTTTCCGTAAAAACATCATTACTTTTACTGATCTAGAGAAACAGATTCAAAAAATTAATCATGAAAAAGAGATACTCGAGCAACGCCTAAAAGAAATTCGGACTTCCTTACAAGTCGACCACGATTACTCCACTAAGATAACAAATGCTTTTCAGCTGCTTACTTCTCTTAAAGCCAAACTAGATGCTAATCCGTCGTTCGAAACTAGGCGTGAAATTGTAAAAGCATTAGTGCAACGTCTACAGGTCCATACAATCCATAATGAGTATACAAAACGCCCGCGTGCTTCAGTCACTGTACAATACACCTTCTCCAAAGATGTTATCCACACGGACACGGATTGCACGACCCAATCAGCAGAAACCGGGCAGGGAAGGTAAATACCTTCTTGGAGCGCCCAATCGTCACAATTCCTGCTTCTAACGGCTGGCGCAGCACCTCCAGTACATGGCGAGAAAATTCTGGCATTTCGTCCAGAAAGAGGATTCCTCCATGGGATAGACTGCACTCTCCTGGCCGTGGTATCTGGGTCCCCCCTCCAATTAGCGCTGTCGCGGTGACCGTATGATGGGGAGAGCGAAAAGGGCGCTCACGAACGAGCCCGCTGGTACGCGTCAAATGCCCGGCAATACTGTAGATTTTCGTTACTTCATAGGATTCTTCCATCGTCATCTGCGGCATGATCCCAGGAAGACAATTGGCAAGTAGGGTCTTCCCGGACCCCGGTGGGCCTACCAAGACCACATTGTGAAATCCCGCTGCCGCAATCTCCAGTCCCCGCTTGACGAGGTCCTGGCCGTAGACGTTGCTGAAATCTGGGTATTCTGTATTTCTGTGCAGATTGATTGTCTTCATTGCCGTGGCTTCGGATTCTCGAGTTACAAGCAGTTCCTGCGTCCAATACTGTGCTGCGTCCTGCAAATGTGCCGCTGGCAGCACCATCATGTCGACCAGACGGGCTTCCGCTTCGTTTTGTTCGGGCAGAACCACATGTGTAAAGCCGTTTCTTTTTGCCTCCAAAAGAATGGGCAACACGCCTGACACTGGACGCAGTGATCCATCTAATGCAAGCTCTCCTAAAATCAGGATGCGCTCTTCCCGTGGCGGAATTTGTTTGGAAGCAAGCAGGATTCCGATCGCGATCGCCAAGTCGAAGCCCGAGCCTTCCTTGCGTTGATCGGCAGGTGCCAAATTGACGGTAATGCGCTGCATTGGGTAGTCAAAGCCCGCATTTCGCATCGCGGATCGGACACGGTCGCGAGCCTCTTTTACAGCGGAACCGCCAAGTCCGACCAGATCGAACTGCGGCAGTCCATTTGCGATGTCTGTTTCCACAGAAACCATCATGCCATCTATTCCCATTACGGTACCGGAAAAACTGCAAGCGTACATATGTTTCCCCTCCACCTATAGCGTAGGAAAAGATAGATGGTAGGGGCAAGTTTTTTTGCTATTCGTTTCTTTGTCGATTTTGTTCAAGTATTCGGATAAGCATGTCCAGTTTTTGATTTCTTTCCTGATCCAATTGTTTTTTGGCATTCATATAAGCCAGCGCTTTAACAAAGAAATAGATCACGAAAATAAATATGAACAATTGTGGCAGAAACACGATCAACTGAATAAGTAGTGTTCCCCATTCGAGTGAAACATTACCGAAATCCAGCATATCACTTCCCTCCCTTCATGAAGAATCAAATCGTTTGTTCGTTGCTCACCCAGCACATCGGATGAGAATATGCATCGATTTTACTTTCTCCCGGCCAAGCCAACTGGCCCTATTACTTAAATTTCTTGATCAATCAACCAGTGAGTGGCATCAGCCAAAACCCCTGCATGACATATACGTGTCATGGACAGCTCCCCACTTTCTTCATTTTTGTCGTAATCCAGCAAAAACCCACTGAATTTGTTCCGCTTTCAGTGGGTTCCGTGTTGGTTGCTTACTTCACTTTTACAGTGATTTCTACTTCTTCACCCTTGTATTTGGCGGTGATGATGGCTGTTCCCTTCTTTTTGCCTGTGACAACGCCGTCTTTCACGGTAGCGACAGATGATTTGGAAGTGCTCCATTTTACATCAGAGCCAGATACTTTTTTTCCATTGTAGGTAACCCTAATGGTTTCCTTTTTCCCTTCTTTGAGAGAGATACTGTCGTCATCGACGGTTAGTTTATCCTTGTCGTCTCCTACGGTGATCTCAATTTTGACCTTTTCGTTCTTGTACTCCGCAGTGATCGTAGCTGTTCCTGCGCTTTTAGCTGTCACAACACCGTTTTTAACCGTTGCGACGGACGACTTGGAGGTACTCCACTCTGCTTTGGAGCCAGTTAACGAAGAACCGTCGTATTTCAATTTGATCGTTTCGGTATCTCCCTTATCCAGGCTGATCTTGGTCTTAGTAGCTTCCAGCTTATCCTTCGTGTCTTCGTCCACCGTGACTACGATCTTCACGGTTTCACCCTTATACGCCGCAGTGATCGTTGCGGTTCCTGCGCTTTTAGCTGTCACAACACCGTTTTTAACCGTTGCGACGGACGACTTGGAGGTACTCCACTCCGCTTTGGAGCCAGTTAACGAAGAACCGTCGTATTTCAATTTGATCGTTTCGGTATCTCCTTTATCCAGGCTAATCTTGGTTTTGGTTGCTTCCAGCTTATCCTTCGTATCTTCGTTTACCGTGACATCGATCTTCACGGTTTCACCTTTATATTCGGCAGTGATCGTTGCAGTGCCTTTTGCCTTGGCAGTTAGTTCTCCTTTAGAGACAGTAACAACCGAGGATTTGGAGGTGCTCCAATCTGCTTTAGAGCCAGCCAACTTGGAACCATCGTATTTCAAGTTGATCGTTGCAGTATATCCCTCGAGCATCGTTACTTTGGTTTCGGCGGCTTCCAGCTTCTTTGCGTCTTCATTTACCGTGATCTGAATCTTTACGGTTTCACCCTTATACTTGGCAGTGATTGTTGCAGTGCCTTTTGCCTTCGCGGTCAGGTCCCCGTTAGAGACAGTCACAACTGAGGAATTGGAGGTACTCCAATCTGCTTTAGAACCTGCCAGGGTCGAGCCGTCGTACTTCAACCGAATGGCTTGTTTGTCGCCTTTGACCATGCTGACTTTGGTTACAGTCGCTTCCAGTTTCTCCTTCGTGTCTTCATTTACCGTGACATCGACCTTCACGGTTTCACCTTTATATTTAGCAGTGATCGTTGCAGTGCCTTTTGCCTTGGCGGTCAGCTCTCCGTTCGAGACCGTAACAACCGAGGATTTGGAGGTGCTCCACTCTGCTTTAGAGCCAGCTAACTTTGAACCGCCGTATTTCAAGTTAATCGTTGCAGTATATCCCTCGACCATCGTTACTTTGGTTTCGGCGGCTTCCAGCTTATCCTTCGTGTCTTCGTTTACCGTGACATCGACCTTCACAGTTTCACCTTTATATTTTGCGGTGATCGTTGCGGTACCTTTTGCCTTCGCAGTCAGTTCTCCGTTAGATACAGTAACAACCGAGGATTTGGAGGTGCTCCAATCTGCTTTAGAGCCGGTTAACTTTGAACCGTCGTATTTCAAGTTAATCGTTGCAGTATCTCCCTCGACCATCGTTACTTTGATTTCAGCAGCTTCCAGCTTCTTCGTGTCTTCATTTACCGTGACCTGAATCTTTACGTTTTCACCCTTATACTTGGCGGTGATCGTTGCAGTGCCTTTTGCCTTCGCGGTCAACTCTCCGTCAGAAACGGTAACAATGGATGATTTGGAGGTACTCCAATCTGCTTTGGAGCCTGCCAGTGTCGAGCCGTCATATTTCAACCGGATGGTCTGTTTATCGCCTTTGACCATCGTGACTTTGGTTTCAGTCGCTTCAAGCTTGTCTTTCTCCTCATAGACGGTCACGTCAATCGTAACGGTTTTCCCGCTATATTTAGCCGTTATGGTTGCTTTTCCTTCTCCCTTGGCCGTGATCGTACCGTCCTTCACTGTTGCAACGGACGATTTGGATGTTGACCACGTCGCTTTGGACGCTGTTAAGGATGAGCCGCCATAGGTAAGCGTTACTTTTTTCGTATCTCCTTTATCCAGAGTTACCTTGCTTACACTTGCTTTCAATGTGCTTGATGCCTGAACGGCAGCGATTAGATCAAGTTCCTGCGCATGGGCCGTCACTGGAACTGAAAAATGAAAACTGCTTAACATGACTGCTGTCAAGATCCAGCTTGACACAAGTTTCCCGGTCTTACGCGGCATGATAGTCCTCCTAAGTAATCTGTTACCTTGTTTGACGTCTCGAATTGGAAAATGTCACGCAAGAATGAAAAAAATAACACGTTTTCTTAGAAATTTATTTGAGGAAAAAGGATTGACAAATGCAAAAAAATGCCCTCCAGCCTGGCTGGAAGGCGAAAGTTGATGCTTGGAGGAGTTTCATCGCGTCGAGTACAGTACATCATACGTCGAACGGATGCTCCTTGCTGTAGACGTATCCCCATTCCCAGGAAGATCCACCGCCCGTTTTTCCCACCTACCTCCACCAATCTTTCCGCTTCAAAAAGCATGCTCGATATGGTCGATCTTAGTCGTCACCCCGTCTACTTTTCCAGATGGACATGTAATGGCAACGACATCAAATCGAAAGGAAGGAAACGATTCTGCCTGACGCTGTAGGTAAGCCAGGGCAAGTTCTCGCAGCTTTTGTCTTTTTCTCCATGTGATAGACTCGTGCGCCGTCCCAAATGTATACACAGAACGCGTGCGCACCTCAACAAATACGAGTGTCCTACCGTCCAAGGCGATGACGTCCATCTCACCTTGGCGAGTCCGGACATTTCGTTCCCGAATGACGTAGCCCTTCTTCTGTAAGAACAAACAGGCCAAATCTTCGCCTTGCTGTCCGAGCACGCGTCTACGCAAACTCATCGCTAGTTTTTTCCTCCTTTATCCAGGCGATAGACAAAAGCAAGCACCTCTGCCACTACCTGATAAAGCTCCGGCGGAATTTGTTGGTTCAGATCAAGCTTGCCCAACACCTCTACCAGCGACGGGTCCTCCTGTACAGGTATCTGATGATCCTGAGCTACCTTCAAGATATTTTCGGCTACATATCCCGATCCCTTGGCAACTACCTTCGGAGCATCCATCGTTCCTGCCTGGTATTTCAGGGCTACCGCCTGCTTGCGCCTGTTTTGATTCGATGGGGTCTCCTGGTTCATATCCGCAGGTCCACCCCTTTGTAGTCGCTAATCATCGCGGTCTTTGCCGCTGATGTTTTCTGATGCTGTTGAGGAATTGCCTGCACCCGCATGGAAGAGAGCTGATACCCCGCCTCGTGGAGCTGGTCTGTGAAGCCGCCTTTCATCGCATGGGCTAAAGCCTCTACGCCCGGTGTGTCGTTAAAAATCTGCAAGCTGATGATTTTATTGACGATGTTCACATCAATCATAGTCGTACCCAAGGCGTACAATTCAAGATGGAAAAAGAGTCGGCAATTTTCTGCATCGAGCTGCCCGGCTCCTTTTTTCTTTGATTCAATCTGAACGTAGGCAGTCTCGTCCCCCTGCTCAGTCCGCAGCGGAATTTGCATGACGATTTGAGACAAAGATTGATTCGCTGGTTGCGTCAGCATAAGCTGTTGCCCTGTAACCTGCTGCAGCAATTGGTCGGCTGCTTCGCGTAAAGCTGTCGGGATTGCTTGCGAATGATTCTGCGTCAATTGCAGAAGCATCGCCTTGACGCTCTCCATCTGCTTATGTGCCCCCGCTTCCCAGGAACTACCTGTGATCAATTGTCCCACCAATTCACGCTCGTGTGAGATGCCCAATTGTTGAAACAATTGCTGAATCGGGTGATTACCGGTCGATGACAGCGGACTTTGAGTTGACGCCGCCTGCGATTGATTGCCAGGGTCCGAAACCTGCTGCGGCACAAGTTGTGGAGCAGCCACGGCCGATGTGACTTGTCCCGGCTGGGAGAGAGTTGTTCCCAGAGAGGGCGTCCCTGGGGTCATCGCCTGAGCGGCCACTTTCCCGTCTGGGGGGAATGCCGTCACCTGTTGCATGACAGGTGCTTGGTTGGCCAGACGAGAGTCTGTTAAGACCTCCCGGGAAACTGGCTCATTTCCCCGAGCTCCCGAAGGCATTTGGTTGGATTGGAGTGGCGAAACAGACTGATTGGACGGGGCAGTGGTTGCCTGAGATGCCGATGCTCCCGGTGCTGGCTGCTGGACATTGGTCTGCACGTTTTGCCCTGTTGCGGTCTGGCGATTCCCCGAAGATTGTGAAGGGGCTGCCTGCTCATCAGCCTCCATCCCCTCAGCTCCCAGCAATAGTACAGGTAATGCCGCCACTTTCTCCCGTAATTGACCGACCAATTGGCGTGCATCCCCGAAGAGGGATTGGCTCGATTGTCCTGGTGTTTGCCCTGTTGGCACTGTCGGACTACCATTCCCCGGGAGCGCTGAGCCGGTTGTTCGAGCAGGCCCCCCGTTCTCCTCAAGGAAAAGCGCTGCCTGCTGTAAAAAGTTTTGCATGACATGACTCAGAGGACGATCAGAAGTAAAAGCCTTTAAACCTGCTATCGTGTCCGCTGTCAGCGGGAGATTGCGCTTTAAAGCGGTCATAAATGCTTGAATCGTCTCGTTATCCATACCCAGCTTTTGGGCCACGCCCATAAAAGCCTGTACCGTTTCTTTGCTGACCGGCTGATTGGCGTTCAGCAAGGCCTGCACAATCGCACGGCTCTCTTTTGATTCCGGCAATCCTAGCGACCGCATTAGCCCCTCTAGACTGGCACCTCCTTTGGCGCCTCCTTCTATCGGTGTATCCAACACCTTCAATGTCACTACATCGGAGGAGGGCTGTACCTGCAACCAGGCTTTCTGTCCCGGCTCCAGATTCGCCTCCATTCGGGCTTGTACCTGAATCGGACCGATCTGGACGAGCGACATCTGATTCGGGTAATGCTTGACTACCGTGCCTTTGAATACCTGGCCTGGCACCAGCTCAATCGGCTTGGGTGCCGATACGGGTGCCCGCTGGGTCATCGATTGCAGCATCTGCGAGGGGGAAAACATCTGCACACTCCTCCTTCACGTATGGAAAACAATCATTGCTACGCTTCCGCCTTAACACCTGTAAACGTCATCCGGTGGATCGGGGTAGGACCATAACGCTGAATCGCTGCCAAATGCTCGGCGGTTCCGTATCCTGCGTTTTTGTCAAATCCGTATTCCGGATATTGTGCTGCATAATTCGTCATCATGCGATCTCGCGTGACTTTCGCGACGATGGAAGCTGCGGCGATCGAGACGCTTTTGGCATCTCCGCCGATAATAGGAATTTGCCTGCAGGCCAGACCAGATAGCTGCACGGCGTCCAGCAAGCAGACATCCGGGGCGACTCCGGCATTTTCGATGGAGAGATGCATCGCTTCTTTTGTCGCTTCCAGGATATTGATAGCATCGATGCGTGCAGCGTCCACGGTTCCAATTCCGACAGCCAACGCATCCCGCATGATCACTTCGTAAAAGGCCTCACGTGTCGCCGCCGGCACTTTTTTCGAATCATTCAGTCCTGGCAAATAAAAATCAGACGGGAGGCAAACAGCACTTGCCACAACTGGTCCTGCCAAGGGACCGCGCCCTACTTCATCGATTCCAAACAAATGGACATGTCCTTTTTCGAGTAGGGCATTCTCGTAACGCGTCATTTCTGTCCACATGGCGGCCAGCTTTTCCCGGCGTGAAGCTGCGGCCTCGATCTGACGGACGAGATCCTGCACGCCTTTACGCGAGTCTGCTTTCATCCATTCTAAAAAATCTTTCGGTACTTCGTCCAATTTTTCGACCTTTTCCCGTATTTCCTTTATCGACAGTTCCGCCAGATCCATTCATACATTTCTCCCTTATGAAAAAACCGCCTACCATTCCGATAGACAGTTTCCTCGTATATGTACGCTGCTTACTCAGGAAAAGAGATGGGTTTGCCAATCGGCTCATCCATTTCCCAATCGATAGGCCGCTCCAGCGTGACCCGTCCCAGCTTGCCAGAACGCAGCTCACGCAAGAAAATCTCTCCTGCCTTGTCGTAGTCGATCTCTCCCCCGGAGACGAGACAGCCGCGTTTTTTACCGACTTCTTCCAACATCGCAACTTTGTCTTCCGGCAACGCTTTTAACTTGAAGCGTTCCAGTAATCGCTCCGGATAGTAATGCATCATATAGGCAATCACGAACAATGCGATCTCCGTAAAGTCGATCAGCTCGTCCTTGATCGCGCCGCTTGCAGCCAGTCGCAGTCCCACCATCTGGTCTTCGAACTTCGGCCACAAGATCCCCGGCGTATCCAGAAGCTCCAGTGTATCGCCCATCTTTACCCATTGCTGTGCTTTGGTCACGGCAGGACGATCCCCCGTCTGTGCGACAGCACGCTTTGACAAACGATTGATCAGGGAGGATTTTCCGACATTAGGGATTCCCAGGATCATGATTCGGATCGCACGTCCCTGCATCCCTTTTTCCGCCCGTTTTGCCAGCATATCCGAAGCCAGCTCGCGGCACAGATCCGGTAGCTTGTTTACGCCTTTTCCGCTTAATGCGTCAATCGGCAGGGTACGAATGCCCAAGCTGCGAAAATATCCGATCCATTCATCAGTGGCTTTTTCATCTGCCAGATCGGCTTTGTTCAACAGGATCAACCGCGGTTTGTCACTAACAATCTCATCAATCATGGGATTGCGGCTGGACAGCGGCAGACGCGCATCCAGCAATTCGATCACCACGTCGATCAACGCCAGCTTTTCCGTTACTTGACGACGCGCTTTTGCCATATGTCCAGGAAACCATTGGATGGTCATGATGTCTCACCTACCTTGAATACCCTAATATTTATCGTGTGAACCGGGTTTGACTAATCGGCCAGAAGGTAAATTCCGCACGCCCGACTGCCGTGCTGACCGCGATCGGCCCGATGTACCGGCTATCCTCACTGTTCAATCGGTTGTCACCCATTACAAACAAATGTCCTTGTGGTATCTCCACAGGCGGGAAATCATGCGTAAACTGAAGCTCCCCCTGTTCTTTTGCCCGCTCTTCTTTTCGTTCCAGATAAGGCTCTTCGACCACTTTGCCATTTACCAAAAGCTGATCGTTTTTCACCTCGACGCGGTCGCCTGCAACGGCTATCACGCGTTTTATGTAATCTCTCGTGGCATCAGCATGAAAAACGATGATCTCTCCTGGCTTCGGGTCCTGAATATAATAGATCGCTTTGTTGACGACGAGCTTTTCATGATTATGTAAGGTCGTTTCCATCGATTCACCCTGCACAATAAACGGGGCGAACAAGAAGGTGCGAATGAGCAGGGCGAGGAGTACCGCGATGACTAGTGCCTTCATCCATTCCCTTGATTCTCTTTTCTTGGCGTGGCTGGAATCAGCTTCTTCATTCATGCTTTTGATCCTCCTCGCAGACGACGAAAATGGAAAAAAAGGCCTGGCTAACAGGCCAGTGCCTTTTTCTATGGGTGAAACGCTTATCGACGAATTTCTTTAATGCGAGCTGCTTTACCCACACGGTCGCGCAGATAGTACAGTTTCGCACGACGTACTTTACCATGACGCACGATCTCGATCTTGTCGATTTTCGGCGTATGCACCGGGAACGTACGCTCAACACCTACGCCGTAAGAAATCTTACGAGCAGTAAAGGTTTCGCTGATACCAGTACCACGACGGCGAATCACAACGCCTTCGAACAACTGGATACGTTCACGCTGACCCTCGATAACCTTTACGTGTACACGTACTGTGTCACCAGGTCGGAACGCAGGAATGTCCTGTTTCAATTGCTCTTTTTCCAATTCACGGATCACTTGGTTCATTTGAATTCCCTCCTTCCGATCAGACGTTCTTACTCGCCTAAACAATCGATTCAGTTCTTGAAAACTGAACTACGAGTAGCGGACCGCCTTAGTCAGCGGGCAAAATTGCCACAAGAAATATAGTACCATATGGGTGTGCTTTTCACAAGACGATTCTCATGGTTTGTCCGCTATTTTTTTCTCTTCCTCAATTTCTTGCAGCCATTTTTTCATTTCGGTCGTCAATTCCAGCTTGTCCAGAAGATCGGGTCTGCGTTCGTACGTACGACGCAACGATTCCCGCAGACGCCATTTTTCAATATTGGCATGATGACCGGACAAGAGAATATCAGGGACTTTCCAGCCGCGGAATTCTGCCGGCCTAGTGTAATGCGGGTACTCCAACAAGCCTGTGGAAAAAGAGTCTTCCACCGCCGATATTTGATTTCCCAGCGCACCCGGCTGCAAGCGCACCACACTGTCGGCGATGACCATCGCGCCCAGCTCTCCGCCTGTCAGTACATAGTCTCCAATCGAAATCTCGTCGGTCACCAGATGCTCGCGAATCCGCTCGTCGTAGCCTTCGTAATGGCCGCAGATCAGGATGAGATGCTCTTCTTGCGCTAGTTCCTCGGCCAGCTTTTGATTGTACGGCACTCCTTGCGGGCACAAAAGAATCACGCGCGGCTTGCTGTCCGTCGTCACATCTTCTACAGCCCGAAAGAGCGGCTCTGGCTTCAAGACCATGCCACCGCCACCGCCATAAGGCGTATCGTCCACCGTCCCGTGCTTGCTTTCCGAGTATTCGCGGAAGTTGATCAGACCAAACTGAACGATACCCTTTTCCTGGGCTTTACCTAAAATGCTGCTCGTCAATACACCGGGAAACATCTCCGGAAACAAGGTGAGGAAGTCAATACGCATAAAAACCCCTCCTCACAGCAAGCCTTCCATCAGATGGCAAACGACCCGCTTGTTCTCAATATCGACTTCCTTGATGCAGTCATCGATATATGGCAGCAGGACTTCCCCACGCTTGCCTTTGACCACCCAAACGTCATTTGCCCCCGTCTGCAGCACTTCGACAATGGAGCCGAGCTCTTCTCCTTCATCAGTCACCACATCGCAGCCAATCAATTCGTGTATGTAAAACTCGTCCTCATCCAGCTCCATCAAATCGGACTCCGGAACTTTCAATTCGCCGCCTTTGTACTTCTCGATGTCATTGATGTGACCGTATCCCTGGAAACTGATGATCTCGAAATCTTTATGAGCACGCCGCGAAGCAACCTTCAGCTTTAGCGGCTGTTCCAGCAAATCGTGAAACAAATACAGCTCGCTTCCTTTGCGAAAGCGTTCATCGGGAAAATCGCTGGTCGAAATCACGCGTACTTCTCCCCGCAATCCATGCGTGTTCACCAACTTCCCAACCGTGAAAAAACGTTCTTGGGTCAATTCTTTCCCTCCTTTTTGGGGCGGCTTATTCAATCGATCAGCTCCGTTGCCGAATTTCATGCACGCGCCCGTCTTTTATCAGGATTTCCGTTCCGACCATGATTTCATCCCATACATCGCCTACCTGAATATTAACGGGGCTTTGTACAGTCTGATAATCTAGTTCGCTGCCGATTGGCAATTTTTCAGCTTGCAGGAGTTGATACTGTAGGTTCTCCAGCTTCTCCTGACGTTGCCGTTCCTCGCGGGCGATTTTTTCTTGCGCCAGCGAATAGCGTTCCGCCGATTTTTTCTTGGCATCAGCAAGAATTTTCTTCGCTTGGAATTGCCATCGCTGCCATTCATCTTTTTGCTGCTGTATCTGTCTTTGGTACTGATCGACCAAAACAGCCCTCGCTGCCTCCGTCATGATGATTTTCACCTGCACAGAGCGATAAATCGTAAGCATGCTTGCCACTTCCTTTCGACGCAAGAAAGATCGATCCGCTTTTTATCGAAAAAAAAGACTGGGAAGCTCCCAGCCTTTTCTCAGACAATCTCAACCGTGACGCGCTTGTCCGTATCGACGGAAGCAGCCATCACGACGGTGCGCAGGGCTTTGGCGATACGTCCCTGTTTGCCGATAATTTTCCCCATATCATCAGGATGTACCGACAACTCATACACGAGCGTACGCTCCTTGTCCACTGCATTCACACGAACCTCATGCGGATGATCGACGAGAGCCTTTGCGATCGTTTCGACCAGTGCTTTCATCATCAGACCTCCAGATGATCGGCTTATTTGCCGTATTTGGTTTCGTGTACTTTTGCCAATACGCCTTCTTTGGAGAGCAGGTTGCGAACTGTGTCAGTCGGAGCTGCACCGTTCAGGATCCATTGTACCGCTTTTTCGGTATCAATGTTCACTACTGCCGGTTGAGCAACCGGGTTGTAGTACCCAATCTCTTCAATGAAACGGCCATCGCGAGGGGAACGAGAATCAGCTACTACTACACGGTAGAAAGGAGCTCTCTTGGAACCCATGCGTTTCAGACGGATTTTTACTGCCATGTTGTTTCACCTCCTGTATAGATCAACGCAATACACAACTGCGTTGGTGCTGCTTTATCTGAACCATCGCGCCTCTGGCCGTAGTCAGCGGCGCGAAGAGATCATGCAAGTTACTTGAATGGGGGCTTGAAATTGAACGGGAAGTTCATGCCGCCTGGATTGCCACCCTTGCCTTTGCCCATGAATGGAAGTCCCATACCGCCTTTTTTCTTGGACTTCTTCATCATCTTCTCGGCGGTGCCGGAGAACTGCTTCATCATTTTCTTCATATCGTCGAATTGCTTGATGAACCGGTTCACTTCCTGAATGCTGGTACCGCTACCTGCCGCAATGCGCTTGCGCCGGCTGGCGTTGAGCAGATCAGGATTGGCTCGTTCTGCTTTGGTCATGGATTTGGCGATCGCTTCTACGCGGGCAATCTGCTTTTCGTCCACGTTCATTTTGCCCTTCATCTTGTTCATTCCTGGCAGCATGCCGAGAATGTCCTCAAAAGGTCCCAGATTACGAAGCTGCTGCATGGAGTCCAGGAACATGTCAAAGGTAAACTCCCCTTGACGCATCTGACGTTCCATGTCGCGCGCCTTCTCTTCATCGACGTTGGCTTGCGCCTTTTCGATCAGGCTGAGCACGTCGCCCATCCCGAGAATCCGGGATGCCATGCGATCCGGGTGGAACGCTTCTAGAGCGTCCATCTTCTCGCCCATCGCCGCGAACTTGATCGGCTTGCCTGTGACGGCCTTGACGGAGAGTGCCGCACCACCGCGCGTGTCGCCATCCAGCTTGGTTAGGACGACACCCGTCAACTCCAACTGGCTGTTGAAGCTCTCTGCCACGTTGACCGCATCTTGACCGGTCATGGCATCGACGACGAGCAAAATCTCATCGGGCTTGGCTACCTCACGAACTTGTTTCAGCTCTTCCATCAGCGCTTCGTCGATATGCAGGCGACCTGCCGTATCGATCAGGACCACGTCGAGGTTGTTCGCTTTGGCATGCTCGATAGCTTGCCGCGCAATCTCCACCGGGCTTACCTGATCACCGAGAGCGAAGACGGGGATGTTGAGTTGTTCACCCAAAACCTGCAATTGCTTGATCGCTGCCGGACGGTAAATATCGCCTGCTACCATCAACGGCTTGCGGTTTTGTTTGGTCAAATACTTGGCGAGCTTTCCTGTCGTGGTCGTCTTACCCGCCCCTTGCAGACCTGCCATCATGATGACAGTCGGCGGACGGTGAGACATCGTCAGTTGGGCTACATTACCGCCCATCAGCTCAATCAGTTCTTCGTTGACGATCTTGATGACCATCTGGCCAGGAGTCAGGCTTTTCATGACTTCCTGTCCGACTGCGCGTTCTTTGACGCGAGCCACGAATTCTTTTACTACTTTAAAGTTAACGTCTGCTTCCAACAGGGCCAGGCGAACTTCACGCATTGCTTCGCCTACGATCGCTTCGTCAATCTTGCCTCTGCCTCGCAGCTTGTCAAACGCGTTCTGCAGCCGACTGGCCAAGCTCTCAAACGCCATGCGAGCCCTCCTAATCCATCTCTGACAGTTGGTGGAGCAAAGTGTTCAGTTCTTCTCTTGTCGTCTCGTCCGCCAACCCCTGGACTAGCTCATTCATGCGGTTCAGCACATTCATCCGCTGTTCATGCTTCCAAGCGAGTCGCAGCTTTTCATCGTACTCGAAAAGTTGCTTCTCAGCCCGCTTGATATGGTCATAAACGGCTTGACGGCTCACCTCATGCATTTCGGCAATTTCGCCGAGCGACAAATCATCCAGATAGTACAATTCCAGATATTCACGCTGCTTTCCTTTGAGTAAGGGAGCGTAAAAGTCAAACAAGAGATTGACTTGATTGGTCTTTTCGAGCATCTGTAACCAATCCTTTGCTATGAGGTACTCGACTCCAAACTGTAAAGAGTTTTTCTTTACAGCACGTAGTTTATAGTACCCAATTCCCCACCTAGTGTCAAGCATTTTTATTGACATATCATTTTTGCATAGTCAAAATCGAATTCTCCGCGTTAACCCTGGGTATCTTCCTCTTCTGTCTCCTGTTGGATCAGCCCGGCAAACAAGGCGTGGACGAACTGTTCCGGATCAAATGGCTGCAGATCATCCATCTTCTCACCGAGCCCCACGTACTTCACCGGGATGTTCAGTTCATTGCGAATCGCGATCACGATGCCCCCTTTTGCCGTACCGTCCAGCTTGGTCAGCACAATCCCGGTCACGCCAGCCGATTCCCCGAATGTCTTCGCCTGGGAAAGCGCATTTTGGCCGGTCGTCGCATCCAGTACGAGCAGGACCTCATGCGGCGCTCCAGGTAGCTCACGGGCGAGCACGCGGTGGACCTTCGCCAGCTCCTCCATTAGGTTGACCTTGTTTTGCAAGCGACCCGCTGTATCGCAGAGCAATACGTCGACTTGCCGAGACTTGGCTGCTTGGACAGCATCGTAGATTACAGCGGCAGGATCAGAGCCCTGCTGCTGCTTGATCACTTCTACTCCGACGCGATCCCCCCATACTTCCAGCTGCTCAATCGCTGCCGCACGGAAGGTGTCGCCTGCTGCCAGCAGCACTTTTTTTCCTTGCTGCTTGAACATATGAGCCATCTTCCCGATGGTGGTCGTTTTTCCGACGCCGTTTACGCCGACGAACAAAATGACATTCAGTCGTCCGTCCTCTACATGTAGCGATGCATCAGCTACTTCGTCGTTTTTCAGAAGAGCGACCAGCTTTTCCGAGAGAATCGGCTGCAAGTCCATCGCATTCTCGATTTTATGCTTGCGGACCTCTGAACGCAGCTCGTCGATCAGCTCCATCACCGTGTTGACCCCGACATCGGAGGTGATCAGGATTTCTTCCAGTTCATCAAAAAAGTCATCGTCGATTTTTTTATAGCGGCGGACGAGGTCCTCTACCTTCTCTACCAGCAAATCTCTGGTTTTGGAGAGCCCATCGGTAAACTTCTGGGTAACCTCTTCCGACTTTTGCACAATCGCGTCGCGAAGGCGTTTGAAAAAGCTCATCTTCATCTTCCTTTAAATGGTAATGTATTTTTCTGTCTTACGAAGCGGACTCGATGAACTTGTTGCTCTCCTCCAGTTTAACGGAAACCAGCTTGGAGACGCCACCCTCTTGCATCGTAATGCCGTACAGCACATCGGCGCTCTCCATGGTTCCTTTGCGGTGAGTCACGCAGATAAACTGTGTCTGGCTGCTGAAATGATGCATGTATTCGGCGAAGCGGTTGACGTTGGCTTCGTCCAAAGCTGCTTCCACCTCGTCCAATACACAGAAAGGAACGGGCTTGACGCGTAGAATTGCAAATAATAAAGCCATGGCGGTCAGGGCGCGTTCCCCGCCGGACAGCAATGCCAGGTTTTGCAGCTTTTTCCCTGGTGGCTGCGCGACGATATCGATCCCTGTCTCCAGCAGATTCTCTGGATTGGAGAGCAGAAGATCCGCCCGCCCTCCGCCGAATAATTGAACAAACACATCGCGGAATTGCTCCTGGATGGCGTCGAAGGTTTCCTTAAAGCGTCTGGACATCTCCGTATCCATTTCCAAAATGACCTGATACAGCATGTCCTTGGCTTCGTTCAGATCAGCTTCCTGCGTGCTTAAAAACTGCTGGCGCTCATGCAGGCGCTCGTATTCCTCAATTGCGCCCAGATTCACGGTTCCGAGTGCCGCAATCTCTTTTTTCAAACGATTGACGATTTGCGTCTCGTCTGCGATCTCACCACGCGGCGGATACTTCATTTTCGCAAGATCGTAGCTCATTTCGTATTCTTCGGAGAGTTTGTTCAACAGGTGGTCTAATTCTACCTCGCTGCGGTTTACCTTGACCTCTTCCTGATGCAGCTTCTCTTCCTGAGTTTTTACCGCTTTGCGGATCTCTTTGACTTCCTGCTCCAACTGCTCTTGGCGGTGGAAAAGGGTCGCCCGCTCATTGCGCCGCTCCTGAATGAGTCCAGCCACTCGATCTTTATCTTGGCGAAGCTCGGCAATGGTCTCATCCAGCTTGCTACCGGAGGATTCATTGGTCTGCTCCAGCTCATCCAGCGACGCAAGTGTCGTATTCTGCTCATCCCACTCTTTTTGCAGGGAAATTTTCTGTTCCAATAACCGCTCGGTCTGTTCCTGACGGGATTGATATTCCTGTCTCACCTGAGCATCCAATACCTTCAGATTGGTGATCTTCTGGTTGATTTCTTCTTTGGATTCGAGCTGCTCCTGCCGCTTAGCTTCCGCTGCTGAGATCTGCTCCGTGAGTTCTTTTTCTTCTTTTGCAAGCTTCGCCAGCTTTTCCTCCGTCGCTTGCTGCTTGACATGCGCCTCTTCGCGTTCGCGCAGGTAACCATCGATCTCCTGCTCAACCAGCTTGGCACGCTCTCCGATCGATTTGCCTTCGGACTCCACTTGTTGCAGCAGCCCTTTGACTTCCTGCTCCTTCAAACGCAGGGTTTCTCCCTGGCTGCGAAGCGTCTCCTGCTCTTGCTCCTTTTGCCGCTGTTCCAGTGCCAGTTGTTCCATACGAGTAGTATGCCCAGAAATTGCCTGATCGATCTGGTCCATTTGCGCTTCCAGCTCTTCGGCCTGACGGTTGCGCCCGAGAAGATTGGTCGTATTCTTCTTTAGCGCTCCACCTGTCATGGAACCGCCGGCATTGACGATATCCCCTTCGAGGGTGACGACCCGGTAGCGGTAGCCCAACGTGCGCGCGACCTGGTTGGCCTGCTCCAGCGTTTGGGTGACGATGACATTGCCCAAGAGGGACTCGAAAATCGGACGATAGGTAGCTTCAAAGCTAACCAGTTCGCTCGCGATGCCAACGACTCCTGCTTCCTTTTCCAACCGACGCTTGTCCTCCCCCTGGATGCTACGCGAACGGATGACATCGAGCGGAAGAAAGGTAGCCCGTCCTGCATTGTGCTGCTTGAGGTAAGCGATCGCTGAACGTCCGGCGGCTTCATTTTCTACTACGACATTCTGCAAAGCGCCGCCAAGGGCTACTTCGACAGCCGTTTCCACCTGCTGCGGTACGACGACCAGCTCTGCGACGGCGCCATGAATCCCGGAGAAGCCGCGTTCACGCGCTTTCAGGATCTCTTTGACGCCTTGCTGAAAACCTGCGAACTCTGACTGCATCTCACGCAGCAAATCCAAACGCGACTTGGCGGACTCCCGTTTTTGTTCCAACTGGCGAAGCTCTTTTCGTGCCTGCTCGGATGCGCTCTGTCCCTCACGCACTTGCTCCATCAGTTCTTTGTAGCGTTCGAGTGTACCCTGGATCGCTTGATCGATTTCGCGAAGCTGCTCTTGCAGGTGATGGCGTTTTTCCTGCCGCTCCTGCTCTTCTTGCTCCAGCCGCTCCTTCTCGGCTTGCTGCCGATCCATACGAGCTTGGCTGGTCTGTACAAGCTGCTGTTGATGGCGGATGTCGTTGCGCAGGTTGGCCATCTCATTCAGCTTGTCAAAATAATCGCTTTTCAGCCTTTCCACATCGTCTGTCAGGGATTGGACCATGGCATGAAACTGGTTCTCCGCCTCTTTTAATGCTGTGCAGGCATCGTCCATTTTTTGCTTGGCATCCTCCGCGCGCTGTGTTTCTTCGGCAAGCTCCGTCTCCAGAACATGTTGCTTTTCCGTGATCCGATGCATATGCTCCATCGTCTGCTGACGGTTGGCACTCAGATTGCGCATCCGCTCGCGCAGAACTTCGCGCTGACCCTCGACCTTTTCCGCATCCTCGCTGACAGTCAACAGCACCTGCTGCAATTCTTCAATCGACTGGTCGATTTGGGAGACGTGAAAACGGGCTTGTTCTAGATCGGCTTCCTGTTTCGAGGCTTGAGCAGTCTGTCCGACGAGATGTTCCTGCCATTCCTGTACACGTGCCGAAGCTTCTTCCCATTTTTGATGGGCTGCTTCAATCTGTTGGACATAGAGCGCAACCTCGTGTTCGACTAGCTTGCTGTGAAGTTCCTGGTACGTGCGGGCAGTCTCCGCCTGCTCTTGCAGCGGACCGATCTGCTCCGTAATTTCACTGACAATGTCGTGGATACGGACGAGGTTCTGCTCTGTGTCCGCCAATTTTTTCTCCGCCTCGCGCTTGCGGGTCTTGTATTTGACGATTCCTGCAGCCTCTTCGAAGATTCCTCTACGATCCTCGGATTTGGTGCTAAGAATCTCCTCAATCTTCCCCTGCCCGATAATCGAATACGCTTCTTTTCCCAAGCCGGTATCCATGAAGAGTTCCATGATATCCTTCAAGCGGCAGGAGCGATTGTTTATGTAATATTCACTATCCCCGGAACGATAGACCCTGCGTGTCACGGATACTTCCGAATACTCCACATCGAGAGAACGGTCTGTATTGTCCAAGGTTAGGGTAACTTCTGCAAAATTAACCGGCTTGCGTGTATCACTGCCGGCAAAAATAATATCTTCCATTTTCGCCCCGCGCAGGGATTTGGCACTCTGCTCGCCAAGCACCCAGCGAATCGAATCAGACACATTGCTTTTTCCGCTCCCATTAGGGCCTACTACAGCCGTAACTCCAGGAACGAATTCCAGCTCTGTCCGATCGGCAAAGGATTTGAACCCTGCCAGTTCCAGGCGTTTCAAATACATACGGATGGTCCTCCTTACATCGCAAAAAAGCTGGGCTCTTCTTACAGACACAGTACTTCTCGTGCAGGAAGAGTTCAGGGAATCTCGAACGTTTCTTCGCGAGATTAGGGCCGCATCCCTAAAAGAAAGCCCCTGTATGAACAGGAGCTCCTTTCACGAAGATCATTCTCTATCAGTTTATCATAGAGGGAGACAACACGCAGTAGTTTCCCAATCAAAAAGTCGCACGATCCTGTTCAAGGCTCGTACGACTTTTTGCTACGCTTATTTCGCGCCCAGCTTGATCAATGCCCGGGCTGCGGCTTGCTGTTCAGCTTCTTTTTTGGATCGGCCTGTTCCAACGCCCAGCGAACGGCTATTCAGCAGGACCTCCGAGACAAATTCACGGTTGTGAGCCGGTCCTTTTTCCTCGACGATCCGATACTGAATATCTCCCAGATTGTCTTGTTGTACAAATTCCTGTAATTGGCTCTTGAAGTCTGTCACCTGGGCGAATTCACCCTTATCTACTCGGGGATAGACGTATTTTTCCATGAAGGCAAAAACAGCATCCAATCCTTGATCTAGATAAAGGGCTCCGACAAACGCCTCAAACACGTCCGCCAAAAGGGCCGGACGCTGTCTTCCTCCTGTAAGCTCTTCCCCTTTTCCCAGCAGAACGAGATCACCAAACTGGAGTAGTTCAGCAAACTTGACCAATGACGGTTCACAGACAATCGCCGCACGGAGTTTCGTCATTTCCCCTTCGCTCATCTTGGGGAATGTCTTGTAAAGAAACTGGGAAACAGTCAATTCAAGCACGGCATCGCCTAAAAACTCCAGCCGTTCATTATCCTGTATCCGTTTGCCACGTTGCTCGTTCACGTAGGAAGAATGGGTGAATGCCTGCCGCAAAACGCTTTCATCGTGAAAGCGAACGCCTATTTTTTCTTGCAGCCGTGCAAAACTCATCACCCTCACCACCAATTCAGGAGACTTCCTACTTTTTCGCTCAGTAGGACTCATTTAGGCCTCGTATCTTTTTAAGATAATGGTTGCATTGTGCCCGCCAAATCCAAATGTATTCGTCAGAGCGACTTCGACATCGGACTTGCGTGCCTGGTTGGGAACGTAGTCGAGATCACATTCAGGATCAGGGTTCTCCAGGTTAATGGTTGGCGGCAAAATCTGATCACGCAACGCAAATGCGGAGGCAATCGTCTCAATCCCACCGGTAGCACCCAGCAGATGGCCTGTCATCGACTTGGTCGAGCTGACGGCCAGCTTGTAGGCATGTTCACCGAAAACGGCCTTGATGGCTTGTGTCTCGGCGATGTCTCCTGCGTCAGTAGACGTGCCGTGAGCATTGATGTAATCCACTTGTTCCGGTGCGATACCGGCATCTTTCAGCGCGTTCGTCATACAACGAGCCGCTCCTTCGCCTCCTGGAGATGGCGCGGTGATATGAAACGCGTCTGCGCTCATCCCGTAGCCAATCACTTCTGCAAGGATCGTGGCTCCGCGCTTTTTGGCGAATTCCAGCTCCTCGAGAATGACGACGCCGGCACCCTCACCCATGACAAAACCATCCCGGTCTTTGTCAAATGGGCGACTTGCTTTTTCCGGCTCTTCATTACGCGTGGACATGGCTTTCGCCGAGCAAAAACCTGCGAATGCCATCGGACGGATCGTCGCTTCCGCACCGCCCGCGATCATCGCATCAGCCTGGTCTAGCTGGATTAGACGGAACGCATCCCCAATCGCATTGGTACCTGTGGCACAAGCGGTAATCGCACTTGAGGTAGGTCCCTTCGCACCGTATTGAATCGATACCGCTCCGGACGCCATGTTGGCGATCAACATTGGAATGAAGAACGGGCTCACTCGCCGCGGACCTTTATCCAAAAGGACCTTGTGCTGATCTTCCCACGTGGACAAGCCGCCAATCCCCGACCCGATGTATACACCCACTCGTTCCGCATTTTCGGCCGTAATTTCCAGCTTGGCGTCTTCTACGGCCATCTTGGCGGCAGCGAGTCCAAACTGAACGAATCGGTCTGTACGTCGGATTTCCTTTTTATCGATAAATTGTTCTGGATCAAAATCTGTCACTTCGCCTGCGATCTTGGTTGGATACTCTTCCGTATCGAAAGAGGTTACTGGCTTGATTCCCGATTTTCCCTCGATCAGATTGTTCCAGAATGTTTCCTTGTTATTCCCCACCGGTGAAATGACGCCAACGCCGGTAATCACCACTCTGCGCTTCATTACGATCACCTCTATGCAAAAGTCAGTCCTTGGGCCATTTTTATGGAATATCTATTTTCAACATGTCTGCTTGAGAGCCACAGACAAAATCAATTGTTCATGAATCAGCGTCAATGAAGGAGAAGTCCCGCATGCAAACGGGACTTCCAACTGATGGATCTACTTGTGAGATTCTATGTATTTAACAACCTCACCAACAGAAGTGATCTTTTCAGCATCTTCGTCAGAAATCTCCAAATCGAACTCGTCTTCCAGTTCCATTACGAGTTCTACTACATCCAGGGAGTCAGCGCCCAGATCTTCTTTGAAAGAAGCCTCCAAAGTAATTTTGGACTCATCTACACCCAGACGATCGACGATGATTTTCTTCACACGCTCCAATGTATCAGCCATTAACCTTCACCCCCTCTCCCGTATTATAGTGGATGAGCATGTAAAAAACCAGTTTTGTGAACGCTGGATTACATATACATGCCGCCATCTACATGCAAGGTTTGACCTGTCATGTAATTTGCTGCGTCAGAAGCCAGGAATAGCACAACATTCGCAATATCATCCGTCTGACCGAGACGTCCCAGAGGGATTTGGCCAACCAAACCAGCCTTTACATCTTCTGGAAGAACCGCTGTCATCTCCGTGTCGATAAAACCAGGTGCAACCGAGTTGACGGTAATTCCGCGTGTCGCCAGCTCTTTTGCAGCTGTTTTGGTCAGACCGATGACACCGGCCTTAGCCGCTACGTAATTGGCCTGTCCGGGATTGCCTAGAACCCCGACGACAGATGTGATATTGATGATCTTGCCCGAACGCTGCTTCATCATCGGACGTGTAGCCGCCTTTAGACAGTTGAACACGCCTTTTAGGTTGGTGTCGATCACAGCATCCCACTCGTCTTCCTTCATCCGCATGAGCAGGTTGTCACGGGTAATCCCGGCGTTGTTCACGAGAATGTCGAGACTGCCGAAGTGTTCGAGCGCCGCCTTAAACATCTCATTAACTTCCTCACTGTTGGATACGTTGGCACGAACCATGATCGCGTCTCGTCCCAATGCTTTTACCTGTGCAACCGTCTCGCTCGCAGCGCCTTCGCTTCCTGCGTAGTTGACGACGATGTTGGCACCAGCTTCAGCCAGCTTCAGGGCGATGGCACGACCGATCCCTCGCGATGCTCCTGTCACCAAAGCCGTTTTTCCTGTTAGCATAACTTCCCTCCGTTCAATAGCTCTGTCAAGGATTCACTGTCTTGAACCGATAAAATCGTTGTTTCTGCAGGTGCAATTTTCTTGATCAGGCCTGAGAGAACTTTACCTGGTCCGATCTCGACAAACGTCGTGACACCCTGCTCAACCATCCATTGTACCGAATCTTCCCAAAGCACCGGAGCCGAGACTTGTTTCACCAGGCTCTCTACGATCAAAGCAGACTCTGAAACCGGACGCGCTGTTACGTTGGCGACAACAGGAATCTTAGCATCTGCTACCGTTAGTCCAGCCAGTACACCATGCAATTTGTCGGCTGCAGGACTCATCAGACTAGAGTGGAACGGACCACTCACATTCAGAGGCAGAACACGTTTGGCTCCCGCTGCCTTCGCCTTCTCTCCTGCCTGTTTGACGCCTTCGGCAGAACCGGAGATGACGATTTGGCCCGGGCAGTTGAGGTTTGCCAATTGCACAGGGTGACCTGCTGCCGTCACTTCTTCGCAGATGGCATGCAGCTCGGAACGGTCCAGATTTAATACTGCCGCCATAGCACCTTCGCCTGCAGGGACGGCTTCTTCCATAAACTGACCGCGGGCACGAACTGTTTTCACTGCATCTGCAAAAGAAAGCGCGTCTGCTGCGACCAATGCGGAATATTCACCCAAGCTGTGCCCTGCCACAAAATCAGGCGTAAAATCTGGTCGCTGCTCCCGAAACGCAGCCAGCACCGCAATGCTCGCAGTCAAAATAGCGGGCTGCGTATTGGCTGTCAATTTCAATTCCTCTTCCGGACCCGCAAAGCAAAGACCGGACAGGGAAAAGCCAAGAGACTCATCTGCTTGTTGGAAAATGGCGCGTGCCGCTTCTGACTGTTCTGACAGGGCCTGCCCCATCCCCACAAATTGCGATCCCTGTCCCGGGAATACGAACGCTATTTTTCCCATTATTCGCCGCTCCCTTCTGCTGGAGTCGTGCACCATTTCAGGAGTGTCGCTCCCCAAGTCAAACCTCCGCCAAACCCGACGAGGACAAGATTGTCGCCTTCTTTTACCCGTCCTTCTGCAATCGCTTCATCCAGCGCTACAGGGATGGACGCGGAGGACATGTTGCCGTAGCGATCGAGGTTAATGACTACTTTTTCTTCCGACAAACCAAAGCGTTGCACAGCGGAATCAATGATTCGCTTGTTCGCTTGATGCGGCACCAACAGATCGATGTCATCCCTTGCTACGCCCGCTTTGGACAGAACTGCTTCTGTCGCGGAGTTCATCACGCGAACCGCAAATTTGAACACTTCACCGCCCGCCATGGAGAGGTAGTGCAGATTGTTTTCCACGGACTCATTGGAAGCAGGGATGCGCGAACCGCCTGCAGGCATGCAAAGCAAGGAACCGCCGGAACCGTCTGCACCCAGCTCGAATGATTGGAAGCCATAGCCGTCTTTTACTTGTCCGAGAACAGCTGCTCCAGCCCCGTCTCCGAACAGAACGCAGGTATTGCGATCCTTGTAGTTTGTAATTTTCGAGAGAGTTTCCACGCCTATGACGAGCACGTATTTATATATGCCACTGGCAATAAATTGAGTGGCTGTCGTAATGCCGTACAAAAATCCGGTACAAGCCGCAGACAAATCCATGGCAGCTGCCTTGCTCGCCCCTAGTTTGTCTTGCAGCAAGCAGGCCGTTGACGGGAAATTCATGTCTGGAGTAACCGTCGCCACGATAATCATATCCAGTTGCTCTGCGCTGATGTTTGCTTTTTCCAAAGCACGCTTTGCCGCCTCATAGGCCAGATCAGAGGAGGCTTGCTCCGCAGAGGAGATTCTCCGTTCGCGAATGCCGGTACGCGATACAATCCATTCGTCTGTTGTATCCACCATTTTCTCCAAATCAAAGTTGGACAACACCCGCTCTGGGGTATACGAACCAGTACCCAATATGCCAACAGAACGCAAACCTTTCATCTGTCTCACTCGCTTTCTCCCATGCTTGATTTTAGTGCCTGCTGAATTACGACGTTTACATCCTTTTCGACATAACGCGCCGCAACCAGAATCGCGTTTTTGATCGCCTTTTCACCGGATGAGCCATGTGCCTTGATCACAGGACTTCCCAATCCGAGCAAAGGCGCTCCGCCGTATTCTGCGTAATCCATTCTCTTTTTAAAACGGACCAGTCCCGGCTTGAGTATAGCCGCCCCTATTTTATTAATCAGGCTAGAAGTAAACTCCTGCTTCAATTCAGAAAAGATTGTGGTAGCCGCACCTTCCAGTGTTTTGAGCAACACATTGCCGACAAATCCGTCGCAAACCAGGACGTCGCAAGCGCCATCCATGACATCCCTAGCCTCCACATTGCCGACAAAATGCAGATCCGCTGTTTTCAGAAGAGGATAGACGTGTTTGGTCAAATCATTGCCTTTTCCTTCTTCCGTACCTACGTTGAGCAAGCCGACGGTCGGGCGCTCAAAGCCGAGCACTTTTTCTGCATACAAGCTGCCCATGACCGCATATTGCAGCAGGTGAGCGGGCTTGGCATCCATATTGGCACCCACGTCCAATGTCAGCGTCACTCTTCCTTTGCGGTTGGGAATATATGCAGCGAGTGCCGGGCGTTCAATGCCCTCCATACGCTTGGCGTACAGCAATCCTGCTGTCATCAGGGCCCCGGTGTTTCCGGCCGAGATGGCGGCATCTACTTTTTTTTCGCTCGCGAGACTGATTGCGACAACCATGGAAGCATCCTTTTTCCTGCGAACAGCTCGCACCGGTTCTTCATCCGCTCCGATGACCTCTGAGGCATGAACAATCTCCAAGTTGGCCGGCAACTGCCCCGGCACATGACTTCGAATCGCCTGCTCATCTCCCACCAAAACGACGGTGATGTCCGGATTTTCTTTCGTGACGGCCAAGGCCCCTAATACATTGCTGCGAGGTGCCAGGTCTCCGCCCATTGCATCTAGTGCAATTCGCAATCGTGTCCCCTCCTCTTCTGACCTACCCTGCTGATGTGACATCTGTCATCCCTACTACGCGGAACGTGGCGGTGAATACCAGTTCCCCTTGTACTTTCGTCTCCACCCTCACCTTGCATTCATCACCATCGCGGCTTCGGACGATTGCTTTGGCTACCAGCTTTTCTCCTAGCCTGGCTGGGCGGACGAAACGGATTCTGGCTGTAGCCGTCAGCGCGACGTCTGCATTGATCACCGCGACAGCGAGTGAATTGGCTTGGGCAAATATGTAATGTCCGCGCGCAATCTGCGTTTTGGCAAACACATGCTCTTCTTTGATTTCCAGAACAGAGATCGCCTGTGCATCTAATTGTAGGTCGATCACTTCCCCGATCACTTCATCGATCCCGAGGGACTTGACCGGATCCAGATGCTGTTCGGCAACGGATTTGATCCGCTCCCTCAGCTCCGGTATGCCTAACTCCAAACGATCTAACCGTATTGTTTGAATACTGACCTGAAAAAACTCCGCCAAATCCTCGTCGGTGGCGAAGGGATTGTCTTGTAGATACTGAACCAATCGCGTCTGGCGATCTTTCTTCGGCAAGCGGGCGATGCTCGACACCCCCCAAATTATAATGGAGCTCTCATGATTACGAGTAGTTTTTATTACCAGGTACTAAGTCAGTATAAGGGAGAAAAAGTGGATTGACAAGAAATAAAAAAGTGAGGTGATTGCTCACCTCACTTTTAGCAGCAGAAATGAATTATTTCGCTACTTTCACGCCTTTGTAGTGACCGCAGCTTGGGCAAACGCGGTGCGCGAGTTTGTACTCACTGCAATTATCGCATTTTACCATGCCTGGAATCTCTAATTTGAAGTGCGTACGACGCATTCTTTTACGGGTTTTGGAAGTTCTCCGTTGAGGTACTGCCATCTTCCTTACACCTCCTTCAACTGACAAATGCTAAGATGCTCTATTGGGTGGATCGTATAAGCCAAAAGCTTATGCCATCCTTCAAAAATGAGAAAATCCAATCAATTGATCGGTATCCCATCTTGAAACCAAAGGGGAAAACATTTAGTTGTTGTCCTTGAACAAGTCAGCCAACCCTGCCAAACGCGGATCAATCCGTTCGTTTTTACAACTACAAGGAGCTTCGTTGCGGTTCACTCCACACGTCGGACACAACCCTTTGCAATCCTCCTCACAAAGTGGGAAGGTTGGCATCGCCAGCAGGAAATCCTCCTGGAGCAGCGTGTCCAACTCGATTTGATCGCTTTCGAGCGGATGAATATCGCTCTCTTCGTCTTCTTCGAGCTGTGGATCGTCTGCCAAAGCAAACGTTTCGGAAAAAGGAATAGAAGCATGCTGTGTAAAAGGGGTCAAGCAACGGGCACAGACAAAATCGATGTCAGCCTTCATTTGACCTTTTACATAATAGAGGTTGCCCAGCTTAACGGCATCGCCCTCAACAGCCACGGGGGTCAAACCACGTATCTCTTGATGACGATTCTTCAGCTCCACCGCATCCAGTGTGACCTTAAACGGCAGTGGCTCGCCCTTTCGATGATCCAACTCTGTTAATTTTATATTCATCTTCTTTCACCTCAAGCACAACAAGGATGATTATAGACCTTGCCCCAATGCTTTGTCAACCATTTTCCCTTGACAGCAAGCAAATCAGCTAGGAATGTTTGGGTTTTAATTCGTGTAAAAAAGCAACGGCTTCATCGATGTTCTTCACAGGTACGATCTGCATGGAGGTTCCGATTCGCTCTGCGGTTTTCACAGCGTCTTTGTAGTTGGAATTCGGATCGTTCGGATCATCCGGTGCAAAAAAGATCTCCGCGCCAGCCTTGTCCGCTGCTACAATTTTATGATTGATACCGCCGATCTTCCCTACTGATCCATCCAATGAGATGGTGCCTGTACCTGCGATCTGAAAGCCCCTTGTAAGATCTGTTTCGGTATCGAGTTGGTCGTAGATCTCCAGCGCCATCATTAACCCAGCAGAAGGACCGCCGATTCCCTGCGAAGCGATCGTCACCTTCTTGGGGATCTCGATGAATTGCTTGCTGTCGGTACGGACTCCAATCCCGACTGACTGTGAGTTAGGCAATGGTTTTAAGGGTAACATCGTTTTTGCAACTTGTCCATCACGAGTGTAGGTTATTTCGACTTCATCCCCTGCTTTTTTGCCGGCGATCTGTTGCAACAGGTCTTTTGCTTGAGGAGTTTTCACCCCGTCTACTTCAATGATGACGTCACCGATCTTGAGCGCCTCTTTGGCCGGCATTCCCTCCAGCGTTCCCATCACCCAGACGCCCTGGTTTTCCACATGCACATCGTATCCGGCCAAGCGAAAAGCAACTGCCTCCGCCAGCTTTTGTGAATTGTCCATCACCGCTTGCTCCCGGCGAATGAAATCCTCGTTGTCTTCTCCCTCGCTCACCACCAACTGCTTGGGCATCAACTCCGCGTCATTTGCGACATGCGCGTACAGATACCAGGCAAGGCTCGCCACGCCCATACGCACAGTAGTCAGCATGAAGGAGCCTGTTTCATCCTTTTTGCCGCCTTCCACGTCGATGATCGGTCCAAGTGAGACGGCTGAGCCGGGCCGGGTAACATAATAGTTCGTCGGCACGAAGAAGGACATAGCCAGTAAAATGACAACCAAGAGAAGGAGCCACTTGACTCCATTACTCTTTCTTCGGCGGGATGGCTGGGATATGTAGTCCATACGTCGTTCTTCCATTATTTCTCTTCCTCCCAGTTCGCGATCATTTCCTCAATGCGTTGTATAAATTCAGTAGCTGCATGTTCGCCCCTGTCTATAATCTCTTCGATCCCGCCGTATGCAATACTACTATAGTGTCCAACATCCGGACGGATTACGAGGTCAGCGGCCAAGATCCGACTGCGGAATATCTCCCGTTCCATGACATCGATCGTCTGGACGATCACATCAAAGATGGAGCCCATTTTCATCTCGGTATCCACTTGCGCCACGTCCACTGCAACGACGATATCTGCCCCCATCTCGCGCAAGACAGATACAGGGACGCGGTCGATCACTCCTCCGTCCACCAACAGCCTTCCATTGACTCTCTCCGGCACAAAAATACCAGGAATCGAGATACTTGCCCGAACTGCCTGATCGATAGGTCCATCGCGAAAAACGACTCGCTCCCCTGATTCAATATCCGTAGCTACGATGGCGAGCGGAATATTCAATTCCTCGATTCGTTTGCCATGCGTCAACAGCTGGATCAATTGCTTGATTTTATCCCCCACGATAAATCCCATTCCGGGTACGGCCAGATCGACCAGATGCTTGCGCTTTAAATTTTTGGCGAGCTTGCCCATCATATGGGGCTCGATGCCATTGGCATAGACCGCAGCGATCAGACTCCCCATGCTGCTGCCTGCGAGCATGTCGATTTTGATGCCATGTGCATCGAGAACCTTCAACACACCAATGTGGGCGTAACCCCGGGCTCCTCCCGACCCCAATGCCAAGCCTACAATTGGCTTTCGTTTTGCCGCCACACTCCATCCCCCCTGTAACCAACATATGTGGGGAACCACCGATCTTTCGCGTCTGATTACGCAAGCCTGCGCATAGTTTTCGTGTCCATCACGTAGACATGTACTACTGTTGCTTGTTCAGGAGGATTCTATGTCACGTCACTCTCCCGTACTAACCCTGTTGCTTGCCTTCTCGACAATTGCCCTGGTCTTGATGTTGGTGGCTCATTCCCAAATCTCATTCGAAGCTGCGGTTCGCGGCCTGAAAATCTGGTGGGAAGTGGTCTTCCCTTCTACCTTGCCGTTTATCGTTCTCTCGGAGATTTTAATGGGTCTTGGTGTCGTTCATTTTTTCGGGGTCCTACTGGAACCGCTGATGCGCCCATTGTTCAATGTCCCTGGCACGGGAGGCTTTGTGTTGGCGATGGGATTTTCCTCTGGTTATCCGGTAGCCGCCAAGCTAACCACCAGCCTGCGTGAACAAGGCAGCGTGACGAAAGCGGAGGGCGAACGTCTCGTCTCCTTTACCACGACCGGCGATCCTTTATTTGTGATGGGCGCGGTCGCGATCGGCTTTTTTCACAGTGAACAGATGGGAATCATCCTGTCGCTAACTCACTATCTCTCTGCCATTTTCTTGGGAATCCTCTTTCGCCTTTATGCGCCCACGGCATCAATCAGTAAACCGCTGGATAAAACGGGAAGCTCCCTGCCCTTTCGAGCACTCCAAGCGATGCACCGGGCACGCCTGCGGGACCGTCGCCCCTTTGGCAAATTGATGGGCGATGCCGTCCAATCTGCATTGACGACCCTGTTTATGATCGGTGGATTCATCATTGTCTTCTCTGTTTTGATTCAGTTGTTCCAAGCGATTCATCTGACCGAATTTATTACCCAGCTTCTCGCCATCCTGCTCGGACCCTTCGGCGTGCCCCCGTCTATGTCGCAAGCCATCGTGTCCGGCTTGTTCGAGGTCACGCTAGGGGCACAGGCTGCAAGCGATGTTCCAGCCGCCGTTCCGATGGTCTGGAAAGCTGCGATCGCCAGCGCTATTCTCTCTTGGGGAGGATTAAGCGTCCATGCACAAGTAGCAAGCATCCTCAGCGCGACCGACATTCGTGTCATGCCGTACCTTGTCGCCCGTTCCCTGCATGCGCTCATGGCCGCGATTCTGACCGTCATCCTCTGGAAGCCGCTGACTTCGCTCGCCTGGCTGAAGGAGAAAAGTGTCCCTGTCTTTTTGCCCAATCAATCGGAGCTGGCACTGTCCAACTGGTGGGATGCTTTGGCTTATTCCGGTCTCTTGGTACTGATCGGCGGAGGAATTCTCATATTGGGTTCTCTCTTGGCTGGCTATCTGCAGTCCCACAAAACCCGTTGAAAATCGCTATTGACCAAGCTTTTCTTTCAGCGCTTTCTCGACGACCGGTGGCACAAGGTCGCTGACGTTTGCTTTGTAGCTCGCTACTTCTTTGACGATGCTGGAGCTGAGGTAGGAGTACTGGTTATTGGTCATCATGAAAAAGGTTTCTACCTCTTCATCCAGTTTTTTATTAATGGAGGCAACCTGCATCTCGTATTCAAAATCCGAAACGGCACGTAGGCCGCGAATAATTACGCGAGCTCCCCGCTTTTGCATGTATTCGATCAGCAATCCCTCGAAGGAATCGATCTCGACATTCTCCATTCCTGCCGTCGCCTGCCGCAATAGCTCTACCCGTTCCTCGACGCTGAACAGGGATTTTTTCTTGGAATTGACCAGTACAGCCACGATCACCTTGTCAAAAATTCTCGCTCCGCGCGAAATAATGTCCAAATGTCCATTGGTAACGGGATCAAAGCTTCCCGAGCAAACCGCGATAACCATGACTAAACGCGCCTCCCTTATGTATCCGATTCCTCGGCGTCTGTTTCCCTCTCTGTCTCGTAGACGTACAGGGTGACAGCCGTATCTCCGTATGTGGCTGCACGATATTGGGTGCAATCACCCACGTCCTGGGGCAATGTGATCCCTACGTCATGCTCCGCCACGATCCAGGCACCGTCCGCAAGCAGATGCAATTCCTGAAGTAGCTCGATTTCTGCCGGGATATTTTGGTGCGCATAGGGCGGGTCCAGAAATACCATATCGAAGGCCAGGTCACGCTTGGCCAATGCCCGCAACGCACGATTTGCGTCTATTTTGTACAATTCTGCCTGTTTTTCCAAACGACAAGAGGATATGTTTTGCTGCACGATTGAATAGGCCTTGGCATCCTTTTCCACAAAGACCGCCCGCTGCGCTCCTCTGCTTAAAGCTTCGATCCCAAGCCCTCCTGTGCCTGCATACAAATCCAATGCCCAGCCTCCATCAAAGTAGGGGCCAATCATGTTGAATATCGATTCTTTTACCTTGTCTGTTGTTGGGCGTGTTCCTTTTCCCGGAACGGCCGATAGTCTTCGTCCTCTGTGTTCGCCTGCGATAACGCGCATATTTCCCACCTGTCAACGATTTATGTATTCTGATTCAAGAATGATTTCATACTATCACATCAGCACCGGGCCCGTAAAATTTTCAAATGCGCAAAAAATGCTTCCTGGATGTATAGCCGTTGCAAGAAATGGAAAGGAATATGGATAGCGACGCAATGTTGTCGCTGACAACCGCGGAGAAGACTTACGTTTCCCCATAAGCTCTTCCTCCGGTTTCTCCTCTCCCATAATTGAAAGGATGTTCACTTATGCGCACGACGTGTCTGATAGGAGCATGCCGTGCCACCTCTGCCCTGCGCGGGCGGAAGTTGAACTCCTGCCTCATCGTCATTTGGCGATGGGGTATTTTTTTGCCTATTACCGGCATACTACATACTGCTTAGAAAAGGGAGGGTTCGCACATGGCAGAAAAACAGCCGTCCAAACAAAAGCTAGAGGCATCCAAAGCCCAATCCGAGGCAGATCGCACGGGTGAGGGAGTGGAGCACGCCAGAGAAATGCAGTCTGCTGCTGATCAGTCGGACATCATCAAGCACGGACAATAAAAGATACGGAGCGGCCAGACCGTTGTTTGCCAAACAAATGTGTCTGGCTTTTTCTATGTCCTTCATTTCCCTTCTGATTCTGTGCGTTTTCTGCGAATACTAGCGCTATATACGCGTCAGGAGGGATCACATGCACACGGTTTGGAAAGGCTCGATCAGCTTCGGATTGGTGAATATCCCGATTCGCATGTTCACGGCGACCGAAGAACGCGACATCCGTTTTCGCCAGCTGCACAAGGAATGCCACACCCCGATCAAGTACGCGAAAACGTGCCCGCACTGCAATCTAGAAGTAGAGCCTGCTGACATCGTTCGGGGCTTCGAATATGAAAAAGGACATTTTGTCATCATCGATGATGAAGACCTCGAATCGATTACGCCGGAAACGCGTCGTGCGATCGAGATTCTTGACTTTGTGGATCTAAAAGAGATCGATCCCGTCTACTTTGACAAGAGCTATTTCCTCTCCCCACAGGAAACAGGTGAAAAGGCATATACGCTGCTGCGAGCCGCGATGGAGCAAACGGGAAAAATCGCGGTAGCCCAAGTAACCATGCGGAACCGACAGAGCCTGGCCGTCATTCGTCTCTATGAGCACTGCATCATGCTGGAGACGATCTACTATCCGGATGAGGTGCGTTCTGTGGCCCAAGTCCCGGCCTTGCCCGAGGCCGATGTCGCTTTGGCAGAAAATGAGCTCAAGATGGCCAGCGAGTTGATCAACAATATGACGACTCCATTCGATCCCGCAAAATATACCGATGAATACCGCATACAATTGCAATCGATGATTGAGAAGAAGCTGGAGGGCAAAGAAATCGCCACTTCTCCGGCCGCTCCGCGGGCAAACGTCATCGATTTGATGCAAGCCCTAAAAGAAAGTCTTGCTGCGACCGGAGCAGAGTCGGCGGCGCCGGTCAAGATGGCGACAGAGCCTACTCCGAAAAAGCCAAAAACCAAGTCCAAAAAGGAAGGGACACGTCGTGCCTCTTCGGCTGCCACCACTACGAAATCACCCGCTGCTGCTACTGGAACGACCTCGAGTACCACCAAAACCCTCCGCCGCAAAAAAGGAACCGAATAGCAACCTTTTTATATGCCAAAAAGCCCGAGACTACTCTCGGGTCCTCTCATGTTCCGGTTTGATATGGATGTGGACATCATAGATCTTATGCTCGATTCTCATCCGGTCCTCGATCTCTTCCGTAATCGTATGGCTCTCGACCACATTCAACTGAGGATCGACAAGGACCACGACATCCACTAGTACGCTGCTCCCATGGTAGCGAGCTTTGATGTCGCTGATTCTCTCTACTCCATCGATATGGGCAATGGTAGAACGCAAGTCTTCCAGCTTCGACTGATCAAAGCCATCTGTCAAGCGATGTACGGTCTCACGGAAGATTTCCCACCCCGTCTTGATGATGATGACACCGACGATGAGTGCCGTCAGAGGGTCGAGCCATGGCAATTGAAATTGTGCTCCTGCCACGCCAATGAAAGTGCCGATACTCACGAGTGCGTCGGATCGGTTGTCCATCGCCGCAGCCATCAATGCTTGGCTGTTTGTTCTCAGGGCAAGCTTGCGATTATAGTGATAAACCCCAAACATAATAACGGAGGTGACCAAGGCCGTATAGCCTGCGATCATCCCGGGTGCGGTAGGATTCGGGTTGAACATAGACGGGATCGCCCCTAACATCACATCCACACCTACGTACAGCATAATAAAGGAAGCGACAAGTGCCGCGATCGTTTCAGCACGAAAATGGCCATAAGGATGGTCCTGATCACGCGGTTTGCGAGAAATGCGCAACCCGATCAGGACTGCGATGGAGGCGATGACGTCGGTTGTATTGTTCAAACCATCTGCCATCAATGCTGCCGAACCCGTCACGACCGCGACGCCAATTTTTAATATAGAACAGAGAACGTACGCAAAAATACTGATCCATGCCCCGCGTTCTCCTTGCTTTAGATTGGTATACACATCCACCTATCATCACCTCCGGCATACTCCAACCTGCCTTCCTCGGCTACGATTTTCTGTAGCGAACCTTATCGTATCAGACGGGATTCATGTGGGTCTACAGAAACAGTTTTAGTCCCCTTCATGAGTATAGGGAGCAGGAAAATGTGTTGCCTGACAGCAATCTTTTAGCGTGAAGGTTACCCCCTTATAAAAAAAGAAAATCCTTCCGGCGATCGGGAAGGATTTCTGGCTTTATCTGCCGCTCGTTGAAGATGTGCTTTGCAGAGGAAGCCCTTCTTTATAGTAGAGAGAAGGAGATAACAAAACAAAAAAGATGTGGGTGTGAGCGAAACCGTGTTCCGCAAGAATCTTGTGGATCATAGAGGCGATAGCATCATGCTTCTCCTGGTCTCTGGAAAACATGTAAATTTCAACGGATAAGGGGCTATTGGTTATCGCTTCTACCTGGAGGGATTCCAGCTTTACTTTTTCTTGCGCTACTTCAGCAAGTCTCGCGAATTCTTCGCTGATGACGGGAGAGATCGCGTGCAGAAAATCGGACTCAAACCCTTTAAATCGAATAAAAGGCAAGACAATTCCTTCTTTCCCAAAGCAGATTAATAATGAAAAACATAGGTGTTACAAGTCGAGGGGCCATAGCAGAGAATGCTTTCTGACAAAACGAAGGTGTGGTGGACGTACCACGAATGTCAGAATTCACTCAGCCTGCTATAGCCCGATCAAAACAAAAACCATCTATACACCTTGTCATTTCTTATTTGTAGTATACCCTCCTTAATTATACATAATCAATCAAAAAGTAAGAAAAAGTGTTCTCTCTTTGAAATCAGGCATGACCACTATAGGTGAGAATCTTTTGATTGTCAAATAAAAGAGCTTCAGACAAATGTTGCTTCCTTTCTTACCCGTTCCTGATTCAAATTCCCGTTTCAAGCTCATATTAACTCTAGATATTCGTCGAATGCTCCAGCAACTGCTATGAACGGGGGGCTAGATTCATGATTGAAATGAAAAATGTAAACAAAATTTACTCCGACGGCTTCCATGCCCTTAAAGATATTAATCTTACCTTTCGCAAGGGTGAAATTACTGTCTTGATCGGACCAAGCGGCTGCGGCAAATCTACAACCATGAAATGTATCAACCGTCTTATCACACCTACAAACGGCACGATTCTTGTTAATGAAGAGAATATCGGAAGCATTGATCCTGTTAAGCTGAGACGGAATATCGGTTATGTCATTCAAAGCATCGGTTTGTTCCCGCACATGACGATCGGCCGCAACGTAGCCGTCGTTCCCCATCTGAAGAAATGGGAGAAGGACCGGATGAGCAATCGGGTCGACGAACTGATGAATATGGTTGGCCTGTCGCCAGAAACGTATCGCGATCGTTATCCTTCGGAGCTTAGCGGAGGCCAGCAGCAACGTATCGGCGTGATCCGCGCGCTGGCGGCCGATCCGGACATCATCTTAATGGATGAACCATTCAGCGCGCTCGATCCGATCAGCCGCGAGCAGCTTCAGGACGACGTCATCCGTCTTCAGCAGGAGTTGCACAAGACGATAGTTTTCGTTACGCATGATATGGACGAAGCGTTAAAGATTGCCGACCGGATCGTCATAATGAGGGCCGGCTCTGTTGTCCAGAGCGATACGCCCGAACGTATACTTCGCTATCCTGCCGACGATTTTGTCCGCTCCTTTATCGGCCAGCAGAGGCTGGTTCAGGAGAATACGTACGATGTGCCGACTGTCGACGAGGTTATGGTCCGTCAGCCCGTCACCGTCTATCCGAACCGGGGGCTTGCAGCATCGATCTCGATCATGGAGCGTCGCCGCGTCGATACCTTGTTCGTTACAGATCACGAAAGGCATTTGAAGGGCATCGTCTCGATCTTCAACGTCCTTGATCAATACGGCGAAGAGAACATGACTGTGGGCGATGTGATGAAGCCGGTGCTGTACAGTATCTCCTCCGGCACCCCGCTTCCGCAGGCTGTCGAATTGCTAAATCGGCATCAACTGTCCAACCTTGCCGTCGTGGACGACAAGAATAGATTGATCGGGCTGATTACAAGAGGCAGCGTCGTCCGCCATCTGGCCGAAGTTTACCCGACAATAACCGAAAGCGTCGATGCCGAACAGGGGGATAACGAATGACCGATATATGGAACTTCCTTCAGTCGCGCATGCCGGATTTATTGACCGCGCTGCGCGAGCATCTCGTCATTTCGTTTTCCTCCATCTTGCTTGGTAGCCTCATCGCAATACCGCTCGGCATCGCGCTCGTCTATAACCGCATCCGGTGGCTCAATACGGTGATTTTCTTCATAGCCAACCTGATGCAAACGGTGCCCAGCCTTGCACTGCTAGCCGTTCTTATTCCACTGCTCGGCATCGGTATCAAGCCGGCCATATTTGCCCTCCTGCTGTATTCGATCATGCCGATACTACGCAACACTTATGACGGCTTCCATGCCGTGGACCGCCATGTGCTTGAATCGGCAAGAGGTATGGGCTACAGTACGATGCAGCGCATTTTTACCATTCAACTGCCCTTGTCCCTGCCGTATATTATGTCCGGCATCCGGATTACGACAGTCTATATCATCAGCTGGGCAACGCTGGCGTCACTTATCGGGGCTGGCGGCATCGGTCAGCTGATTATTTCGGGTATGGGCGTCAACAAACCCGAGCTTGTATTCGCCGGAGCAATAGGAGCCATCGCTCTGGCTTTCATCGCCGACTGGTTGCTTGGCCTACTGGAGAAATGGCTCTCTGGCAAATTCGGTCGGATGGGAGGTGCGGAGGCATGAGAAAACTCTTCCAAAACGGGAAGATCGCATTTGCTGCTCTATGCCTGCTGGGTGTAGCTGTCGGGCTTTCCGGCTGCGGTAAGAACGAAAAAATCGTCATTGGAGCCCAGACCTTCACTGAAGCAAAAATACTCGCGGAGATGTACCGCGCGCTAATCGAGGATCGCACCGATGCTAATGCAGTGGTTATTCCGGATCTCGCATCCAGTCCACTCGTCGTCTCTGCCATCAAACGAGGCGACCTTGACGTCGCTACTCTGTATAGCGGCGAAATTTTCAACAACCACTTTCCGATCGTGGACACAAGGGATCGTGAAGCCGTGCTGCAGCAAGCTAAGGAAGGGTTCGACCGGTATTTTGGCTTCAAATGGTTCGATCCGCTCGGATACGAGAACACCTATGCCTTCTCTGTTCGCAAGGAGGTTGCCGCTAAGAGAGGCTATAGGAATATATCAGATGTGAAACCGGATGCCGACAGCATGCGTCTTGGCGTCGATACGACGTGGCTGGAGCGCCCATCCGACGGCTATCCAGCCTTTACCAAGCATTACGGTTTTACGTTCGGATCGACCTTCCCGATGGAGCTTGCACTCGTGTACTCTGCTGTCGCGCACGAGCAAGTGGACATCGTGCTCGCATATTCGACTGACTCCCGTTTGAAAGCGTACGATCTTACCACTCTTGAAGACGATAAGCGATTCTTCCCACCGTTTGACGCATCGACGGTTATGCGTAAGGATACGATCGAAAAATACCCGGGGGCCGAAGCGGCGCTCTCCGAGTTGATCGGAACGCTGAACGTTGACACGATGATTGATTTGAACTATCAGGTCGATATCGAGAAAAAAAGTGAACGAGAGGTAGCATTGGCTTATTTGAGAAAAGTCGGCCTATTGAAGGAGTGAAGAATATATGAATCAGCCCCCTTTAACGTTCGCTGATTTTATCGGATACATCTCGCGCAATCAGGCAATGCTGTGGGAGTATTTCTTCCAGCACATCGTCATGGTGCTCATTGGCGTCGGGCTTGCTATTGTCGCGGGGATACCGCTCGGCATTCTGTGCAGTCGGAGCAAGACATTCGCCCGTGTCATTCTCGCTTTGACGAATCTGCTACAGGTAATCCCGAGCCTGGCCATGCTAGTACTTCTCATGCTATGGCTGGGCCTCGGTTCGACCACTGTCACGGTCGGTTTGTTCCTCTATTCGCTTAATCCGATCGTCCGCAACACATATGTCGGCCTAACACAGGTCAATCCTAGCTATGTAGAGGCAGGCCGGGGAGTCGGTATGAACGGCCTCCAGATGCTGCTGCAAGTCCGCCTTCCCCTCTCCATCACCTATATTGTATCGGGGATTCGAATCGCCGCCGTAATTGCCGTAGGCGTTGCTGCCATCGCCCCACTTGTCGGAGGCGAGGGACTTGGCAGGGAAATCTATGCAGGCATTAACAACCAAAACTCGTTGCGCATCTACGCGGGCGCTATCCCAGCCGCTCTGCTCGCGATTATTGCCGACATTATGCTCGGCGCCATACAGCGCAAAATGAAGCTAGAGAACCGCCGGTCGCGAAAGAGCGATGTCGTGCCGCCCGTGCCGAAGACACAAGGGTAAAACTATTATGCAGTATCAGCAATGTCTCTTCATCCGCGTTTCTTTTGCACAATGACTAGGAGTCCATATGTGAGACAAACTACCTGTAGCCTACATTTCTAACACAAGGAGAAATCTGCGATGACTGACGTAACCAAGCAACGAGTGGAAAATAAAGAGTTGGAAAATCTCGGCACTCATTCGGCAGGGATTCCCGATTTAATGGAAGGCTTCTGAGGGAGAGACTGTCGATCCTCCCCCTGATTGGACTCCATCATATCGTTCAAAAATGATTCCTCGCAGCAGACAACCTGGAATAAGCTAATCATTGAGGTGAATCATGAATCCAATCATTCCAATGGAACCGATCAGTTGTGAGGTAATCCCCCAAGGTTCAGACTGGATTGCACAAGTAAAATGGGACGGAGTCCGAATCCTTACCTATTTTGATGGACATGGGACTCGTCTTTATAATCGAAGACAAAATGATCGGACACATCAATTTCCTGAGATTGCAGACATACGTACGTACTGTAACGCTCGCTCCGTCATCTTGGATGGAGAAGTAATTGCTTTAGGACCTCACGGAAAGCCGTCGTTTCATGAAGTAATGCGTAGGGATGGTATTAGGCGTTTGGAGAAAGTTAGCCAGGTACAAAAAGTTGTCCCCATTACCTACATGATTTTTGATGTAATTTTCATAGATGAAATATGGATAACCCAGCGTTCATTAAGAGAACGCATCAATTTGCTATCAGAAATAATTATCCCTAATGACCATATACAATTGGTTCCTTGTCATGATAATGGACAGGCATTGTTTGATGTTATCCAGCAGCATGGTATGGAGGGCATTGTCATGAAGGATCTAAACAGTAAATATGTGATTGGGGGGAAAGACACTCGATGGCAAAAGAAAAAATATTATCGGGATACAATAGCCGTTGTTGGAGGGGTTACTCTGCGAGATAACGTAGTGAACTCACTTCTTCTGGGGCTTTACGATTCAAGTGGGAAATTATTTTATATTGGCCATGCAGGAGCTGGCAAATTAACACGAAACGATTGGTTGGCCCTTACTAAAAGGATTGTGCCATTGATACAAAAGGAGATCCCTTTTTTTAATACACCTGCAAGGTCAAAAGAATCAATATGGCTGAAACCCGAAATAACCGTAAAGGTGCAATTTGCAGAATGGACAGAAGGCTATACGCTACGGCAACCCAGTATTCAAGCAGTTGTTGATACCCCTCCAAATCATTGTGTCATGGAGTAACATCCCTCATCAAGGCAGGGCCTAGCATCACCAGGCCCTTGCTCGATCTTTTCCTCTTATTTTACGAATATGACCCGATCTTTTTTCTCCCCGTCTTGTGCAAGTAGCGGTTAAACGTTTGCATCTGCAAATAACTGGTTACCAACGCGATGAAGAGTAGCGTAATCACGATAATCGTCACATATAGCGATACAGGGATTGTCTGTTCATAAAACCATTTACCGATCAGGATCGTCAAGAGACAACCCAAGATCGACAGGTTAGACGTCCACGCCATCGCTCCATAAAATTGGTAGTAGCGGGTGCCTGGGGGGAAATCTCTCTTCTTATTGCTCGCCCGTCTGTGCTCCATTCTTCCTCTGATCCATAGGAAGATCAGTAGTGGGATTTGGATGGTGAGGACCACGCTACTGAAGCTGTAGCCGACGAACAATTCCACGTCCTCCACATGCGGAAAGCTGAGGAGGGAGGTAATGATCAAAAAAGCACCTATTGAGGGGATAAACCATTTGTGCTGGGCCTCTCCTGCAAAACTGCCAATGCCTGTCAAAAACGCGAGAAACGCAACGACGACTTTGATCACAAAGCCAGGGAACCACATGCTGAGCAGAAAAAGTTCTACTCGATCCAAAAAGTCTGTGATATGGATTTGTTGGACTAGGGTTAGGATCGGATAATTGAGTCTCCCTGCGATGATATCCCCCATAACCGAGAGGAGTGCAAGCATAATAACGCTTGAAATAAACCCGACGATAAGAATACCGTGTTTGATCGCTGCATAGAAGAGCCGCGGCTGAATGAACACTGGTAGAAAAGCCCCGAATAGCAGAATATCTCCAAATAACCCCAATGTCATGTAATTGCTTACGAAAATTCCCTTCAGCGTGCTGCTCAATATCGGCTCAAATCGCTCTACATTGTATTCATTAAGGAGAAGAACAATCAGCATAAGCACCATGATGACATTCGGCGGAAAAAAGATTTCATTGACACGTGCTGTGACTTCCAAGTCTCGATAGAACATGATGAGCAGGACAAAAACCAACAAAATCACTTCCAGTGGTGTCTGCGGCAAAAAGCTGGCTTTAATAAAATAGGAGACACCCTTCACATCGATCGTCAAGATCATCCAGATGTAAAACAGCAGGATCAGGTTGATGAGCCCACCCAACCATTTTCCGCATATCAGGAAGAGGATTTGAAAAAGATTCTTACCAGGGAAGGCATGCCCCAATTCCATCAAGACGTAAGCGATAAGAAGCGCATAGCCCATTGGTATTATTTGGAAAAACCAAGCATCCATTTTGGCTGTCTGGATGACGGACTGATAAAGAGCAATTATGTTGCCCGTCATCAGTACTGATCCCACCAACCAAGCGACCTGCCGATGATTTATCACATGCTGCTTGAGCACCCTGCCCCACCTCCTCTTAGCTCTTTTTCACCCATATTTTCATCTGAGGCGAGAAATAATGATTGATTGTATTTATCGGTATCAGTGGTACGTTCCGAAACTGTGCAACAATAAGAAACAGGATCGTCAACAGATAAAGCAAGCCAATGATCCTTCGCTGCGATGGGGACATCCGATTGTATTGGCGGAAATACATATAAATCATGATGAGAAGCATACAGCCAAACAGGATCAGAAAGACCTTATCCATCATTGACCTTCTTTCATGAGGCTGTTTGTGATTTGACCGATATTGGTAACTTCGACCTTGCTGTGAATCCGGAAGGTAATATGAGAAAGCTCTTTCCTCCAATTTTTTTTATACTTGTTCTCCCACAGTTTCGGGTATCTCTTGGCGAAAGCCGCGCCCAAACCGGTCGGGTCCATCCGATGCTTTTTGCTTTCATTCAGAATGAAGGTTACTTTATTCGTTACTTCCTCTGAAAGTCGTTTCTCCAACTCGTTGATAGCCTTATAGTTGTTGAAATCAAGCTGCGACATGTTTTCTGGCATGAAGACCGACGAGTACAGATGGATGTCGAAGTGAATGCGGCCTTGTTTCATGACGGGCTTGACTGATGCATGACCCTTGAGAAATTCTGCACTGATCCATCCCTTTTCGATTGGCACCACGAGAGATAACGGAGTGAAGTAGCGTTGAAACCACCGAATTCCTGCAGCATCGGAACGCTTGTAGACTTTTACCAGCTTATCACCGCGAAAAGCTGCAAGTCCCATGGCTTCGACTTCCTTTCTATTTCCTTTGGGCTGCGTGTCTGCAGGTTTGAACACAGGCACGAACATGTCAATTCCCGGGGTACTGATCATCTGTGCCACATCTTTGATCGACACCGGTATCGTGAATGCTTTTACCAGCTCACGGAGCGCTTCACCGGAAAATCGCTCCAATTGAGGCTGCGCTTCCAAAAGTTCAATTCCTTTTCCTTCTGTCATCACCACAAAGGACGTCAAACGGTTTTCCGGAAAACGCGTGATGATGTCAAACGGTTTACTAATGCCTGATTTTGCTAGACCACCACCTATCACAACCACGCGGTAATGGGCGAAATAATGGATGCGGGCCATTCGTGATTGCAGGATCGCCTGAGCTTCACGCAAAGTCTTCCCTACAGCAGAGTCCACGTAGTAGTTCTTCGTGCCGCTTGTTCCCCCTCCTCCACCTGAAAATGCACCCATGCTGCCAACAAGCGGAACTTGCACCCCGAGGCGATACTTGCCATCTTCTTCTTTGTCCACGGACATCGCAATAATGAAGGCGATGTCATTCACTTCTCGACGATCCCAACATCCGCTTAATAGAACGCTGGTGCTCGCAACACATATCCACAGACGAGTGAGCCCTCTCCATTTCCCTCTGTTATTCATCGCTTCTCCCCCTTTCCTTCTCTTTTCGCTCCTGCGCTACTTTCACAGCCCGATGATAGTTACTAACGAATTCTCCGTTAATCCTTCTGGCATTTTTGACACCGAGGGAGGTAGGGCGGTGCTCCATCTCTGACCATGGAGCACGAATCAGCGTATCTTTTAAATCACCAACTGACATTGGTGCCAAGGGAGAAAGATAAGGAACACCAAAGGAGCGGAGGCTTGCCATATGCCCCACAATGATCAATAACCCGACCAATATGCCATAAATGCCAAGGAACGCTGCGGCAAACATGAGTGGAAAACGAATCAAGCGTATCGCAATGGCAGCATTAAAATGAGGAACGGTAAAAGAAGCGATGCCCGTAATAGAAACGACAATGACCATCGGAGCCGACACAATCCCTGCCTGCACAGCCGCCTGACCTACGACCAATGCCCCCAATATGCTGACCGCTTGTCCCACGGTCTTCGGGAGTCGGATGCCCGCTTCGCGCAAGGCCTCAAAGGCAACCTCCATAATGAGCACCTCCACGATGGCAGGAAACGGAATGGCTTCACGCGCTGCTGCGATGCTGAGCAGCAAGGTAGTGGGGATCATCTGCTGATGATACGTGGTGACCGCCACGTAGAGGGCGGGTGTCACCAGCGATATGGCCAAAAACAGATAACGGAGCAAGCGCAAAAAGGTGGCCATTTGAAAGCGCTCATAGTAATCTTCACTTGCTTGCAGCATCATCCAAAAAGTCGTCGGAACGAGCAACACCATGGGTGTCCCGTCCACAAAAATAGCGACGCGGCCCTCCAACAATGCGGCGGCTACCGTATCTGGTCGTTCCGAATACATCACTTGTGGAAACGGAGAGTACTCGCTGTCCTGAATCAGTGATTCAATATACCCGCTCTCCAGCACAGCATCGATTTCGATCTGACTGATCCGTTGGGTAACCTCATCTACCAATTGTGGATTGGCTACCCCATCCAGAAAAGCGACAACGATGTTGGTATTTGATTTCCGCCCGACAATCAAAGATTTCATCTTCAGTCGAGGTGTCTTTAATTTCCGTCGAAGCATCGAGGTATTCGTGCGGATATTTTCGATAAAGCCTTCGCGCGGGCCCCGTACGACTGCCTCGCCCTCCGGTTCGTTGACCGAACGCGTATCCGCTCCGCGAATCCCTAACGTAAGTGCTTCTTGATTTCCTTCCACGAGAATCCCCGTATCCCCGGACAGCACACCCTGCAAAAGCCCTTTATAATCTTGGACTCTGGTTATTTGAGAGACAGGGAGCAACACTTCTTCGATGACCTCGATTCGGTCGCTCCCATCCTCTAACACCATTAATGTCTTTAGTGCTTCATTCACTTCATTCGTACTGATCAGCCCATCGACAAAGATAGCGGCTGCATTCACACTGTTTTTTAATTGAAATCTTCGTATGACAAAATCGGAGCTCTCGGAAAACATCTGCTCCAAAAAGCCAATATTGTCATTTAGCTCTGACGCGATTGGGATTCCTTCCAGTTCAACCAGATCACAAACATCAAAGGATCCTCCCGTTATCGGGTTCTCTTGCTGTGAGTTCGATTTTCCCATCATTTCACCACCCAAAATCTACCCGTATTATGGTTGATTGGCTGGAATAATATGCATGGCCCATTGCCTGCATCCGTAAGCAGCACAGAGGGCACGATATGAAAAACCGTTTTTAAAAAAAGAAGGTGTTACATGAGCCTCGTCGCCACGAAGTATGAATTGCAGCTAAATGGACACACCATGGCAATTAGCAACCCAGACAAGCCACTCTGGCCCAAAGCTGGTGTAACCAAACTCGAATACATCCATTATCTGCTGCAGGTTGCCAAACCAATGCTTGCCTATACACGCGATCGGCTACTTACCGTCATCCGCTATCCACACGGCGTCGGTGACAAGCATTTTTATCAAAAAAATACTCCTGATTACGCTCCTGATTGGATCGCCACTCATGAGTGGGAGAACACCCGCTACACGTTATGCAATGATGAAGCCACCTTGATCTGGATGGCGAATCAGGCCACGTTGGAATATCACGTTTCCTTCCATCTGGCATCCGACGAGATTCCGACGGAACTTGTTTTTGATCTCGATCCTTCTACCCCGGATTTTTCTGTCGTGATCGAATCCTCTCTCCTGCTCAAAGAACTGCTGGACGAACTCGGATTGCCGTCTTGTGTAAAAACCTCGGGGGCAAGCGGTCTACAAATTTACGTTCCGATTGAACGGCGGTATTCCTTTGATCAGACGCGAAAGGTAGGCCATTTCATCGCCACTTATCTGGTAGAGAAGCACCCCTCCTTGCTGACGATCGAACGACTGGTGAAGAACCGCGGCACCAAGCTCTATATCGACTATTTGCAGCATTGGCGTGGGAAGTCATTGACCGCCCCCTATTCGACACGAGCAAAGGAAGAGGCAACAGTATCTACCCCCTTGCGCTGGGAGGAGGTACCGACTGCACATCCGACTCACTTTACCGTTCACAACGTGCCCCAGCGATTGGCGCAGGTAGGGGATCTTTTTGCGGAAATCTCTTCTCCTGCCAGCCAAGTATCCCTCGATCCGATTCTCGCTTTTTTACGTGATTGAAAGTCTTGCCATCTACGGTCAATCTGTTGGAAACCATCCTTCCATCTGTGCTATACTGTGCACAGATATTTTCAGGTCGAGGAGGAAAAAAGATGATTGATCCGGTAGCTATTGCACTCGGACCCATCAAGATTCACTGGTATGGAATCATAATGGGGCTTGCTTTTTTACTTGGAACGTATTTCGCCCGGCGCAACGTTAAAAAGCAGGGTATTGATGCAGACCATGTCTTGAATATGGTCGTGATGATTATTCCGGCGGCGATTATTTGCGCTCGCGCGTACTATGTGATATTTGAATGGCAGCAGTACAAGGACAATCTGCTCAGCGTTTTTTACGTATGGGAAGGCGGATTGGCCATTCATGGCGGGTTGATCGGTGGAGTTCTCGCAGGTGCTTGGTATGTCCGCAAACATAATTTGCCCTTTTTGCGTATTGGTGACGCGATGATTCCCAGTGTCATCTTGGGTCAGGCGATCGGACGTTGGGGGAACTTCATTAATCGTGAAGCGCATGGTGATGTAGCCAGTGAACAATTCATGTCTCACTTCCCGGCCTTTATTCGCGATCAGATGTACATTCACGGGCAGTACTACCACCCGACTTTTTTGTATGAATCCATGTGGAACCTGCTCGTGTTTGCCATTTTGCTTCTGATGCTCTACTATTGGAAAAAATTTGACGGCCAGGTACTGTTCAGCTATATGATCCTGTATTCGATCGGTCGCTTCTTCATTGAAGGCATGCGCACGGACAGTCTGTTGATTGGCGACACCTTGCGTGTAGCCCAGCTCATCAGCTTGGTGCTGATTGCTCTCGGTGTCATATTATTGGTGGTATTTGGATGGAAGAGCAGACAAGCCAAACACACCCATAATACTGTCGAATAGCATTCACATCCACATCCGCTTTCCTCTTCTTGGGAAGGCGGTTTTCTTTTGCCTTCTTGCTTACCCCGCGTCTATTCCATACCTTGTCTGAATACTCGTAATGGTGGAGATACTAATGAATAGGAAAAAAGAGATTGGAGTGATCGAGGGTGGCGGATGATCATTTGCTAGAGGATTTTCTCAATCGCAAGGTCCGTGTCCAGTTTGCGCCAGGTATGCTCGGACCCGATGCAAACCCCTATACAGAAGGCAAACTCTATGATTACAGTTCAGACGGCATCTTACTGGAAAAGCCAGATGGCTCCCTTGATTTCGTCCCTACCTCTGCGATACGACTCGTGGAAATCCGCCCGCGTGCAGGGTGGTGGGAACGTCTCACCGGTACAGAATGAAAAAGAAAAAAGACACCTACAGCTTACAACTCTGAAGGTGTCTTTCATTATGAGAAGGGCTTGTCCTTTGTATTACAGGAAAACATCCAACACAACATAGCAAGCTGCTGCCAGCAACCCCGTGATCGGCAGAGTAATTACCCAGGTAACGATAATTCTTCCGGCTACTCCCCATTTTACAGCGGAGACCTTTTGCGAAGCCCCCACACCGAGGATCGACGAGGTGATAACGTGCGTGGTACTGACCGGTAATTTCAAAGCGGTAAAGATTGTAATGATCAATGCGGATGACAAGTCAGCAGAGAAACCGCTGATTGGTTTGATCTTCATGATCTTGCCACCAAGTGTTTTGATAATGCGCCAACCGCCAAAGGCTGTTCCCAGGGCCATAGCGAGAGCAGCCGCAAATTTCACCCAAAGAGGGATGACGAACTCACCGGGTTCCTGTACCAGAAATCCTCCGGAAATCATCGCGAGCGTGATTACTCCCATTGTTTTCTGAGCATCGTTAGCCCCGTGGCTGAATGATTGCCAGGAAGCCGATAGCACTTGCAAAAAGCGGAAATTGCGATTGGTTTTATGGTATGCGGTGTTGGCGACTATTAATGAAACGATCTTGATCACGACAAAACCGACTGCAAAGGCAACGATTGGCGAGACAATCAAGGCTCGTACAATATCCAAGAAACCCTCGGCATTAATCGAATCAATGCCTGCTGCACCAATGGCCGCCCCAGCCACACCGCCAATGATCGCGTGTGAAGAAGAGCTCGGAATTCCGAAATACCAGGTAATGATATTCCAGAGGATAGCTGCGATCAGTGCTGCCAGGACCACGACCAATCCGTTCTCCAGCTTGAAAGGGTCGGTGATACTTCCCCCAATCGTCTTTGCCACTCCTGTATAAGTCAGAGCACCAATCAAGTTAAAAGATGAAGCCAAGATAATCGCAGTACGTGGGCTTAGTGCACGAGTCGAGACAGATGTTGCAATCGCATTGGCTGTATCGTGAAAGCCGTTGATAAAATCAAAACTAAGCGCTATGACCACAACGAAAATGAGCAATATAACTTCTGGAGAAAGGTCAAGCATTCTTTAGCACAATCCCTTCAACCAGGTTGGAGACATCCTCGGCAAAGTCTGCACAGTCTTCAAGTTTGTCGTAGATCTCTTTCAATTTGATCGCTTCGATCGGGTCCGCATTCGGTGCGTTCAAGAGATCCGAAACCATTTTTCGGTAGTTGGAATCCGATTCATGCTCCAGATCTTTAATCTCGCGAGCGATTTTGGATACGATTTGGTGATCCAGCTTGCGCAAAGTTCGGATAAGTTCAATCAATTTCGCCGAACATTTCACGAGAATATTCGCCTGGGCCAGAACTCGTGGATCTGGTTGTTTAACCTGGTAAAGATACATCCGATCCGCCACGCCATCGATATAGTCGATCATCGAATCCATGGTATGGGCCAGCTGATGAATATCTTCACGCTCAAGCGGAGTGATAAATGTGGAGTTTAAAGCGTTCATAATTTGACGAACGATATCATCTCCTTCTTTTTCGACAGCTTTAATTGCCTTTACCTTTGTTTCGACGTCCTGATAGTTCCCTACCATTTCGTAAAACAGATGAGTTCCTTTGTGCACCGTGGCAATCTGCTGTTCAAACAGATCGAAGAAGATGTGCTTTTTTGATTTCAACATACGTCTTCTACTCACTCCTTTGAAAAAATCACACCTAAACGATTATATCGAACATCCTTGTGAACGTAAATTTAAAAACAAGCCGAAATATGTATTTTTTTATTTAAGGTATTGTAAAGATTTCGTAAATCTCCTTTACACTTTTCGACAAATATCGTATATAATCTCCCCCTTTCGAGCATGGTTCCGAAATTCATGTTCCTCCCTCTTTCCTTTCTGCTTCCCGTCGTATATACTTACCACAAAAAAACTTCTATCGAAAAGAGGGAATTTTCCAGATGGTCTGGTTTCAATCCATCCTTTCGCGCTATGACCCGACGATCTGGATTCGCGTCATCGGGACCGTCCTTACGACTTTTGCAGGCTTCATGCTTCGTCCTTTCCTCGCTTTTTATCTTTATGACAAAATGGATGGCAATCTGTTGGTCGCCGCCCTCGTCACGAGCTTGCATCCCTTGACAGGCATCATCTCGAATCTGTTTGCTGGTAGTCTATCGGACAAATACGGTCGCAAGCCATTAATGATCGCAGCGCTTCTGATCGAATCTGTCTCCATGGCGGGATATATCTGGGCCGAGTCTCTTTATGCGTTCGCTGCTCTGACTATTCTGAACGGCATCGGAGCTTCCCTGTTCTGGCCAGCAGCCAGTGCTCAAGTAACCGATGTCGTCCCAGAAGAGAAACGCAGCGAGGTCTTTGCCCTCTTGCATACGGCTCTCAATGTAGGTGCTGCAGCCGGTCCTTTAATTGGTGTCGCCATCTACAAGGTGAATCCCGGCATCGCTTTCGGCTTTTGTTCCTGTATGCTGTTTGTGTACTGTCTGCTGATTATGTGGAAAGTACCTGAGACCTTGCCGAAAGAGCAGCGTGGAACGCAGGAGAAAACGGACGCGAAGGTGAAAACGGCACCCCGTATGAGAATCAGCGAGCATCCAACTCTGATCTGGATGACAATCGCGGCAATTCCGATCTCTTTGTTGTATTCCCAGGTAGAAATCATTTTGCCGCAGCATTTGAGAACACAGTTTGACGACTTCCTGATGGTGTTCGCCACCTTGATGACCATCAATGGTGCCTTGGTCGTCTGCTGTCAGCTTCTCATCGCTAAATATGCGGAGCGTTTTCCCGCACACAAAGTCATTCTCATCGCTTACGGTTTTCTAGCCTGCGTCGGTTTCGGATACGGCTGGGCGCCCAGTCTGGTCTTGCTGATCATCGCTGAAGTTCTGTTTACCATCGGTGAGATGCTGTACGGCCCGCAAATCCAGAAATCCATCTCGCTACTCGCCCCCGAGGCATACCGTGGCCGTTATTTTTCCTTGTTCGGTCTAAATTATGGAGTGACGGGTACTTTGGGTCCTTCTGTCGGCGCAGTCGCGTTTCGTAATATCGGCGGAGCGTACTGGTTTTCGCTCATCAGCCTATTGCTCATCATTGCTGGTCTGTTCCAATATCGCAACGTCAAAAAAGCCTTGGCAGGGCCAGCTCCTGTCGCTAGCGCGAAGACTAGACCGCAAGAAACCTCCATGCTGACCTGATACACCAAAAAGCCTGATCTTTAGCTTTATTGTTAAAGATCAGGCTTTTCTTGCGTTCTTCTATCATGCATGGGATTCCCTGGGTAGGGGAAAATGAGAATACTTACCAAATAGGGGGAGTGAGCTGCTATGCCCCGCATCGAAGCAGTAGCCACCGTCGTGCCGCCGCATGTCGTCCACCAAGAGGAGTCCAAGGCATTGGCGCGTCACTTTTTTCAGGATGCTTTTCCGGATATTGACCGTTTGTTGGGTGTCTTTGCACAAAGCCACATTCGCAAACGCCATTTTTGCATGCCATTGGATTGGTTTTCGACGGACCAGGCATTCGCCGAGAAAAATCGCTTGTACGTCGAGCACGCAGAGGCACTTGCCTGGGAGGCATCCTCGCTCTGTCTGCAAAAAGCCGGATTATCTGCCGACTCCATCGATTGCCTGATGTTCGTCTCCAGTACGGGAATTGCTACGCCGAGCCTCGATTCCAGACTGGTCAACAAGCTGGGATTGCGTCCAAACATTACGCGTGTCCCCTTGTGGGGCTTGGGCTGTGCTGGTGGTGCCATGGGGCTGTCTCGGGCGTGTGAATATGCCAGTGCCTATCCCCATCGGCGCATTCTGCTCGTCAGCGTAGAATTATGCGGGCTGACCTTTATTCGCCAGGACATGTCAAAAAGCAATCTCGTCGCGACCAGTCTGTTCGCGGACGGGGCAGCAGCCGTATTGATCGAAGGAGATGCCGTCGAACGCCAATCGTCATCACCCCAGCTGCACTTTCATGCTTCCCGCACGACGACCTGGCCTGATACCCTGGACGTGATGGGGTGGGAAGTGACGGAACCAGGGCTGAAAGTGGTTTTTTCCCGCGACATTCCGACCTTGATTCGGCAATCCATGAAGGAAAACGTGGAGCACTTTCTCGACCCGTATGAGACAAGCATCCAGGATGTGAACCACTTTATTTTTCATCCCGGCGGAGCCAAGGTGTTGACGGCCTATCAACAATCCTTAGGGCTCTCCACTGAGGCGACAAGATTGTCGGAAGAAGTCTTGCATGACTTCGGAAACATGTCTTCTCCAACCGTTTTGTTCGTTCTGGAAAAAAGCATGGAACGACCATGGAAGACTGGCGACAAAGGCCTAGTAGCAGCGCTCGGCCCTGGTTTCAGCTCTGAACTTCTCTTGTTGGAAGCGAGGTAGGAAACATGTCCTTCTTCTGGCTGGTCATGGGAGTCGTAGTGCTGCAACGCATAGGCGAGCTGTTGCTGGCCAACCGCAATGCAAAGCGGATTCGATCCCTTGGAGGAATTGAAATCGGCTCTGACCATTACAAATACATCGTCCTCCTCCACCTGTTTTTCTTCCTCAACTTGATCGGGGAGGTAGTGTCGGGGCATAAAGTCATGCTCCTTCCGACCTGGTGGCTCTTCCCTTTTACGTTATTCGTGTTTGCCCAAATCCTGCGTTATTGGTGTATCTATAGTCTGGGACGGCACTGGAATACGCGTATCCTCCTCTTGCCGGGATCGAAGCCAGTCAGACGAGGTCCATACCGCTTTCTACGCCACCCCAATTATCTGGTTGTGGGCATCGAGCTTCTGACCCTGCCCCTTACCTTCCAGGCCTATAAGACAGCGGTTTTATTCACTTTGCTAAATGCCTGGCTGCTGTTGAAAGTCCGCATCCCGATTGAGCAGCAGGCGGTATATGCACGCCGTGAGCCGTAAATCAAAAAATCTCGACCCAGATTTTCTGGTGCCGAGATTTTTTTGTACCTTTTATGTTTATTTTGCTTTCAGAGCGGGTACAGGAGGAAAGACCCATATTTTATTCCTTGAGGTGGATAACTATGAATCAACCAACTATGCATGAACCTCTGGAAGCACGTCGGATGATTGTCAAAGAATTTATTGAACTGATCAACTCTACTCCAAATGAAGAAGGGCAAGCAGCCGTACAGAAGTTCCTGCGGTATTTGCAAAGCCTGCTGCGCGTCAAACATGTGGTGCCTCCTGTCGTGGAGATCATGACCGTAGTCAAACACACCAAGCCTGTACTGTTTCACGCTGCAAGACGCACAGTGCTAAAAACAAGTAATCTGTACATGCTCTTCCAGGTCGACATGAGTCTTCCTCTCGCACAGGAACGACTGGATCAATACCTGCTGCACTAAATCCTATTTTTCTTTCAACTGTTCGGGATTGAGCGCATCCAGTTCGGGCAGGACAAAACGTCCATCCTTGCGAATCAACACATCGTCGAACCAGATTTCTCCTCCACCCCATTCTGGACGTTGAATGGAAACCATATCCCAGTGAACCGATGAGTGATTTCCGTTGTATGCCGTGTCATAGCATTGTCCCGGCGTAAAGTGAAAGCTCCCGTCGATTTTCTCGTCGAACAAGATGTCTTTCATCGGGGTCGTGATGTAAGGATTCACCCCGATCGCGAACTCTCCGATATAACGTGCCCCTTCATCCGTATCAAGAATCTGATTGAGCCGTTCTGAATCATTCGCTGTCGCTTCGACAATTTTGCCGTCTTTAAAAGTGAGACAGACGTTTTCAAACGTGAAACCATGATAAGGTGTAGGGGCGTTATGGGAGATCGTGCCGTTGACAGAATCCCTCACAGGTGCTGTATACACCTCTCCATCGGGAATATTGCGCAATCCCGAGCACTTGACTGCGGGAATGTCTTTGATCGAAAAGGATAGATCGGTTCCAGGTCCTGTGATGCGCACACGATCTGTTCGGTTCATCAGTGCGACCAGGCTGTCCATCGAGGCATCCATCTTGGCATAATCCATCGTACATACCCGGAAGTAAAAATCTTCGAATGCCGCTGTAGACATGTTGGCGAGCTGAGCCATGGAGGCATTCGGATAGCGAAGTACCACCCATTTTGTTTTTGGGACGCGAATGTCCAGTACGGGGCGTTCGTACAAACGCGAATACATGCCCAGCTTATCGCCCGGAACATCCGCCATTTCATTGATATTGCTCGCCGCCCTGATTCCGATATACCCGTCCATTTTTTCCATGAATTGCTTCTCATTCTCTGCCATCACTGCCAACTGGCTCTCATTGCAATTCATCGCAATTTCTCTGCTGATTACGGGATCGATCAGTTGCACATAGGGATTCCCTTTGGCTTTGTAGATTTCATTGACCAATGCCCGAACCAGATCTGGCACTTCTCCTTTTGCATTGATGAGGATGTTCTCCCCTGGCTGAACGCGTACAGAATAGTTAACCAATAAATGGGCCAACTTCTCCAAGCGAGGATCTTTCATATTTGCACTCTCCTTTTTTAATTTTCAGATTCCTCTTGTATTTTTAATGATAAACACCTATATGTCAATAAAATTATTTTTAATGATAGATAAATACAGACCAGCCTTCTACAGGCTGGCCTCCTGCCTATCTTTTTTCTGTCAGCTCCGCTTGCTCGATCGTTCCCATGTTGTACACGTCACTAATTTGCTCTTGAACGACGGCTACCCCTTCTTCTTCTTGCATAGCTTGCATTGCTCCTGTGCTGCTAGTTTCTTGCGTATTTTCACGTTTTACCATTTGCCTGCCTCCCTTCTGGATCTCTGCTCTAGTTTGTGCGGAGGCTTGCCGTTTCACGCATAGAATACACGATCGAGTGCTGATCAGCTAGTTGCGAAAAGACGCCTTGCCCACGAGAGGCAAAGCGTCTTTTTATGCTTATTTATCGGAGTCGGAATTTGGAGCTGTCCAAGTCCAGCCGGAACGGCTTCCGGAGTTTTGATATGGATCGTTTTTGATTACGACGCCGTCAGAACCTTCCTGCGGTGCAGCTACCCAACCATGTGCTACTGTTGGCTGTTCGTCTTCGTTTTTCACTACGAAGAACTCATCTTCTTTCGGCATTGTTAACCAGCCATGTTGTGCAATGTTTTCTGCAGCAGATGGGCTAACGACAACAAATTCATTTTCTTTCGGCATCAAGATCCAGCCGTTTTGAACAAGATCCGCTGCTTGAGCTGGTGTCAGCTTAAAGAATTCATCTTCTTTAGGTGCTGTCACCCAACCAGTTGGAGCTCCTGCTGGTTCGCTGGCTTTTGGAGAATTAATGAAATACTCGTCTTCTTGTGGCATGATGACCCAGCCGCCTTGAACGGATGTAGGCGCTTCAGGGGCTTTTGAAGCAGGCTGTTGTACTTCTTGAGCTACAGCTTGTGTTTCTGTTTCCGTTTGCGTCGTAGTTGTCGCGGCTTCTTCGGCGAAGGCAGATTGAGCGAACAATGCCGCTCCCAAGACAAATGTCCCCATCATCAGTGTGTTACTCTTTTTCATCATGTACACTCCTGTCTCGTAATACACCTTGCCAACCACGTTCCCCCGCGATGCTATCCAGCAGCCATTCCTACATGCTTTGCTTCATTTTCTCAAGACAATTGGTGAATTGTACCAGTTCCTCGTCCGTCAGCTTTTCAGTCAAATTGGCGACTAATAGCCTTCTTCTGGCCAAAAGCCCTTCTATGATCGGAATCGCTTTCGGTGCCAGGGTTACCCAGACCACTCGGCGATCGTCTTCATCTCGAACACGATCTACAAGATTTGCCTTCACCAATCGATTGAGCGCAATGGTCGTTGCACTATTCGACTGCTTCAATATGCTCGCCAGATCAGACACGGTACTCCGTTTCACCTGATGAAGCACGCGCATCAAAATGAACTGTTTTGGACTGATCTCTACTTCCTCTACCAGCCACTGACTGATAAAAAAGCGGGCCATTTCAGAAAATACACGATCCAGTTCCTCAAGTTTACTGGCGCGGGACATATCGTTCACATCATCACCTATTTTCAGAGTTTACTACGCTATTCATAAAAATATTATAGTTTACCTAGATGAAGAGCAAGCATAATCTCCTCATCATTCTGAAAATGGGGGTATGTACATGATCCAACAAAGTGTTTACTACTTAATATTTTTATAGTAAAACTAATTTCAAGTTCATATTACAATAATGTGGAAAGAATGGCAAGGGACAAATTTGTCAAATTTGTGACAGCATAAATCACCCGTATCCCGAGCAATTTCCATTTCCCATGAATCTACTTTCTTCTCGCTTCGCAAAGCATGTATAATATAGGAGCAGCACAAGGACCTACATGCTGTTGTCCGGCGTCAGCCGTACCCGAAACCACATACATAGGAGATCAATTGGATGGAACAAACCTCACAAGCGACGAAATGGAGATCGGAAGTTTTTGATTGGCTCAAATCATTTGTCCTGATTGGTGCCATCACAGCCTTGATCTACGTCTTTATCATGGCACCCTACGTCGTGCAGGGACGCTCGATGGAGAGTACGCTGCATGACCGTGAACGCGTGATTGTCAACAAAGCGATTTTTTATCTGCAAAACCCTCACCCGGGAGACATCGTCATTATTCACCCGGATGCCAGCGGTGATAACTGGATCAAACGTGTCATCGCTGTGGAAGGGGACACCGTAGAAGCAAAAAATGATCAATTGTACATCAACGGAAAGCCTTTGGATGAGCCTTACCTCGCGCAGAACAAAGAAAAGGCTTCTGCTGCAGGCGTTACATTGACCGAAGATTTTGGCCCCATCACGATCGAGCCAGGAAGCGTGTTCGTCATGGGTGACAACCGCAATAACAGCATGGACAGCCGGATGATTGGACCCGTTAAGCTGGATCATGTAGTCGGTCGCGCAGAAGTCGTATATTGGCCGCTATCCAGCATTCGCATACCCAGGTAGTTAAAGGCGTCGCAAATAAAAGCAGTCCAGCAGGTGTGATTCCCTGCTGGACTGCTTTTTTGATGTATCGAAATTAAGAGGAACTGCTTTCCTGAAAATACTCTTCGAGCGTGATGTCACGCGACATAATTTCCTCCGCCATCTCTTTCCCGACATAGCGCAGATGCCACGGCTCATACGCATAGCCGGTAATGTCCTCCTTGCCTTTCGGATAACGGATGATGAAGCCGAAATCCGCGCAATTTTTTGCGAGCCATTCCCCTTCCAGTGTATCCGCGAAGGTCTGTTCCAAGCGAGTCGCTGAATCCAAGCCGGATACATCCATCGCCAATCCCGTCTGATGCTCACTTTTCCCCGGCACGGCACTGAAAGCCGCCGCGTGGGCCTCACCCTGCGTTCTTACATAGGTGTCATAGAGTGATTTTTGCGTTTTATACGAGCGGTAGCCCGATACCGCATACAGTTCAATTCCTTCCTGATTCGCCTGGGAGAACAACGCCTCCAGCGCTCTCGCTGCTGGCTCCCGCAACAGGCGTTTTTCCACCTTATCTGGATAAGGAAACGGTACATTCGGCTCTGTCAGATCCGACGGCACATAGTCGGATGGTAAGGCACGCTGCTTGTTCACGATGACATGCAGTTCCTCGGGATTCGTCACTGTCGGTATGCCTTCGACGGTCTTGATGGTCTCTTCCAGAGATGGTTTGTGTACGATATCTCCACCCTGGCTTTGTTCCTGGGAGGTTCCCGTCGCCGATTCATCCGCAGGTGTATCTGTCCCGTTCTGTTCCCCGGATGAAGCGGATTGTGAGGTTTCTCCCTTCTTGCTTCCTAAAAAGTCGAGTGAAGGTGCTTCACAACCGCCTATAATCGTCGCCATACATACTGCTGAAGCCAGTGCCAAACTTGTGTATTTCTTGTTCAATGTTATTCCCCCTGTTTTTTGCAGGTCCCTATGTAGGTCATTTCCCTTATCATGTCACGCCGGCAAAAAAAATGGTCATCCGCCGTAGCCACACCTAGATTACGGCAGGATGACCAGATTGCTGACCACAGGACGCTCACGTCCGCCCGATGGTTTGTTCAACAGCTTTCCGTTGAAATAAAAAGCGCTAGAGCCGCCGCCATCCAGATTGTAGGCGTCCACGACGTGAAATTCTTGCAGTTTTTTCTGCGCTTCTTCCAGTGTTACCCCATTACTCCAGCCTTCCCTGCGTCCATCGATGACAATGACAAGCAAATCTCCATTGTCAAAATGTCCGATCAGGGTGCGTGGTTGACGGGAATTCGCCCATTCACGCGGAATCGGTAGTCGTTTGCCGTTCTCCAACAGTCTTGGTAAAAAGCTCGCTCCCTGCAGGATCCCCTGCTGTGTAATCTGCTCCTGCGTGGTGATTTTAGTTCCGACCAGATGCCCCTTTTTATTGAAGCCGACAAAGCTGAGGTTCTGGTCATTGGAGAAGGTCCGAATCGTCCCGTCAACAACGGTAATCCCCAGCGGCACCAGGTAGCCGTCATTGTCCGTCCGAAAACCTCCCGCATTGACCGCAAGCACGGCTTTTGTACGTTTTCCGGCGTTGCTGGTCGTCTCTCCCTTGCTTTTTACCGAATTGTTCGCCAACACCATTTTCAGAGCATTCGGGTCCTTCAGCCTCACTTTTGCCATATAACCGCGATAGCCGGCCTCAGTCAGCGAGTACACCTTTACGGTTGAACTGGCTCCAAAGTGTTGACCGATCGGTTTGCCCAACATGTTCGACAAGATCGTATCCAATACATCTTCTGACTGTTTGGTCTGCGAGATACTGGCGGCAAGCAGCGTATCGATTTTCTGATTCTGTTGCTCGTACTCATTCTTTTCCTGCTCTGCTGCTTTGCGGATTTCCTGGAGTGCCAGCTCGGTTCCCGCCAGCGTTTCCTTCGTTTCATCCAGCTTCTCCTGCAACATTGCGACCTGCTCATGAGACTCTGCGACCGGCAAGGATATCCCCTCGAAGGAAAGCTTGTCCACCGGGTTGGTCTGGGAAAAGGCGACTAAAAACCCAAGTGCAGGTGCCAGCAGAAAGGCGAAAAAACGATTGACCTTACCAAGCACGGGCTGCATCCTCCAGCTTTTTCAGAGATGTTTTCAAATCTACCAGTTGCTTGTTCAACTGATCGATCCGCTCCTGCAGGGCTTGTTTGGTCTTGTCCGTTCCTCCGATGGTTTCGCCAGTCATTTGCAGCTCTTCCTGAATGCTAGTCAAACCGCTGGCAACTTTCGTCATTTCATCCTGGACAAGCGTAATCTGCTCACCCATCGCCTTCATCTGCGCCTCATTTTCTTTTTGCACTTGTCCGATGCGCAAATTTACAGACTGCTGCTGCTTGTCCAACGTATGCATCGCAAAAGCGTATCCGCCATAGGCAAGTCCTGCCCAGAGCAAAATTGCTAGGCTCGTCGGCAGCCAATTTGGTTTGCCTGTTGTTGTTTTGGAGGGAGTCAACGTATTGAATAAACTGCTGAACAGTCCACCCCTTTTACGTCTTCTCTCCTGTTTCCCATCTGCGGGAAGCGGCAGTGTGGATGACGTTGTCGATGAAGCGTGCATATACTTATCCTTCATCGGCGCCCCTCCTTTCGATGACAAAGTTTGCGTCCCTATTATAACATAGAACAAAATTCGCGCACTTCTTTGCGAATTTTGGAAAAATAAGGGGATGTTCTTGTGGCAGACATCCCCTCCAATTTGCCCTATTCAGCTTTTGCAGCCTAATTGCCAATCCTTCTGCAATTGCCAATAGAGCCGCTGCAAAAAGGCAATCGGGTTCTGCTCGACCAACTTGTGATCGGTCCACTCCAATTTTTGCACAAATCGGGCAGCAATCTGTGAAGCCAGCTCCCGTTTTTTCTCCAAGGACAGAGAGTCCAGACGAGTGATAAAGGTAGATAGCAATTGCCAATCCTCACGGGTAATCGCTTGTTTTTGCCGCTCATCCAGCGTCAGTGGCAAACCCATCGCCTGATTTTGCATGGATCGCTGCTTGCGGGACATCCTGCCTTGTTCATTTTCTGACACGACGAGGGTTCCCGCTACCATATCGCCAATCCGTTTATCCTGAGGATGGAAAAAGGAGACGATAGCGCCAAGAAAGTAGCCGCTGGGAATCGCGTCGATCAGGCGAAACAAATTGCGGATTGCCGCAGATAAGAAGGTGATCGGCTGCCCGTTGTCGCGAATTACCCGGATTTTCATCAGCCTTTTCCCTACGGTTTGCCCCGTCCAAAACGCTTCCAGTAAAAAGAAATAACCTACATTGACGAGAAAGAGAAACAAAAGTAAGATTGCAATGGCAAAATTACCCATTTCCTCTAGCCAAAATTCATTACTTCCGATAACGACTATACTGAACAGTACAAATACAGTAATATTAACCAATAACAGGATTCCTGTGTCGATCAGTTGAGCAGCAGCACGGCTACCCAGTCCTGCGGTTTGGAAGCGAAGCTGCACATGCTCCGGAGTGATCACTGACGCTTCCCGATTGGATTGATGACTCGGTGTCCATTCGTTCATTCCTGTTGCCTTCACCCTCTCGTTATTCTACATCTAGTCAAAGATACAACTTTTTTCGTCTGCAAAGGAGGCCATTTCATGGATGTAACTGCTTTTTGGCATACGCATAAAGCTTCTTGGGCTGAGCTGGAACAATTGGTCGAGCGGTTTCAGAAAAAGAACCGCGGCATTCAAGCTGCCGATATCGACAGGCTGACACTGCTCTATAAAAAGACTTCTGCGCATCTAGCCTATGTCAGGTCTTACTATCCCAACGATGAACTCACCCGGTATTTGAACCAGTTGGTCTCACGTGCGCACAACCTGACCTATAAGCAGCAAGCGAGCAGCTGGCAGCAAATCACCTATTTTTTCGGCACCTATTTTATCCTCCTGATCCAAAAGAGACTTACGTTCATGGCAATTGCCACGTTCCTTTTCATTATCGGGGGGATCTTCGGTTATGCAGCAGTCATGATCGACCCGCTCAATCTGTATTACGTCCTGCCTGCGGGAATGGCGGAGCAGATCGATCCGGCACGCTTGGGCGAAGGACATGATGCCATCAACAGCCCTGTCGTATCGACGATGATTATGACGAATAATATGCGCGTCGCCATTCTCGCATTTGTCAGCGGCATCACCTTCGGACTGGTTCCGATCTATCTGCTGCTGTTCAACGGGCTTCTGGTCGGTGCCTTGGCCGCCGTGTACCAGCAGGCCGGCAGCAGCTACGCCTTCTGGGCTTACATATTGCCGCATGGCGTCATCGAGTTGACTGCCATTTTCATCGCAGGCGGTGCAGGTCTGTACATGGGCTACCGCATGCTGGTTCCCGGCCGTTACGCTCGCCGGTACCAATTTTTGGAGGCCGTCAAAGAATCCGCGCAACTGCTGCTCGCTACCTTGCCGCTCTTCTTTATCGCCGGTGTGATCGAAGGCTTCATCACGCCTTCCACCACTCTGTCTCTGGAGACGAAGTACGGTGTCGCGATTCTTACGCTGCTATTACTTGTGATCTGGTATCTGTTCGGACAAAGAAGACGCCAGACTCAAAGCGCCTCTCTGGATTTGATCTCCAAATAAGTGTTGACCACACTCAAGGTCAATTGATCGGACGGGACATCCAACACCTGGATGCCTGCTCCGGTCATTTTTTGTTGGAACGCCTTTCGATCGAGTCTGAATCGCTGCGCCAATGCCTTTTGATAAGCCAACCGGCTGTTTTTTGCCTCCACCTGACTCCAGCCTGCAAGCAAGGGGTCTGCCAGGGAGATCAGCAGCAACAGATGGGAACGGCGCAATCGCCAGAGATAGCCGCTCAGCTGATCCTCGATCAGATAGTTTTCCATGTCGGAAAAGAGGGCGATCATGCTCCTTCTTTTCTGCTGACGATGAAGATAGGTGAGCGCTTTGGCTGGATCAGATTCCACAAAATCACTTTTGAGATCGTACGTAGCTTCGACCAAGGTGTGCAAGTGGGCCACACCTCGTCCTGGCGGAATATACAGCTTGATCTCATGGGAATAAGCCAGTAGTGCCACCTGGTCACCTTGCTTGAGCGCGACCGCAGCCAGTGTCATGGCAGCTTCTAATGAGATGTCCAACCGCGTGCGATTGTCCAGCTCTATGCCCATGAGCCTGCCGCAGTCCAGCACGATCGTGACGACCTTCCCCTGCTCCGGCCGATACTGGTTCGTCATCAGTCGACGTGTACGCGCAGATGCAGACCAGTTGATCGTCCGTGGATCATCGTCCGGTACATAGTCGCGAATGGCATGAAATTCAGAACCGCTGCGGGCCCGGCGCAGGATTTTTTTCCCGTCGACGATCAGGCTTTCCTGCAGCGAAGCCAAGTACCCGCGAACAGCCGATAAATCGGGGTAGATCTTGATCGTCTGTTCACAGGAAAAACGACTCTGCCTGGACCAAAGTCCGAGCCGCCCCTGCCAGCGAACATACAGCCAGGTAAACCTGTATTTGCCTCGCTCCCTTGCCCGCGTCCTGTATACAACCTTGGTGCTTCCATGTTCCCATACTCCGCGCAGTCTGCCGCTCACGTCAAAAGCAAGTGGCAGATCATCGTTGAGCTCATAACGGATTTTCTGTCCTGTTACTTGTTCGACTTCGATCCCAACATTAAACAATTGGCCGATGTCAGCTTGTTCCGGCAAGATACGTCTGATCGAGAAATCCTTTTTTCGCGGCATTGTGAACCAGTCTACGACACTCGCGACCAGAATCAACCCGTTATACATCCAAAAAGCACGGTATCCCCAGCCCATCACGAAGCCTGCCATGACCAGCGGAAATCCGATCAATAGGAGGAGCAGCAATCGACTCGTCGGCAAAACAAAGCGGTCTTGCAGAAACTCAGCGAGGTACTGGAATGGCCGCCAGCGTTTCGTCGATGATGTGGTCACTGGTACCGCCCTCCAATTCCACCTGTGGTGAGAGAATCAAGCGATGGCGCAGAGCCGGTCTCGCCACGATTTTGACATCATCGGGCGTGACGTACATGCGGTCATCCAGTAATGCCCATGCTTTGCTCGCCATCAGGATCGCGATTCCAGCCCGTGAGCTGGCCCCGAGCAGCAAGCGTTTGGTCTCCCGCGTTTTCCGAATCAGGGTGGTGATATAATCCAGGATCGATTCCTCGACGACTACCTCGCCTAGCTTCTGTCTGGCAGCCAAGATTTCCTCCCGTGAGACAACAGGCTCGAACTTCTCGGCAGCCCCTCCGCCATACGGAATATGCTGCGCCAGGATCTGCCTCTCTTCCTCGTGGGAAGGATAACGCACATGCAATTTAAACAAAAAACGGTCGAGCTGGGCTTCCGGCAGCACATACGTTCCTTCGTACTCAATCGGGTTTTGGGTCGCCACGACAAAAAATGGATCAGGCAACGGATACGTGACGCCATGGATCGTCACCTGCTTTTCCTCCATCGCCTCCAGTAAGGCCGCTTGTGTTTTGGGAGGAGTCCGGTTGATTTCATCTGCCAGCAGCAGGTTGGAGAACACCGGTCCGCGTACTGTCTCGAACTGGTTTTGCTGCATATTAAAGACGACATGTCCAATAATATCGCTCGGCATCATGTCCGGTGTAAATTGTACACGTCTGCTCTCCCCGCCGATCAATCCGGATAAGCTACGCACCATCTTGGTTTTTCCAATCCCGGGGACCCCCTCCAGCAGCACATGCCCGCCGGCCAAAAGGGCTGCGATCAGCAGGCGGATATTCTGCTGTTGTCCTACCAGTTCCTTCTCCATCTCTTTTATCAATCGTTCCACGTTTCTTGTCACTCCTTCTCCAGGCGTTTGATGATCTCATCCAGCAAAAGACTGTCTGCCAGAAGCTGCTTCGGCGTGTACTTCCCGGTCTTGGCCTGCTCCAGTCGCTGCAGGACACGATCCATCTGTTCGCTCTCCTCGATACTCCATTTGCTTCTCGCCATGCTGACGATCTCGTGAAGCTCCGCGCGTTGTGGGATTCCCCAGCGCTCATAGAGCATCTGCCGCAGATACGCCTCCCGATGGCGTAGGGCATCTACTGCCAAACGTCTGCGTTCGTACCAGCTCGCTACCGCAAGCAATGTCTCATCGCCGCGGCGTACGGTCCACTCCCGCAGCGTATAGATCGGGCCAAATCTTTTCCCGCGCCACCATACGACGAAAAGAAGCAGTAATCCCAGTTGGGCAAAGCCTGCGATCAGCCAACCTGGATAGAGAGCGAATATGCCGGGCTGTTCCCGATAGCCATGATGATATTCGTCCATCCAGACGACCGACCATTTCTCTTGCAAAAAGGGCCAAATCGCTTCAAAGTGGGCTTGCTTCGCAATCTGGCCATTGGTCATCCATTCTGGGACCAGGAAAAGGGTGATAGTGCCATCACCGACCTGTGTGCGTCCCCCAAGAATCCCCGCTTCATCAGAGATGAGCGTTTCCATGTCCGGGTCCTCTTTCAGCCTTGCCGTTGTGCGAGCTGTCCCCGTAGCATCAGCGACGAGATGAGGGCCGTGAATCTTGCGTTGTACCATTCCTTTTTCAATCGTTCGCACGGTAAAGGACGCTTCCTCCCAATCCTGCGGTTCCTCGTCAAACAGAATTAGATCATTTCCCGCTGCGACCCAATCCAGAAGCTCTTCCCGCTCGATCACGCCTCTCGGTTGAAGCGAGACGAGCACCTGTCCCTCTTGTGGGGGTAAAAACTTCATCGGCTGCCACCACTCCCTGACCCGCATCCCCTTTTCCTGCATCAACAAGACGACGGCTTTACTCCCATCAGCTTGGGCGGACGAAGCGACATACGGCGGATAAGCGGGGGCTTCCGGTTTGACCACAAAGGCCCCGATCAGCAGCAATAGCAACAACGCAACGACAAGGGCCACGCGATAGGTACGTAGGCTACCCATGATGTCCCTCCTCACGCCAGATCTGTTCCAATTCGTTTACATGCTCCCAAAACATCTGCTCATCGATTTCTTTCTGACCGTACCAGATTTGTTCAAAGATGCGGGCATGCCTCCGAAAGACCTCCTGTATGGCCGGATGGTTGTACCGGATCTCCTCCATGTACTCCCAGTTCGTTTTCCACTGCTCGATCCGAATCCAGGATTTCTTTTGCAGGTAGACTAGTAAGGCGAGAAAGAGATGGCGTACAGCTTCCCGCCAGTCTCCTCGTTGTGCGAGTTGTCTCGCCTCCAGCAAATAGTCAGTATGGGTGTGAATTTTTTCACCTTGGATAAATAACGACCGCTCTTTCCTGGTGTGTATCATCAGTTTGCGTGAGGTCCAGTAAATGATCGCAAGCAAGACCAGAATGGTCACCACGACAATGCCCGTAGATACCGTCCCTGCGGCCTCCGTAGGCAGATTTACCTGCTCGAACACGCGTGAAATCAGCTCGATCAGATATTCCAGCGCCTTTTCCAGCCATCCCGCTCCTGCCTTTGACGATTGAGAAAATTCTTCTGTGGAGAGGATGTCGACGAGCCGCTCCTTGTCCTCTGACCACATGGGAACATTACTCATGTCTCTCTCCCGGCACTTGAGCTGGAACGGTGGTCGGCTCCTCGATCGGCTGTTGGTTCAGCAAAGCCTGCAAATCAGTACCTTCTTTTCTCACGCGAAGATCCAGATAAGCGAGAGCGTACACGATCACCATCCAAGGCATTAACAAGCAAGAAATCAGAATCTGTAGCACACTGCTCACAAGGGACGTCCCTAATGCGCCGGCCAGCATGATTTGCATACCGCCAGAGAGAGTGGAGTAAATCACCATCAAGACAAAGTACAAGGCAAACAAACGCCAGAAATTCCCCTTCGTCAGTCTCCAGCTCTTTCCAAGGCCAATTCCCTCATCCTCCAACAGCACATGTGGCAGGTAGAATCCCCAGCGAAGAATGAAGAATCCTGGAACAAGCATGATTCCCACAAGAAAAACAAAATAGGCTGCCAGAATCAGCAGTATAGCAAATACGGAGCCAATATCATCGGAGCCTGTAAACATCCCTTCAAACGACACTCCTATGGCGACTGCGCACAGGACGAAGAACAGGACACAAAAAAGCGTAAATGCAAAAAAGATTCCGATCATAATCAATATGTAGAGAATCGTACTTCCTACCATCGGCCAAAAACGTCGAAAGGATTGGCGCAAGGACGGCATGAGGCCCACTGGTTGGCCCTCGACGGCCGCTTTGGTCATAAGCAGGCCAGATCCAATTAGCTGTGGATAGCAAACCAGAGTGGTAATAGGAAGAATCAAAAATACATAAACCAGGATCAACGCGATACTCTCGGTTAAAAATGCATCCGAACTGGTAAAGCGCTCCGCAAGAGATTCCAGGAACTCCTCCTGTGTTGTCTCCTGGTATAGAAACGGCATGCTCGTAAGGTCCATCAGCAGCAGATTTTGCAACAGCAGCAAGGGACCAAACAGCAAGAGCGCCAACAGAAAAAAGGCACCGAAGTGTTGACGGTACAAGGAAAAACTTCGATCCAGCAGCTTCCCTACTCCCATAGGTGCAAGCGGTGTTTGATTCATTGTGAAACCTCCATGTCTCTATTTGAGATTACCCGACCATTATACACGATTTTCCTTTCTTTTTTATATTTTCCTCCCACTCTTCTCGAAATTTGTCAGAATGAGGAAAATCGTCCCATTCGATTACGGACAAATATCCGAAGCTATAAGCCGGTTCTCGAATATACTTCAAAAATAATGAGGCATCGCCAAATTGATTGGCGATGCCTCCCGTACCCCCGTTTGTATCATGATCCAGTCGTAGAAAAAACGCGTCCCCGACGCATCTATTTCCCATTTAAGGATCTCTCTATGCTTTTCCGATTAGTCTTTGTCTTCTTCCTCTTATTGGGATTCCTCGGAGTTACCCTCTTCGTCAGAATCTTCTTCGTCGGAATCTCCTTCGTCGGAATCTCCTTCGTCAGAATCTCCTTCGTCAGAATTCTCTTCTTCTTCTCCAGCCTCTACTGCATCTGCGCCGTCCGAATCTTGGTCTTCTTGGTCTTCTTCGACATCATTATTTACCAGGACAGGCTCTTCATCGCCGCGGAAAACCTTTTCTCCGTCCTCGTACTCTACTTTTGCTTCCACTTCTTCAATCTCATTGTCATCGCCAAGAATTTGTCCCAACTGCCCCTGCAATTCGTTTCCCATTGCTACCCCTCCGGTAAATAATAATGTCTTGCCATCGGACACCCGTTGACTTCAGTACTTATGACGGATCTATTCGCATTGTATGAGTGGTTGTCTAATTCCAGAATCAATAAATTCACAAATTTTTAAACCTCTTGCCGAATGACCCAGGGTACATATTTGGAAACAATATGGACAAACTTTTCATGGGTGATTCATCCGATTTCTAGGACAAGGTAGAGAGGAGTTGAGTATTTCGCTATGAGGATTCACCCAGTGAAAGGCTCTTCGTGTAAGCGGATTGCCCTACTGATCTTTAGCTTCTATCTGGTCGGCATGCTACCGCTCCTTACAGCGTGGGCCTACCAGGATCAGCCCTACCACTTCGGATTCAAAAAAAGCAAGAACGGTAAGCTCCCTTCCATCCAGGAGGAAGGTTTTAAGCACTTGATCGATCGGCATGGTGCCGTCTTTCTTGGCGACACCGCCCAAAAAGAACTGTACTTAACCTTCGATAACGGCTATGAGAATGGCTTCACACCGGCGATTCTCGACACGCTCCACTCCAGGCATGTACCTGCCATTTTCTTCGTCACCGGACATTATGTGAAGGATCAGCCAGAACTCTTGAAGCGCATGATCGCAGAGGGACATCTGATTGGCAACCATTCCTGGAGCCATCCTGACATGTCAAAGATTCCCAATGATAGGATTAAAGAAGAACTCACAAAAGTAAAAGATGCAGTAACAGAGGTAACGGGCCTAAAGGAAATGCGTTACCTGCGTCCTCCTCGCGGGATATTCAGCGATCGGATGCTTGGATATTGTAAGGAACTGGGGTATACCAATGTGTTTTGGTCGATCGCTTATATGGATTGGGATGTGAAAAGACAGCGCGGCTGGAAATACGCATACGACCAACTCATGGCGCAACTGCATCCCGGCGCCGTCATCCTGCTGCATTCGATTTCCAAGGACAACACGGAAGCCCTTGGAGCTTTTATCGATGAGGCACACAAGCGTGGGTATGTGTTTAAAAGTCTGGATCAATTGCCTGGTAATCGAGATGCCGTTCCAACTCCATCATCATAAGTTGAAAAATCCCGCCACCTTTGTACAAAAAGGGGCGGGATTTTTCGATTGCTCACCTATTCACGATCCAGCAAGGAAGCTCCTGCGATACCAGGGTGAGTCATTTCAAACGGATCCAAAATGAGATCCAGTTCTTCTTCAGTCAAGACATTATGCTGCAGGCAGAGATCACGTACCGATTTTCCGGTCAGGATTGCCTCTCTGGCGATGCGGGCAGCCGTCTCATACCCGAGATGCGGGTTGACCGCTGTGATGACCCCTACGCTTTTTTCTACATATTCTTTCATACGCTCGCGATTGGCTTCGATTCCTGCGAGGCAGTACTCCGTGAAGACGCGGAAAGTATTGTCCATGATGCTGATGGATTGCAGCAGATTAAAGACGAGAACAGGCTCCATGACGTTAAGCTCTAGTTGACCTGCTTCGGAAGCGAGGCAGATCGTATGGTCGTTGCCGATGACCTGGAACGCTACCTGGTTGATCACCTCTGCCATTACCGGGTTTACTTTTCCCGGCATGATCGAAGAACCTGGCTGGCGTGCTGGCAGGGAAATTTCCCCCAGGCCGGCGCGTGGACCGGATGCCATCAGACGCAGATCATTGGCGATTTTGGACATGTTCATCATGCACACTTTCAACGCTGCCGATACTTCTGTATAGGCATCCGTATTCTGTGTCGCATCGACGAGATGTTCAGCGCCCTCCAGCGGGAAGCCGCTGATTTCGGCAAGTGTTTGCACGACTTTGGTGATATAGTTGGGGTCCGCATTCAAACCGGTACCGACAGCAGTAGCCCCCATATTGACTTCATACAAGTGCTGGCGGGATTGCATGATCCGTTTGATATCACGTTCTAAAACGCGGCGATACGCTTCAAATTCCTGTCCCAGACGAATCGGCACAGCATCCTGCAAGTGGGTACGTCCCATTTTGATGACATCATCAAATTCACGTGCCTTTTCGCCAAACGCGTCATGCATTTTCTGCATGGTTACGAGCAATTTTTCCAAAAGGGTCAGTGTTGCCAGATGAATGGCGGTTGGAAAGGCATCATTCGTCGATTGGGACATGTTCACATGTGTGTTCGGGCTCAGGTGGAAATAATCCCCTTTATTCTCGCCCAAGAGTTCCAATCCCCGATTGGCAATGACTTCATTGGCATTCATATTGATGGAAGTGCCCGCACCACCCTGAATCGGATCGACGATAAATTGGTCATGCCATTGTCCAGCAATAATCTCTTCTGCCGCTTGCACAATAACATTTCCCAGCCGTGGATTTAACCGGGATACCTCCATATTGGCAATCGCTGCTGCTTTTTTCACCATAGCCATGGCGATGATCAGCGAAGAATGAAGACGATAACCGGTGATCGGAAAATTTTCTGTAGCGCGCATGGTTTGGACACCAAAATAGGCATTTACAGGAATCTCTTTTTCACCCAGAAAATCCTTTTCAATTCGAAACGATTGTTGTTCCATCTTGTTCGACCAGCTTTCCTAGTAATTGTTGGTTGTATGCCACCCCATTCTACCATAGAAACTAAAAAATTGGGCTGTTTGGTTGAAACATGGTTATCTTTTCACCGTCCAATTGGGTAGAATGTGTATCAACATCATTTCCAAAATCGAGGGGGATACTATGAAGAAATTTTTACTCCTTCTGTTGACTGCTGCCATATTGCATGGATGCAGCAGTACATCAGCACCCGCCGAACAACCTGCTGGAACGCAGCCACCCGCTGCCAATGAACCAGCGACTCCCGCACCGACACAGCCGCAAGAACAAGCTCCCGGGCCAGAGGCAGGGCAGGAAAATTCCGAGCCGGCATCCGATACAACATATGGCAATGACATTTTCCAAAAAGTAACAGTTCGCAAGACCGGCGCAGATACCTTCGAGCTGAAAGGACAGGCTAAGGTATTCGAGGGTGTCGTAAACTATGTAGTTGAGGATGGACACAATGAATTGGCTGAGGGGTCCTTCACCACTTCGGCAGGCGCGCCTGAGTGGGGAGGCTTCACCTACAGCTTGAAAGTGAAAAAAGCTGAAGAGAATTCGACTCTGATGCTGATACTCTTCGAAAAAAGTGCCAAGGACGGAAGCAGAAACATGGAACTGATCATTCCGCTGCCTGAAAAATGAACATTCATCACCGTTGATGAAAATCATCGCCCCTCTGACGCCAGTGCCGCGTCCGAGGGGCGATTTTTACATTTCCACTTGTTCAGCCGCTTTGCTGACCCGTTTTTTCGCCAGTTTGTTGGCGGCCAGCGTAATCAGGAAGGAGCAGACCAGTCCGCTTGCCATCGCTAGAATAAAGCCAGCCATGTTGTTGGAGAGAAGCGGCGCCATAATCGACGGTACGTACGCTGTTCCTCTCACATCGAAGAACCCGACCAGCATGCCTGCTACACCCGATGAGAGAATAGCTCCCGCAAATACGATCTTGTTTGAAAACATGAACGGATAGGCAGCTTCGACGAAAGTACCGAAGCCCATATTGATCAAAAAGCCCGGTGTAGCCAAGGTGGCTTCGCTTTTTTCGCGCGGCGCCACGATGTTCGCCAGCGTAATGCCAGCCGAGACCATGACCAGTCCAACCATATCTACGGCTCCAAGGAAGCTGTTTCCCGTCTTCTCCATCTCCAGCAGCACGATGGGCAAAATCGCGGCATGGTAGACCCCACCGATAATGGCTGGCCAAATCATCAATCCCGCAAACAAGCCTGCCAGTACCGGACTGTAGGAGACTGCACCTTCAATCAGCACCTTCACCCATTCTCCTGCCTGCAGTGCGACGGGAGCCAGGAAATAATAGACAATCAGACCAGAGACCAGACCGGAGACACCCCCGGCGATTATGTTGACCGTCGTGGTCGGAAAACGCCATTCAATACATTTGCGAAACAGTAGATTGACGAAAAGACCCGCGCCAATCCCGCCGAGCATCCCGCCAATGATTCCGCCGTCCATGGATAGGACACCCGCCAACACGCCCGCAACGACGGAGACCTCCTCCATGTCGGAGACCTGCTTGGCCGCTATGGCCGCAATCACGACAGGGAGCGCCTTGATCAATACATCAAAGACGTCACCCAGCATCGACAAGCCCGGAATCTTACTCAGCGCCAAGATCAACGCCAGCGCAATAAAGCCCGGGAGCGACGACATCATGATGCCACGCACCTGAATCCTTTTCCAGGGACGATTTGACATCTCTTCCGCTTTCTTCGCATCTCCGATCATCGGCCGGTAAGAGATCCCCCAATGCTTGCTGAATGCCGTGAGAAAGCTGATCGCTCTCGTCCGGTTCGTCGTCCCCGTCGTACCTGATGTCAGGATGATTTTCGCACCTTTGGCGGCGATCATGGCCATCGAGGTACCACCTGTGCCCGCGATCGGCAATAACGTATCCACGGCTGCCTGGATCGCTTGCTGATTGGCTTTCTGCGGGTCGGCGCTCATCGTGATTAACCCATCGATTTCTGCGTCTCGGATTTGTTCGGCGATGCCCGCATCCAGTCGAGCTACATACTGGTTGCACGATTCCAACGTCCCTTCATGGACCCTGATGATCTGCTTGCTATTCCCGTCCCACGCATAGACCGCTGCAATTGTGGACTCGCCAGCCATATCCATCGAGCTTTGTGCACCAATATACTGGACCGCCGCCAGCTCGACTCCCGCGGAATCCATCTGCGAGATGATTTCTCCCAACAGTTTTTCCGGATCTTTCCCACCCAGATTGTATAGATTGCCCCCGCTACTCCCGATGACCGCTATTCGCTTCCTCACGCATTGTTCCTCCTATTTACCTAAGTAAAGCGTTACTTTGTTAACTCTTTATTTATTTACTTTAGTAAAGTGCGAAGTGAAATTCAAGTCATTCTAAAAATTTATTTTTGCTCAGATGAACTTTCAATCCTCTTGTTGGAACCTTCTGATCGTATGGTATAATCTGGGTGTTGTTTGTCATCAGACTATGAAACAGGAGGGGAGTCCGTGGTTCAAGAATACGGCATCGGGTGGGGGACCCTCGCCCTCGTGGAAAAACGCTCGGACATGTAAAAGCCCCCGCTCCGTTCGCACGAAGGGGGGGCTGGGTGTTACTTATCTTTTGCTTCATTTTTCTGACTATCTTTGTAGCAATCTATACATAGACCCGCGTTGTTTTCGATCTCATACTCGGTCAGACGCGCCTGACATGATGTACATTGTCTCTCTGTCAATACCAAATTCACAGCACGATCTCCTTTCCGATATATTCTCTCTCTATACTTCTATTATAAACGATTCCTTATATAAAACAGCCTGTTTGTGTTAAAATTGTGTGAATTCTTTCATAACTTTTTGGCAGGAGTCCGCCCATGCTTGCATCTTTTTTTGCTTATACGATTTCTGGAGAGCCTTTTCGCCTTTTTTCACCTGCACACCTGATTGTTTTATTTCTTTTTGCCGCTGACACGGGGACATTCTATCTTTATCGAAAAAAGCTTCGCACCTCATCAGCTAAAAAATATCTGCGCCATGCTCTCGCTGCCACGTTGCTTCTTACCGAATTAGCTTTTCAGCTATGGCATTTTTGGACGCAGACCTGGTCGGCTGCCTATACGCTGCCGTTGCAGCTGTGTAGTGTTTCGCTGCTTGTGTGCATCGTTATGCTCTACAGCAAAAGCTATGTGCTGTACGAAGTGGCGTTTTTTGCCGGGATTGGCGGGGCTTTTCAGGCCATGCTGACTCCTGAACTGTTCTACCCCTTCCCCCATTTCCGCTTCTTGCATTTTTTTGTTGCGCATGCCTGCATCATCTGGGCTTGCCTGTACATGACCTGGGTGGAAATGTATCGGCCGACACTGCGCTCTGTATGGAAGACGATGGGCTTTCTCAACCTGCTTCTCGTCGTAGCGCTTTTGGTCAATCACTGGACAGGCGGAAATTATCTGTTCGTCTCCCGCAAGCCGGATAACCCCAGCCTGATTGATTACCTCGGTGCTTATCCCTTGTATATCCTTTCCCTGGAGGGAGTGGCTCTTGTCATGTTTCTCTTGCTGTACCTGCCCTTCGCCGTATCGAAGAGAAAAGGAACGGCTTCCCGCTCCACTAGGGAACTCTCCTCCTGACACATCCAGTCTGTACAACAAAAATCCGGCCCCTGTACATCGGAGCCGGTTTCTTCTTTTTGTTAGCCTTTTTTATCGCGTATAGACTACCTTGCCGCCAATCACAGTCATCTCGATTTTGGTCTCGAGCAGAGCATCGGGGTCCATGCTGAATAATTCATGCGAATACACGGTCATGTCCGCGAATTTCCCTCGTGTCAGCGTCCCTTTCAGATGCGATTCTGCTGTTACCTGTGCTCCGCCTATGGTGAACAAGGCGATTGCTTCTTCCATCGTCAACTTTTCTTCTGGCATATACCCTTCATGGGTGTCTCCAGGAGCCTTGCGTGTGACGGCTGCATGAATTCCGAGCAAAGGATCAATCGGCTCCACCGGCGTGTCTGAACCGCCCGCACAGATGATTCCTTTGTTCAGCATTGTTTTCCAAATATAGGAGTACCGAATCCGCTCTGGTCCGACCCGGTCGATCACCCAAGGGAAGTCGCCTGCCAAAAAGCGCGGCTGGATGTCGGCGATGCGGTGGGGATGACGCAATCGCTCCAGTAAGTCAGGGCGAACAATCTGTGTATGAATCAAGCGATCCGGATATACGGCAGGTGCAAATTGATCCAGACTATCCAAGACCATCTCCAGCGCCTTGTCCCCTATTGTATGAACGGCGATCGGCATGTCCAGGTTTCTTGCCTGCCGTACCAGCTCTGTCAATTCCTCCTGCTCATGGACGGGATAACCGCTCGTGGAGGGATCATCCGCATAAGGTGCAGACAAATAAGCGGTCCGTCGACCCAAGGCACCATCAGCGAAAATTTTGACTGCCCCGATCCGGACGTGGTCGTTGCCATATCCGGCGTGCATCTTCAGCTCTCGCAACTCGTGCATATGCGGGTAGTAGACAAGCAGGTTGCAACGCAGCGCCAGTCCTTCCTCGTTGATCAGGTCATCGTAGAGCCGATACGTCTGCGCCAGACCGCCCAACTCGCGCAGATCTTCTGTGTGCGCACCTGTCAGCCCATGCTGAATCGCATACTGGATGGAGTGGCGCAGGGATCTTTTTAGTTGTTCATAATCTGGCTTGGGAATATGCGGCCTGACCAGATTCGATGCCGTCTCCAGGAGCATCCCGGTCGGACGACCCGTAGCCGTATCGCACACGACCACGCCGCCTGCAGGCACTGGCATCCCCGGTTCGTAGCCGATCATCTCCAGCGCTTTGCTGTTGACCAGATGAGCATGGCCACAGATGCGCGAGACCATGATCGGGCAGTGGGGTGCTACCTGATCCAGTTCTTCGATGGTTGGAATTCCGCCGCTGGCAAACAAGTTCTCATCCCAGCCGAATCCCTCGATCCACTCTCCAGGAGCCGTCTCATCTGCTCTTTGCTTGATCAGCAGAAGCATCTCTTCTTTGGACCTCGCCTGGCTCAGATTGAGCTGTAAAAACGTCAATCCCTGCCATCCCAGATGAAGGTGGCTGTCGATGAGACCCGGCGTAGCGGTGCGCCCTTGCAGATCGATGACGCGCGCGCCCTTACCCCATTGCAAGCGCATGTCCGCATCACTTCCAAGATCATGGACGAGTCCGTCTCGCACGACGATTGCTTGTACATATCGATTTTGTGAATCTCCTGTGTAAATATGTCCATTGGTAAATATCGTGGTGGTCATGGCACAGCCCCCTTTTTTCATTCCCTCCATTCTTAATTGCCCGTCTATTACCAATATTCCTCCTGCAAATAAAAAACCTCTAGAAATGGCCACTAGGAGGAGACCATTGTAGAGGTTGGTGATTTGTGCAGAATCATTTTTGTCTTACTGTCTGTAATGCACCGCTCCATGAAAGGAGTTGGTCAAGCATTTGGTTCGCATTCTTGGCATGGTATGCAGCCGGCTTAAACTCGCTCATGTTTTCAAAATCCGTCATAAGGGAAAACGTAATCGCCGTACGAACATCAGCAACCTGCAATTCACCCAATATCAGGCGAAGATTTTCTATTGCACGTGCACCACCCAAGCTGCCATAAGCGGCAAAGCCGGCGGCCTTATTGTTCACCTCAAAATTCAGATAATCAAGCGCATTTTTTAATACACCCGTTGTGGCATGATTATATTTCAGCAAATCGATCGACAGACCGCTGGCTGCGGATTACTCGAACACCAAGCTTCTGGGCAAGTTCAAATGCGACAATCGTGCCGATACGATTTTTATTTTGAACAAGGGCCAATGAGTCAAGAAGGACTTCTCCACCGGCGGCGTCAAAGACAGCGTCGACTCCATCCGGTTTCATGGAACGCACTCGGTCGATAAGACCGTCTCCATATGCGACCGGAATGGCGCCTAGCGAGCGGAGGTAGTCGTGGTTTTGTTCACTCGCAGTTCCGATAACGGTTGCCCCCCATGCACGTGCTAGCTGAACAGCTATCGTACCAACTCCGCCTGCTGCAGCATGTATTAACACCGTGTCACCCTTGCCAACTCCCAGCTCTTTTAACGCAGTGTGAGCGGTTTGACCAGAAGCTGTTATTCCCCCTGCTTCTTCCCAAGGCATGTTCTTTGGCTTATGCGAAATTTGGTCAACATGGACAACTACATTTTGGCATAACTAGCCAGCATGGCCCAGCCTATCACTTCATCCCCAACGGAGAAGTTTGTGACGTCCTCCCCAACTTGATCAATCATTCCTGCAAACTCGTTGCCAAGAATTTGTGGATACCTTATCTCTAAACCGGGTGGTGCCCATCCGCTGCTCCGTACCGCCAAATCAAACGGTTGTACACCGGCAGCCTTGACTCGAATCCGAACTTGTCCTGCACCCGCCTGTGGATTTTCAAATTCCATTACTCGCAAGACATCGGGAGGACCTGAAGTCGTAATCGCTGCAGCTCTCATCATTCATCCCTCGTTTCTACGATCCTTTGAGACCTAAGATCGACTTTTATTTATCCATCGATAACTTCAAGTATATGAATCATGCAAAAAACCTTTCCGCACGGGTTTTCCGGCAGAAAGGTTCATGAGTGGCTTGTTTTTTTACGAATTCGCAGCTTTCTTCTCTCGCGTGTTCACGATGTGATGGCCCAGCGGCAAGCCGCGTTGCTGCAAGTCATCGGCTGTCAGAATATGGAGCGTCTCGTTTTTGCACGGCATTGGCATCAAACCACCCAATGGACTCATCACCCGCCCATTGGTATCCGTCTCAATGACCACGTACAGACCCTTACTTTCCAGCTGCTGCAAAAATTCACCCCAGCACTTGGAAGTAATTTGGTCGACGTGCTTCGTGAAAATGACACCCATTTCTTGTGCTAACATGTGCAATCCCCTTTGTCTCAAGCTCTGATCCCAGATCCATGAATGTTCTCTTCTTAACGAATACAAAGATACAGGGAAACGGCATTTCTGGCAAAATCCACATTACGCTGGAAAATGCGAAAATAAGCTATTTTTCACCGCTTTTCGCTTCCGTCGCGTTACTTCTCTCGCGCACATGCTTCTATCGCTTCGGCACGCTGTTTTTCGCCGTTTGCCTTTTTTTACACATGCTTGAAACCAGAGGAAAGGAGGATTTTTCCAGCCCTATTGCGAATATCGTGTTGATCCTATTTTTTGACGAAAGAGGCGATTTCCATGACCACCATGTTTCAGCGGATTGATACCGTTTTTGTCCCGACGCGCGACATCGAAAAATCGTTTGCCTGGTATGCGGATATTTTAGGCGGTGTTCCCGGTTGGAAAAGCGAGCAAGGAGAATACCAGTGTGTAAAATTTGGCGACACCTCGATTACGCTGTTCCTCACCGATGATCCCATGTACTTTCAACCGCGTCGAAGCGCATTCAACTTCTACGTCCCGCACGCTGGAGAAGCTTACGACTACCTAAAAAGCCGCGACGTCCAGGTGGAGGAGATCAAGGAGTACGGGGCGACGTACTTTGCCTTCTACGATCTGGACGGAAACTGCCTGGAGGTTTGCGAGTATTAACGTCTCACTTGTAAAAGGAATGACCTCAGCCGACGCCGCATTCCGCTTGCAGCAGGCTGGCAAACGAAAGCCAGCGCACCCCGGACTCCGTCCGCAGCTTGATCCGCTGCTGGGCCTGGTCGATATGCATGACATGACCGGACAGTCGGCTCGGCTCTTTCCCGTCATAGTAGGTAAGAAGCAGCGTGCTTTGTGATTGAAACGCCTGCCACACCTGCTCGCTCAGCTCAGCAAGTTGGTCATTATCCAGCTCGGGCGGCACATAGCGGCGTTCTTGCTCCTTGATTCGCATATATAATGCGCGGTGCTCAGGGAGTACAAATCTCGATGAACCAAATAAGTCATTTTTCTTGCTCCCCATATCTATCCTCCTGTTTACGAACCTACGTTCCTATCATATGCTTTCTTGCTACCCACAGACGAACCAGTTCCTGGCATTCCGCCCGCAGAATCTCGATCGAGTAGATGGCCTCGCGCAGATAGCCGCGCTGGCGATACTGAACCACATAGATATGTTCTTGCTTTTGCGAGTGGACCACGTAGCATCCCCGTTGGCGCAAGAGGCGGCGAATGGCATGATGCTGCCGCTCCGCCCAGCGGGAAAGCTCCTGAAAAACGCTGTCGTAGGTCAGTTTCAAGACAACCTGATGCGTCGAGTCCATATCCACCATCACAACCCGAAACAAAATCCCGTAAAGAATATACCGTCGGATCAGGTCCATCTCTTGTTCCTGCTGCTCTCTTCCTGATTCCTCCGGCTCGATCATTTATAGTGCCCCCCGATCTTGCGGGCGCGCTCCTTCGCCTGACCGGCTCCCAGCAGGGAAGCCGCTCGCAAAATGGCATCCGGGCCGTATTTCGAACGGATGCCATCCATCGCATGAGCCAGCGAACGCCGCCTGTGATTGTCCGTAAACAGATTGAGCTGAAGCACATTGTCCGGGACCAACTGCCCGAGATTAACCCCGACACTGCGCACCGGCGTCCCTTGCCAGTGGCGGTCAAACAAGCGGCAGACCGCTTCATACAGCGTCATCGCGTCGTTCGTCTGCTCCTCCAGCTTCAACTGCCGGCCAAATCCGTTGGCAGCATCCAAATCAGCGCCGCGGCAGCCCACCGAGACGACCGATCCCATCAACTCCTTGCTCCGCGCTCGCCGCGCTACCTCTTCGCACAGCTCCAGCAGGACCACCTTGATTTCCGCCGCTGTGTGATAATCCCGAGGCAGCGTCATGTGGTGACCGATCCCTTTTTGCGTATCGTAGGCGCGAAGCGAGACAGGCGAATCATCCAGACCATGTGCGGTACGCCACAGCACCTCGCCGTTTACTCCCCAACGTTGTGTCAGGACAGCTGGAGACAATCGCGCCAATTGCCCGATCTCGTACACGCCCATGCGGTGAAAATGCCGCTTCATCCGCGAGCCCACCCCAAACAGCTTTTCGATCGGCAGCTTCCACAGCGTCTGCTCCAGCTCTTCTTTTTTTAACCAAAAAACGCCCTTCTCTTGTTTCTTGGCGAAGTTGTCGCATGCCATTTTTGCCAGTACTTTGTTCTCTCCGATGCCTACCCGGCAGTTGATCCCTGTCTCCAGCCAGACACGCTTGCGAATCTGCGACGCCATCTGATACACATCCCCAAAAAGATGGACACTCCCCGTCACATCCAGAAACTGCTCGTCGATGGAGAACGGTTCTACCTTGTCGGTAAAAGACTCGAAAATCTGCGTGATCTGCACGGAGATGTGCATGTAGGTCTCCATGCGCGGGCGCACGACGACGAGTCGCCGGCATTTTTGCTGCGCTTGCCACAGCGCTTCTGCTGCGACCACACCGTACGTTTTCGCGATCGGACAGGCAGCCAGAACCACACCGCTGCGCCGTTCAGGATCGCCCGCCACGACGATCGGCTGATTCCGGAGTGCTGGATTGGCCGCTTTCTCGATACTCGCGTAGAAGCTTTGCATGTCGATGAGAAAGATAATCCGCTTGTTCGCCTTGGTCATCCTGGACCATCTCCTGTATAAGAACGTTTGTTCGTATCATTCCTTTGTTCTTAGTATAGCAAACAAACGTTCGCTTTTATACCTCCTTTTCTTCTTTTGGGCTTGGTAATTTTTACTGGCCCGTCCCAGCACGCTCGGAAACAAAAAACAGGGCTGCTCGAAAACAGCAGCCCTGCTTTGGAATCAGGATTTGGACATCACTTGCTCGGGGCCAGATCACGATTGCTCGACACATACAGCCAATTACCGTCTCGGCTCGCCCCGAGCAAATCAAACGTGCTTGGCAATTCCGTGCGCAGCACACGATGCTGCTTGCGGTCCGCGTCAAACAAATGGAGTGACAAAATGCCCTCTTGCGCTTCATTCATGCCTTCCCATTTGACGTAGACAAACTGATGGCTGCCAGGAATCCACACTCCATGCCCAGTGAAATCCCACACAGCCTCGGAGCCTTTGAACATACCGGCATTCCAGTACATGGTGTACATGCCGTCATCGCTTTGCACGTAGCCGGCCCATGTATCTGCTGGCACAGGCGGGTTCCAGGCACTCACGCTGCCTGTCTTCCAGTCCAAGCGATAGCGTTTTTCCGTGTAAGAGTCTGCATGTTCACGCATCGAAAACGTAGCCTGCTGTCCATCATCGGCAAACTGGATCGTCACGAACGTTCCATCCAATTCGCTGGTCGATATCGCTCCCTGCATCACACCCGACAGACGCCGCTCCACTTTTCCTGCCTCCAAATCGTATACGACGAGATCCAGATCTTTTCTCTGTTCGGCAGTCCCGATCGCCATCAGCAAGCGTTGACGATCCTTGCTGAAGCTGGCGCCATACACGTAACCATCCACTTTCACCGTGGTGGCTGTTTCACTTGGCGGCACCTCTGTGCCTGCAGGTGGCGGAGCGAAGAAGAAACCGCGACGATCCGCAACAAACTCGCCCTCCCCCTGATAATGATCAAACAGCTCGCCAGGATAGGAAGTCAATTGTTTCGTCTGATTGTCATATAGCCAGTACAGCTTGGGATAACGAGCGTCACATTCACAATAGCGCGCATAACGGCTCATCAGAAAAAATCTCGCATCCTCATCCAGAATCTTCGTGCTGTAACTAACCTTCCAATCCGTTATCTTCTCAAACTCCTTGCCGTCCAGCGAAACTTTCCACATCTGATCAGGAAGCATTACCAACGCACGAAAATCTGGTGATTCCTCTGCCAGGGGATTACCTTTCGCTGTTTTCGCTCCTGCTACGTGCAAACGATACTCCGTCCACTCGTTCACGGATGTCTTCGGCTTCGGCAGTTCAGCCAACAGATGAAGCTGCTGATCGTGAACCCAGTGAATTTTTATAAGCGGCTCGACATACCCCATATCCTGTAGCTGGGCTTCCGCCTTGGCGTTTGCGCGAATTGCTTGTTCCACGCTGGAACGGTCCATCGGCTCACGAAAAAAGAACGTATAGGCCTGCGGTTCCGTCCCCACGATGGTCCGAATGGGTGAGCGAAGTCGCGGCTCCTCATTCAATTGAATGACGACATCCTCCTGCATCGCTGCATAGGCATACGGGATTTCCTCAGTCCTCCACTCCGGTTGATTCACCGACCCCTGTTTCAAGGGCGGAGAGGCAGGTGTATTCCCAGGCGAAGCCACTCCCGAAGAATGCGTCGAATCTCCAATGCTGCATCCTGCCAGCCATACAGCAGACAAGCAAATCAAAAAGCCAGCTCTTACACAACGTGATAAGAACAAGCATAGCCCCCCCTTTTCTCTTCTATATCTCTTCCCCTTAAAGACGTGTCAGACCACTCCATTGTTACAATCACTGGAAAAGAAAAAAGCCTTCCTTTTTGCAGGAAGACTTCTTCTCACTTGTCTAATCAAACACAATGCCATCTAATATACCCTCGCGTCTGAGGTACTCCCGCAGCCACCCGTAGCGAGCCTCCTGCCAGAAGGAACGCTCCGCCACCAGCTGGGCTGCCTCCTGCCTCGCCACCTCGAGCGCCTTGTAGTCGCTCAAGAGATCCGCCACCTTGAACTCCGGCAGCCCGCTCTGCTTGGTGCCGAAAAAATCACCAGGGCCGCGCAGTTCCAGATCGCGCTGCGACAATTCAAAACCGTCTGTCGTCTCGCACATGACCCGCATCCGCTCTTTTCCGATCTCGGATTTGGGGTCAGCAATCAGTACGCAATAGGATTGCTCGGAGCCGCGTCCCACCCGTCCGCGCAACTGATGCAACTGGGCAAGTCCGAAGCGCTCTGCATCATAGACCACCATATAGGTCGCATTCGGGACGTTGACTCCGACCTCGACCACGGTCGTCGAGACCAGCACGGCATATTCGCCTGCCAAAAACGCCTGCATGACCGCATCCTTTTCCTTCGCTGGCAATCGTCCATGCATCAGGCCCACACCAAACTCCGGGAACACCTGGGAGAGCTGGGCATGGACATCGATGGCATTCTGCACGTCCAGCTTCTCAGACTCTTCGATCAAAGGACAGATCACATACGCCTGTCTCCCCCGGCGCAGTTCGCTGCGCATCTCCTCCAGCACAGCTGGAAACTGGTCGTGCTTTTTCCAAGTTGTCTCGATCGGCTTGCGACCCGCAGGCATCTGGTCGATCGTCGAGACATCCATATCGCCAAAAGCGGTAATAGCCAAGGTCCTCGGAATCGGCGTCGCGGTCATGAATAGAACGTCAGGTGTCAGTCCCTTGCTGCGCAGGATGCGCCGCTGTTCTACCCCGAAGCGATGCTGCTCGTCCGTGATGACCAGACCCAGCTTGGAGAAAAAGACATCCTCCTGGATCAGAGCATGTGTGCCGACCACTACATCGATCAGCCCCATTTGCATAGAGCCAATCACTTCGCGTCGTCTTTTTGCGGTTAGCGAGCCGGAAAGCAGCGCCACCTCTATCCCGTATGGTGACAAGAGAGCGGTTAGAGACTGCAAATGCTGCTCAGCCAAAATCTCGGTCGGCACCATCAAGGCCCCTTGATAGCCTGCTTTCACAGCCGCGATCAAGGCGATGGCTGCCACGACCGTTTTGCCGGAGCCAACATCCCCTTGTAGCAAGCGGTTCATCGCATGGGGAGCGCGCATGTCATCGAGAATTTCCTTAACCACTCGCTTTTGGGCGTCTGTCAGTGGAAACGGCAGGCTCGATACGAACTGCCGCACCTCGTCCATCGGAATCGCGAGTGCTACGCCTTCCGTCTGTTGGCGATTGATACGGCGCAGCGTCTGCATTTTCAACTGAAATAAAAAAAGCTCCTCAAACATGATGCGCCGACGCGCCTGTCGCCCGTCCTCCGCGTCTTCCGGAAAGTGGATCGAATGAATCGCTTCTTGGCGCTGCATCAACCGATAGCGCTCCACGAGTTCTTCCGGCAAAATTTCCGGAATGTCATGCCCGTACTGGCGCAACGCCTGCTGAATCAGCTTGCGCAACAGCGTATGTGTCACATCCCCGCGCAGCGGATAGACAGGAGCCAGTTCGCCCCGCTTGGCGGCACGCTCCGAATCGACCTCAGTCATCTCGCTCACGGTGATCTGCAGCTTGTGCTTGTCCCATTTTCCCGTCAAAAGCACTTCTTTGCCAGGCGACAATTTGCTTTTTACGAATGTCTGGTTGAACCAGACCGCCGTCACCACGACTCGATCCATCACGACCTTGACACTGATGCGCGATTTTCCTTTTCCGTAAAAACGAACAGAGGGTTCGCCGTAGACTGTACCTTGTAGCGTAACCCTCTCCCCATCCTTGATTTCGGTCAAGTCTCGTACGCGGTAATCCTCATAACGAGAGGGAAAATACTCCAGGAGATTACCGATGCTCTCTATACCCATCCCTGCCAATGACTTCGCCCGCTCTTCCCCTACCCCGTGCAAAAGGGAGACGGACTTTTCATACACTCCATTCACGGGGTATTCAACCGAACGCCAAAAATCTTGGCCTCAATCTGTTTGCCGGTCTGTGTCGCTGCGAGGCCCCCTTGCGCCGTCTCTTTCAGCGCAGTCGGCATCTCGCAACCGATTCGGTACATCGCTTCGATTACCTCATCCGTCGGAACGACACTCTTGATTCCGGCCAATGCCATATCGGCCGCGACAGTTGCAATCGCTGCACCCATCGCATTTCGTTTTACACAGGGTACTTCTACGAGACCGGCTACGGGGTCACAGACCAAGCCCAGCATGTTTTTTAGTGCAATCGCGACAGCCTGCGACGATTGCTCCGGCGTGCCGCCCGCCATCTCCACGATCGCAGCCGCTGCCATCGCGGTCGCTGAGCCTACCTCTGCCTGACAGCCGCCAGCAGCTCCCGAGATAAAGGCATTGTTGGCGATGCAATAACCGATCGCGCCAGAGGTAAACAAATAGTTCACCATCTCTTCTCTCGTCGGCTGCAATTTTTCAGAAATCGCGAACAATGTACCCGGGACGATTCCACACGCACCTGCTGTCGGCGTCGCTACGATGGTACCCATTGCTGCATTCACTTCATTGACGGCGATCGACATGGAGACCGCATTCAACAGCGTCGGACCTGAGAGAAAAGGCTTGCTTTTCATGTATTCTTGCAGCTTTTTCGCGTCTCCGCCCGTCAATCCGCTGTGTGAGCGAATATCCTCCGTCAGCCCGCGCTGGACCGCTTTTTCCATGATGTCCAGATTTCTGTACATCTGCTCCATGATCTCATCCCGGCTGCGTTGCGATACTTCCATCTCTGCTTCAATCATCACTTGGGAGATTTTCTTTCCCTGTGATTCTGCCAACTCCACAAGTCCAGCCACATTGCGAAACATGATGTGATTCCACTCCTCTATCCCGCCCGTCAGGCCAGTCAGCCTAACGCAAGCAGGGAAACATCGAATATATGGGGAATTTTACTGATCTCCTCCATGACCTGTCCCGATACGACGGCATCCGTCTCCAGTGCCATCAATGCTCGTGAACCGCGGTCGTGGCGGGAGACCTCCATCAGACCTACGTTGATCCGCTGCTGCGTCAGCACCTTGGCTACCGCTGCAATCATCCCGAAACGATCCTCATGCAGGACCAGCAGGGTCGGACTGTCAAATCCCAATTGACAGGAAAAACCGTTAATTTCCAGCACCTCGATCTTGCCACCGCCGATGGATACGCCGACGATCTCAATCGTATCCTTCTCGTCAGACAGCCGGATTCTCGCTGTGTTGGGATGCTCCGTCCGCACCTCTGATGTCTGCAGGATCACTTCCATTCCTTCATTTTGCGCAATGGTCAGAGATTCTTTCAACCGCAAATCATCGGTATCAAAATCAAGAATTCCGGCAACCGTCGCTACGTCTGACCCATGGCCCTGGAAAGTTTTGGCGAAAGAACCGTAGAAAGTGATCTCAGCCTTCTTTGGCTGTCGGCCCAACAGCTTGCGAGCTACTCTGCCGATTCGCGCCGCACCTGCGGTATGGGAACTCGACGGCCCGACCATGATGGGGCCGATAATATCAAATACGCTTTTGTATTTCAACCGCTTCTCCTCCTGCTATCAAAGGGGTGCCACGTTCATTCTCATTGTATCGTACAGCATATGAAAGCGCTACATACGTTTGCATAAGACGGCACGAAAACAAGTCAAAAACCCCCCTGCAATAGGGGGGCTGCATGATAATACTGAGCTACTCTTTTACCATCATGATGCCGATCAATCCAGGACCGGTATGCGTACCGATCACAGGACCAATTTCTTGAATATAAGATTCGCCGACCGAGAACTCTTGCTTGATGCGCTCCAGCATCTCGGCAGCCTGATCAGGAACACTGCTGTGCAGAACGGCGGCCTTTACCCGCTGTCCCTGCGCATATTCCTGTAAGGTTTCCAATACACGGCTAAGCGCTTTTTTCGTCCCGCGAACCTTGTCAAAAGCGCTCACATAGCCCGCAGGATCTAGCATCAAAATCGGCTTGATGTTGAGCAGCGAGCCAATCACGGCAGAAGCACGTCCGATTCGACCGCCTTTTTGCAGGAATTCCAGGGTATCCACGATAAAGTACACCTGCACCTCATCCAGATACCGATCGATCATGTCTAGGATCTGCTGCTTGTTCTTTCCTTCCTGAGCAGCACGGGCTGCCTCGACACAGATCATGCCATGGACGAAAGAGGCTTTACGCGAGTCGATCACTGTGATATCCACTTCGTCTTCCATCATCGTCTTGGCGATCATCGCCGACTGATAGGTGCCAGAAAGAGAGGCAGAGAGCATGATCACAATAATCTGTACATCTTTTCCATGTTGCTCGATGATCCCCTTATACGCTTCCGCAAACTCGATCGGAGAAGGCTGTGAAGTGGTTGGCAGAGCCGTACTTTGCTTTAATTTATCAAAAAACTCGGCTGAGGAAATGGTAACCCCGTCCAGATAGGTCTCTGATCCGAACATGACCTTCAGTGGAACACTAACAATCCCCAATGATTGACGTACAGATGCTTCGATATCGGAAGCACTGTCAGTAAGAATCACAATGGACATACGCGCATCTCCTCACACGATTACTCTACGGAATAGATAAAGGGATAAAGGGGCTGGCCGCCAGCCAGAATCTCGACTTCCACATCCGGATACGCTTCAGAAACCGTCGCCTCCAGCTCTGCTGCCTGATCCTGCGTTGCATCTGCTCCAAGGAAGATCGAAACGATCTCTGTATCCTCATCGATCATGCTAAGCAACAGAGTCCGTGCGCTCTCCAACAGATCCGCGCCAGATGTGACGATCTCCTTTTCCGCAATGCCGATGAAATGGCCTTCTTTGATCTCCACATCACCCATTCGCGTATCGCGCACAGCATGGGTCACCATACCGGTCTTGACGTGGGCGATCGCTTTGCCCATTGCTTCAGCATTCACATTCGGCTCTGCACCGGCATTGAACGCCACGAGCGCCGCCATGCCCTGCGGGATGCTTTTGCTTGGGATCACAGTGACAGGCACTTCCGCCAGTTCTGAAGCCTGCTGGGCAGCCATGATGATATTGCTGTTGTTAGGCAGAATGATGATATGTTGGGCGTTTAACCCTTCGATTGCGTTTACGAAATCTTCCGTGCTCGGATTCATCGTCTGTCCGCCTTCTACGACGACATGGACTCCCATGCTGCGGTAGATATCCGCAATCCCTTCACCTGCCGCCACTGCGATCAGGCCGTAAGGAAGCGCTCCCAATTGCTCACTCTTAGCAGCAGCCGAACCCTGTTCCTTGCTCTCTTCCGCTTTCAGGATGTTGGCATGCTGCTCCCGCATGTTTTCGATCTTGATTCGATGCAGGCTGCCGAACTGCTGGGCGTACTGCATGACATTGCCGGGATGCTCGGCATGGATATGTACTTTCACAACTTCATCATCCGAGACGACGAGCAAAGAATCCCCCATCTTGTCCAGTTGGGTACGGAACAAGGCTTCGGAGAATGGTTTCTTGTTCGGCTCGGTACTATGGGAGAGCCAGACCATAAACTCTGTGCAATACCCATATTGAATATCTTCTGTTTTGAGATGAATCTGCGCATTATGATGCTCTTGCACCAATTGGTCCAGTTGTACCTGGTCCTTAGGCTGTGGCGAAGCCTTCTTTAGTTCACCTGCAGTCTCGCCGCGCAAGGCGCGCAGAAATCCCTCATATATGTATAGAAGGCCTTGTCCACCAGAGTCGACTACCCCGACTTCTTTCAAGACGGGCAGCATCTCCGGTGTGCGCAACAAAGTCTCTTGCGCCTGTTCATATGTCTTTTCCATAACGTGGACCACATCATCGGATGTACGGGCAGTACGAACAGCCATGTCTGCCGCTTCTCGTGCAACAGTCAGAATCGTCCCTTCGACCGGCTTCATCACCGCTTGATAGGCGGAATCCACACCAGATTTGAGAGCTTCTGCGAATTGGCGGGAATTAATATCCTCTTTCCCGTTGACCGTTTTACTGAAGCCGCGGAACAACTGGGACAAAATGACACCCGAGTTCCCTCTAGCGCCCATCAGCAAGCCTTTTGCCAATGCAGAGGCGGCTTCCGATATGCTCGCGGACTCTTTGCGCGAAAGCTCCTCCACACCAGAGGTGAGCGTCAAATTCATATTAGTCCCCGTATCGCCATCCGGTACGGGGAACACATTTAATCCATCTACCACTTTGACGTTTGCGGACAGAAGACTCGCTCCCAAGTAAACCATCCGACTAAATTGCACGCCATCCAGACGCGTATGTACCACAGATGTTCCTCCTTACGTATCTCTGTCTGTGCGAACTCCCTGTACGAAAATATTGACGGCAGAGACATCGATTCCAACCGTTTGTTCCAATGTGTATCGAACGCGGCGCTGTACGTTGCCAGCCACCTCAGAAATCTTCACGCCATAGCTGACGATGATATGCATGTCCAAAATCACTTCGCCATTTTGATTGTGAACTACGACACCTTTACTCAGGTTGTCCTTTTTCAAAAGCTCCGCGATTCCATCTTTCAACGCTTTACGGGATGCCATTCCTACCAGGCCAAAAACTTCCATGGCCGCGCCCCCCGCAATTCGTGCGATAACATCTTCCGTAACGTCGATTTTTCCAAGAGGTGTGCTCAATTCCACTGTCATGCAAGGACTCCTCCTTTTTCAAACGGCTTGGCCGTCATCGGTTCGCGTAACTATGCTTCCCCCAATTCTACACTAACATATGGGAGAAATGAAGCGTTTTTGTCGATTGGTAGGCGGCATTGCACAACGTATGGACAAAACCTCATGTCAAGTATTGCAATTGACAGCAGTCGTGTGCTACTATAATCGAGTATTTGTATTTCCCATCGAAGGAAATCCCGTTTAGATGCAACAAGGGAGGTGGATCGTAATGGCACGTCGTTGCTTTGTCACTGGTAAATCTGCTAAAGCAGGAAACGCTCGCTCCCACTCCATGCGCGCAACTCGCCGTACTTGGGGTGTTAACGTACAAAAAGTGCGCATTCTTGTAAATGGAAAACCGAAGCGCGTTTATGTAAGTACCCGAGCTCTGAAATCCGGTCTCGTAACTCGCGTATAGTGTTATCTAACACGCGAAAAAAAGCACCCCTGAGGTGCTTTTTTGCATTTCTTCTACCTTGCATCCTTGAGGAGGCCCGTGCCACGCCGTCATTTTTTCTTGTTGAATGCCTCTATGACGGCGCGAATCATGCCACCCAGGAACTTCGGCAACTTGATGGTGTAAAACCGCATGTTACCCCTCCTCACCGAAATTACTTCCCACGATACAGAAACAAGCCCGCCCCCATGAGCGCCACCGATAACAGGCTATACCAAACCCACGGAGGTGCCATGTACAGGAAAATGGTGACTCCTCCGACAGCCAATGCAACACCGAGAACACGTCGCAAGGCGCCCCCCTGTCGCAGGCGAAAGGAGCGCAATCCCATTTCTTGTCGCACCTCCTTTAGGTGTTCTCCCAAACGTGCATATTACATCATATTCTGCTGTCAGATAAACATGTATCCTGCCGAGCGAAAATGTAAGAACGAATATGACATCCAAATAATTCCAGCTGAAGGCGAAAAAAATTCAGGCAGCAGGATAGCTGCCTGATTACATTATGCGGAGTTGAACATGAAAATGCAGGTCCACTCGGCAGAATTCTGCTCTCCTAGACCAATCGTTTGCGGGCAGGCTGCAGCAACTGCGGCGCACTTGCCAGCACAATCGTCAAAACGATCCCCGAGATGACCATCTCAGGCAGAAGATACGTGATATTGTACACGAACGAATACCAAGCGACAGGCATCCCGTCTGGAGCGTATTCGCCAAACCAGACGATCCCGGAGGTGAAATGACAGGCAAAACGCACGAGCACACCTACCAACAATGCTCCCCATACAGCCAGATTTCGCTTCGACTTGTTTTCGTAATCGGATATGCGTACGATTCCAGCTAGACCCAGTGCAGCAAAGGCAAGCGGGAAATCCAAGAGAAGCTGGATAGGATGCACGTAGTAGCCTCCCATGAAGAGTTGCAACAGTCCGACGATCATACCAGTCACAATTCCCGGAATAATGCCGCGACGCACTGCGATCAAAGCAATGGGAACCATGACCAGGGAGACTGATCCGCCCTGTGGCATTTGAAAGACTTTAATCTCACTAAAAACAAATGCAAGTGCTGCCATCATCGCCATTTCTAGCCATATCAGCAGTCGATTCCGATCCACAATACTCCACTCCCTCAAACATGATGTGCTAAATTTTGGACAAATGAGAACTCTTCTTACCTCTTACTGCTCTGATTCTAGCTGATGTGTTCAATACTGTCAAAACGAAAAGTCGCGCTCCGGTCCAGAACGCGACTCTCCTTATCGTACTTTTTCCAGAAATTGCTTGGCGCGCTCACTCGTCGGATGATGAAAGAAATCAGCCGGTGCCGCTTCTTCCACCAGACGACCTCCATCGAGAAACAGGATGCGGTCTGCCACTTCCTCCGCGAAGCGCATTTCATGTGTCACGATCGCCATCGTCATTCCCGTATCAGCCAGGCCCTTCATCACTTCCAGCACCTCTTTAACCATCTCCGGGTCGAGTGCAGAAGTAGGTTCGTCAAACAGCATGATCTGAGGTTCCATGACCAAAGAACGGGCGATCGCCACGCGCTGCTTCTGTCCGCCAGAAAGGCGCGAAGGATAGACATCTGCCTTATCCGACAAACCTACGCGAGCCAGCAGCTCCTTGGCTTTTTTCTCGGCCTTGTCTTTGGACATGCCCTTTACCTTCATGGGAGCGTACGTGAGGTTGCCCAGCACCGTCATGTGTGGGAACAGGTGAAAGTGCTGAAACACCATGCCGATCTGTTGGCGGATTTGCATGACATTGGCCTTTGGGTCCGTAATAGCTTGCCCATTGATGATGATCTTGCCGGTAGTCGGAACCTCCAGCAAATTGATGCAGCGCAGCAAGGTCGATTTGCCCGATCCGGAAGGGCCGATAATCGCCACGACTTCCCCTTTGCCAATCTCAGTCGAGATGCCTTTAAGCACCTCTAGTTGTCCAAACGATTTCGTGATCTGTTCGATCTTAATCACTGCGTCTCATCCTCCGTTCCACAAACCGGGCCACCCAAGTCAAGAGCATCACCATCACGTAGTACAGCGCACCCGCGATGATATAAGGCTCAAAGTAGCGGAAGGTCGTTCCCTTGACCACGTTGGCATTCTGCAGAATATCAGCCAGACCAATCGTAGAGACAAGAGCAGATTCCTTCAACAGGGCGATCGTTTCATTTACCAACGCAGGCAAAATATTTTTAACCCCCTGCGGCAGGATGATATCGAGCATCATGCGACGATATGGAACTCCCAGCGCCTTGGCTGCTTCCCACTGCCCTTTGTCGACTGCGAGAATCCCGCCGCGAATCGTTTCCGAAATATAGGCAGCAGAGTTCAATGTAAAGGTTAGCACCGCCGCTTCCCACTGCGAGATGTTATAGCCCGTCAACTGAGGTGTGGCAAAATAGACAAATGAAAGCTGTAGGATCAATGGCGTGCCGCGAAACACCGAGGTGTAGGCGACAGCAAGCCAGTTGAGCGGACCCAACTTCGAGATTTTGATCAGTGCCAGTACAGAACCCCAGATAAAGCCAAGAACTACAGAAATCAATGTAACTTGTATCGTGACCTTTATCCCTTCAAAAATAAAAGGGATATAGGGCACGATTTGAGTAAAATTCCAATCCATGCCCTTCCCCACCTTTTACAGCAGCTTGTTGGCTGTTATTTCGACTCTCTGAACCACTTGTTGATCAGCTTGTCCATCTCGCCGTTTTCTTGCATGTTTTTGATCACTTTATTGAAATCTTCGACGAGCGGAGAGCCTTTCGGGAAGGCGACTGCTGTGCCGTTTGTTTCAGGGCTTTCCATAACTGTATATTGCAGACCTTCATTGTTTTTTATAAAGCCTGCTGCTACCTGGTCTTCGATGATCGCGGCATCTACGCGGCCTGTTTTGACTTCTTCCACAATCTCGCCAATGCGGTTCAGGGAAGTAATTTGCAGACCTTCCACCGTTGTCGCCAGATCTTTCGCAGCGCTTTCTTGGATCGAGCCAAGCTGTACCGCTACCTTTTTGCCAGCCAACTGCTCAGGTTTTGTGATATTGCTATCTTTTTTCGATACGATGGTATTTCTCGCCTCGTAGTAGATCTCCGAGAAATCAGCGTTTTGCAGACGGTCTGGAGTAGGAGTCATTCCTGCCATGACGAAATCCGCGCGCTTGGATTGCAGCGATGGAACCAAACCGTCGAAGTTCATATCGGTAACTTGCACCTCGAAGCCCAGTTCTTGTCCGATATATTTGGCGATATCAATATCAAAGCCAACGATTTCATCCTTACCGCTGGACAGATCGTGATATTCATACGGCTGATAGTCCGCAGACGTAGCCATAACCAACGTCTTTTTCTCCCCACCAGGCTGTGCAGCTCCCTGGCCCGCTTGCTCCGGCGTCTGTCCTGCTCCGGACGGATTGCCTGTCCCACAACCTGTCATCATCGCTACTGCCAGCAACGAGGTCATGGCAAGCGAAAAAATCGACTTCTTGTTTTTCATGATGAAACCTCCGTTTATCGTGTAAAAAAGTTTTTAATCAACAATTTATATTTATACAACAAAATGATTGAAATAATCAATGCCTATTTCTTGAAGATGCCGCTTTCACGATAGTATGTCCCGTTTTTGTCAAAAACTGCACTGCATCAGTGCAACTTCTGGCATAATAGTATCCAGTTAGAAGCTGCTACCAGGGAGGAAATTCACATGCAAAACTGGACGTCTTATTTTCAGGAACTGATGCCAGAAATCGTGAAAGAAATACAAACCTATGTAGAGATGGAGACCCCAACTCACAACAAAGAAGCCGTTGACCTTCTGGGGGATTTGATTGCGGAACGCTTTGCGGCTCTCGGCTGCCGCGTAGATGTCATAGAGCAACGAGAATACGGCAATCCACTACGCATCGAGTACGGCCAAGGCGAAGAACAAGTTCTCGTATTGGGCCATTTTGATACCGTGAAAGAAATTGGAACACTGCTGCGAGAGCCTTGGCGCATCGAAGACGGTCGCGCGTACGGTCCCGGTACATACGATATGAAGGCGGGAATTGTATTCAGCTACTTCGCCCTTCGCACGATCATCGAGAAGGGACTGCCGATCCAGAACAAGCTGGTCTTCTTTTGGAATACCGATGAGGAGACAGGCAGCCTGGCATCCGAGCATCTGATCAAGGAGGAAGCCAGAAAAAGCAAATGCGTACTGGTGATCGAACCCGCGGCAGGCAATGGTGCTTTGAAAACCAGCCGCAAGGGAGGCGGCGATTTTGTCTTGAAAGTTCGCGGTCGAGCAGCGCACGCGGGGAATGATCACGCCAAAGGGATTAACGCGATTGAGGAATTGGCTCATCAAGTGTTGAACATCCAGTCCTGGACGGACTACGCACAGGGTACGACACTCTCTGTCGGTACGATCAAGGGAGGGAGTGCCACCAATGTTGTCCCCGACGAAGCCGAGGCAGTAATCGACGCTCGAGTCCAGACCCTGCAGGAAGCAGAGCGCATCGACCGGTTGATGCGGCAGCTAAGACCTGTTCTGTCCGGAGCCAGCCTGGTTGTTGAAGGCGGGATCAGCAAGCCGCCGATGGAGCGCACGAAGGGCACAGAAGATCTGTTCTACCTGGCAAAGGAGCAAGCAAAGCTGGAAGGAATCGAATTGCAGGAAATCGGGGTAGGCGGGACAAGCGACGGGAATTTTGCCGCTGCGACTGGAACCCCTGTACTGGATGGCTTGGGACCTGTAGGAGACGGCGCCCACGCTTCTCATGAGCATATTGTCTTGTCTGAGGTTCCCGGACGAGTCGCTGTGCTGCTAAGACTCATCACTGCATTGTAATCTTTTTACAAATCTGCATATAATGAAATGAGCTATCATGACGTACTCCGCCCAAGTAAAAAGGCGGAGTTTTGTCTTGGCTTATCACATGAAGAGGGAGGGGAGCAACATAGAAACGGAACAGATAGAATTTTTGGAAATGAACCCTGTGGGTTTTTGGCGTCGTGTTGGGGCCGCCCTTTTGGATGGGTTGCTTTTTGGTTTGCCCTTGTCCCTGCTCTTGTATGTCATCTTCGGGATCGAGGAGAACGAAAACCTCATCAACGTCATCACTTTCCTTTATTCGCTTTTGCTTCCTTTATTCTGGCATGGCTATACGATTGGAAAAAGGATCGTAGGCATTCGCATTGTCAAAATGAACGGAGAAAATGTCGGAATCGGCAACATGCTGCTGCGGGAACTCGTCGGGCGACTGATCTACGTCATTACCTTTGGCATCGCTCTCATCGTCAGCGCCATCATGGTTGCCGTTCGAGAAGACAAGCGCTCCATCCACGATCTGATCGCCGGTACGTATGTCACATATAACCAACCTTAGCCACTTGTTTCAACCAAAAAGGGTGTCCCTTCGTCTCTAAGGACGCGGGACACCCTTTTTCTTTTACCCTATCCGCGGATCGATGCAATCGCCTGCGCGCGGTCCGGCTGATTGAATACGGCGTTGCCTGCTACCAGCACAGTTGCCCCTGCCTCGATACACAGGCGGGCGGTCTCCTGGTTCACACCGCCGTCGATTTCGATCTCCACATGCCCGAGGCCGCGCTCATCCAGCATCCGGCGCAGCTCGCGGATTTTTGCGACCACGGAGGAAATGAACTTCTGCCCGCCAAAACCGGGGTTGACGGTCATCAACAACACCATGTCCAGATCCGGCAGCATAGACTCGATCGTCACGAGCGGCGTAGCCGGATTCAAAACCACACCTGCTTTGACCCCCTGCTCTTTGATCAGGTGAATCGTGCGATGCAGATGGCGGCACGCCTCCTGATGCACGGTGATCCAGTCTGCTCCGCTCTTGGCGAATTGCGGGATGTAGCGGTCCGGCTCCTCGATCATCAGATGGACATCGAGCGGCAGCTTGGTGACGGGACGAATCGCGTCTACGATCAAAGGACCAATCGTGATATTAGGTACGAAATGTCCGTCCATGACATCGACGTGAATCCAGTCTGCTCCTCCTCTTTCCACATCCCGGATTTCATCGCCGAGACGTGCAAAATCTGCTGACAGGATAGATGGTGCGATTTTTACCATGGTTTGTTCCTCCGTTGATATTCTTTCAGCTCTTCACGAAACTGTTTGTAATTTTCGTAGCGCTCGACGCTGATTTCCCCGTCCTCCAGGGCAGCCTGTACCGCACAAGAAGGCTCGCTAATATGCAGACAGCCGCGAAACTTGCATCCCGGGCTCAGCACAGCGAAATCCCGGAATGCCTCCGCCAGATCCAGCTCATCCATGTCCATGAACTCCAGGGAGCTGAACCCTGGCGTATCCGCTACATAGCCCCCGCCTTCTAGCGGGATCAATTCCACGTGACGGGTCGTATGCTTTCCTCTCCCCAGCTTTTCACTGACATCTCCCGTTTGCAGGCTGACACCAGGAAACAATAGGTTAATCAGCGAGGATTTTCCTACACCGGATTGCCCGGCGAATACGGAAATGCGATCGCGGAGCAATTCCTTTACTTCCCCGATGCCGCGCTCATCCACCTTGGAGGTCGGGATGACCCTGTAGCCGATCGCGGTGTACTTGGCAACGATCTCTGCGATTTCTTCCTCTGACGCGTGATCAGCCTTGGATAACACGATGACAGAGTCAATGCCCGCTTTCTCCGTATGTACGAGAAACTTATCCAACAGCAACGAGCTGAACTGGGGTTTGAACATGGAAAAGACCAGTACTGCCTGATCGACATTGGAAATGGGTGGGCGAACCAGCTCGCTAGCCCTTTCGCCCACCTCCATCACATAGCCTTCCTCTTCGCTGATGACGTCATAGACGACCCAATCGCCTACGAGCGGTGTCACCTTCGCTCCTTTTTTCTTGAACAAGCCTCGCGCACGGCAGCTATAGACGCGATCCCCGTCTGCTACATAGTAAAAACCGCTAAGCGCTTTGACAATCCGTCCCTCTGGCATGCAAGTACCTCCACTTATTTACGGCGAGCTGTTGTACGAAACAGGTATGTTTTGGTATTCCATGTATTGATTGTTCGGACCTTTGATATACACCCTAACCACGCCATCCTTCTCTGGCGAGAGCACGATCGGCACATCAAAGTCCCTGCTTTCCGTGATGACTTCCTGATAGGCGATTTGTTTATCGCCGCGCGCGTCCGAGACTTCGATCTTGATGTCGACCGTCTCCCCAGGGACGACTTCCACGTAGACTGGGACGTTGAGTGGCTTGGCATCCAGCGGCAATTGGCCATTACTTACTGTCAGCGGAATCGCCAATCCCTTTTGCACCTGCATGCCGGGGTCGTACGGATGGGTAGACAGGACTTTGCCCGCCTCCTGGGTCGTATACGATGGCACCTTGGTGACGTCCCCTACCTTCAGACCCGCTTTCAAGAGTTCGATTTGAGCCTCTTCTACTGTCTTTCCACGAACTTCTGGCATCGGAACGAAGGTTTTGCCTTTGCTTACCTTCACTGTCACGGTGTCTTTGCTCGGATATACTTTATCGTTGAACGGTGGATTCTGACCGATGACAATGCCTTCCTCTGCCTGGTCATCCTCTTCCTCCACGAATTTGATGTTCTCCGTTTTAAAGCCCATTCGCTTCAGCATATCTTCAGCGGTCGAACGCGACAAGGAAACCAGGTTGGGCATGTCTTCAGGCTGTTGTCCTTTGCTCACGTAGAGTGTGACGGTCGCCTTTTCCTTCAATCGCATCGGAGGGGCGGGGTCCTGTCTGATGACCATGCCCTTCTCCAACGTCTCGTTGGCCTCCTCGATGACGTGAGGGACGAGCTTGGCGTCTTCGATCTTTTTCGTCGCCTGCTCTACAGGTGAACCTTCTACATATGGGACGGGTACTTCCGGCACAGATGGGAAAAGATTTAAAAGTAAATTGAATCCGAGAAACGCGAGAACGAAGAACAAGCCGATGCCTCCCACCCACAGGAGCGCTTTGACCCACCATTTTTTCGTCGGTTTTTGCTCATCTTCGTCTTCATTGCGCTCATAGCGGCTGCGCTGGCTTGAACCCGCGCGACCAGAGCCTTGCTTTTCCAACATTTCTGGCGTAATGATCGGTACGACTCTCGTCTCCTCATCATCCACAGGAAAAATCAGTTTTTTCTCATTCAGACGCTCGGGGAACAGGCAAGTTTCCAGATCCTCCAGCATCTCTCGAGCTGAAGAATAACGCAGAAACGGGTCCTTGACGAGAGCTTTCAAAATGACATTTTCCACACTTTGCGGAATGCCTGGGTTGATCTGACGTGGCTCGGGAAGCGGCTCCTGCAAATGCTTGAGCGCCACTGAAATCGGTGAATCACCGGAAAAAGGCAATTCCCCCGTAACCATCTCATACAGTACGATCCCAAGAGAGTAAATATCGGATTTCTCTCCGGTAATGCCGCCTCTTGCCTGCTCGGGAGAGAAATAGTGCACCGAGCCAAGCATGGCGTTCGTATGCGTAATCGTCGTAGAGGTCACTGCTCTGGCGATGCCAAAATCCGTCACCTTGACGCGTCCATTTTTCCCGATCAGGATATTATGCGGCTTGATGTCCCGGTGAATAATGTGATTCTGGTGGGCATGCTCCAACGCATCACAAATCTGCTCGGCGATGCGCACTGCCTCTTCTACCGGCAAGGCACCACGGGAGACGATCATTTCCTTCAGCGTGGAGCCCTCCACGTATTCCATCACCATGTAGTGCGTATCGTTCTCTTGGCCCACATCGTATACGCCGACCACATTGGGGTGAGACAGACTGGCAACCGCCTGTGCTTCCCGCCGAAAACGGTTGACGAAATCTTCATCCGTCCCAAATTGGGAACGCAACACTTTGACAGCCACCTGCCGATTCAGTATCAAATCCCTAGCTTTGTACACGATCGCCATGCCGCCGCCACCAACACGGGCTTCCAACTGATAGCGTCCACCCAGTCGCAAACCTTCCATCTCTCTCACCCCTCTTTCTGACTAGCATCGGGCATATTGCGGACAGCGACCAGTGTGATGTTGTCCTCCCCACCGGCAGCCAAAGCTTCTTCGATCAGGCCATCTACTCTGTCCTGTAGCGATACCTCTTTATGTAGCCATTCTTCCATTCTCTTGCTAGACACCTTGTTGCTCAAGCCATCGGAACAGATCAGTACGATGTCATCAGCAGACCACGGGAAATGTCCCAGGTCGATTCGCACATCCGGCTCCGTCCCCAAGGAACGCATGATGACATTGCGATGCGGATGGACTGCTGCCTCTTCCTGAGTAATCTGCCCGCTTTTCACCAATTCGTTGACCAACGAGTGATCCTCCGTTTTGACGAGTAGAGCCCCCTCTTTGAAGTGATACAGGCGGCTATCCCCGATATGCGCCGTAATCACGCTAGCGGGACTCAGCAAAGCGGCAACGACAGTCGTCCCCATGCCGCTGCATTCCGGGTGCTCCAAAGAATATTCATAGACTTCCTTGTTTGCACGCAGGACGGCGTCCATCAGCCGTTCTCGAGCATCCTCGTCGTCCAGGCCCGCTTCCAGATGACTCAGTTCTTTTACTATTCGCTCAACGGCGAGCCGGCTGGCAATATCGCCAGCCTGATGACCGCCCATACCGTCTGCTACAACTGCCAGCACGCGTCCGTTCAGATCATCCACACAGGCAAAAAAGTCCTCGTTGACCTGACGGACGCGACCGACATGGGATTTCATCGCAATTTCCATGGTAACACGTCACCCCACGGTTTCTTTAGCGTGTTGTGCCCTCAGTTGTCCACAAGCAGCTGCGATATCACTGCCGTGTTCACGTCTGATGGTCACATTGATTCCCTTGTCCTCCAAAATCCGTTTGAACTGAAAAATTTCATTGCGCGGCGTACGCACATAATCCCGCTCCGGCACGTAATTGACAGGAATCAAGTTTACGTGGCAGAGCATATCCCCGATCAAGCGGGCCAGCTCTTCGGCATGCTCCGGCTGATCGTTTTTCCCGCCGAACAGGCCGTACTCAAAGCTAATGCGTCTTCCGGTCTTATTGATGTAATGACGGCATGCCTCCATCAGCGAATCCAGCGGAAAACCGCGGTTGATCGGCATAAGCTGGCTTCTCAGCTCAGTATTGGGCGCATGCAGGGAGATCGCCAAATTGACCTGCCCGCCTCTTTCGGCGAATTCGTAGATTTTCGGCACGATGCCGCTCGTCGAAACGGTGATGTGGCGCGCCCCGATATTCAGCCCGCGGTTGTCATTGATGATCGACAAAAAGCCCATCAGGCTTTCGAAATTTTCAAAAGGCTCGCCAATCCCCATCACAACCACATGGCTGACCCGCTCTCCCTGGGCATCCAGTTTGCGTTGCGCCATCAATACTTGTGAGACGATTTCACCGGCATCAAGGTTACGTTTTAACCCACCCAATGTGGAAGCGCAGAACGTACAGCCGATGCGGCAGCCCACCTGCGTGGTCACGCAGATGCTATTGCCGTAGCTATGACGCATGATCACCGTCTCGATTGCATGTCCGTCTACAAGCTGAAACAAAAATTTGATCGTTCCATCCTGTGACTCCTGGTGCATAATTTCTGTGAGCGAATCGATGCGGAAGGCATCTTCCAATTTTTGTCTCAAATCTTTGGATATATTGCTCATTTCGTCAAAGGAAGTGACGCGTTTCACATATAGCCAATCAAAAATTTGTTGGGCGCGAAATGGTTTATCTCCCGCCTCGACCAGCCACTCCTTCATTTCTGCTAGTGTCAAACTGTAGATGAGCGGCTTGGCATTCGTAAATGTCGTTACTGGCATTGCTGTATTCACATCCTCAAAATCAATGCATCTTGGCATTGTCATCTTTTCATTGTACCCTGCCTGACGTCTCGCTTCAAACGGTTTTGCCAGCCAATTGCGCAATTGCATCGCTTTACCTAGTGTAAACCAATCCGCGCTCGCGCAAACAAACGGCAAAAGGAGCAGCACGCCTCGTTTACGAGCATGCCGCCCCTTCGATTATCATTTCCGTTTCAAGCGGGCGATAAAAAAGCCGTCGCTGTCGAAATCCTGGGGCAAAATTTGCATAAATCCCGGCGTGGCATCCAATTTTTCCCGAACAGCCGGCGGCATCTCATCAGCCAGCGTCTGATCCAGGACAAACTCGGGATGCTCCGCCACGAAGCGTTTTACGATCTCCTGATTTTCCGCAGGCTCGATCGTACATGTACTATAGACCAATAGACCGTCCGGAGCGAGCATGGACGAGAGGCGCACCAAAAGCTCATACTGCAGCTCTGCGATCGCTTTGACATCCTCCGGCGTCTTGTTCCACTTCAGATCGGGCTTGCGGCGGATGACACCAAGACCGGAGCATGGAGCATCCAGCAGGATTCGGTCAAAACGGCCGAGATTGCGATCCGGCAGATCGAGCGCGTCGCTGACAATTGCTTCGATGATGTCGATGCCCAGACGCTTGGCCGTTCGTACGATCAATTCCCGCTTGTGCGGGTGGACATCGCTTGCGACGATCTCGCCCTGGTTGTCCATCCGTTCGGCAAGATGCGTCGTCTTCCCTCCCGGTGCGGCACATGCATCCAGGACACGCATGCCAGCCTTGGGCGCGACAGCCAATGCGACGAGCATGGAGCTTTCGTCCTGAACCGTGCAATACCCTTTTTGGAACCAACTTGTTCCGGCAGGATTTCCTCCCGCAAGCAGGATGCCGTCCGGGCTAAGCAAGGAGGCTTCCGCCGCTTTGCCTTCCTCCTGCATTTGGGACAACAGAGCTTCGCGAGATGTTTTCAGACGGTTGACGCGAATGGAGCTGTGCGGCGCCCGATTATTCGCTTCACAGATCGCTCGGGTCTTCTCCTCGCCGTACACCTCCAGCCACTGATGCACAAGCCACTGCGGATGGGAATACGCGACAGACAAGCGTTCCACGAGGTCACCCTGAGGCTCACGCTCCCACACATCAGGCTGGCGCAGGACGTTGCGCAGCACGCCATTGACCATCGAGGCAATCCCTTGATGACCGCGACGCTTGGCGATTTCAACCGCTTCATGCACCGCTGCCCGCTCCGGAATCCGATCCAGAAAACGAATCTGATACAGACTTACACGCAACAAGTTGCGCACCCAAGCTTGGAGCTTTTTGCCCCCGACAAAATGGGACAGGACGAAATCAAGCGTCAGTTTGCGCTGAATTGTACCATAGACCAGCTCTGTCACCAGACCAGCATCCGCTGCGCTCAAATCTGCCTTGTCCAATACGGACTTGAGCTCCAGGTTGCTGTATGATTTCTGTTCCTCTACTCGATTCAGCACATCTAGTGCCAGTTCACGCGCACCTTTTTTTGCCACGGGCTACTCTCCTACCTTTGTGCCGATTTCGATGCTGTTACTCGCGCCGCGTAGGAAGTCGAGGGCGCTCATCCGTTTCTTTCCTTCTGGCTGCAGCTCGGTGATTTTGATAGCGCCACTTCCGCAGGCTACGACCAAGCCATCCTCTTCCCGAGCGAGGATGGTGCCAGGATCAGCATTGGAACCTGTGGTTTCGATTTTTTCCACCCACCAGACTTTCCACACCTTGCCCTGATAGGTCGTAAAAGCGACCGGCCAAGGGTTTAATCCCCGCACTTGATTGTAAATTTGTTCGGCTGTGCGCGACCAGTCGATGCGTTCATCCGTCCGTTTAATATTGGGAGCAAAAGTAGCGGCTTCGTGATCCTGCGGCTCTGCCTTCAGCTCCCCTGCCAACAAGGCAGGAAGTGTCTGGGTCAGCAGCGCAGAACCAGCCGCAGCTAATTTATCGTGCAGAATCCCGACAGTATCCCGCTCCTCGATGGGAACCGTAACCTTGCTGAGCATATCCCCTGCATCCAGCGCTTCTACCATGTACATGATAGTCACGCCGGACTCTTTTTCACCTTCCACAATACATTTGTGGATCGGTGCGCCGCCTCGATACTTGGGCAGCAGAGAAGCATGGACGTTGATGCAGCCAAGACGCGGCACATCCAGCAGCTTTTTCGGCAAAATTTGTCCGTATGCTGCCGTCACGATCAAGTCAGGGGAGAGAGCCAGCACTTCTGCCAACGCTTCCTCCGTCTTGATGCGCTCGGGCTGCAAGACTGGAAGTCCATGACGGATAGCCGCCACTTTTACAGGCGGCGGGGTCATGACTTGTTTGCGTCCTACCGGGCGATCCGGCTGTGTGACCACACCGACGATGTGATAGCCTGCTTCAATCAGCGCATCCAGGCTGGACACGGCGAAGTCAGGCGTTCCCATAAACAGGATGCGAGTTTTCTCCAAAACGAATTATTCCCCTTCCTCGTCCGGGCTTACCGTGTACACCTTGTCCGCCACGTCGATGAACAGGACACCGTTCAAATGATCGATCTCGTGTTGGGTACAACGGGACAGTAGATCCTCTGCCTCCAGCTCTACTTGATTCCCCTGGCGGTCCTGGCCGCGCACCTTGATCCACTGATGGCGACGGACTTCACCGCGCAATCCGGGAATACTCAGGCAGCCTTCTGGATAATCGATTTGTTCTCCTTCATGCTCGACGATTTCGGGATTGACGAGCTCGATCAATCCGTCGCCGCAATCCATGACGATGACACGTTTGGAGATGCCGACTTGCGGAGCGGCCAGGCCCACGCCATCGGCGTCGTACATAGTCTCAGCCATATCGTCCAGCAGCTTGTGCAAATTTGCATTGAATTTGGTTACCACGATCGCTTTTTCCCGCAGGATTGGATCTGGGTGTTTGACGATGGTGCGAATAGCCATTTGGTTTGTATCCTCCCTAAAGCAGTACGTAAGGATCGACGTCGATCGTCATCAGTACCTTCTGCTGTTTGTTCCACTCTTCAAATACAACCGTCGCTTGGGCCAGCAATTCGGCCACATTCGGTTCATCCCGATATTTTAGCATGATCTGAAAACGAAATCTATCTTTTACCCTAGCAATCGGAGAAGCGACAGGTCCGAGCAAAATAGTCGTCGGCGCCACTTTTTGCCGCAAAAAATCCCCCATGACATGGGCTCCCCGGACGACAACCGGCACCTCTTCATGACTGAAGGTGATCAGCACCAGTCGGAAATACGGGGGATACCCTGTCCTGCGTCGCTGCAGCATCTCATCTTCATAAAAGGCCGGATAATCGTGGCGGGTAGCGTGCTGGATGCTGTAGTGCTCTGGGGTGTAGGTCTGAATGACGACGTCCCCTTCGAGCTCATGCCGCCCCGCCCTGCCACCGACCTGCGTCAGCAATTGGAAGGTCTTCTCTGCTGCACGAAAATCCGGCAGATGCAAGGAGGTATCCGCCGCAATAATGCCAGCCAGCGTCACGCGAGGAAAATCCAGTCCTTTGGCGATCATCTGCGTACCCAACAGGACATCCCCTTGGCCTTGACGGAACTTGTTCAGCAGCTCCTCATGGGAACCTTTTCGCGAAGTCGTGTCCACGTCCATGCGAATGACGCGAATGCCAGGAAAGAGCTTCGCCAGTTCGGCTTCTACCTTTTGCGTACCTGTACCGAAAAAGCGGATATGCTCGCTTTGGCACTCCGGGCAATGCTTTGGCTGCGGGATCGTGTACCCGCAGTAGTGACAGCGCGCTGTGTGGTTACTCTTGTGATAGGTGAGCGAGATGTCGCAGTGCACACAGCGCATCGTATAACCGCAGGAACGACACATCACGAACGTGGAAAAGCCGCGTCTGTTCAAGAAAAGCACCATCTGCTCCTGCTTTTTCAGCCTGTCCGCGATCATTTCATGCAATAGGCGGCTGAACATGGAGCGGTTCTCACTTTGCAGCTCTTCGCGCATATCAACGACGTGCACCTGCGGCATCGGCCGATTTCCCACACGATCCGGCATTTGCAAGAGCGTATATCTGCCGCGGGTCGCTAGCGCGTACGTCTCCAGAGCAGGAGTAGCGCTGCCCATCAACAGCACAGCATTGTTCTCCTTCGCACGCCACAAGGCTACCTCACGTGCATGGTAGCGCGGCGTCTCCTCTTGCTTGTAGGAGCTTTCATGTTCTTCGTCGATCACGATTAGTCCTACATTTTGAAAAGGAGCAAAAATCGCAGAACGCGCGCCCACCACTACTTTTACCTCTTTGCGGATGATTTTGCGCCATTCGTCATAGCGTTCTCCCTGAGACAAAGCACTGTGCAAAACGGCCACATCGGCACCAAAACGAGCCTTGAAACGCTCCACCATCTGCGGAGTCAACGAGATCTCCGGTACGAGGAAGATCGCCTCCTGCCCTTTCGCCAGCGTATGCTCGATGGCTTCGAGGTACACCTCCGTCTTGCCGCTCCCGGTCACGCCATGCAAGAGATAGGAAGCGTAGCTGGAGTCTTGAATCGAACGGATAATCGGTTCCAGCACCTGTTGCTGCGTAGGGGTAAACGCTGGTTTTTCAAGTTGTTGAAAACGACGATTCGCATATGGATCACGGTAGACTTCGACCTGTTCGATTGCGATCCAGCCTTTGGCCTCCAGCCCTTTAATGGCAGGGCGATTGATCCCGAATTCGTCCCGCAGCGTCTGAACGGAGAAGGATTGCTCCGGGTGCTGCAAAAAGACCTCCAACAAACGCCGCATCTGCTCGGCACGCGCCGATAGGGAAGCCAGTGCCTCTGACAATTGCGGCGAGGACAATAGGCATTTGACAAAGCTTTGCTGTTTCTTCGTAATCCGGTCCTTCACCTGATACTCTGTCGTCAACAGACCACTGTGAATCCATCCCGGCACGAGCATATACTCGTCTGGAAACTGCTTCTCCACCTCAGACAGCGGCAATTGACGCTTGCGAAACATCTCCCACAGAAGCCCCGACCTGGCACATGTCTCTTCATCCAAAAGCTCGCTTGCCGTCAGCCATTTTTGCGCCTTACCTTTGAGGACTGCCGGGAGCATTGCCTGTACAGCAGTCACCCAAGGACAAAGATACTGCCTGGACATCCATTCACTCATTTTCAACAATTCGGGTGTCAGCGGTGGTGTGTCGTCCATTACTTGCTCCACATCTTTGAGCTGATGCCGTTCTTCATCAAGTCCTTCTTCTTCGATGATCCCGATGACATAACCTTGTAATTTGCGCGGACCGAATGGCACGACAACACGACTTCCTACGTGCATCAAGGGACACAGCCATGCCGGGACGCGATAATCAAACGGACGGTTGGTCCGACTTACCGGCACATCCACGATAACCTGTGCGATCATGACAGCTCACGCAGCGACCGCTGCTCCACTAAAAGAAGGATCGCATCCAGAAGCTTGTCCGCTACGTCCCGCTTGCTCATTTTGGCCAGCTCTACCTGTTCGCCTGAACGAGTCACCAGCGTAACAATATTGGTGTCGCTGCCCATCCCGGCACCTTCTGTCAGCACATTGTTGGCGACGACCATATCCAGGTTTTTGCGCTCCAGTTTGGACTTGGCGTTTACCAGCAAATCCTGTGTCTCGGCAGCGAAGCCAACCACAAACTGCTTGGTTTTTCGCTCCCCGATGGTCTTCAGAATATCGGGGGCCTTGTCCAATTCCAGGACGAACGGGCCATCGCCCTTTTTCATTTTATGCTCGTGCACCGTACGTGGCCGATAATCCGAGACTGCGGCGGATTTGATCACGATGTCGCTTTCAGGCAGGGCTTGCATAGCCGCATCGAACATTTCCTGCACCGATTCCACGGCGACGAAGCGCACTCCTGCAGGTCGCGGCAAAGAAGTCGGGCCGCTCACCAGGATCACCTGTGCGCCGCGGTCCCGCGCCGCTTCCGCAATCGCATACCCCATCTTGCCGGATGCGTGATTGGTGATGTATCGCACGGGATCGATCTTTTCTCTCGTCGGACCCGCCGTTACCAGCACGGTTTTTCCCTGCAAGTCCTTGGTCTTACAGTCCGCTTGCTTTTGCTCGGCAAAAAAGGCCGCGACCGCCGCGACGATTTCCTCCGGCTCTGCCAGACGTCCTTTTCCCACCCAACCACAGGCGAGCAAGCCTTCCCCGGGCTCTATAAATCGATACCCGTATTCGGCGAGCTGGCGCATATTGGCTTGTACTGCCGGGTGATCGTACATATTTACATTCATCGCTGGCGCCACCAGGACCGGAGCCTTCGTGGCCAGCAAAGTCGTGGTCAACATGTCGTCCGCCAGACCATGAGCCATTTTCGCGATGATATTGGCTGTCGCTGGCGCCACAAGAATCAAGTCCGCCTGGTCTGCCAGGTCGATGTGGCTGATCACATGCGGATCGGGCTCAGCGAAAACATCCGTGTGCACAGGCTGATGAGACAAGGCCTGAAACGTCAGTGGCTGGACAAATTCCACCGCATGTTTGGTCATGATTACATGTACGGTCGCCCCTGCCTGTGTCAGCTTGCTCGTCAAAGCGGCAGCCTTGTAGGCGGCGATCCCTCCCGAAACACCGAGCACGATTCGTTTTCCCTCAAGCGAATCAAACGAAAGCATCCTCATTTCTCCCCTTTTAAGAAAAATCCCCATTCGAAAAAAACAACCTGCCAGAGGTTGTTTTTACGAGGTTCAGCCCTATTTGCGTACGTCTTTGTTCTCGTACACGAGTTCATCGGAAATCATCTCTTCCAATGCCATACCGACGTGTTTTTTCGACTTTGGTTTCACGACTTGCATCGGGCTGTTCTCCCGAAGCTGGCGCGCACGTTTGGATGCGACCGTCACCAAAATGTACTTGCTCTCCGCTTTCGCAGTAAGTTCATCAATCGAAGGGTACAACATGATTACCGAACCTCCTTCAGCCATTTGCGATATTTGTGAACTTGGCGCTCCCGTTTCAAATGCTCGGCAGTGATGATCGCCTGAATCCGGTCGCACGCCCATTCAATTTCATCATTTACCACGACGTAATCGTAATGGTCCATCAACTCGATCTCCGCACGCGCCACTTCCATCCGCTTGCGAATCGTTTCCTCGGATTCTGTGCCGCGCCCGACGATCCGGTTCTCCAGTTCTTCCAGGTCTGGTGGAGCGAGGAACAAAAACGTCCCCTGCGGAAACTTTTCTTTTACCTGCAGGGCACCCTGGACTTCAATCTCCAAAATGACATCCCGACCAGACTCCAGCATCGAATCGACGAAGGCACGCGGCGTACCGTAATAATTCCCCACGTATTCTGCCCATTCGAGCAATTCATCTTGCTCGATCATACGACGGAATTCTTCTTTGGTCTTAAAAAAATAATTGACTCCCTCTACTTCTCCGGGACGCGGCTGGCGCGTCGTCGCAGATACTGAGTATACCAGATTTGGCATATGTTCGCGAAGGGCTTTGCAGACTGTGCCCTTCCCTACCCCTGCAGGTCCGGAAAGAATCAAAAGGAGGCCACGATCAGCCATATCCATGATTTACACTCCTACTTATTCGTCCGATTCATCATCTTTCGTTGTCAGCCTTTGTGCGACCGTCTCCGGCTGCACGGCGGACAGAATGACGTGATCGCTGTCCGTGATAATCACCGCACGCGTCCTTCTTCCATACGTCGCGTCCACCAGCATATTGCGGTCCCGCGCTTCCTGAATGATCCGTTTGATCGGAGCAGATTCAGGACTTACTATAGAGATGATGCGGTTGGCGTTCACGATGTTGCCAAATCCAATATTGATTAGCTTGATTGCCATACGGCCCAGCCCATCCTTTCATCCTACTCGATGTTCTGAACTTGCTCTCTCATCTTTTCCAGCTCCGTCTTGATCTCGACAGCCAGATGCTGAATATGTAAATGATTTGCTTTGGAAGCAATGGTATTCGCTTCCCGGTTCATTTCCTGCAAGAGAAAATCAAGTCCTCGCCCTATCGCATCATCGCGTCCAAGCTGTTCGGAAAATTGGAGGCAGTGGCTTTGCAGCCGTGTCACCTCTTCGCTAATGTCGCTTCTCTCGGCGAAAAAAGTAACTTCCTGTACGATGCGCTGCGGGTCCAGCTCTACGGAAACCTGGCTTAGCAAGTCAGCCATTCGTTGCTGAAGACGTTTACGATATTCCTCGCTGGCTTGTGGAACAAGCTCTTGGAGTTGACTGACCCACTCCCTGATCTGCATAAGTCTCTTGGACAGATCAATCTGCAGCTGGGCTCCCTCCGCGATTTTCATCGCCAGCAAATCTTCCGCTGCCCCTTTGACAGCCATCAGGATCCAGTCTCCTGTATCCTCCCGGGCCTCTTCCTTGCCTTCTTTGGTATGTACAACCCCAGGTAAAAGCAGCAGGTCCTTGGGTGTCAGTGGCGTCTCCAGTGCGAAGCGCTCACTCATTTCCCTCGCAATCTGCACGAATCGGCTTGCGAGATGCCAATCGATCTCGACATCTGAGTTCGCCTCTGCCGCTTCTTTGTCCAGCACAATCGTTACGTCAGCGCGTCCGCGCCTGATAAATGGGGCGACCTGCTTGCGAACCGAATCTTCCAGCATCGTCCAGGCTTTGGGCAGACGAACCAATATGTCCGAAAAACGATGATTGACCGAACGGATTTCCACCGTTACGCGCAATGCTCCTTTTTCTTCCTCTTTCCGTCCATAACCCGTCATGCTTCGTACCATCGCATTCACTTCCGTCACTGGATTCCGTCCCGATTTTGGCGGATATTTTGCAGCAATCATACCATCATGAGGAATGGGAGCACTTCCCAACGACCAAAAAATCGTTAATTTATTATAGGAGACAACTATTTGCAGTGTCAACTCATGCGGGGGGAATGGATACAACGCATCTCCTTCTGTATCGGTTTTATGCTACACTGTGAAAGCATCCAGCAACCATTTTGAACGAGGTGAATCCAAGTGGCATTCGATGGCGTAGTCACCCGTGCCGTAGCACAGGAATTACATACATTAGTCGGGGGGCGGATTTCCAAAATTCATCAGCCCCACCATAGCGATATTCTTATGCAAGTACGTACACAGGGAGCAAACCTCAAGCTCTTGCTCTCTGCCAATCCTACCTATCCGCGCATCCATGTGACGACAGAGGAGTTTACCAATCCACTGGAAGCGCCGATGTTTTGCATGCTTTTGCGCAAGCATTGCGAAGGCGGCACGATCGAATCCATCCAACAAGTCGGCATGGAGCGCATCATTCACATCGATGTGCGCACACGCGATGAATTGGGTGACACCACGGTACGCAGAATCATCATGGAGGTCATGGGAAAACATAGCAATATCATTCTCGTCGACCCCTCCTCTGGTACGATCCTGGACAGCGCCATGCATGTCACCCTGGCGATCAGTCAGTATAGGCAAGTCATTCCGGGTCGGCCTTATGTATCGCCGCCGGGCCAAAACAAGCGCGACCTGTTTGCAGTAGACAAGCTGGAGTTTAGCACGTCACTCGATTGGAACGCAGGACGCTTGGACAAGCAGATCGTCGATACTTACACAGGGGTAAGTCCCCTCTTGGCCAAAGAAATTGTCCACCGAGCTGGGCTGGCTACGCGGGACAGTCTTTGGGAAGCCTTTTCTTCGATCCGGGAGGACCTGCTCGCCCTGCGCTACTCCCCTACGATCGTAACAACCCGGGATAAATCGTACTTTCACGTCGTGGAGCTGACCCACCTCCAAGCGGAATCCGTGATGCCTTTTTCTACAATCCAGGCTTGTCTACAGGCATATTACGAAGGAAAAGCTTTGCGTGATACCGTCAAGCAACGGGCCCATGATTTAATCCGCTTTGTGACAAGTGAGCGAAATAAGAACGAGAAGAAAATCGAAAAGCTTTTGCAGACATTAGAAGAAGCACGAGATGCAGAGCAATTCCGCCTGTACGGGGAAATGATTACTGCCAATATGCATCAAATCAAGCGGGGCGACAATGAACTAGTGACCGTCAATTGGTACGACGAAGCCGGAGGGACCTTGACCATTCCGCTAGACCCGCTGAAGACCCCGTCGGAAAATCTGCAATCCTATTACAAGCGTTATAACAAGGCGAAGAACAGCATTCAGGTCGTCAATGAGCAGATCGAGCAAGCGAAGATAGAAATCCTCTACCTCGATGGATTATTAGGACAACTGGAGCACGCCAGCTTGCAGGAAGCCGATGAAATTCGCGACGAGCTGGTAGAGCAAGGCTACATGCGCGACCGCAAAAAACGGGGGATGCGCAAAAAGAAAGAGACGAAGCCGGAACTAGAAAAATATACCTCATCTGACGGTACAGAAATTCTCGTCGGAAAAAATAACAAGCAAAATGAATACCTGACCAACAAGCTGGCATCTGCACATGAAACTTGGCTGCATACCAAGGACATTCCCGGCTCACACGTCGTCATTCGTGCGCGGGAGTACTCCGAACAAACCTTGCTGGAAGCGGCCAATCTGGCAGCCTTCTTCAGCCGTGCTCAACAGGGAAGCCAAGTCCCGGTAGACTACACCCTAGTCAAGCATGTGAAAAAACCAAACGGCTCAAAACCTGGTTTTTGCATCTATGAACAGCAGAAAACTGTCTATGTAACACCCGACGAAGCCTTGATCCACAAGTTAAAAATGAACGCCAAAGGCAACGCATAGCAGCGAAGGCAACGCTCATACTAAGAGCATGTGAAAGGAGGAGTTCCAAACTTGAACATCCTGATCAAGCTCGTGTCTAACGGTATTGTGGCGATCCCTGGACTCTGGTGGTCAGGGACCTCCCTTGCTTTTGCTATTGTGGCCAGCGTGATCATCAGCCTGATCGCCTACGGCATTGGCGATTTGCTGATCTTGCCCAGCACGAATAATACATTAGCGACCACTGCAGACTTTTTTCTGGTGTTCGCCTTGTTCTGGGCGAGCTGCTCCCTTTTTAATCAGACATACGCACTGCCAGGCCTGTTGTTGACATCCTTGATCATAGGGGTCGTGGAATATTTCTATCACGACTATCTACAGCGTAAAGGCGTACATCACACCAAACATCCAGGTTGACTTCCCGGGAGGAGGATCGAAATGAACGTGATTGGCATTATCCAGACTGATTTGAATGAGTTCAGCGTCCTGTTCGATCAACAGCAGCAAAGCAACCAAGGCCAAGGCCAAGGCCAAGGTCAAAACCAAGATCAACAGCAGCGCAACGGTCAAAACAGGGAATCCCAAGACTCGCAAGAAAATGACTCCATGTTCCTAAGCTTTCTTGATGAACCGACTGGAGGCGGCAACGACAACAACTCCGACTCCCAACAGCAACAAGGCCAACAACAAAATGGTCCTCAAGAAATGACTGTCCGCATCAAGGGAATCCCAGAAGGACAAAAAGCAAACTTTTTGCAAATGTATCAGATTCTCCAGGATGCCCAGGACACCAATTCTCTGAACCAATCCTTAACGATAGTCCAGCAAGGTGACCTGCAGGGACAGCAAGGGCAGCAAGGGCAACAAGGACAGCAGGGGCAGGGAAATGGCCAGATGCAAGGGAAAAGGAATGGGTCCAATCCGACCCATTGAGAGGCCGGGAATGCAAAAAACCACCAGGAAGCAATATTCCAGGTGGTTTCGCATTTTTACGTTACCCGCTCTGCCGTTGACCTCATGTTTCTATAACCTGCGCTCACACAGGTGGGTGACACTATTTCGTGCTTCTGCCTTCCCATGCATCCCGAAAGGAGGTGGGCCTGGCATCCACTGCGAAATTTCGTCTCCCGAACATTACGTATAAGGTTAGAAACATTTACGGCCTTACGTACATCGCAGGATGTTGTTGTACTTACTTTATCACAGATTGAAGAATGGCTCAACGGATAATCTTTCCAGTTATCCGCGTTTCATTTTTGCCCGTACGAGCGCTGCAAACTCTGGATGCTTCAATAATGCGGGCTGCTGCTCCTTTTCCCAGGCCAACATTTGCTCCAAATTATGTCCCAGACTTTGATTCAGTCCTTCTTTGGTGACGGAATACGCCTGCTTGGGCAAGCGGCGTAAACGGGCGAGCAATTCTTCTACCTTCTGGTCGAGAAGCTCGGACGGGACTGCCTTGTAGATCAAGCCGATCTGTTCTGCCTCTTCGCCGGAGAGCGGATCAGCCAGTAGGGCCAAGCGCTTCGCCTGCGCCATCCCGACGAGACGCGGCAGCATATACGTCCCACCGAAATCGGTCGTCAAGCCGATCTGAACGAAAGGCTCTTGAAGGCGTGCATTTTTGGCAGCGATGACAAAATCGGCATGCAAGGCAAGATTCAGCCCAGCACCCACTGCCACGCCATCGATAGCGGCAATCACCGGTTTCGGCATCTGGTGCAGACGGGTCAAGAGGTCATTGATAACGGTCAGCGCTTCATGGGCTTGACTCTCCTCCTTCAGCGAACCAAGTACGCTCAAGTCAGCCCCCGAACAGAAGTTGCCCCCTGCCCCCTTCAGTACGAGATAGTGAGCGGATTCCTCTTCTGTCACTTCGACAATCACGTCGCGCAAAAGCCCGAACATCTCGGTTGTCATGGCATTTAGTACCTGCGGGCGATTCAGGGTGATCGTCCACACCCCGTTTTTTTTATCGATCAAAAGCTGTTTTTCTCGATCCTCCATCTACGCTACCCCCTTATTCAAACAACTGGACAGGGATGACGCCCAATTCTTCGAGGCGCCGCAATGATGCGTCTGTCATCTCCAGCTTTTTCTTCAAGCATTCATGCGTATGATCTTGCCGCCATGCTTCCGGCAACGTATCGGCAATCTCTCGGCTTCGGGAATAGGCATGCTCTGACCAATGATCCCACTCTTCTACTGCTGTCAGACAACAGTCCACCTCTGCACCCAGCTCACTCCAATCCGCCTGTGTCCGGGATAAAAAAAGCTCGCAAAGCTCCTCATACAATTCATGATTCCCTCTGATCGTTGCCGTGTGCATGGTCTCCCAATCCGCTCGTCCCACTGCACGGCAAAAATTGCGCCAGAACTTTTCCTCTTTCGCTGCGAGAGCTACATACTGCCCTTCCGCTGTCTCATAGACCTGGTAAGCGACAAAGTCCCTGGACGAATCCACTACAGTCTTTTCTTCCTCTCGAATGCCTTTGGCAAGGAGGGCGTGAAGTCCTGTCCAGTAGGAGAGCAGGTCTGCAGAAGCGATGTCCAAATAGGCACCACGGCCTGTCCGCTCACGCTGCACCAACGCCGCACAAATCTGCTCGCTGGCGTAAACCCCAACTGCAAAATCAGCGAGGGGAAGCTCTCCTGCCACAGGCCTGCCCTGTGCATCCCGCACAGCGGACAAAAATCCGCTGACAGCCTGTATATTTAAATCGCTCCCCCCCAATTGGTACAGGTCACCACTCTGTCCATAATGCGTCACGGAACAAAAAATGACAGAAGGATGGACCTCCCACAGCCGATCGTAATCCAATCCCAAATGACGCAAAACGCCCGGGCGATAGCTTTCCACCACGACATCCGCTTCCTTGGCTAACGCAAATGCGAGCGATCTCCCCTCTACTGTGCGCAGATTCAGGGATATGCGTTTTTGATTCCGATGTGAATACAAGGTGCTTGCAACCGTCTTCCTGCCGGGACCGTCAGAAATCGAAGAAAATGGAGAAGGATCTTGCGGATACGGTTGGACTTCAAGGACCGTAGCCCCAAGCTCAGCAAGTCGCATGGTACAGATGGGTCCGGGAAGATGGTGCGAAAAATCGACCACAGTAATGCCCGACAACATGCCGTCACCACCCCGCTTAACCGTTTGCCTGCACAGATGATTTCGTGGGATGGACACGCTCTTCCTTCTTTTGTTGGAAAATTCCATCATCTTCACCGCTGGTGATTCTCACTTTCCATCGCGAAAAAGAAAAGTCGCTCCCTTTTGACAGGAGGACTTATTTGATAAAGCGTATCGTCAAGGGATAGCGATACATTTTCCCCTCATTGGCCTTGATGCAGGCGAGGATCATGCAGACGATCCAGAACACAATTAAACCAAAGAGCAGCACTGTACCAATCAATATCATAATTAACACCGTAGAAATAGCAGCATAGATCGTAACCGACAGATTGAAATTCAGCGCTTCTTTTCCATGCGCGTCGACGAACGGGCTTCCCTCACGCTTGATCAGCCAGATGATCAGCGGTCCAAGAACATTGCCAAGCGGGATAAAACTGCCAGCCAACGTGGCCAGATGAGTGACCATCGCCCAAGTCCGATCCTCCTTGCTCGATGAAATAAAGTCATTCATGTACACCCCTCCTTTTTTCAAGTCATAAGATTAAAATGAATGCAGCTTGGTAGCACATATACGTTAGTGAATAACAGAATATACGTCAAAAAGGCTAAAAAAGGGCGAAAAAGCGCCAAATAGTCGGCGCCTTCTCTCGTTGCACTTAGTATTTGCCGCCAAAACCACCATGACTTCCACCGTAGCCTCCACCGTAGCCTCCACCGTAACTTCCACCGAAACTTCCTCCGTGACTTCCACCGTGACTAGAGGAGCCGTAGCCGTATCCATGCCCCCAGTATCCGCCGTGACCATGTCCGTAACCATGTCCGTGACCAAAAGTTTTGCACTCGGTTTTGTAATATGGTTTGTAGTAACAATGTTTCTTGTAGTATTTCTTTTTACAACATTTTGTGATGATGCACTTCTTGCAACTAGGCTTTCTGCATCCGCATCCCATAACCTCACCCCCTCTTGATCGGTACATTTACAAGGTATGTAGGTGAGTGGTCATCCGCATGGTACATCAGTCTAGTATCTGGGAAAATCAGCCATTGTCACGGTTTACTGAGTGGTGACGATTTTCCGCAAGTTGGTGATGCCGTGATAATCAGGAATTTCCTGATATTCCTTTACCTTGGGCAATGTTAGCAGATGGGGTCGCATCATGTATCCCGGTTTGGAAATATAGACGACATCACAGTTGGCAATCATGTCAAACACATCGGGGTGATTGGCTTCGATGATCCGCAGCTCCAGATGGGTGATTCCCGCATTGTGCAAATCCTGGATCATCCCCTCTGCTCCTCGGATTGTCGCACAGATCAGCCCCACTCGGGTGTGGCGTGGATACGCCTCCATCGCAGGTATGACGGTAGTCGGGTCTGGAATAAAATCGAGGCTCACGACAGGAGGCGCTTCCCTAGGAAGAGTCTGGCGCATCTTCATGCTTACCGATGGATGTGTGACGATCGCCTTGTACGCTTGTAAAAAGCTAGGATCCTCCTCCAATCGTTCGGTAAAATCCTCCAGGGTCCTGCCCTCAACCATCGCACTCGGCAAATGGTATTGAACCAGGCGCAAATACTCCGCCAGCTCCAATTCGGTAAAGCGTAAAAACAGGACAGGAAACTGATTCACTTCCTGAACGACAGCGGACAGAACCCGTGAAAATTCATCGAGGGAGTAACCCATTGCTTTTATTTTGTGCAGCGTCTCTTTTGCCAACAAAGCCAAATGGGCAGGGTTGCGCGTCAGGAGCGGGTCATTGACCACATTGCTAACAATGGTTCCTCGTCCTTGTCGCGAATCAACCATCCCCTCCTGCTGCAAACGCAAATAGACACTGCGTACGGTATTGTAGTTGATTTTAAGCTGAGCAGCCAGTTCTCTGACTGTGGGGAGTTGCTCATGTGGGGATAGATCTCCACTTCGGATCGAAGCAGCGATTTGTTGATACAATTGTTCGTGATACGAGACATTTGATTCCTTTTGCAAAGTAAGACGAAACACAAAAGTCACCCCCCCTGCCAGTTCTTGTACTTACTGTATATGAATTCGGAATAGAACGTCAATAGATAGCCTGGCATGAAGCCAATGCCATGGGAGATACTATATGCGGCAAGAGATTCCGCGAAAAAAGGAAGGTGTATTCATGGGTGAGCAAAGTCGTTTTCGCGAGGGAGATAAATCCCCTAAAAACGGCGTCTATATGGAGATTGGCGAGTCCGGCTCCGGCGTGCAAGATCCAATGATCATCGAACTGTCCCGTGGGGAAAAATTCCCCGCGACTCGCAACAAGAATCGTGTCTGGACGCAAAAATAGCAGGCTAGACAAGGAAGAACCAACCGCATCCGCTAGTTGGTTCTTCTGCCGCTTGATTCGATGTCATTAGCTGTCTTCGCCATCATCCTCGTCTGTCTCTTCTTCTTCCTCGTCATCCCGTACATAAATGATCGTTACTCCGAGACTTTCCAGCAGTTGCAGCACTTCTTGATTGAGCTTCGGATCGAGCAGCAGGCCCAGACTTTCCGCCAATTCCAGCTCCTCCAAATCTCCTTTTTCCGCGTCTTCAATTAATTCGATGACCTCTGTCATATGGTTGTTTTCCAGCACTTTCACCAATTCATCACGTGTCATTTCTTCTTCGCACCTCGATTTCAACGATCTATCCTTTATAATAGTATACAAAAGGACCGTTGAAAACCAAGCTGTGAGGTGAGTGCGATGTATCCTGAACCCTATTTGGAATATCTGATCCAGTTTCATGCCGAGCGGGATTATTTTGAATGTCATGAGATTTTGGAAGAGTATTGGAAAAGTGAACCTGCACAAAAACGACAGCAAGTCTGGGTAGGCTTGATCCAAATCGCCGTAGCCCTCTATCACCATCGCCGCGGCAACCTCAACGGAGCTGCAAAAATGCTGGATAGTGCGATTCAGATCCTGGGCAAACAGCAGCGGGAACTGAAGGAGCTAGGACTGGACGAAACCGCTCTCATGCACTTGCTGGAGCAGCGGCTAGACGACTTGCATCATGCACTTCCCTACCAGAGCATGGAGCTGCCCATCGCCTCCCCTAGCCTGCGGGATCGCTATCAGCAAGCCTGCCATCAGCGCCACTTGCCTGAATCCCGCAGCAGCGACATGACGAATGAATATCTGCTGAACAAGCACACGCTGCGCGATCGGCAGGAGGTACGCGAGGAGCGAATGCGACAATTGAAGTTGCGTGAGCTAAGTCGCAGAAATGGCAGCGAATAAATCCGGAAAAAGCCGATGCCTTCCTATCCTGTTGGCGTCGGCTTTTGCGTCTATCAGAACACCCACAGAAGTACGCCACCTACCAAGCCGGCATCTGCAAGCATATGGCTGAACCAGGTCGGATAAACGGAAGGAAACATCCCTTTCATCCAAGCCCAAAGCACCCCGACAATGTAAACGAGTCCTGTCAGAAGAATGCCCCACCAAAACCCGAACAATACCGCTGCAATGATCAGGTGATACAGAGAAAAAAAGAAGTTGGATAACAAAATGGCTCCCAGCCGATTCATCCCCCGCAAGAAGCGCTGCAGCACAAACCCTCTCCACAGCAATTCCTCCAGTAGGGAATTGACCACGGCGAGATAGAGGGAAAACCACCATATCCAGTGTCTATCCAATCCCCAATGTTCGAGAATCTGCCGGATGTGTTCTGCACTTCCGGGTGTTCGCAGTAACAGCCAGAGTCCCGCCAAAGCCCCCACCATAAAAAGGGCTCCCAGGGCCAGGCCAAAAAGAGCACCGCGTCTCTCGAACTTGCCCCAGGCTTGCCGCCAGTGATCTTTCAGTCCTCCCTCCCACCACCCGTGTACCAGCGGAATTCCAAGACAGACCAGTAGGTGGAAGCTGACAAAGGTTACAAATAGGCTTTGGCGTTCCACTAGACCGTAAAAAATGGCAAGTGAAGCAGCAAACCCGTAGCCGATCAGCAACAACAACGACCGTACTCGCGACATCTGGATGGACTCCTTTAAAGCGTATTGGCCGTAAAAATCATATGTCTGATAGTTTACCCATTCCGAGTCCGCACCATGTTTGCGATTGCATGATTGCACACCACGAGAATATACAAATATTTTGACAAGTGCTATACTGTACTGACCTGTTAATAAAAAAAATTTGATTAGGAGGGCCCTATGTTGTGGAGAAATCGAACCTTTCTGCTGTTGATGACAGGAGAAGTGGTTGCGGGTGCTGGCATGTGGATTTTTATTATTGCCAACCTACAGTTTATGCAGGGTCTGATTCCGTCTGATATGCTGAAAGCACTCGTTCTGATGAGCGGATTGGCCGTGAGCATTCTTCTATCCCCGAAGGCAGGCGTCATCATCGATACATACGATAAACGCAAAGTCCTGATCATATCCAGTTGGGTGCGCTGCGCTAGTCCCGTCTTGATGCTTCCTGCGATCGCTTACGATTCTTTGATCTGGATGATCATCGCGCTGATGGTCATGCAATGCTCGGCAGCTTTTTATTTTCCCACCTTGCAATCTTCCCTGCCCGCAATCCTGACCAAAGACGAGCTGCTAAAAGCCAATAGCGCCTATTTAAACATATCCACGCTCTCACGTATCTTTGGTACTGCCGCTGGCGGAATTTTGGTGGCAGCTTTTTCGTTGTCTCAGCTTTATTTGTTTTCACTGGTCGCCTACGTGATCTTGGCTGCCATTACCTTTTTCGTACGGATTCCACACGTACAACCGCGACAGCAACGGGAAAAAATCGAGTTTCGGGAAGTGTTGACGGCGAGCCGTAAAGATCCGGCTGTCTTCGTCGGGCTGATTAACAGTGGACTCATCACCCTTTTCCTCGGTGGGGTCAATCTGATGATCCTCAATTTCAGCTCTATCCAGGGAGAGCCGCAGCTCATGGGCTGGATCTTTGCCGCTGAAGGCATCAGCATCCTGATCGGAGGTCTTTTGGCGAAACGATGGATCGGCGGACGCAATCTGGTCTCATCTTCGACCCTGATGCTGTTTTTCTTTGCGATCTCGCAATACGGTATGACCTTTGTGGACAATAAAGTGATGGTGTTGGCATCCTTTGCCCTATTCGGCTTCATCGTTGCCTTCTTCTTCCCTGTGACCACAACCATTTTTCAAAAAAGGCTGCCGCAAAATCAGCACGGTCGTTTCTTCTCTTTCAAAAACATGCTTGACCGCAGCTTTTTCTTTCTTGCTCTGGCAATTACAGGCGCCTCGCTCGATCTGCTCGGCCTTGGCCTGTACCTGCTCTGCCTCGCCACGGTTACACTATTCGCTGGCATTTTCACCTACTCATACAGCAAAAAGCACAAGCTGGACGTGCGAAGCAGTGATGACAGTCCTGCTGCTGCTTGATTACCATTTTATGGATAGTGTTGCTTCTTCGATCAGTTGAGTGCAGAACCTTTGTCTGTATTCCCGGAATGGTGTACACTAACATCATCGTTAACCTACGGGAGGAAACTTTCATGGAAACATTGTCGACTTCTACCCTTGGGCTGCTGCTCCCGATCGCCATGGCCGTCTTCGTCATTTTTTTGCGGATGAAACGCGCCAAGCGACCCGTATCTGCGAAAAGCATCATTCTACCGCCATTATTTATGGCTACAGGGTTTGCCATGTTTCTGTTCCCTGGCACGACTACGACTCCGATTTATGACCTGACTGCCTTTTTGATCGGGATTGTGCTTTCCGTCCCCTTGATCATGACTTCGCGATTTGAGGTTGTCGGAGAATATATCTATCTGAAGCCATCCCGAGCGTTGTTCTTCATTCTTGGCGGATTGCTCGTGATCCGAGTGATCATCAAGCTCGCCATCAACGATTCGTTCACTACCTTGCAGACTGCGGGCCTGTTTTTCCTACTGGCTTTCGGCATGCTGGCTACATGGCGGGGAGCGATGCTGTACATGTACCGACAAATCGCCAAAAAGCCGCTTCGCACCTAACAATCGGACATTCGTAATAGCAGGACGTTCCCTAGTGGCAAACGTCCTGCTTTCCTTTTTGAACCACTCATCTGTCAAGTGGTTCCGTTATGTAAATCCCTCCGAACAGGACGTGCTGCCCCCGCTCACAATCACCCTCCACGCGGACGCAAAAAGGACGCTCCCCTCTTTTGTCCAGCATCTGCTGCGTCGGTCCTGCGCCTGACGGTTCGCACAAGGTCACATTCCCCCCAGGCATCGGAAAGGTTCTGCAATGCGCCTCCAACTGCGCGTCATACATGCGTTGCCCAGCTTCCCAGCCCAACCAGCAGCTCCAGGTGCCAACTGCCCGCTCCAGGTCGCGAACGGCATAGGCGACCGACCCGAGACGGGCAGACCCATTGGGATGATTTCTGATCATGCCGCGCTTACTCAGTTCCTGGAAACGCTCCTCATCACTTTGTTCCCATTGGATAAAGAAGGGAGGCAGCATCCCGCTTTCTGGATCGCGCGCAAACAACATCTGCCAGCGAACGGTAGTCCCGTCCTCTCTCTGGCGGCTGCCTGGGATCGGCCCCGTAACCTCCAGGCCTGCATGAGTCAATCGCTTGCTCCACTCCAGGATTTGCGTGGTGCGAATGGCGATCTGACCGAAACCCTCGCCTGCCGGCTTTTCCTCTACCAATTGGCGAATCAGCGGATTGTCGCACTTGCCCGCGACCTCGTCATTTTCCACTGCCAAGCACTCGATGTACGAAAGCCCGAAGTAGCTGAGACTATTCCACGTCCCCCACGCGGTATGGCGTCCACCAGGTGAGGGATGAAAACCAGCCTGCGCAAGCAAAGCACTGCCTTCTGCAGGAGAACGATGAAGAAAATGGACAAGATGGTCAAAAGCGGCTTTCATTTGGCATGCTCCTTTCTAACTTGGTTTCCATCTGGCAAGCTGGCGGACTGGTTTTGCCAGCAGCCGATTTGCTATACTATAGGAATATTTCAAAATAGTCCTAGAAGAATGAGGGGGGTAGAATGAAGCAGACGCGAGCGCAACGGGTGAGGGATCAGCGAAAAAAGAAGCGCAAGATGTGGGTGCGAGTCAGTATGCGGACACTTCTTTTCTGCTTGATCGCTGTTTTGGCAGTCGGTGTCTACTCCTTTTTCAAAACCTTCAACTTGCCCACGGACGAAGCCAACCGATTTCCCGAAAGCGGGCCTGACAGTGTAAGCCAGATGCCCGAGCCTGCACCGGACCCGCATATTCACCTATCCTTTGTCGGCGATGTCATCATGTCCGGAAACGTCGAGAAGATGTTGATAGAAAAGGGATATGACTATCCCTATACAGAAGTGACAAAATGGTTTACCGAAGACGATATTACCATCGCCAATCTGGAAACGCCTGTGACGACCAGAGGAACTCCGCCTGAAAACAAAGAATTTATCTACAAGTCGCCGCCTGCTGCCCTGCCAGCCCTCAAGAAAGCGGGCATTGATGTGGTCAACCTGGCCAATAACCATTCTATGGACCAGGGAGTGGAAGGACTGCTCGACACGTTTACCCATTTAGATGAAAACGAGATCGCCTACGTTGGGGCAGGTAAGGACATGGAACGGGCATATGCCCCTGTCATCATCGAAAAGAACGGGATTCGCGTCGCTTTCCTGGGGTTTAGCCGAGTCATTCCCGAAGTGAGCTGGTATGCTGGTAAAAACAAGCCGGGAGTAGCTGCCACCTATGACCCTGCCCTGGCTGTCAAAGCGATCCAGGAAGCCCGCAGCCAGGCGGATCTGGTCATCGTCATCCCCCATTGGGGCGAGGAACGCAAGGATGATCCTCTCGCGAATCAGATGGAATTGGCCCGCGCCTATATCGACGCGGGAGCAGATCTGGTCGTAGGCGGGCATCCCCATGTCCTGCAAGGCTTCGAAACGTACAAGGACAAATGGATTGCCTACAGCCTGGGCAACTTCGTCTTTACACGCTCGACCGAGCCCCGAACCTGGGAGAGTATGATTTTGCAGGCAAGCTGTACCAAATCAGGGGATTGCGCGCTCAAAGCGATCCCCGTGCATGCCGAGCTGGCACGAGCTGTTCCCATGAATGAAACAGACGGCAGCATCCTGCTCAAGCGTCTGGAGTCTATCTCCATCAATGCGAGGATTCATTCGGACGGCAGCGTTTCCGCCAAACCGTAACTCCATATCGATTTAAGCTGGTTACCGAACGCCTGGCTGTCTATCTCTCCGATAGATGGCCAGGCATTTTATACGAACGTAATCGCTGCCTGTACGGCTTTTTGCCAGCCAGCATAGAGTCGTGCCCGCTTCTCCTCCTCCATCTCCGCTGAAAAAGCGCGGTCCATCTGCCAGTTTTTGGCGATCTCCCGCTTATCCTTCCAAAAGCCAACAGCTAGACCAGCCAAATACGCCGCTCCCAACGCCGTCGTCTCATTTACTTGTGGACGGTCGACAGGAACACCCAGCATATCGCTTTGAAACTGCATCAGGAAATTGTTGCTCACCGCTCCGCCGTCGACCCGCAGCCTTTTCAGCTGAATGCCAGAATCGGCCTCCATCGCATTTAGCACATCCTTGGTCTGGTACGCCAGAGCTTCCAGTGTAGCGCGGACAAAATGCTCCTTACTGGTTCCCCTCGTCAGGCCAAACACAGCCCCTCTTACCTCACTGTTCCAATAGGGAGTCCCCAGCCCGACGAATGCCGGTACAACATAGACGCCATCGGTGGATGCTACCCGTTGTGCATATTTCTCGCTCTCGGCAGAGGTTTTCAACATGCGCAGTCCATCGCGAAGCCATTGGATCGCAGACCCTGCGACGAAAATGCTTCCCTCCAGGGCATACTCCACCTCTTGGCCGATCCCCCAGGCAATCGTCGTCAGCAATCCATGCTCGGAGCGGACAGCTTTCTTGCCTGTATTCATCAGCATGAAACACCCGGTCCCATAGGTGTTCTTCGCCATGCCTTGCTCAAAGCATGCTTGCCCGAACAAAGCTGCCTGCTGGTCTCCCGCAGCCCCGCTAATCGGAACGGCTGCGCCAAAGAATAAGTCTTTGTCCGTATAGGCGTATATCTCCGAGCTAGACCGCACCTCGGGCAGCATCTGCGCAGGGACGTCGAGAATGGCCAGCAGCTCATCATCCCAACGAAGCGAATGAATGTCGTACATCAGCGTTCGTGAAGCATTCGTGTAGTCTGTGACGTGAACTGCCCCGCCAGACAGCTTCCAGATCAGCCAGGTGTCGATGGTGCCAAACAGGAGTTCTCCACGCTGCGCACGCTCCTTGGCTCCGTCCACATGATCCAGAATCCACTTCAGCTTGGTACCGGAAAAATAGGCGTCGATCAACAAGCCTGTCTTGTCGCGAAAAAGCTGCGTCAAGCCTTGCTGTTTCAAATGATCGCAAATCCCCGCCGTCTGCCGTGATTGCCAGACAATCGCCGGGTAGATAGGCATTCCTGTCTCTTTGTCCCAGACTAGTGTCGTCTCCCGCTGATTTGTAATGCCGATCGCGGCGACCTCATGAGCCGATACTTGCTGGTTGGCCAGCACTTCTCCGATGACGCTGACGACGGAAGCCCAGATTTCCAAACCATCCTGCTCCACCCAACCGGGCTTCGGGAAATACTGCTTGAACTCTTTTTGCGCCATTCCAACGATCTTCCCCGATTGATTGAAGAGAATCGCACGCGAACTCGTTGTTCCCTGATCAATCGCCAGTACGTACTGCTTATTCATGACGTGATTCCCTTCCTTTCTTTATCATCACAGTGACAGCCCTTCAAACAACAGAACGCGGGCTGGCGCAGCATCTGTCCCGATCAGCTTCAGTGGCGCTGCGACCAAGAAGTAGGCCCCTTCTGCCACTTCTTTCAAGCGAAGACCCTCGATCACAATAATCCCTGCGGCGAACAATGTCTTGTGCGTGGGATGTCCCTCCTGACTCCGCTCGATCCCGAGAGCATCTGTCCCGACGCCGCGTACGCCTAACTCTGCCAGGTATTGCGCTCCGTCCTGTGCCAGAAAAATAAAATCAAAGGAGAACTCGTCGCTGTACGAATTTTTTGTCTTAAACAGCAGGAAATCCCCCTGTTCGATCTCAAAACGCTGCAAATCCGGTCTCGTAATCCGGTCTTCAATCGCAGTCAGGTCCAAGACCTTGCAGTTCCCGACCAGCTTTTCTAGCGGGATTGTCTCCATCGTCTCCCCGTCCACCACCATGTGGAGCGGAGCATCTACATGCGTCCCTGTATGTACATCCAGCTCGATTCTGGATTCTGTCACGTAGCCGTTGGTCTGCGGCTTGATTCTCGGCTGTTTTTCCACTTTGTTTTTATAGACGGTCATTCCCTCATAGATTGCACCGGTGACATCGTACATGTTCATCTTACCGACCCCTTTTCCTCTTTTCCCTAACCCACATGCGAATCCGCCGGAAAGCGCAGGCCAATCTGTCTTCGCGCCTCGTCCATGACCTCCATTGCCATGAGCGAGTGTTGATGCGAATTGATCGGCGATTCTCTTTTCCCGGTCTTGACCAACTCCATGAAGTCGCGAATCTCGTAATGCATGATATCGGGTGTTTGCGGCACTGTGAGGTCCTCGACTCGACCATCGCGGTAGCGAATCTCCACCCTTTGCGGGCAATTGATTTTATCAATGACCATCGTGGCGTCCTCGCCTTGAATTTCAGCGGGCAGATAAGAGGTGGTAATCTTGGAGTACATCACCGTTGCTTCGCTGTCCGGGTAACGTAGGAGAATGCTTCCCTGTCCGTCCACACCCGATTCTAGCATCACCGCTTCGGCCTGGATGCGCTGAGGTTGGCCCAGCAGGACAACCAGCGGGTAGATGCAGTATATGCCAATATCCATCAGTGCTCCGTTGGAAAAAACCGGATCGAAAGCATTGGACATCTGTCCTGCCTTGTAGGCGTCGTAACGCGAGGAATACTGCCCGTTGCTGGCGACATAGCGGCGAATCCGCCCCAGTTTATGCAGATTGTCCTGGATCGCACGGAAGTTGGGGGTCAGCGTAGATTTGACTGCCTCCATCAAGAGGACATCATGCTTGTGTGCAGCCTGAATCATCTGCAAGACTTCTGCGGTGTTGGAGGCGAGCGGTTTTTCGCAGAGTACATGCATGCCGTGCTCCATGCAGACCCTTGCTTGCGAGGCGTGAAAAGAATTCGGACTCGCGATATAGACCGCATCGATCTGCTTGCTTTTGACCATTTCTTCCAGGCTCGTAAACCAATGTGGAATCCCTTGCATGGCGGCGAATTCACGGGCTCTTTCTTCCGTCCGTGAATAGACTGCCTCCAGGAAAAAACCGTCCACCTTTCTTCCGGAAATAATGAACTCCTCTGTAATCCAGTTGGTTCCGACCACGCCAAACCGCACGAATTCCGCCCCCTTTGTGAAAAGACGCTTTCCCCTATCTTATTCTTTTCTTTCCACGGCATGTCCTCCAAATTGATTGCGCAGCGCGGCTACTACTTTTCCAGAAAAAGTATCCTCCTCCTGAGAACGATAGCGCATCAACAGAGACATGGCGATCACCGGCGTGGCTGCCTGCAGGTCGAGCGCAGTCTCCAACGTCCACTTGCCCTCCCCTGAGGAGTGCATAATTCCTTTGATCTCATCCAGACGGGCATCCTGCGAAAAGGCTTGCTCAGTCAACTCCATCAGCCAGGAGCGGATGACAGAACCGTGATTCCACACTCCTGCCACCTTTGCGAAGTCGTAATCGAATTCGCTTTTGGCCAAGACCTCAAACCCTTCCCCGATCGCTGCCATCATGCCGTACTCGATGCCGTTGTGGATCATCTTGAGGAAGTGGCCGCTGCCCGATTTGCCTGTGTACAGATAGCCGTTCTCTACCGCCGTATCGCGAAAAAGCGGTTCCACCTGACGCCACGCCTGCGGATCTCCGCCAACCATGTAGCAGGCACCGTGTCTGGCTCCGCTAATCCCGCCGGAGGTTCCTGCATCCAGGAAATAGATTCCGTGCTCCTCTAGCTGGGCTGCCCGACGAATTGACTCTTTGTAAAATGAATTGCCTGCTTCAACCACAATATCTCCTGCAGTCAGCATGGGGGTCAATTCCGCCAACACGCTGTCTACGTTGGCGTGTGGGACCATGAGCCAGATGACGCGTGGAGCATCTAGCGCCTGGACCAGTGATGCCAGACTTTCTGCTCCAGTCGCGCCTGCGCCGCCGATTTCCCCTACCGCTTCCATATTCATGTCATAGGCAGTTACTTCATGTCCACGCTCCAATAATTGCAGCCCCAGATTTAGGCCCATTTTTCCTAGACCGATCATACCGACCTTCATCGTAATCGCCTCCCCTTTTCTTCCTTCCACATTTCATCGTACATGTACAGGTGTGCGTAAAGGCTCGTCCTGCGGGTCCAGCCACCAGGCAAAGCCGTCCTCCTCTAGCAGGCTGTTTGCTGCATCCGGGCCATTCGTACCTGCCGGGTAGTGATGCAGCGGCACCCGATTTGCCTCAAATGCCGCAAGAATCGGCTCTACCCACATCCATGCCAGCTCCACTTCTTCCCAGCGGGCAAAATGCGACCGATCCCCCCGCATCACTTCGCCCAGTAGTAGCTCATATGATTCAGGAATATTTTCCTGATTATGGGAATAGGTCACATTCACGGGCTCGAACTGCCCGGTAATGCTAGGACTAGGCAGATTCAATCGCCAGGTCATTCCTTGATTCGGAGAGATGTCAATCACCAATAGATTCGGCAGCTGCTCCTCATCCGTTCTTTTGCACTCGACCACGATCCGGGTCGACTTTTCCTTCATGCGCTTGCCTGTACGCAGGTAAAATGGCACTCCCTGCCAGCGCTGCGTATCCATGAATAATCGAGCAGCAACAAAGGTATCCGTCATCGACGCAGGTGCTACACCCGACTCCTCCCGGTAGGCGCGGACGGGGGTTCCCTCTACTGTTCCCGTACAGTATTGCCCACGAACCACGTGCAGACGGACATCCTCGACACTCAACGGGCGCACTGCCTCCATCAGGGTTCGCTTCTCCGCGCGCAACTCCTTTGCTGTCATTTGCCCAGGGATATACATCGCGGTCATCACAGCCAATTGCAGCAGATGATTTTGCACCATATCGCGAATCGCCCCGGCATGATCATAATAATCGGAGCGATCCGCCACCCCGATCGTCTCACTGGCGGTAATTTGCACATTGGCGATATAGCCGCTGTTCCAGATCGCTTCTATCACCGGGTTCGCAGATGCCAGGCTCTCCAGGCTTCGTACCATTGCCTTGCCCAGATAATGATCGATACGGAAAATCTCCTCCTCGGCGAAGACCTCGCCCAGCTTGCCATTCAAGTCACGGGCAGACGGCAAATCTGATCCAAATGGCTTTTCGACCATCAACCGCTTCCAGCCTGTCGTTCGGGTCAATCCGCTTCCCTGCAGGTTCAAGGAAATTTCTGCAAACAACTCGGGTGAAACTGACAAATAGAAAAGGCGATTCTCACTCATCCGCCGTTCCCGTTCCCCTCTCTGCACGAATTGGTGCAAGCCCAAATAAGCCTGTGGATCTTGCGCATCCATCTCGTAATACTCGATCACGTGCAGAAAGGCTGGGAGCACGGAAAATTCCTCCGGCCGATCCCGGTAAGCATCACGCAGCCACATCTCGACCCGGGAGCGGAACATGGACTGATCCCACGCTCTTCTGCCGATCGCGACTATCCAAAATGGCTGCGGCAGCTTCTGGTCTACATACATGCGATACAAGGCAGGGAATAGTTTGCGGGCAGCTAAATCTCCAGTCGCGCCAAACAACAGCATGGTCATCGAAATCAACTTCATTTCCCCCTCCTTGGCAAGATTACGAACAAGCTAACACCGTTATTATTAGACAATTGCCTGGTTTCATCAAGTAGCCCCCTGCAAACCTGTCACACCTCCCGCCTCACCTTTTTCGCTTTTGAAGAGGATTTTTTTATCAGATTCGTGAACCATATAAGGAGAGCAGGCAAAATAACCGCCAATCACGTTGTCAGAAGAGTCTGTAATCATCCGCATCAGGCTTGCTCATCTGGCATGGGACGTTGCGTGAGTCTCATACCTTATAAGAGAAAGGCAATGACCATGAGAGGAGGTGTCCTTTCTCTCCACGACCATGAAACTTGATTGAAGGAGGTATTTGTCTTGAGACTTCGTCCGCGTGAACCGATCGACATTGTCATGTATGTATCCACTTGTATTGCTGATCAGGATTGGCATTTACAAAAATGGTTGTTCCGAATGCGAAGATAGTTTCAAACAATGGGAGGAGGACTCTATGCGAGTCGCGATACTAGGCGTTGGAGGAGTAGGACAAGTAAGTGCGTGTGAACTGGTAAAATCACAGTATTTGACCAAGCTGGTCTTGGCCGATATTTCCACAGGTCCAGCAGAGGAATTGGCAGCAGAACTGCGACGTGAGACAGATGTGGAAATTCAGGTAAAACGAGTAGATGCACGGGACGTGACCAGCGTGCAGGCCATTTTGCATGATATTGATCTTTTACTGCATATCGGGTTGCCCGAAAATAATTTTGAAGTGATGAAAGCGTGCTTGAATACGAAAACGCATTATATTGATACCGCTTCTTCGGGACCGCAATGGCTCCGCAAGCAGCTGGCCTGGAATGATAAATTCCGTGCTGCCGGAATCCTCGGCATCATGGGCTTGGGGTGCGACCCCGGCTTTTCCAATATCGCCGCGCGCTACGCTGTCGATCAGTTAGACGAGGTAGACGCGATCCTGATCCGTGACGGCGATAATTCAGTCGTCGATTACGATGGATTTTGTTCTTATTTCAGCCCGCAGACCGCGATCCAGGAATGTCTCGCCAAACCCAACTACTGGACGGCAGACAAGGGTGAACAGTATCTCCCGACTCCTTTTGCCAACAAGGAAGAGTTTGAATTCCCAGAGCCGATCGGCTGGCTGGACTGCTACAACGTCGAGCATGAAGAAGCGACCACGCTAGGCGAGACCATCGGCAGAGCCAAAGGATGCAAATACGTCGACTTCAAATACGCGCTGCATCCTGATTTTGTCAATACGCTCAAGGTCTTAAGCTATTTGGGCCTGAACAGCGACGACGAGATCGAGGTCAAAGGCGTAAAAGTGGTCCCTCGCGATGTGGTTGTGACCACAATGCCTAAACCGGTTGATCTGGCTGGCAAAATCCACGGCTACTCCAGTGTGGGTGCCTTGGTCAAGGGCAAGCAACATAACAAACGCAAAGAAGTTTACGTCTACACCATCGCCAATCATGACGAGGTTTTTTACAAAACCGAATTTCAGGCGACGATCTGGCAGACGGGAATTCCCCCTGTCGTAGCCGTCGACATGATTGCAGAGGGGTTGTTACAGACGACAGGCTGCATTCCACCGGAGTTGATTGACCCAATCCCCTTTTTGGAACGGCTGAAAGCTCGCGGTATGGCTTGGGATGTCATAGAGAAGACATCTCCTCTCTTGCAGGGCACGTAGCACGTAACTTGAGATAAAGAAAACCGTTCACCCCTTTGCTTGGGGCGGACGGTTTTTTCACATTCGTTATTCGTTCTTTCGCAGGACGGCTCGTACTGGGCTACCGTCTGCATCGGCAAGCGGCAGAGGCAGTGCGATCAGCTCATAATCGCCAGGCTGGATATGATCCAAGAGTAATCCTTCCAAAATATGGATGTCATACTGGTGCAACCCGTGATGGGCCAGCAATTCCTTGCTGTCCAGCGGATCGACCGACGGGACATCGACACCAATCAAGCGGATTCCTTTTTCCGCCAAAAATGGCGGCAGGTCCGGACGCAGGTAGCAAATCTCTTCCGGAAAGCGCTCGGGATCTCTCCAAGAGCCCGTGCGAATCAACAAGCGGCTGACACCTTCCAGATCCAGATGGGCGAGATCCTGCGCCCCGATGCTCGGCTTGTCCAATAGCTCCACGACCCGTGCCTTTCCGACGTAGAGGTCGATGTCCAGATGAATCATCTTTCTCCCCTCGTCATCGAAGTGAAAAGGTGCGTCCACATGTGTCCCGGTATGTATACTCATCGTGAGTTTTCCTACATTGACAGAGCCGCTTGAAGACTTCGGCCAGCTCACTTCATAGGAAAAAGGCGTGTCACCCGGCCATGTCGGCGTCCCTGCCGCCAGCGGGCGTGATATATCTAGCAATTTCGCACACATACAAACTCCCCTTCCTATTCGCTCCTTTTCCACAGATTACAGAATAGTGGGACCAGCGTCAACATTCACGCGAATAATCGGTTTCTCTCTTTTCATTTTGGTCTATTCCCTGTATCGTAAAAACATAGAAAGGGGACGATGGAAGTGGAACAGAGCCATTCCCAGATCGATGGACGCCACCTCAGAGCGCAGCAGACACGGCAAAAACTCTTGGAGGCTGCCCGACAAATCTTTCTCGAAGAAGGCTTTCACAAAGCGACAATCTCGCAGATTATCAAGCGTGCCAATACCGGTTACGGGACAGCGTACGTCCATTTCAGTGGAAAAGACGATTTTTTGATCGTTCTGATGGAGGATGTCATGGCCGCCTTTTACGCCATCGCCGAATTGCCTTTCTTTCCGCAATCGCGTCAAGAAGCCGAGGGGATGATCCTGCACCAAACGACGACCTTCCTCAATCTGGCTGTATCCGAACGCAACATGCTCAAGCTTTTTTCCGAGGCGATGGGCACTTTCCCCACTGTCCAGCAAAAATGGGAGGAGATCCGGGAGCAATTCGTCCAGCGGATTGCACAAGATATTCTCCATGCCCAAAAGCAGGGGCTTGCCCGAGCAGAAGTAAACCCCGAGCTTGTCGCCCGGGGCTGGTTCTACTCGCATGAAATGTATTTGTGGGACATTGTTAAAAGCAAAAACAAGGCTTCCCTGGACGAAATCGCCCGTACGCTCGTCGCGATTTATACCGGCGGATTATATGAATCGTCACCTGCATCACATGGCTAAGACGGATTATATCTGGATTCCGTAACCAAGCGCCAATTGCTGCATGGCCTCTTTGCTTTCTTTGACCAGGGTTCTGGCCGCTTCCAGCTTCTCGCGGGCGGTGGTCAGGCCTTCTTTGTCCTTCTCTTTGATCGCGTTGACGATTTGTTGGAATGCCTCCTGCTGCGCACGGGTCGCAGTTAGATATTTTTCATGTACCTGCTTTACCTCTTCGGTCGCAGGCTTGATTTTTTCCAGCTCCTGCACGAACGCCACATAGCGGGGTACGATCTGATCATTCAGTCCCTGATACAAGGCCTGCGGGTCCTTCTGTTCTTTTGAAATGGCGGTGAACTGCGTCATAATCTCCTGCTCAAGTGTAGCTACCTTGGGCAATTCCTCTTTCAAATAATGCTTGGCATCTTCCTCGACTGGATCACTGCTGCATCCTGTCAGCAAAAAAACAACCGACAGAATCATCAGCATCCATGCACTAGCTTTTCTCATGATTTTCTCCTTCCCCACACAACTGCTGCAAATAGAGTACCACAACTTGTACGAAAATGGGTTGGTAAGTTACAACCGATTATGGCGGAGAAGATAGCTTTCGGCATCCTTGTACAATTCGTCCTGATTGGCGTATTTCAAAAAGCTTTTCATTGTTCGCAGCCACTCGACTGTAGTCGAACGGGTCGCGGCAATCGATTCGCGCAGATCGCTCATCTGGATCGGACGCTCGATGCCCTTCGTCAGCAGATCGTGGAGAACCTGCTCCGTCGCCAGTTCCACGACGTACTCAATATCTGATGCGGAGTATAGAGACGTCCACGCAGCAAGCTGGGGGAAATCGAGCGGTTCTGAGGGACGACCGGCCATTTTCTGGCGGAAAATCGCTTCACGCGCCTCCAGATCGGGCGGACCGACAAAAATCAGCCGGTCAAATCGACCGGGCCGATGACAGGCAGGATCGACGTCCCAGGGCATACTGGTGGCTGCTACGATCAATACCTTTTCCGGTCCGGCTTGGACCTGGTCCATCTCCCAAAGCAATTGGTCTGTCACCCTGCGCAAGATCAGGGAGGAAGCCTTTCCCCTGTTGTTGCAGATAGCCTCTAATTCATTAAAGAACAGCAGAGCCGGTTTTTGCGACCTAGCCGAAGCAAACATCTCCTTGATCCGTTCCTCATCAGCCCCCTGATAAGGTGAGAAGCTGTCTGCCAAGGAAAACGGCAGGAAGCTGGCCTGACACTCACCAGCAATGGCCTGCGCCAAGGTTTTTTTGCCACACCCGGGCGGACCGTACAACAGCATCCCTGTGCCGAATCCCTTTTTGCGAAAAATCCCGGATGATCCAGGCGTGACAAATGGATAGATAATCTTCTCCTGCACGTCCTCTTTGACTTTTTTCATCCCGCCGATATCCGCCAATGTAACAGGTCGATTCTGCGCTTCATCTCTATTCTGTTCTGCCCCCGATTGGCCTCCCTGCGCCACCAGCATCGGAACCGATTCATAGGCAAGAAAAAAATCCGTATCCTCAATCGCCTTTTTGAGTGGGGTCTCTTGCTGAAACGGATGTTGTTCATTGACGATCATCTGTCTGATCTCTTCATCCCCGAGTGTCAATGCCTGCGTAAAAGCATGCAACGCCTCATTGCGCTCCCCCGTTTCCGCATATTCCAACCCTAGCAGATACCAAGTCAAAGCATTGGTATCGTCCCGAGCCAGCATCACTTTTAATATCTCTATCTTCGTCATTGGTTTCTCCTCTGAAAACGATAATAAGCACATAGCATCATCTTATTATAATGCATATGGCCTACAAGAAGAATATTGGAATAGGAAGAAGGGATGGAAACAAAAAGAACCACCTGGCTCTGTCGTTCGAGCAGGTGGTTCATCTTTTATACCAGCACGCGCTGGAAGAAGTCTTCTAAGTGGCTGACATCGGTGATCTGCTTGTTGCATTGCGCGGAATCGACACACATGTAATTGCCAACCGCCTTGTAATAGTCCGGCGAGATCGAGGATTTCGCTTTGGAGATTGCCGTCACCAAGGCCACTTCCTCATGTCCGTGACAAAGCGAGCAAAGATTTTTTTTGCTGCCTGGCGTAAATCGGCCTTCTACCCCGATAAACTTACCATTTTCTGGATAAACGAAATAGATCTTATTCGTCGCGATGTCGATCCATCCCAGATAGGTAAGCGTGGAGAGCTCCAAATTGGCGAGATTGGGCATCTTGAGCTTCTTGCTTTTCGGAAAAAGGCGCTTGATCTGCGCTTCCGTAATCATTGGAAAGTCAATGGTGTACTCGCTTACGTTGCTCAGGTATTCGGCGAAGTCCTGTGCGGTCTTGCATGTCGTAATCGGCTGAAGCAGCGCTTTTTGTTCCTTGCTCAGTTCAGGGAACTGCTCCATGATTTTGGATTCTGCAAGAAAAATAACCGCTTCGAGAACTTTTGGATCTGACACCGTACGATGGGAACGCAGGACATGATCTGCCTGTTTTTTAATGAAATTGTACTGATAGTTGCGGATAAATGGCTGGGTCATTGTGGACACACCTCTAACTTGGTAGTTGATCAGGGCACCAACATCCATCTGCCCCGGGTCGTAGAATGGTATTGTCCATTCCTCCCATCCATCTTAGGCAATCTGTCCTAACTGCTAAATAGGCAGTTTTGCAAAAGAAGGGAGGACAAGCCCGGCATCTGCCGCGGGTAAAGCGATCCAAACAATGTTTGAATGAGTTTCATCTATGGTACTTGGGCAACCGTCCGGCGTTAAAACTTTCTTCCCCTGCCCCTGTGAGATTCGCCGATCCGATAGCTTCATCAAACTCGTCGTACGCTTCACCACGGGTTGGTGCCCAGTTTTTGATTTTGAAAAAATATTCATTTCCGTCTTTATAGACACATCTCTTTGTAGCGGCCTGATTCGCTACAAGCGTTATCGTAACCTGCACACGCGCAACCACCCTCATTCGAGCAGGGAAATAATAACATACTTTACACTCCATTTTGTGAAGATGCAAGAGGAACATTTTGTTTTTGAAATGGGGCATCCTTTCACAGAATGCGCTGAAACGCTCGAAAATCGGATGGACTACGGCCGACATTCAGCAAGTACATAGTACGAGTAAATCACGTCATGACCGAGAGCATGGCACCCTCAGCTCCTTATCCGTTTTGCACATATAACGATATAAGGCTCTAATTTGTGACTTTGTTAAGAAAAGGCTGCCAGTATGACACCCAGCAGCCTCTCATTGTGCTTTGCTCCACTATTCTTTTAATGGATTCTTTTTGTTGTGCTATTGTTGTATGAAACTCTTGAGGTATAGTAATAAAAATGCCCCTTCACTAATACCTTCCCTTACGATACTTAAAACAGATTCCGTATCTTCTATATGAATTCTCATACTATACTACAGAAAATACAGAATATTATTATTTATAAGCGCGCTGGAGATTCAGTTTTAATTGGGAGGGGAATATTATGATTCGAGGTTCTTGGCGGGCATTGGTTTGGATTGGATTATCAGTATTATTTGCTCTAAGCTTATGGTTTAGTGCATCGGTAATTGCACCACAATTAATAGAGATCTGGAGCCTTAGCTCCTCATTCGAAGCTTGGCTTTCTGCTTCTGTTCCTATTGGGTTTGTAATTGGATCCTTATTGAGTTCATATTTTGGGGTTGCTGACCGTTTAAATCCGCGAAAGATTTTTGCAGCTTCAGCATTCCTTGGTGCAATATTGAATGCCTTATTAATTCTAGTTGATTACGTCTACTTCGGTATTCTATTTAGGGTTTTAACTGGAATAACACTTGCTGGTGTATACCCAATCGCTGTGAAAATTTTATCACAATGGTTTCCAAAAAATCGTGGGTTTGCAATAGGAATCTTAATAGCAGCATTAACATTAGGGTCGTCATTACCTCATTTTGTTGTGCTTTTTTCTTCATTAAATTGGAAAGTAGTGATCATTTGTAGTTCAGTATTGGCTTTATTATCGGCTTTCGTTGTCACCTTTATTTTAGAAGATGCTCCAGCAAATTCGCAAAGATCGCATTTTTCACTGAAATCAATTCGAAAAGTAGTAGTGAATAAGCCTGTAATGCTGGCCAATTACGGTTATTTCGGTCATATGTGGGAATTATACGCGATGTGGACATGGCTTCCAGCATTTTTGACAGCTAGTTTTTCAACTTCTGCACCAGAAATTCCTTATTGGTTCATTGCATTATCCTCGTTTATTTCAATAGGAATTGCAGGAGGAATTGGTTGTGTGGCAGGTGGACTACTATCAGATAAAATCGGAAGAGCCAATTTAACGATTATTTCTATGTTTATTAGTGCTCTCTGTTCTATATTGATTGGGTTTACATTCGGGCAATCTATTTGGTTCACTCTACTAATTTCTCTCATTTGGGGGATGTCTGTGATCTCGGATTCAGCCCAATTTTCTGCAGCAGTTTCAGAAAAAGCCGAAGATGATTATGTAGGTACGGCTCTTACTTTTCAAATGTGTATTGGTTTTTTACTTACTATTTTTTCCATAAATCTCATCCCAATTATTCAGGGGATTGTTGGTTGGGAGTGGGTCTTTATGGTATTAGCGATTGGACCTATTCTTGGGATTGTATTTATGGTCAAATATAGACGGTACGAATTCAACAACTGAAAAAAGAGTGAAAGTGGCAACTTCACCACTTTCACTCTCTTTTAATTAAGCAAAAAATGTTTTCGGTGCTTTGCGCCATTCGCCCAGCAGCGTTTCTTGTTCGGCAGTGATTGTACCCTGCTCCTTCGCTGCTTCCAGCAACGCCGTGTAGTGGGAAATGGTTGTGCACGGAATTCCCGCGTCAGCAAACAAGGCTTCGGCATCCGGAAACTGATAGCTGAAGATCGCCACGACTCCGAGCACTTCGCCCCCTTCTGCCTGTACGGCCTGGGCCGCTTTGAGCGAGCTGCCGCCCGTGGAAATCAGGTCTTCGATCACAACCACCTTTTGCCCTGCAGCCATTGCGCCTTCGATTTGATTTTGGCGGCCATGGCCTTTTGCCTTGTCGCGCACATAGATCATCGGCAGTTCCAGCAGCTCCGCCACCCACGCAGCATGTGGAATTCCTGCTGTCGCCGTCCCAGCCACGACTTGGGCTTCGGGGTACTTTTCACGAATCAGCTCGGCAAACGCCTGAGCGATCTGGCGGCGAACGGCCGGATAGGACATGGTGATGCGATTATCACAATAAATCGGCGATTTGATGCCGGAAGTCCAGGTAAAGGGTTGATCAGGGCGCAGATGGACTGCACCGATGGCAAGCAAGCTGCTCGCGATTTTTTTCGCTTTTGTCATAGCTATCAGGTCCTCTCTCTCCCAAATGGGGTTGGTGTGGCTTCTATGAGACCGATTCTACTGGCGGTCTGCCTCGACAGCTTGCACGATGCTCTCCCATGCGGCTGCCGGATCCTTCGCTCCGGTAACAGCGCGGCCGATCACCAAATAGTCGCTACCCAGACGGAAAGCCTGTTCCGGTGTCGTGATCCGTGTCTGGTCGCCTTGGTCGGTACCCAACGGTCGAATTCCTGGGGTGACGGTGACGAAGGAGTCACCCAACGCTTTTTTGATCACAGGAACCTCCAGCGGAGAAGCTACGACACCGTCCAAGCCCGCTGCCTTCGTCATTTTCGCATAGTGAAGAACCGCGTCCTCCACCTCTCCAGCAATGGCCAACTCGTCGTTCATCATCTGCCTCCCGGTCGAAGTCAGCATCGTCACGCCGATCAGCAAAGGAGCAGCACCACCAGCTGCCGTTCCCTGCTCCAATCCCTCGCGTGCCGCCTGCATCATCGCGACGCCGCCTGCAGCATGGACATTCACCATATCCACGTCGTGGCGTGCAAGGCTGCGCATCGCGCCTTTTGCCGTATTGGGAATGTCATGCACCTTCAGATCGACGAAGACCTTCAGTCCCAGCCCCTTTAAGTAATGAAACACGGCTGGTCCTTCGGCATACGTCAACTCCATGCCGACCTTTACGTAGCGGATATGTCCCTGCAGAGAAGTCAGGCATTGCTTGACCTCTGCCAATGTAGGAAAGTCGAGCGCGATGATCATGCGCTCACGAATATCGATGGTTTCTGGTTTCACACTGCCTCTCCCCTTTGATCCCCAGTCTGGTTTTTTACTCTATCTGACACCTATTTTTTAGATAGTTACAGCTACCTTTGCGCCTGCGCGCTGTGTCGGCATCTCTTCTGTAGAGAATGTGATCGTCTCCAGGACGTGCAGCAACGCTGTCGCAGTGTCCAGGGAAGTGAGGCAGACAGCCCCGTTCTCGACTGCTTCCCGGCGGATGCGGAATCCGTCGCGCTGCGGTGTTTTTCCTTTGGTCAGCGTATTGAGCACGATGTTGGCTTCTCCGGTATGGATCATATCCAGTAGGTTCGGAGTGCCCTCGGACAATTTGTTGACACGGTTGACAGAAAGGCCTGCCTGCTCCAGGTAATCGGCTGTGCCGGAAGTAGCAAGCAGCTTAAAGCCGAGTTTGCGGAAGCGTTTGACGATGGACAACGCCTCTTCCTTGTCTTTGTCTGCTACTGTGACGAGCAACGTGCCCTTTGTCGGAATGTTCATGCCGGCTGCGAGCAAACCTTTGTACAGCGCTTTTGCCAAGGTGCTTTCGCGGCCCATGACTTCTCCAGTCGATTTCATCTCCGGACCGAGTGTGATGTCTACACGGCGCAGCTTGGCGAAGGAGAAGACCGGCACTTTGACCGATACCATTTCCTCTTCCGGATGATAGCCAGGCGTAAAGCCCTGCTCTATGATCGAGTGTCCGAGGATCGCCTTCGTCGCGATGTTTGCCATCGGAATGCCTGTCACTTTGGAGAGGAAAGGCACCGTGCGGGAAGAGCGCGGATTCACTTCGATTACGTACGGACGGTCTTTGTAGATGACGAATTGGATATTGAGCAAGCCTTTGATCTGCAAGGCGCGGGCGATCTTGGTCGTCATCTCGATCAGTTCATCCTTGATCGCTTGGGACAGAGATTGCGGCGGATATACCGCGATCGAGTCGCCAGAGTGGACACCCGCCCGTTCAATATGCTCCATGATACCCGGGATTAGCACATTTTCACCGTCACAGATTCCATCAACTTCCGCTTCGATCCCGACCATGTAGCGGTCTACCAGCACCGGATGTTCCGGGTTGATTTTTACTGCCTGTTCCATGTATTCGAGCAGCTCAGGCTGATTGTAGACGATCTCCATCGCACGTCCCCCGAGTACGTAGGAGGGGCGTACCAGAACCGGGAACCCCAGTCCTTCTGCTGCCACGACTGCTTCCTCTACCGAAGTGACGGTTTTTCCTGGCGGCTGTGCGATGTCCAAGCTTCGCAAGAGCGCTTCGAATTTCTCGCGGTTCTCGGCTGCATCGATGTTCTCCAGGCTGGTGCCGAGGATCTTGATGCCGCGAGCAGCCAGTTTGTCTGCCAGGTTGATTGCCGTTTGTCCGCCAAACTGGACGATGACCCCTTCAGGCTTTTCTACATCCAGGATGTTCATCACGTCTTCGATGTAGAGTGGCTCGAAGTACAGGCGGTCTGAGGTGTTGAAGTCGGTGGAGACGGTCTCCGGGTTGTTGTTGATGATGACTGCCTCGTAGCCCGCTTCTTTCAGCGCCCATACCGCATGCACGGTCGCATAGTCGAACTCGATCCCTTGACCGATGCGGATCGGACCGGAGCCCAGAACGACGACGCGTTTTTTGCCAGTCTCGATGCGCTCATCTTCTACTTCGTAGCTAGAGTAGTAGTACGGTGTCTGCGCTTCGAATTCTGCTGCGCAGGTATCTACCATTTTGAACACCGGAACATAGCCATGCGCTTGGCGTTGATCGCGCACTTCTTCTTCAGAAAGTCCGGCAAGATCGGCGATTTTGCGGTCAGTGAAGCCCATGCGCTTGGCTTCATACAGCTTTTCCGCTGTAAGCCCTTCTTCAAGCACCGCTTCAAAGGATACCATTTTATGGAATTTACTCAAGAAGAACAGGTCGATTTTCGTCAGTTCATGCAGTTGTTCGATCTTCCAACCACGACGCAGCGCTTCCGCCAGGAGGAACAGGCGCTCATCGTCTGCTGCGATCAGTCTTGCTGTCAGTTCTTCGTCCGAGATCTCTTTTGCTTCCTTGATCTCGATGTGGTAGCTTCCGATCTCAAGGGAGCGGATCGCTTTCATGATCGACTCTTCGAAGGTACGGCCGATTGCCATGACTTCTCCGGTAGCCTTCATTTGCGTACCCAGCTTGCGGTTTGCAGACTGGAATTTATCGAAAGGCCAGCGCGGGATTTTGCTTACTACGTAGTCGAGTGTTGGCTCGAAGCAAGCGTAGGTTTGTCCGGTCACTGGATTTTTCAATTCATCCAGAGTGTAGCCGATAGCGATCTTGGCAGCCATTTTGGCGATTGGATAGCCAGTTGCTTTGGAAGCCAGAGCGGACGAACGGCTCACGCGCGGGTTTACCTCGATGACATAGTATTGGAAGCTGTACGGATCGAGCGCGTATTGTACGTTGCAGCCACCCTCGATGCCCAGTGCGCGGATGATGTTCAGCGCGGAGGAGCGCAGCATCTGGTATTCGCGATCGGACAGGGTCTGGCTCGGTGCCACGACGATAGAGTCACCTGTGTGCACCCCTACCGGATCGATGTTCTCCATGTTGCAGACCACGATGCAGTTGTCATTGGCATCGCGCATCACTTCGTATTCGATTTCCTTCATACCAGCGATGCTTTTCTCGATCAGACATTGTGTGATCGGGGAGTATTTCAGCCCGCTTGCGACGATCTCGCGCAGGGTTTCCTCGTCATCGCAGATCCCGCCGCCAGTACCGCCCAGCGTGTAGGCAGGGCGCACGATGATGGGGTAACCGATCTCATTGGCAAAGTCTACGGCTTCCTCTATGGTGCTGACGATGACGGATTCTGGCACAGGCTCGCCCAATTCGTTCATCAAAGCGCGGAACAGCTCGCGGTCTTCTGCTTTTTTGATCGATTCCAGCTTGGTGCCGAGCAATTTGACGTTTTCCTGTTCGAGGATGCCCGCTTCCGCCAGAGCAACTGCCATGTTCAAGCCCGTTTGTCCCCCGAGAGTCGGCAGAAGTCCATCCGGCTTTTCCTGACGGATGACGCGTGCGACGAACTCTGGCGTGATTGGCTCGATGTACACCTTATCCGCTATGTTGGTATCGGTCATGATGGTAGCCGGGTTGGAGTTGATCAGGACGACCTCCATTCCCTCTTCCTTCAAGGCTTCGCAAGCTTGCGTGCCTGCATAGTCAAATTCTGCGGCTTGCCCGATCACGATTGGACCGGAACCGATCACGAGGATTTTTTTAAGATCAGCGTGTTTTGGCATGGGTTTTCTCCTCCTTAGCGGTATCCATCATGGCAAGAAAATGGTCAAACAAGTAGCCGGAATCATAGGGGCCAGGGGCTGCTTCCGGATGGTACTGGACGGAAAAAGCGTTCTTCGCTGTGTTTCGTACACCCTCGATCGTTCCGTCGTTGAGTGCGATATGTGTAATTTCCAGCTCGGTTCCTGCGAGCGATTCTTCTTTGATGGCGTAGCTGTGGTTCTGAGAGGTGATGTATGTGCGTCCGGTCGCCAGTTCCTTGACCGGATGGTTGCCTCCGCGATGTCCAAATTTCAGCTTCATGGAGTCGGCACCGGAAGCAAGCGAGAACAGCTGATGTCCCAGGCAGATGCCGAACAGCGGGTATTCACCCAAAATGTCGCGGATCATCTCGACGGCTAGCGGCACGTCCTTGGGATCTCCAGGGCCATTGGATAAAAGAATACCGTCTGGCTGGATGCGGCGAATCTCTTCTGCCGTCACATTATATGGTACAACCACGACGTCGCAGTTACGCTTGGTCAGCTCGCGCAGAATTCCGTGCTTGGAGCCAAAGTCCACGAGCACCACGCGATGTCCGGTACCAGGGCAGCTGAATACGCTCTTGGTCGAGACGCGCGATACCTGATCGGTCATCAGCGGTGTGGCTTGCAGAGAGGCGACCAGCTCTGCAAGCGGGGCGTCACTTGTCGTAATCATCCCCTTCAAGGTGCCGTGGTAACGGATTTTTCTCGTCAGCATCCGCGTATCGATGCCAGAGATGCCGGGAATATCGTAGGTTTTGAGCAGCTCATCCAGGGTGTTGGTGTTGCGCCAGTTGCTCGGCGTCTCGCAATGCTCGCGAACAACAAACCCGTGGATATGCGGGCGAACCGCTTCGAAATCATCACGGTTGATCCCGTAATTGCCGATCAGCGGGTAGGTCATGGTCACGATTTGTCCGCAGTAGGACGGATCAGACAGCACCTCTTGATAACCAGTCAATCCTGTGTTGAATACTACTTCTCCGCTCGTTTCCTTCGTCGCTCCAAACGCGCTGCCGATGAATTCTGTTCCGTCTTCCAAGATCAGTCTTGCACGCATCTTTTGTTCCTCCTCCGTAATCGCTCCTGTTGTCTTGACATCGAAGTCTCTCTCTTCAGGGCGTTTCTTTTTTACGCCTCTTGATACACGATCTTTCCGTCTACCAGGGTCAAGATCGGCCAGCCCTTGCACGCCCAGCCGCCAAATGGTGTATTGGTTCCTTTGCTCGCAAAGATACTTGGATCTATGGTTTTTTCCGTTGTCAGGTCAATCACGGTCAGGTCTGCCGGTGCACCTATCTCCAGGCGGCCATATGGCAGTCCAAATGCTTGCGCCGGTTTTACGGTCAGCAGCTCCACCAATTTTTGCAGTGTCAGCTCACCGGTCTCTACCAGATGGGTATAGAGCAGCGGGAAGGCTGTCTCCAGGCCGACGATTCCGAACGGGGCACGGTCGATACCGTTTGCTTTTTCCTCTGCCGTGTGCGGTGCGTGGTCCGTCGCGATCATATCGATGGTGCCATCTTTTAGTCCGGCGATCAGAGCAGCGCGGTCCTCCCGGGATCGCAGGGGCGGATTCATCTTCCAGTTGGTATCGAGGTTTTCCGGGATGTCCTCATCGCACAGAAGCAGGTGATGCGGTGTCACTTCGCAGGTCACATTTACGCCCGCTCTTTTTCCATCGCGCACGAGGCGTACAGATTCCTTCGCACTGATGTGGCATACATGGTAGTGCACGCCGGTCTGCTCTGCCAGCAAAATGTCGCGTCCCACATGAATCGATTCGGACTCGGAAGGGATGCCCGACAAGCCATGGCGCGCCGCTACGATGCCGTCGTGCAAAGCGCTGCCTGGAATCAGCAAGTCGTCATCCTCGCAGTGAGCGACGACGGAGAGTCCCAACTCCTGCGCTGCTTTCATCGCTTTTTTCATCATGGCGGTCGATTGCACGCCGACTCCGTCATCTGTCAGGGCGAAGATGCCCGCTTCCTTCAGCGCTGCGAAATCCGTCAGCTCTTTACCCAATTGGCGGACCGTGATCGCGCCATACGGGATGACCCGCGCCATGCCTGCTTCTTTAGCCTTGTCGAGAATATAGGTGACAGTCTCGACGCTATCAATGGACGGGCGTGTATTCGGCATGCAGGCGATCGTCGTAAATCCGCCGCGAACCGCTGCTGTAGCACCTGTCGCAATGGTTTCTTTTTGTTCAAAGCCAGGTTCGCGCAAATGCACATGTACATCGACCAAGCCTGCGCTGATCATCCCCCTGTTGCAATCTACCCATTCATGTCCATCGCGGGAGATGGATTCTCCCATCGCTGTGATTCGTCCGTCTTCTACTAAAATTTCGACTGGTGCCAGTTTTCCGTCTTGATTGATCAGTTGGCCGTTGCCAAGGATGATACCCATGTCATTTCGCTCCCTTTCAGCAATGTTTCCAGTACGGCCATGCGCACTGCTACTCCATTGGTTACTTGTTTTTGAATCAGTGAGGTTTCACTTTCTACCAGATTGGTATCAATTTCTACACCGCGATTGACTGGCGCCGGGTGCATGATAACCGCTCCTGGCTTCATCATCTTCGCCCGCTCCAGCGTCAGGCCGTGTTTTTGGTGGTACTCTTCTTTGGAGATGTAGAGCGCTTCTGTATGCCGTTCCAGTTGGACGCGAAGCATCATGACTACGTCGGCAGTCTGAATCGCTTCCTCAATGTCGACGATCTTTACTCCAGCTGGAATCTGTGCCGGCTGCGGCATCATCGTAGGTGGGCCGCTGAGAAGCAGATTCACACCCATTTTCGGAAGAGCGTGCAGATGAGAGCCCAGCACGCGGCTGTGACGCAAATCTCCGATGATGGCGACGGTCAATCCCTCGAGCCGTCCGAACTGCTGCTTCATAGTCAGCATGTCGAGCAGGCATTGCGTCGGATGTTCGTTGGTACCGTCTCCCGCGTTGATCAGATGCAGATCCACACTCGTCGCCAGCTCCTGGAGCAAGCCTTCCTTTTTCGTCCGAATGACTGCCGCTTCGACCCCCATCGCTTCGAGAGTGCGCAATGTATCGTAGACAGTCTCCCCTTTTACAGAAGAAGAGGTCTCCGGGATAAAGTTCAACACATGTGCTCCAAGACGTTTTTGCGCCACTTCAAAGGAAAAGCGGGTGCGCGTACTGGCCTCAAAAAACAGGTTGGCGACAAAGCGTCCGCGCAGGATTTCCGCCTGCTCTCCCGGGCGTTTTGCCCAGTATTCTCCGCGCTCCAAAAGCTGTGCAATCTGCTCTTTGCTCAAATCCGACAGGCCAATCAAATGCCGAGTCTTGTTCATCGTGTATCCCTCCGTATGATCTGTTCTGTCCAGAAAAAAAGCTTCTCGTCATCCGGTGCCGTGGGGGCAGGCGTAGACAAGAAGCTGCGATTCTGTCTGCAGGCAGACAGGAGGAAACAGCGTTCATCAGCCTTGCCAGCCTCACGGGACCGGGTTAAAGGTTCTGAAACGTGTTGGATATTTATGCGTCCTGGGATGGGTTCGCTTCTCCCATCGCCGACTCCTTGCCTGGCAGAATCAGATGCAGGATGATCCCTAGGAAGGTAGAGAAAGCGATGTTGTCGATGGCTACATGGCTCAGGAAGCCGTCCATTCCCTCGAAGCTGATTTTGAAGCCGCCGATCCCAGTAACCAGGATGACTGCCGCGATAATCATATTGCGTTTGTTTTCAAAACTGATTTTGTTGTCCACATACATCCGCAAGCCTTGTGCCGCGATAATTCCGAACAGGATGACAGAGACGCCGCCGAGCACAGGAGTCGGGATGCTCATCAGCAGGGTATTAATCTTGCCGATGAAGGCGAACAGGATGGCGAAAACCGCTGCGAGTCCGATCACCACTCTGCTGTATACGCGAGTGATCGCGAGGACTCCGATATTTTCTCCATACGTGGTCGCTGGAGGTCCACCCAAGAGAGCGGCCAGGGAGGTTGCAACCCCATCCCCGAACAAGCTGCGGTGCAGACCTGGATCTTTCATCAGATCGCGATCCATGACCTTGCTCGTCACCAGCAGATGTCCCAAGTGTTCAGCCAGGGTAACGAAAGCTACTGGAGCGATGATAAGAGCTGTGATCCAAGCCGATGGATTGCCGATGGCTGTAGCTACTTCTGCAAATTTGAAGTTCTGTGTAAACAGTTCTTGAATGCTGACGAACCACTTTGCATCCGCTACTTTTTGCAGGTCGATCAGATCAGGGTGACGCAAGAGTGTGTAGAGATAACCGACGATAATGCCGATCAGGATCGGAATCAGGGAAAAGAATCCGCGCAATACGACTGCGGCAATTACTGTTACCAAGATGGTTACCAGTGAAATCTCGATGGAAGTAAGGGAGATTACAGATTGCTCATCGACCGTAACCTTTGTCGCCATATCAACCGCTACGCCAGCCAGGCTAAGCCCGATTACCACGATGACGGAGGCGATCACGACTGGTGGAAGTACGCGATCCAGCCATTTTACCCCGGCTTTTTTTACGATGCCCGCTACGATCATGTAGATGATCCCGGAGAGGAAGCAGCCCAGCAAGGCTGTCCCGAAACCGTATGCTTTGCTAACCATGATGATGGGTCCGATAAAAGCGAAGGAAGAGCCCAAGTAGTTAGGTATTTTTCCTTTTGTAATCCAGAGGAAGAGCAAAGTCCCAATCCCGCTGGTAAAGAGTGCAGTAGCCGGATCGAGTCCTGTCAGAATCGGTACCAGTACCGTCGATCCGAACATCGCGAACAGATGTTGGATACTGAGCGGAAACAGCTTCGATAATTGCGGCGTCTCATGTACGTCAATATAGTTCTTCTCGTTCATTTTCTTGACTCTCCCCTGTTATGTCTTGTCTTTATCATGCTCTTACGAATTGGCGGCAAACAAAAAACCTCTTTGTGAGCGCACAAAGAGGCCAGCCATTCCCAAGACGGGGGAAGGTAGTCTGCCTCTTGCCGATCTCACGGGATCGTTTTTAAAGAGGTATATCTTTTTTTACAAAAGCTGCCGGATGGATACGATGTCCATGACATCGACTTCAGCCAATTGCACATCGACGATTTCAGTGCGAGAGGTCGGGACATTTTTTCCGACGAAATCGGGGCGAATCGGTAGTTCGCGGTGCCCCCGGTCAACCAGTACGGCTAATTGAATCATGCGCGGACGTCCATTGTCGATCAAGGCGTCCAAGGCCGCGCGTACCGTGCGTCCGGTGTAGAGCACATCATCCACGAGGATGACTGTTTTGCCAGTTATCTGATCTGGTAACTGCGCGCCATGCAAGACCGCATCCTCGGACTTGTGCTGCAAGTCGTCACGATAGAAAGTAATATCCAGCTCCCCGACCGGGACCTTGACATTCTCGATCAGTTCGATTCGCTCCACGAGCCGTTGCGCCAGATAGATCCCGCGCGTCTTGATGCCGACGATGATGCAATCCTCAACACCCTTGTTGCGTTCAATGATCTCATGGGCGATCCGGGTCAGTGCGCGGCGGATGGCCGCTTCGTCCATAATAATGCTTTTGTTGATCACAACTTATCCCTCCTCGACAGGAACAGGTGGACAGAAAAAAAGCTTCTTGTCAGGAGACAAGAAGCAGGTGACAATCCCAAGGCGGGTCAGGAAAACAAAACTTGTCTCCAGCCAACTTCCTTTTGCTTGTCGATTCCGTGCCCTTGCCAGCCTCACTGGACTGGATTAAAAGGTTCCATTCGTCATGTAGGATTATGTCACAATCCAGGACGGGTGTCAATGGAAAATCGACAAGCTAAGGGAATCATTTTCCCCAATAGACCCCGACCCATTCCGGCAGGTAATTGGCGTAATAGCCGATATTTCCGGTCACATGGCGGACCAGCTCATATTCTTTCCCTTCCTTTTCGAGATACAAGGATCCATGTCCGGCAGTATCCAGTCTAACAAAGAGCAGCTGTTGTCCGTCATCTGATGGGGAGGGGAATGTATCAGCCGTTCGCTCGCTCCCTTTTGTGACCTGCGTCACCTTGCCATCTGCCCCTCGCATCCAGATCCGCTGTCCAGGGACCATGACTTGCTCCGGCTCGTAGTGATACTCTTTGGCCGTGCCTCTTGTAAAAAACACGCGGTAGGGGGATGCTTTGGTCCAGACAGGTAAAGATTCTACCTGCCCCTTCTCCCCTTCAAAGATCAGCTTCCCTTGGCGGTCAACGATGTGCAGCGTCTTGTTCTGTGTCCCCATTCGATCTGCGCCTTCGATCCAGGCAAGCTGGCTACTGTCAGGCGACCAGCGAAGCCACTCGGGATAAGCCAATCCTATCCCTAACTCCATTGGTTTTTCCTTTGGCTGACCGAGATCAAACACCTGGACCGGCACACCATCAGCAGACATCGATGCGGAGTTGTACTGCACATCATACGCGACTTGCTTGCCGTCCGGTGATACCTGCAAGACCTTTGCCGCCCAGCCGTAGATTTCTTCCCCTGCCTTGGGCAGATCGGCTATGGGGTAACTCGCTATCGTTTTCCCCGCCAAATCCCGCAATGCCAGGGTCATGGGCCGTTGCTTTTCTACTGAGAGAGAGACTAGCATTTGCTTGCCGTCCGGCATCCAAGCGAAATCGACGAAATCCGTCTTGACCGTGCTTACGGTGCTCACTTTATTGTCCTCACCGATTTGCTTCGTGACGAAGAACGTATCCGTATCTGTATCACCGCTGGCTGCTGACCCGGCGACATAGGCAAACTGATTGGCGACCGGCGACCACTTCGGCTTTTCTACGATCGGCCTCTCATCGATCTGCAGGGCAGTACGACCATCCTTGCTCACGGCCCAGAGAAACCCGTTCGTGTAGTACGAGTCCGAATCCGGATATTTCATAAATAGGAGCCAGTTCCCGTCTCCAGACCAGCCGACTATTTCACTGATCCCCTCCTTCGTTACCTGGACGGGCTTGCTTTTTTTGTCCTGCCCATTCAGCATCCAAAGCTGTTGGTTGCTGGTAAAGGCGATCTGCGCCGGGACTGCGACCGGACTGACCCGTTCAGGAATCAGCTTTGCTTCTTCTGCTAGCATGCCAACATTGCTTCCCTGACTCCAAAGACCTGCGGCTAATGCTATCCCCGAAAATACTTTCATGATTGCTATCAACTTGCTCTCCTCCTTTTTACAGCATTTCTCGCCTATTATTCGCAAATGGAAAAATCCCCAAGCGTGAATATCAACTTTTTTTCTTGAAATTTGCGCCCCTCCCGCGATTTTCTCTGTGTTACAATGATGCGAAATCGAGAGGGAGGGAAAACCGTTGCGAAAAAAAGTCGCTTGCCTGCACGCTCATCATTCCAATATCGAATATATGGAAGAAGCTCTTCGACTATATGACGTCACTACACTCCATTTCGTTGACCCCGGATTGCTTTTTCGAGTTACCCAAGATACCTCCTTTCCGAAGTCAGAAGCACAGCGCAAAGCAGCAGAGCAGATTGCCTGGATCGAAACATGCGGAGTCGATGCCATCGTCATCACTTGTACGAACTATATTGCACTATTGGAGGAAGGGAATCTGCACGGCTCTGTTCCGATGTTGAAAATCGACGAGCCTTATTTCGAAGCCCTTTACCGTCTGCCCCAGCCCCCGGTCATGCTGTTTACCAATCCTGCCACTGTAGAAGGAACGGTAAAGCGTTTTACGGAATTTACGAAGTCAAAAGGAAGAGACGTACAACCGGACGTGCGTGTCCTGGAGGGAGTATTTCCGCTGATCATGCAAGGAAAGAAAGAAGAATATCTGCACGAAGTATGTACTTTTTTGCACAATCTCGTAAAAGAAGAACCCGAAGCCAGCCTCTCGGTCGCGCAATTGTCTATGACAGAAGCCGCACAGCAGTTCGAAAGACAGACATCCAGACGAATCATCCATCCCCTCGGGACACTTCAGGCCTACATAGCAGACATATGGGGACTACCGAAAAGCATAGGGAAGTAAGAGAAAAGGACTCCCTTCATCTGGAAGTCCTTTTTTCACAATTGATTTCATTGCTGTCTCAAAAAATGAATGATCTGCTCCATTTCGTCCGGCAAGGGCGCTTCAAATTCCAAGCATTCCCCAGTACGAGGATGAACAAAACCGAGTGTCTTAGCGTGCAAAGCCTGTCCATCCAGATCCAACGTCTGTTTCGGACCGTATTTCGGGTCACTAGCCAAGGGATGGCCGATATACTTCATATGGACCCGGATCTGGTGCGTGCGGCCGGTCTCCAGCTTGCATTCGACCAGAGTGTAATCTTTGAAGCGTTCTAGAACGACAAAATGCGTGACAGCAGGTTTGCTGTTCTCAAACACAACGGCCATTTGCTGACGGTTCTTCGGGTCACGCCCAATTGGCGCCTCGATCGTTCCCATCTCATGTGGAATCACACCATGCACGATGGCGACATACTTCCGAGTGACACTATGCTCCTTCAGTTGCGCTGCCAGCCCCATATGCGCCTTGTCATTTTTGGCGACCACCAAAAGGCCGGACGTGTCCTTGTCGATCCGATGGACGATTCCAGGGCGCAAGACACCGTTGATCCCGGACAAATCCTTGCAGTGGGCCAACAGCCCATTCACGAGCGTACCACTGTAATGCCCTGGCGCCGGGTGAACGACGAGTCCACGCGGCTTGTTCACGACCACGACATCGCTGTCTTCATAGACAATATCAAGCGGCATCGGCTCAGGCAGAATCGCCATCTCCCGCGGCGGCGGCACGCGCAGCGTAAGCTCATCCTCAGCCTGCAGCTTGTAGTTGTTTTTTACGGGTTCGCCGCCTACTGTGACTCGCCCCTCCTTGACCCAGGCCTGGACCTGCGATCGGGACCAATCCTCGTTTTGCAGCGTAATGAATTTGTCGATCCGCTCCCCTTCATCAGAAGGTTCTATATTCCAATCATAGCGTTCAAAAAGCTGTGTGTCGGTCATGTTTGTCTCCTCGTATTTTTCCATTATGCAGCCTTCTTTCTTCCTTCCAATGCCATGTCCAGAAGCAAAATTCCCACACCGATCGTGATCGCCATATCAGCGACGTTAAAAATCGGGAATTTAATCAGGGTAAAGTCCAGGAAGTCTACCACTTGACCCGTCGTGGCGCGGTCGATAAAATTGCCGATTGCCCCGCCTAAAACAAGGGACAAGGCCATGGAAACACGCGGCTGTTTTTTGCCAATGCGAATCAGCGAGACCAGGATTCCGACCACGACCACTGTCGTGATCACGATAAAGAGCCAACGCTGATTTTGCAGGATGCCGAATGCGGCTCCCATATTGCGGTGGGAAGTAAGATGAAAGACGTCTGGAATCAGCGGGATCGATTCCCCTAGCGTCATGTACTTCACCACAAGTAGCTTGGTCATTTGATCAAGAGCGATAATTCCTACTGCTGCCAATAAATAATACACCAATGGTAAATCCTCCTTCGTCTGACTCGCGCCTGCCATCGATCACAATGTCAAATGTATATGATACCACAAGAAAAGCACGGAAACAAAAGGGTCATGACCGGTACAGACGGCGTATTTTCCGGTACAGGCGATACCCTCTGCGCACCGCATTCATCACCCATAGCGGGATTTTCCAGCCCCGATCCTTGAGAAACGGAAGATAGACCCGATCATATGCCTTGCGCAAATCCTTCCATTTACGATCCGGGATGTTTTTCAGATAATCGGATACGTCAATCAGGTATCCTCGTCCTTGGCTCATTAGCACATTTTTCCCGTGTACGTCGTGGGGAAACAATCCCCTGGCACGCGCCAGCGCAAAAGCTTCCTCCACGTCATCCATCACCTGCGGAGGGATCGGGATTCCGAAACGCAGGCAATCAAACAAAGGGATGCCGTTCATCTTTTTCATGACGATGTACCCATCAGCTGCCTGGTAACAGATGGGGAACCAGGGAGTAACCCCTAATCTTTCGTACACCTGTACCTCTTGCTCCCATCCCGGGCGTCCTGGCGCATACAGCTTGAGCACCACCTCGGGATAGTCCGGATGCAAAAAGACTGCCGCGTAATTGCCTGTGCCCAGCAATTCCCAGGGTTCGGGCGTGTGGTGGACAACAACGGGATCGACCGGTGACTGGCTCTCCAGGCGAACTTCCTGTAAAAATAACTCGAGTACTCTCTGGTCTATTTTCACTCATTCTCATCTCTTTGCTGTCACCGACGTCAATTCTGATTCTAGCAAATCAGACAGGCCATGGAAACCAGGAATCATGTTTGAAATCGTATGCCTAACAGTAAGTCTGCATGCCACGCATTAGAAAAACTTGGCTTTATCGCCAAGTCCAATAGCGAAAGCCTTAGTTTTTCTTATACTTTCATCCACAGTCGCGTTAGCGAAGGTAAACTTTCTGAAAGTAAAAAAACGTGCGCCATCTGACGCACGTAAGCCTATCCTCTATTCCATTTTGCCCGCCACTGGCGAAACATCCCCACGATCCCCTGCGGGAAGAACATGACCGCCAGAATGTAGAGCGCTCCAAAAAAGATCATCCAGCGCTCAAAAATCCAGTGTATTTTCGCTAGATCCGTCAGTCCCGCATGAACCAACAAGATCAGGGCCGAACCCAGAATGCTGCCAAACAGCGTCCCCACTCCCCCGATTATGGTCATCAGCAGGGCGTCGAGTGTGACATTGGTGCCAAATACCGCGGTATTGACGAAGCGCAAGGTGATTGCGTACATGGACCCACTCAGACCTGCCGCCAGTCCGGCCACCATGCTGGCAATGATCTTGTAGTGCAGGATCTTATACCCGAGTGACTCCGTCCGCTGCTCGTTCTCCCGGATCGCTTGCAGCACCCTGCCGGTCGGAGAATCTGTGAAGCGCTTGAGCAGGACAAACATGATGACCATGAAGGCCAGCGCGAAAAAGTACAAGGCAGTACGGTCCTTCAACAGATCGGGAATGTAAAAGGTAAAGCCGTCACTTCCTTTCGTCAAATCGCGCCACTTCTCAGCCAAGACCAGAAACAAGCCTGCGATGGCCAAGGTCAGCATCGCATAGAAGTGACTTTTCAGCCGCAGGGTCATGACCCCAATCAGGTAGCTGACGATGCCGGTCAACACCAGAACGGCCACGAGCGAGATCAAAAAAGAGAGCATGCTGTGATCCCATCGATGGAGAAAGATTGCCGTCGTATAGGCTCCGATCCCGAAGAACATCGCATGACCAAACGAAATGATTCCGGTATACCCAAGCAGAATATCATAGCTCATCGCAAATACTGCGTAGATAAAAATCTGCGTCAACAAGATCAAGGCGCCGCGCGAATCACTGACAAAGGGAAACCCGATTAGCAGCAAAACGATCAGGCCCATCCACCAACGCGAGAAAGCAAGGCGTTTTGTCAACATGTTCATCCCCTCCCCAACAAGCCTGCCGGTCGGAACATGAGGACTCCAAACATCAGCAGCATATTGACGGCAAGTGCCACACTGGGGACGTAAAAGGTCGCGAAGGCCCCGAGTACCCCCACCAAAAGAGCAGCGAGAGCGGAGCCGACCATACTGCCCATCCCCCCGATGACCACGACGATAAAGGCGAGTATGCCGTAATCCATGCCGATTTCCGCGTGGATAACCCCTGAGTACGGCGCGAACAGCATTCCGCCGAGCGCCGCCATGCCGCTCCCCAAGATAAAGACGTATAGGAACACCTTTTTAATATTGATCCCCAACGCCTGCACCATTTCCTTGTTCATCACACCGGCACGCACGATCAGTCCGAGTCTGGTACGTTTGAGCATGTACTGCAGACCCAGGAAAACGAGAATGCCGACCCCGATGACAAACAGCCTATACTTGATCAGGATCACGCCACCCAAGAGCCAGCTCTCGTTGAGATAAGAAGGGAGCTGGACACTGACCTGATTGGGTCCAAAAAAGACTTTGATGCACTCATTCATCACCAACAGCAGGCCCATCGTCACTTGAATCTGCGACATCGTATTGGTGTAGACCGGCTGGATAATCCATCTCTCCAGTAGCCAGCCAAGCACAGCTCCAATGACGATAGCCCCCAATATCCCGACGATAAAGCTGCCCGTCTGGGTGTAGATCCAAACGCCGAAATAAGCTCCCCAGGCAAACAGCGCACCGTGGGCGAAATTCAGCACATGCATCAGACCGAAGATCAGCGACAAGCCTGCTGCCAATAAGAAGATCAGGCTTCCGGTAGCAATTCCATTTATTGTCAAATTAAGCAATACATCCAAGCGGTGCACCTCCTCACGCGATGCCGAGGTATTCTTTTTTCAACGCTTCGTTTTCCTTCAGCTCTTTCATCATGCCTGTATGCACGGTCCGCCCGTCGTCGATGATGTAGTAGTCATCTCCGATCGTGCTGGCCATGTAAAAATTCTGCTCGACCAACACGACGGTTACCCGCTGCTTCATCTCCATGATCACGCTCATCACCTTGTCTACCATAATCGGAGCCAAGCCCTTGCTCGGCTCGTCGATCAGCAGTAGCTCGTTGTCATTGACACAGGCACGGGCGATCGCCAGCATCTGTTTTTGACCCCCGGAGAGCAGACCCGACGGCTTTTTCCAAAAGGTTTTCAGATCGGGAAAAAGCTGCAGGATCCAATCACGCCTCTCCAGTGTAGCCTCGTCGGTCTTGCGCATCGCCAGCTTCAAATTTTCTTCGATGGTCAGCTCTGGAAAAACCCCTTGATCCTCCGGCACATAGCCGATTCCCTTTCTGGCGATCTCGTAGGTGGGCAAATGATGAATCGTTTCCCCCTTGAAGGTGATCGCTCCCGTCGCGATCGGGTTTAGTCCTATCAAAGAGCGAAGGGTTGTCGTCTTACCTGCCCCGTTTCGGCCCAACAACACCGTGACGCCACCTTTTTTCACTTCAAAGGATACGCCCTGCAGGATGTGGTACTGATCGATATACGTCTCGATGCGGTCTACTTTAAGAAGCGTCATCGTACAGTCCCCCCAGATACGCCGTTTGGACCAGCTCGCTTTTCATGATGTTTTCCGGGGTGTCCTCCGCCAGCAGCTTGCCGTTGAACAAGACCAGCAACCGGTCCGAAAAGCTGAGCACCATGTCCATCTTATGTTCGATGAGAAGGATCGTCCGGTTCCCCTCGTCCTTGATCCTCCGAATGACTTCCAGGATGGACGGGACCTCCTCCAGGGACATGCCTGCCGTCGGTTCGTCCAGGAGCAGCACCTCTGTCTCCAAGGCGAGCAGCATGGCGATCTCCAGCTTGCGTTTTTCCCCGTGCGCCAAGTTTTTGGCGATAGAATCCGCCTTTGCTCCAAGCAGCACTGTCTCCAGAAGCTCCATGGCCCGCTTCTCAAAATGCGCGTGTTTTTTCGGACTGGCAAACAGGCTGTAATAGACGCCCGCCTGTGCCTGGACGGCAAGACGGACGTTTTCCAACACCGTTAAGGAAGGGAAGACGTTGGTGATTTGAAAAGATCTGCCCAGGCCCAGTCGCGTGCGCTTCGCCACCGACAGCTGGGTGATGTCTTTTCCCTTCAGCCACACTTTTCCCGCTGTCGGTTTAAGCTGGCCGCTAAGCAGGTTAAACAGTGTCGTCTTGCCCGCGCCATTGGGCCCGATGATCGAGGTGAAAGTGTGGGGCATGACTTTCAGGCTTACATCCTGGACGGGTTTATGTCCGCCAAATGCGATCGTCAACCCTTCCGTCTGAAGAATCGGCTGCATGCTGACACCCCTTTTATCGCTTATTTCGAATCGGCGGAGCTGTATCCTGTGGCGACAGCTCTCCCATCAGGACGGGTACAGGCCAATCAACACCGTCTTTTTGTTCCAGTCGAATCGCGTACATCACCTGCAAAGCTTGATGATCCTCTGCTCGGAAAGTCATTTTTCCTTTTGGCGAATCGAACCACATTCCTTCCATCAGTGGAATCAGATTGTCCGCATTGGTATCGCCGTTTGATTTTTTCACAGCCTCGACGATCGCCATCGCCGCTGTCATGCCGCCTGGCACGAATAGATCAGGCGCTTCGCCGTTATGACGTTTTTTATGCTCCTCGGTCAGCCACTCATTGACCTCGTTCTTGGGCAGATCATAGTAGTACAGGGTAAAGCCCTCCATGCCGACCATGGTTTTCATCGTTTTCAGGGTAGCGAAGTCCGCCGTCCCCGTGGAGACCTTGATGCCTTGCTCTTGCAGCTTCATATCCGCAATTTGGCTCCAGGGCGTGTTGGCGCCGGACCAGATGACGAACAGATACTCCGGTTTGGCTTGAATGATTTTCTGCAGGTTGGGTGTGAAGTCTGTCGTCTTTTGATCCGCGTACTCTTCCAATACGATCTGGGCTCCCTGCTTTTCCGCCACTTCTTTGAAAGCTGCTACGCCGTCGCGTCCAAACGCGTAGTCAGGCGCAAGTGTGGCAATCTTCGTTCCTTCCTTGGCGATGGCGAGGGCTCCAGCGATCGCGTCCTGCGAGGAGTTGCGTGCCGTGCGGAATACGTACTTGTTCCAGTTGTCCGCGGTGATGCTATCTGCCGCAGCCGGTTCGACCACCATGATTTTTTTGTGTTCTTCTGCCAGCGGGACGACAGCCAGGGTGTCGCCGGAGCTGGACGAGCCGACGAGGAAGTCCACCTGATCGTCTTCGATCAACTTCGTCGCCTTTTTCACCGCTACATCGGACTTGGTCTCGGTGTCCTCGATGATCACCTCGATCGGTCTTCCCGCCACTTCATTGGTTCCCTCGGTCGCATAGGCGATGCCCAGTTCAAAGCCACGCGTCGTCTGTTTGCCGTAGTCCTCAAGCGCTCCGGTCAATGAGGCAAGGACTCCGATTTTGATGGGCTGTTTACTTTCGCCCTGCGAAGGTGATGCTGACTGCCCCGTCCCTGGTTGGGTTGGCTGCGCGGCAGGCTGCTGCGATGAACAAGCGGATGCCAACAATGTGGTCGCGACCAGCAGCGAGATAATTCCGAAACTAAATCCTTGCTTTCTCCTTCTCATCTTCGTTCCCCCTCTATTTTCATTCAAGCCATTCCAATACCGTAGCGGCCCAGGTATAGCCTGTTCCAGCACTTACTGTGACGATCTTGTCTCCTTTTTTGAAAAGCCCCTTGTCTTGCCCCAGATGCAGCCCAATACACGGGTCGAGCGCGGACAAGTGACCGTAATGATCCAAATAGATGGCTTGTTCCTCTTGCAGCTCCAGTCGATCCAGGAGCTCCCGGAACATCGAGCGCTTGGTATGCAGCGGTATCAGCCAATTAATCTCGCTGACGGAACTGCCGCTTTTCGTCATCGCCTCCTGTACCACATGCACGAAGTTGCCTATGGAGACGGGGTCCAGCCGTTTTTTCATATCCTGGGGGTCTTTCACATCGAGATAATGGAGACGCTGCTGCACGCTCTGCAGACTGGCCGGATGCTTGGAGCCGCCGCCGACTACCCGCACATCGTCATGAAAAGAGCCATCTGTGTAAATGCAGGAGCCGAGCACGCGACTGCGGCTGCTATGTTTGGAGACGAGCGCTGCCGCTCCTCCGTCAGCAAAGTTGAACATGAAGCGGGAGCGCACATTCTGGTAGTCCACCAGCTCCGCTTCCTTGCATCCTCCTACCAAGAGGATGTTTTGGATGGAAGCATCTGCGGCCAGCATGTCCCTGGCTACCTTTACTGCGATGGGAAAACAGGAGCTGACATTCATGATCTCGAAGGCATACGCGTTTTTCAGTCCCAGCTCGTGCACAATTTTGGTGCCGCATGTCCAGACCATATAATCCTTGTAGGAACTTCCGAAGTAGATCAGAACATTGATCGAGAGCGGATCTACCTTTTCCAAAATGGGTTTCGCAGCCTGAATCGCCATGTCGGAGGCGTGGATGCTGCTGTCTGAGATATGCTTTTGCACCAATCCGAATTTTTCGATAATGACATGTTCAGGAATCTCTGCCCGTTCTGCAATCTCTTTCGCTGTCTCGATTCTTGGCGGAAAGTACACGCCTGTGTGAGCAATGCCGATCATGCTGCTCCCCCCTGTTCCTCACGCGGCACCCGCATCTTCGCTTCGCCTTCCAGGACCAGCTCTCCATGCTGATTGCGACATTCCGTCTTGAGCAGTATGTTGCCTTTTTCGGGGTCATATTGCAGCACTTCTGCGGTGGCTGTCACGGTATCGTTGATAAAGACAGGTTTGACAAAACGTAGCGTCTGACCCATGTAGACACATCCAGGTCCTGGCAAATGCATCCCCAGCACGCCTGACAGCAGGCTTGTCGTCAGAAGACCGTGTGCAATCCGTTGTTCAAAGCGCGTATTTTGCGCATATTGCCGGTCTATGTGAATCGGGTTAAAGTCTCCGCTGAGTCCCGCGTATGTAACCACGTCTGTCTCGGTGATCGTTTTGCTAAAAGACGCTGTCTGTCCAATCTCGTATTTAGCCATGCTGTTCCTCCTTCAAAAAATCTGCCTTGATCGTTTTTTTGTCGATTTTACCGGTGGCATTCTTGGGTAAAGAGGTGACGAAATCAATCCTGACCGGCACCTTGTACTTAGCTAGCCGCTTTTGGCAGTACATCTTCACGTCATCTTCCAGCAGGTCGTGTCCTGACTTGACGGCAATCGCCGCGACAGGAACTTCTCCCCATTTCGCATCCGCGACCCCTACCACTGCCACCTCATCCACGGCTGGCAACTGGCTGATCACCTGCTCCACTTCGAGTGGGTAAATGTTTTCGCCGCCGGAGATGATCATGTCTTTCTTGCGGCCGATGATGGTGACGAAGCCTTCCTCGTCTTGTGTCACCAGATCGCCTGTCAAGAGCCATCCATCGCAAAACGCTTCGGCCGTCGCTTCCGGACGATTCCAGTAGCTCTGCATGATGTTGCCGCCCTTGATCCACAGCTCGCCGATCTCCCCTGGCTTGACATCCTGTCCTTTTTCATCCACGACGCGAATGTCGCAAAACATCACCGGTTTGCCAATCGAACCAATCTTGCGCGTGTAATCCTCACGAGAAGTCATGAAAACCGTCGGGCTTGATTCCGTCATGCCAAAGCCTTGCGCAAACGGCACCCCGCGATCCAGATAGCTTCGGATCAGGTCGTGCGGACAAGGCGCTCCCCCGCAGTAAAACCAGCGGATAGAGTCGAGATTTGATGTTGGAAAATTGGGACTTTTCCGAACAAAATCATAGATCGTAGGTACACCCATGACGATCGTCACATGTTGTTCTTCTATGAGCTGCAGTGTTTTTTGCGGATCAAAGCGATGAGGCACGATGACTGCGCCGCCAGCAAAAAGGGTCGGCAAAGCGAATAGTCCGATCCCGCCAATATGAAAGAGCGGAAGTAATGTGAGGGATTTGTCAGATGAGGTGAGATCGAGTGCCAGTACGTTGTTCACGGCGTTCCAGAACATATTTTCCTGTGTCAGCACTGCCCCTTTGGGCTTACCTGTGGTGCCGGATGTATAGCAGATGATGAAGGGAGTGTCTCCTGCTACCCCCTCTCTTTTTCGCATTTCGTTCGAATAAATCGACGCTTGTTCGGATAATCGATTCCCGGAGTCTTCCCCCTGATCGAACCAGAGTACCGCCTTGACACCTGTGCTCGCAAGGATGGTTTCCGCTTCCCGTCGAAACGAGGTCTCGACGATCAGCAGCCGCGAACCGCTGTCGTTGAGCTGGTATTCCAATTCCCCAGGTGTAAGCCGGACATTAAGCACCACTGCGATGCAACCCAGCTTGGCGATGGCAAACAACAGCATCAAGTATTCGATACTGTTGGTCGCCCAGATGCCGATGCGTTCGCCCGGCTGCAGTGTGTATCTTTCTTCTAGCATGCGGGCGTAGCGGTTAATTTCCGTGCTCATTTCTCGGTAGGTAAGCTTGCGCCTTTCATCGATGAGTGCCACTCTGTCGGGTGTAATGAAGGCTCGCTTATCGATCCAGTCCGCAATTCCGTACATCTTACTCCCCCTTCTGATCCTGTCCATCCTGGTGTACTAGCCCTTCAAAAATAAAAGTGATGGCATCCTGTACGACCTCGTCAGGCACCTCTTTATCCTCCCAGTAGACCCACCGCATTCCGATGAAGGAGGTGACTCCCATCAGGCAGTAGGCCACAGTCTCGGGATTGAGGTTTTTGAATTCGCCCCGCTCGATGGCTCCTTCCAATCCTTTGAGGTAGCCTTGCGCCAGCCGTTCGTAATAGGCGCGGTACAATTGCTCATCTACCAGAACGGATTGCTGGACGATGCTATACAGATTGCGGTGATTTTTCACCCATTTGAGGAAGACGTGGATGCCGATCTCCAACGCCTCGCGCTGGCTTTTTGCCCGGGCCACCTCTTGTTTGATCTCGATGCGGAAATCCCGGCTCAACTGGCGGATCAGCTCTGCAAAGATCTCGTACTTGGATTCAAAGTAATTGTAGAAGGTTCCCTGTGCGACATTGGCCTGCTGGGTGATGTCGATGATGGAGGCAGCGAAGTATCCTTTCGCTCCAAAAACCTCTTCGGCTACGTTCAGCAGTTTTTGCCGCGTCTTTGCGCCTTTCGTCGTTGCTGGTGTCTTGCTATGCTGTTTTACTGCGGGAGTTTGCTCCGTCATGTGCATCACCTTTTGTCTGAAAAGAAGTAGTTGCGTTCACAAAACTGAAAAGTGAATCAGTTGTCAGTTTTTCTGATTATTATGATAGCGGTTACAAAAACGTTTGGCAATTGTTTGTTGGTAAACTTTTTGAAAATGGATTGGTTTCAAGATATTGTAAAGGTATGAAAAACAGTGATATACTTGAAGTAGCGAAAATGAGAACGGCTTATTGAAATGCTGGGAGCCTGTTTATGGATGGAGGAAATCCTCAACCATAAGCAGGCTCCTTATCGTTTTTATTAGGGCTAAAAAAGCCCAAACAAAGCAAAAAGGAGCGTGGAGTATGAGAAAAGTTTTTGAAGATCGTCATTTTCGCAAACTATTTTTTTCCAACTTGTTTTCTGGTTTTGGTCAAGGCATGACCATGATCGGGATATCGTGGTATTTGGTCGAATCGACCGGCACTGCCGGATTGCTTGGCTCGACCATGCTGATTTCGGCACTCCTGTCGCTCTTGATCGCACCCTACGTGGGTACGTTGATTGACCGTTATTCCCGAAAGTTCATCCTGCAGATAGAACAACTCGGGGGTTTTACGATTTTGTTCTTCTTGGCTATTTGGGGATTTTGGGCTCCTTACCAGGAGTGGATGCTGGTACTTCTTTATTTGGCGACGATGTTCATGTTTCAACTACATGAGCCCGCCCTGACTGCTTTCGTCCATGAGATCTTTAAGCGAAAACAGTACAAAGGGGTCAATGCGGTGTTGGAAATAGAGAATCAGACTGCCCTCGTTCTAGCAGGGGCATGCGCCGGACTTCTGCTGGGGAAGTTCGGACTTCATGTGGTCCTTCTCTTGAACGCTTTCACCTATTTTCTCGCTTTCATGACGCTGTCAGGGATTGATTATGTGTTTACGCAAAAAAGACAAGCCGAAACCGCTACCCGAACCGCTTGGTGGGACCTTTTTTCTCACAGCTGGGGCTTTATCAGGAAGAAACCGGGGTTCCTCATCTTTGGAGTTGCTGCTCTGATGCCATTCATTGCGGTGTTGCTGACGAACCTGCTGAATCCTCTCTTCGTAAGCCAGGTTCTAAGAGAAAGCGTGAATATTTACTCATTCGGGGAGGTTACGTATTCGGTTGGCGCGGTGGCGGCAGGTATGTGGATGGGATGGCTGAGCCAAAGATTTGGTGCATTCGCCTATATGGTCTTCCATTTTATCGCGATGGCCGTTGCTCTCGTCATGACGGTCGCCATGCCGATCGGATGGGTTTTTGTCCTTTTATCGGCATTTCTAGGCTGGTGCAACGTATCGACACGATTAATCCGTCAGAACCTGTATATGGAGTTGCTGCCGAATCATTTGATGGGAAGGGTACTGAGCTTCTTTAGATCGATTGGTACCTTGATGAGGCTATTGTTGCTGGCTCTGTTCACGTTCATGCTCGATTCAACCGATGCTGCTGCAGGATATTTAGTGCTGGCAGTCTTAATACTCATTGCGGCAGTGGGAATTGCTGTGTCCATGCCCACGTTGCTCAGGCAGGCGGATACGGGGGATGCGTCTTCTCCTTGACATTGTGTAGATACAGTACCTATGAATCATGCATGCTTTGCGGTACGTTTGACACTTTGGAAAACTGCTGGTTCAGAAGGTATACTCTCTATAAAAAAGGGACGGCCTATTGGCCATCCCTCTACATATTCGCAATCGTCTCGAGCTCTCTTCTAGTTTTGCACCGATACCCGAATATCCAGGAACCAATCGCGAATGGCTTCCTTGATTTTTTCCAGTGCCTGCTGTGTTGTTGCCTCACAATAGATGCGGACCAACGGCTCGGTTCCGGACGGGCGGATCAGGACCCAATGTCCTTCCTCCAACAGCAGTTTTCGTCCGTCTATCGACTGGATTTGTTGGACGGCAAAGGGGCCGATAAAAGGAGGCTCTATGTCCATGATTCGATCAAGCAGGCCTTTCTGTGAGGATAACGGCAGATCCAGGCGGGCGGAGAACCGCTCGCCAAACTGTTCGTGAATTTCGCGCCTAATCTCGCTGATGCTCTTGCCCTCCCAGGCGCATAGCTCTGCGATCAGCATGTTGATCAACACGCCGTCTTTTTCCGGGATATGGCCCAGAATGCTTGCCCCCCCGCTCTCTTCACCGCCGATCAGAACATCGCCGCGCAGCATCTGCTCTCCGATATACTTGAAGCCGACCGGCGTTTCGACCAGTTCCAGACCGTAGACTTCCGCCATCCTGTCCAGCAAATGAGTAGTCGCCACCGTGCGCACGATTCTACCTGACAGCTTGCGGTTTTTGACGAGATGGTAGGTAAGCAGCACCAGGACGTCGTTGGCTGGAATATACTTGCCCTGTTCGTCTACCACGCCAAATCTATCAGCGTCCCCGTCATTGGCCAAACCGACTGCGGCCTTTTGATTCAGCACCTCTTGCTTCAGCAGGGAAAGATGCTTGTCATTGGGCTCAGGAAGATCTCCTCCGAATGCAGCGTCCATGTTCTCTCTGATGCAGACCGTTTGAACGCCTGCCTCCTTTAGCAAGCCACTAACGTAGCCAATCCCCGCTCCATGCATCGCGTCTACGACCACATGCAAGGAAGATTTACGCAGCACTTCCATTTTGATCATCCGCCGCAAATGGGCTTCGTAATGGGGGCGCAGTACGATGATTTGCAGCATTTTTTGTGCCTTGGCTTCTTCCACGGTGGTGGTTTGGACTTCCCCATTCGTAGCGATGCGAGCAATCCAGGCTTCCAGCTTCTTTGTGATCGCAGGCGTCGCCGGACCCGCGTAATCAGGGATGTACTTGATGCCATTGTACTCAGGCGGGTTGTGACTTGCCGTAATCATCACCGCTCCACTGGCGGCGAAATGCTTGACGCCGAATGCGACCGCTGGCGTTGGCGCAGCCTCATTCAGCAGATAGGTACGGATGCCGTTGGCTGTCAAAACTTTTCCTACTTCTTCCGCAAATCTTCTTCCTAAAAATCGGGTGTCATGTCCGACGATCAGCGGTTGCTGCTGTTGCCCGATTTCCTTCGTATAGCAAGCAATCGCCTGTGCCACGATGCGAACATTTTCCATGGTGAATTCCTCTGCCACAATCGCACGCCAGCCATCCGTCCCGAAGCGGATCGCATGCATGTTATCTCCCCTCTCACATCTGCAATTTCTGCGATACGTTCACTTTATGCGCAGCAACGAGCGAATAATACTTCTCTTTCATGGATTTTCCGAAGTATCTTCGCTGTTGACCGATGATTTGATTAGGCTTCTTCCCTTCATCATAAACAATCGATTTTGGAAAGGCTGTCGAACGCTGGGCAGGAGTTGGTTCTTCTTTTGTCGAGGAGGAAGAAAAAGGGAATCACTCACATACGAGCCCCTATACGCACGATCATGCGGATAGGGGCTCTGAATTCATGTATAGAAGCTTTCTCTTAGTAAGTCAAAAGCATGGTGAGAACTTTAGCAGCAGCAACGCGGATGGTTTTTCCTAAGGGATCAAAGAGGCCATCACCAACTCCGCCCAAGATACCGGTGTCGATCATATTCATGACGGGTGTAGACTGGGTAGCCCGGCTATTCACCAGCTCGCTGCTGACTTCCAAGGCGCGGCCAGAGTCAATGCTGCTGTCACCGAACGTATAGACCATGGTGAATTTCGCAGGAAGGGTACCATTCGCAATCGCGGAAGCAAACTCACTACTTTTACCGTTATAGACTTTTGCGAAAGTACCGTCATCTGTTGTAATGTCGGAATTCAACAGATAAGTAGCCATGTGTTTTTGGGTTCTGCTGGAAATATGGTATTCGTCAAAATAGTAGAAGTCTGAAGGCTCAAAACCAGCAGTTTCAGGTGCATAGTATTTGCTGTCGGTGGAGTAGTAGTAGCCATAATTATAGATGTCTTCCGCAGCGTTGGTCGGGAGAATGTCGCTGTTGTCCTCAGAGGCTAAGGCATAGCCATAGGCGGGAACCCAGTCGGAAATCAGATAAAAGCCCATGCTTTTGTATCCGAATTTTTCAAAACCTTGTTCGTCAATATTGGCACGCAATTGCCCATTGTTTCCATAGATAACCACTACATCGTCGGGAGTGGTGTCCAAAGCAAGGTAAGTATTTATTTTCCTGACAACCTGTTGGTTTCGAATGTCATCAAAACTTGTCAACCCAGTCCGATTATCCTCAAAACGGTTAGGCAGCAAGAAGTATCGGGCGCCGCCTTCTACCAGATTCTTGACCATTTCAAGGGTAAAATCACTGGAAAGCTCTGCTGTACGTTCGTCCCCCAGCGACGGGATGGCATAACTATCATTTCCGCCGATGCTGATGATATAGAGGGCTTTGGGATCTGCTTTCCCCTTCATCTCCGCTAGGAATCTCTCTGTTTGATGTACGCCGCCCCAGCCTTGCAACCAGGTGGACCAGTTGGAACGTTCATCTGCTGCGCCATCAGTACCTGTCAAAACACCGGTAAAAGCACCGCCAACAGCATAGTTCACCAAGTTATCATAATCGCCAGTTAATTCTTTGGCAATGTACTCAGAGAAGACCCGGCCGTCAGAATAGCGTCCTTTCCAGTAGTACCCGGTTTCGGCTTTCACATAAATGCCGTCAGCAGGATCGAAACCTTCTGCCGGTTGTGATGCCATGGCCATCGGGGACATCGTCATCATACAAAGGAGTGCAAACAATGTAAGCAATAAAGGCTTTTTCTTCATTTGATCCTCCTGATGAAGTTTTATAGTGACTATTAAGCTTGCCGATTATGTCCTATTATTCGGGTAAAGATGATGATTATTCAGGGAACCTCGTCCGTGCAATCTCGGTAATCTTCAATACAACTTCATCCCCGACCTCTGATGTCGAGGCGGTTCCCCCTAGGTCCGGTGTTAGCACCTCTTTTTCTTTCAAAACATTCTCAATGGCCTCCAAAACGATATGCGCCCATTCTTCATGACCCAAAAATTCGAGCATTTGACTAACTGACCAGATCGCAGCAAGCGGGTTGGCGATGCCTTGACCGGCAATATCCGGTGCCGATCCGTGAATGGGTTCAAACATGGATGGATAGATTCTTTCCGGGTTGATGTTGGCTCCGGCGGCCAATCCTAACCCCCCCGCCAATGCTGCCCCCAGATCGGTTAATATATCACCAAACAAATTGGACGTGACCACGATCTGGAACCGTTCCGGCTGATTGATCATAAACATGCTTGCCGCATCGACGAGATACGAATGTGTTTGGACATCCGGGTACTCTTTTCCGATCTCCTCAAACACTTGATCCCAAAATACCATGGAATAGTTCAAGGCATTTCCTTTACTGATGCTGGTTAATGATTTGCCCGTACTTCGCGCTGTTTCAAATGCGTAGCGGATTATTCTCTCTGTACCTTTTCTGGAAAAAACGCCGGTCTGTAAAACAACTTCCTCCGGTTTCCCTTTGAATAACCAGTCCCCGGCTCCCGCGTATTCTCCCTCGCTATTTTCTCGAATAAACAACATGTCTATATGTTCTCTTCTGACATCATGTAACGGACATGGTGCCCCTTGCAATAACTTGATAGGGCGCAGGTTTACGTATTGATCAAATTGCTTTCGGATTTTTAATAGCAAATCCCAAAGCGAAACATGATCCGGTACTCCTGGATATCCCACTGCCCCTAAATAAATCGCATCAAATGACTTTAACTGTTCCATACCATCATCGGCCATCATCTTGCCATGTTGTACATAATACTCGCATCCCCACGGAAAGAATTCAAATTGAAACTGGAGGCGATCATCCCGTTCAGCAATCTTTTGGACTACTTTTATTCCTTCGTGGATCACTTCGGGTCCAATCCCGTCTCCCGGTATGACTGCTATTTTATTTATTTTTTTCACTGCTATTCGCTCCTGTGTTTTAATGGTTTCTCGCCTTATAAAGATGAACGCCGGATCTCTTTTCCGCCCACTTTAGGAGGAAATCGAAGCTGACAGCTAAGAAAGCGGCCGGGATGGAACCAGCGAGAATTCTTACATCATCCGTGGATAAAATCCCCCGGAAGATCACCGATCCCAAGCCACCTGCACCGACGAAAGTGGCAATCGTGGCTACACCAATGGACACAACCGTTGCAATCCGAAATCCTGCCATCATGACGGGCATGGCTAAGGGAATCTTCACTTTCAGCAGCAATTGAAAAGGGGTCATCCCCATACCCTTGCCTGCTTCTATGAGATGCTCGTCCACATTTTGCAGTCCTGAATACGTGTTTTGGACGATCGGAAGAAACGAGTAACAGACAAGAGCCAGGATCGCGGTTGTATAACCTAACCCGAAAAAGGTCATAATCATCAGCAACAACGCTAAAGACGGAATTGTCTGAATGATATTGATAGTCGTTTGAATGGTCAAGGCCATTTTCTCGTTCTTCGTCATCCAAATCGCTAATGGCACACCGATGAGAATGGCGATAATAACTCCAGTTACACTCATAAACAGATGTTCTGACGTCGATACGAGGATCATATCCCACTCGTTCCTGAACAATTCGAAAACATCCAACAGAGTGCTCATTTTAACAATCCTTTCTCTTTCAGGAAGTTTTTCGCGATGTCCTCTGGCTTCTCTTTCTTAATGTCGGCAAGATAGTTGAGGTGTGTCATCGTTTGCGTGTCGATTTGTCCTACCAGTTTGTTGATTGTGTCCTTCAGCTCGGGGTGTGCATGTAATACGTCATTGCGCGCGACAGGAGCTGCCTGGTACGGCGGGAAGAATTTATTGTCATCTTCCAAGGTTTTCAACTTATACTCTTGCAGGCGAGCATCCGTAGAATATGCCAACACGATGTCCACATCATTATTGCTTACCGCTTTATAGACCAGTCCGATTTCCATGGGTGATGTTTTCCCAAATTCGATTCCATAGACCTTTTTAAAGGCCGGATAACCGTCATGGGTGCGTTCCAACCAGGCATTATCCGTTCCAAGATGCAGGTCTTTTGCATGTGGAGCCACATCTGACACTTTTTCCAGTTTCAATTTGTCTGCCAGTTCTTGACGAACCGTAAATACATAGGTGTTTTCAAATCCATAGGATGGAAAAAATGTCTGATCAAATTTCTCATTCATGCCTTTCTGCACCATCTCCAAGGCAACCTGAGGATCTTTCGGTGGATCATCTATTTTTAAACTGCTGGATAGATCTGTCCCCACGTAACGGACAGCGGATATTTGAATTTCATTGCTTTCCATCGCTTTCAAAACGACCGGAGTAGAGGTTAGGCCATCTACAATCTGCGGTTTCAATTGCGTATCTTGTTCAATCAACAGTTTCATCATGTGGGCGAGGATTAAATGCTCAGATGTTGACCATGAACCAATTTTGATGGTATCCGTTGGACTGGAGGTTGCATTCTGGGAGCAACCTGTAAAAATACTAAAAACCAATAGTAATGCGGCCAGTGCTAAACATTTGCTTTTCATTGAAATCCCCCTCTATTCTATTTTCGCAGCCCTCTAGGAGTACAAATATTCTGAACCCTTCTGGTAGCAAAATCTGCTGCTGCAGCCAACAAAGCGGCTGAAATCGCACCTGTCAGGAGCATGCCGTCATTTGAAATGGTGAGCCCGGTGAACACGAGATACCCTAAACCGCCTCCGCCGATTAGGGAAGCGAGTGTAGCCCACCCAATCGTATAAATCGTTGCTGTGCGGAACCCCCCCATAATCACGGAAATGGCAAGCGGGATTTCCACCTTCAGTAAAATTTGCAGATCCGTCATTCCCATCCCTCTTGCCGCTTCCTTCATAGCGGGATTCACTTCTCTTATCCCGGTGTACGTGTTCTGCAAAATCGGCAGGATGGCGTACAAAAAGAGCGCGACAATTGCCGGAAACGTTCCAATTCCTATTAGCGGAATCATGAACCCGAGCAATGCCATACTGGGGATGGTTTGGACGATATTCACAACGCCGATTACGTATTGGCTGACTTTTTCCGCCCTGGTAAGAACAATGCCAAGCGGAACTGAAATGATAAACCCTGCAATCACCGCAATCAGGGAAATATACACATGCTCCCAGATGATACGAAAAACATCCGGATACCGATCGATCAGAAACGTAAAAAACTCATTCATTTGGACACCCCGCCTTGGGATACTCCAGGATGTAGAGTAGCAACGCCCTGTATAGGATGAGAGACGTTAAATTCTTTCAAATGCTTTTGCAATCGTTTGGGTCCAATGAAGTCAATGACAAATTCATCTGCTGGTTGATGCAAAAGATCTCTTGGTGTATCAAGCTGAATGATGTTTCCATCTCGCATCAAACAGATGCGGTCGGCGATTTTGAGCGCTTCGTCCATGTCATGTGTGACAAAGATGATCGTTTTCCTGATAGTTTTTTGCAACCGAACAAACTCGTCCTGCAGTTGTTCCCGCGAGATGGGGTCCAGCGCGCTGAATGGCTCATCCATGAGAATGATCGGAGGATCGGCGGCCATGGCGCGAATGACTCCGACCCGCTGCTGTTGTCCTCCGCTCAGTTCGGAAGGATACCGGTTCTTGTAGATTTTCGGATCCAATCCAACCATATCCAGTAATTCATCCACTTTCTTCTCATAGACATGGCTATCCATGTTTTTCAGTTTCGGTACAAGCGCAACATTTTGACCAATGGTCATATGCGGAAACAAAGCAATTTGCTGAATGACGTATCCGATGTTTCGGCGAAGCTGAACAGGGTCTTTTTTGGAGATATCCTCCCCGTTGATTTCAATGACCCCGGAAGAAGGCTCCACCAACCGATTGATCATTTTCATGGTGGTCGTCTTTCCGCATCCGCTTGGCCCAATCAGGACAAATAATTCTCCTTCATTGATTTGAAGTTCTAACCCTTTAATAATTTGGACATCATTTATGGTCTTTCGCACGTTATGAAAAGAAATCATGGGCACCATCCCTCCTTCAGATTCCGACTGAAACATATTTGGTCTCCAGGTATGGTTCTATTCCTTCACTTCCCCCTTCCCGTCCTATACCGCTTTCTTTCATCCCCCCGAATGGGGCTTGGGCGGTCGATGGTAAAGCATCATTCCAACCGATGATACCATAGTCTAAGGCCTCCATTACCTTTGTCCCGCGCGTTACACTTTCGGTGTAAAAATAAGCAGCAAGACCATACGGGGTAGCATTCGCCAGTTGAATCGCCTCTTCGTCCCGCTGAAATTTTTGTATCGGTGCTACGGGACCAAATGTCTCCTCATGCATAATAAGCATATCAGAGTTTACATTGGTTAAAACTGTCGGTTGATAAAAGCAAGCGTGTTCATTGGCGATATGGCCCCTTCCGCCAATTTCTGCTTTTGCCCCTTTCTCCAGCGCGTCCTGTACATGGCGATCGATTTTCTCATAGCCATCCCGATCAATAATCGGTCCGACTTGTGTCTCTTCGTCAAGTCCATCTCCGACCTTTAATTGACTGACGGCTTCCACAAAAGCATGGACAAAGCGATCGTATATCTTTTCATGGACAAAGATCCGGTTCATACAAATGCATGTTTGCCCCGCATTGCGGAATTTGGATGAAATGGCTCCGCTTACCGCCTTCTCTAAATCAGCGTCTTCGAAGACGATCAAAGGCGCATGTCCGCCAAGTTCCATCGATACTTTCTTCACCTGGTCAGCGCTTTTTCTAATCAAGTGTTTCCCTACGGCAGTAGATCCTGTAAATGTTATTTTGCGAACCGAGGAATTGCTCATAAACGCATCGCCAATTTCAGCAGGATCACCGGTTACAAGATTTACCACTCCATCAGGAATTCCGGCTTGCTCACAATATTCCATCAATGTAATGGCCGTTAATGGTGTCTGTTCCGCGGGTTTCACGATAACCGTGCACCCGGCCGCCAAAGCGGGGGCCAGCTTTCGGGTAACCATCGCCGCCGGAAAATTCCATGGGGTGATGGCAGCTACTACACCGATCGGTTGTTTCAGAACGAGTATTCTCTGGGAGGCATCTCTTCCGGGAACCGTTCTCCCATAGATTCGCTTCGCTTCTTCCGCATACCATTCGAGAAAAGAAGCTGCGTACTGAACTTCCCCCCTCGACTCTCCAAGCGGTTTTCCCATCTCCAAGGTCATGATGCGCGCTAATTCTTCTTTGTTTTCCATCATGATGGCAGCGACTTTCTTTAGATAAACGGCACGCTCCTGCGCGGCCAGTCGGGACCAACCGGAGAAAGCCTGGTTAGCTGCTTCGATCGCCAGTTCCGCTTCGCGCCGACCCGCTTTCGGAACAGTGCCAATCGTTTCTCCATTGAATGGATTGATGACTTCTATGCACTCCAACTCACTGCCGACCCATTTTCCGTTGATATAGTTGAACTTGTGCGGCAACGTTTTGATGTTTGACATCGATGACACCTCTCCTCTTTACTCTTCGATTCCTAGTGCTTTGCGAACCATTTCATGGAACTGCATCACGCCATTTTCAGTTGGCGACAAGTACCCATGTTCAAAAGCTTTCGAAGCAAACCCGATTTGCGCCAGTTCAACCAGTTCAATATCTTCTTCGCGCACCTGCTCCATAAACGTAAGCAGATCCTGATCCTCCTTCGAGAGGTTTTCATCACGGAAGAAAACATCATAGACTCCCAGAGTCGTTTCGTGATCGATCGGAACCATCCGAATGACAGTCATATTTCCGGTACCGGGATAGACTGTCACCGCCATGTTTGGCCATAGCCAATAAAAACGACCGCCTTGGAATTCTGCTTGATTTAAATCAATGCTTCCCAGTGTTTTTTCTGGTTTGACGATCGTTCCTTGAACGGAATAATTTTCACAGGCTATCACTTTATATTGGCTCATATCGAGCGTAGCGATGAAGGAGGGATGGGCAATTGGACAATGATCACATTCCAAATAATTGTCCATAAAAGCCTTCCAGTTGGTATTGATGACACGACTTTTGCTCCATACCTTTTTCAATTCACCGAGGAAGGGCAGTTCCTGAAGGGAATCAAAGAAATCTCCGTAGCTCGCAGATAATGGCAGTGCGTGATCATCCAGATTCACAAAAATTAGTGAAGATTGAACTTCCAGTCGAACGGAACGAAGGCATGCTTCTCCTTCACAGAAAGGATTTACACCTTTAAAGTTTGGTGCTTTATGCAATGAACCATCCAAATTGAAGGTCCAACCATGATAACCGCATTGGAGAATTTTCTTGTTTCCTTCAGATTGTTTCTCCAGCTTGGTTGCACGGTGGGGGCAAACATTGTAGAACGCGCGGATTTGATTATCTTTGCCGTAGACGACGACCAGTGGTTCTCCGGCAACTTCACAGGTGAAAAAATCCCCCGTTTTTTGTAATTGGCTGACATGCCCTACATATTGCCAGCTTTTTGCAAAAATCTTTTCTTGCTCCACGGGTAGGACACTGGGATCGGAATACAAACGATAGGGAATCGTTTTGACTCGATTCAATTCAAGATTTTTTTCTTGCACAGACATGGTGAGAATCCCCTTTCTTTACAGTTCAGTGGTTGCTTACAGTTGAAACCGGTTTCAATTCTTTGTATTATGCAATAACAATGCCAATTCATTTTTGCGTCGTTTTTACAGTAATATAGCTTGTTTTCCGCTATTTTTAGAGCGTAATTCGAGTTATAATGGACTCACTTTAGTCTGAATTGACTCACTATTCCAAATATTAACCGAAGATTGATTGGGGGAAGCGGTCATGAAAAACCTGATCCACTTGAATAAAACCGAGATAAGTACGGAAACGCTGATGAAAATATTGGACCACTCATCAGATGAAATTTTTGTGCTGGATAAAAGCAGTCGCATCATCTATGTCAACAATGTTTCGGAAAGGCATTATGGGTTAAAACCAAGCGATATTATTGGCAAGTACAATGAGGATCTGGTATCAAAAGGATACTGGGGCCCGTCCATCATCCCGATTGTCTTGAAGGAAAAAGTACCCGTAACGATTAGACAAACCACATGCATTGGTGCCGAATTGATCACTACAGCGATCCCCATTTTAAACAGTGAGAATGAAATTGAATTGATTGTGACAACTTCCCATGAGCAAAATTTTATGAACCTATATATTGCCGCGGAAGAAAAAAATCCTGATGCAAAAGAGACTCACCCCATTAACGAAAACATCATCACAAATAATGAGAAAATGGAAAACCTGATCAAGTACTGTAAACGGGTAGCCCAGGTCGATACAACCATCTTGATTCAGGGAGAGTCCGGTACAGGAAAGAGCGTGCTGGCCAGTTATATTCATAAACTCAGCCAAAGGAAAAACGCCCCCTTCCTCGCCATTAATTGCGCTGCGATCCCGGAGGAATTGTTGGAATCGGAGCTATTCGGGTACTCTCAGGGAGCCTTTACGGGCGCAAACCGCGGAGGAAAAATAGGCTTGCTGGAATCGGCCAATCAAGGGACGATCTTCTTGGATGAAATCGGGGAAATTTCTCCGAAAATCCAAGCGAAGCTTCTACAGGTAATCCAGGAGCGGCAGTTCCTGCCTGTAGGAGGCACTGAGGTAAAAACCGTGGATATTCGCATCATTGCCGCTACCAATCAAAATTTGCTACAAATGGTAGAAAACAAACAATTCAGGGAAGACCTCTATTATCGGCTCAACGTAATTGAATTAAGACTTCCGCCACTTAGGGAAAGAAAAGAAGATATTGTTCCTCTCACCTATTATTTTCTCAATAAATTTAATCAAAAATACCAAACCAGTCACATCATCTCTCAGGAAGCATTGGATATTCTCGCCGATTATGGTTGGCCCGGAAATGTTCGTCAGCTAGAAAATGTACTGGAACGTCTCGTGGTAACCTGTGATGGTGTCATACAGCCATCAGATTTGCCGGAAATCATCCTGCAAAATGCCAAACAACATACCAAGCCCAAGCTGCCGCCTTCTTACCCCGTCTCATTCGATCTGGCCGTGCAAGAATTCGAAAAGGAGCTTGTGGTCAACTCTTACAAGAAACATAAAAGCTCGCGAAAAGTAGCTACCGACCTGAAAATAAGCCAATCAAAGGCATCAAGAATGATTCGGAAATATGGCCTGGATCTCGATCCCGAAGATTTCTGTTAACCCAACAGCCTCTGATAGAAATGTCGAGCAGGTGCTGTTGGTCCTCTTTTGCTTGATCTCGCTCTGGTATCGGCTGCCATCCGATGACTTTCCCTCCTAGTTCGCGTATGATTGAGAGAGAAGAATGTTTACGAGATGCTAGGAAAGGAAATCAAATGGCAACGATCAAACTTCGATCTGTTCAGAAATTTATACTGCCGATTTTGGTGGCTTGCCTCTGTTTGTTTCCGGCTACTCCTTCCTTGTTAAACGAGCCGATTACACAAGAGCTGGGGAATGTCTATTGGTCCAGCTTTACCAGCGGCTACCACTTTGTCAGTATTCGCCCTCATGTCCCAATCAAGTTTTTCTACCACAAGCTACTGTACACCAGACTGCCAGATATCTACCGAGATATTCCCGATACTTCCCGGGCCATGCCCGTTATGTTTCTATGCATCATTCAGATTCTTTTGATCCTTCTTTTGCTCATGCCCTTGAAGTTTGGGTCCTGTAGATTCGTGGTGGACTCCCTCGACGGAACAGGAAACATTCCAGAGAGGGGAAATGGACAGGATGAAAGACAAAGAACAAGTGAGCAAAATGATCGACCGAACGGTCAAAGATTTGAAGGTTTTCCTCGTGTTTTTCGCGCTGGCAGTCGTCGGACTGGTTGCAGCCAAATTTTATATCGAAATGTAATAGGAAATCCTCCCCAAATTTGTGGGGAGGATTTTGATCGTTTCTATAGGTAAGCATCAGAGTATTTCTTTTACTCCCCGACAGACCCTATTCTGTGAACGTCTACTCTCGGTTCGAAGACCTGACTAGCATCCGGGAACGGCCTTTCTCTTGGTTCCAGCTGCATTGGAGATATAGATTCCATATAGGCGTGCGGTCAACATTTTAACAAAAATTCGCTCAGGACGGCTAAAAAGCTGGGTTTTCCTAATTTAAGGAATCCGGGATTTTGTTTGTATGCTTATCAGCTAGTAAATGCCGACGTATCCTGAAGTTAAACGCTCAAGGAAAAATCTATGTGAGGTGCAATCAATTGGGCATAACCTTTGATTGCCGATCCCCCCGTTATTTTTGTTACCTCGCGTGTTGTGTACTTTCTATCTTGACAATAGAAATAATATGGAATGCCCTTAAATCGTAATCATTCTTATTTGGAGGAGATAAAGATCAATGAATACCAATGAACAGAACGTTACAGAAGTAGGAACCTTATGGGGTTTTCTAAAAAATCCTCGATATTTCACAATTTTTATTGTTGCTTTTATTTTATTAATTTCAGCATATACATTTTTTGATTTGCGGGAAGGTATGCGGGAACAGAGCCTGACTACTACTAAACTGGCAACGCCTCAACGTTTTATTGAATTATTTGGATCTCTCTATATTTATGCGGCTATGGTACTAAATGTACTCCAGTCTCTATTGACAGCATTCCTTATCGCATTCTCAATTGCTAACTATAAAAAACAAAAATCGATGGGGGCAGCTTGTTCCACTACTTCAACAGTTTTGTTAGGCTTTGCAACATTTGGATGCCCAGGATGTTATTTACCATTGGCAGGTTCGTTAGGTGTGAGTTTCTTCTCCGCCTCTCTTCCTTTGATGGGATTGGAATTTAAAATACTCTCTATTATCATTATCCTTGTTACGTTATTTTGGATCATAAGACGATCGAGTCGCTTACATCTGAACTTAGAATAATATATTCTGAACCACTAATAACTGAAAGAACGAGTGTTAATAGTTCGTTCTCACCAAGCCTCTTAACAATGTAAATCATGGTAAGACTTTTTATTAGGTCTTATTAATGGTTCGAGACAGGCCTCTTACTAACCTATCTCAAGAGAATCAATTCACAGGCGGGACAACGATTTTCGTCAGGCGAATCGGGAGTAGGCAAGCTCACGTGGCTTCAAGAATTCATTATCGGAGTCTGTAAAATATTCTGTGTAAACTCTCAACCTCTAAACTACAATTAGGAGTAGAAAGGTTGGGAGATTTTTATGATGTCAAAAGAGCAGATCAAGCAGTGGATCAAAGAGA
>Ga0209147_100086_pt1 | contig 182078 bp, 207 predicted proteins | sample AraplaCol_mLB_r2_FD_184278 | JGI IMG/M metagenome (GOLD analysis project Ga0209147, IMG submission 184278) | Arabidopsis root microbial communities from North Carolina, USA - plate scrape CL_Col_mLB_r2 (SPAdes) (version 2) | ecosystem: Host-associated > Plants > Roots > Endosphere | place: USA...
ATGTGAACATCAGTTGTAAAATCCTCAATATCATCATTTGAAAATTCCCCACTTACATCAGACAATCTCTCCGAGAGGAGAGAGAAACTTGATCAAGAATGGGGAGTTTTTTGTGATTAAGGATATGAAACAAAGAGGAATGACAATCACTCAGATTTCCAACGAATTAGGGAGAGATCGAAAGACAATCCGCAAATGGCTAAAGGAACCAGAGGCAACATCCTACACACGAAAATCTTCAATCGGATGTATTCTTGATCCTTTCAAAACTTATATTCGTCAAAGAATGCAAGAAGGATGTCTGAACGCCATGGTGTTGTTGGATGAAATCAAGGAACAAGGATATCCGGGAGGAATAACCACACTTCGCCTGTTCATGAATCCAATTCGACCTACGGTCGTTTCCAAGGCAACTGAACGTTTTGAAACGCCACCAGGTAAACAAGCCCAGGTAGACTGGGGAACATTCCGTGTTGATTGGATGGGGCAGAAAAAGCGGATCTACGCTTTTGTAATGGTCCTGGGATACTCTCGTATGATGTACGTCGAATTTACGGAGGATGAGAAATTGGAGACATTGATGGGATGCCATACCCGAGCAATTGAATACTTCGGAGGAATAACAGAAACCTGCTTGTATGACAACATGAAAACAGTTGTAATTGGTCAGGATGAGCGAGGGCAAGTGATTTGGAATGAACGATTTGCTCGGTTTGCTACCCACCATGGATTTATCTTGCAGCGTTGTAGACCCTACCGCGCTCGAACGAAGGGGAAGGTTGAGAATGGTGTCTCATACATAAGAAAAAACTTCTGGCCGCGTATTCGAGCATTCACTGGATTGAATGACCTAAATCAGCAAGTCCGTCATTGGCTTGATACGGTTGCGAATGTACGCATTCATGGCACAACACATGAAATGCCATCCACTCGTCTTCTAAAGGAAACATTAAAAAGGGCGAACCCTATTCCCTATGAATATGTCGAAAGGCATATTCGAAAGGTTTCAAATGATTCACTGGTTTCCTATCAAGGAAACCGTTACTCTGTGCCGTTTCAATACATTGGGTACCTTATTCACATCCAAGATGAGAAAAATGGCACCTTACGGTTCTTTTACGATAACACTCTCATCACTGAACATGTAAAGGCAAACGATGGTCGGTATCAAGTATCGGTTAACAAAAAACACTTCGAGGGGATTCGAAAAACGAACGGTCAAATGGTTCCCCAACCTCTCCCCCGTCTCGTTTCCGATTCAACACCCGAAGTGATTCAGCGTCCTTTATCCGTGTATGAAGCATTGACGGACGAGGAGGTAAAACTTCAATGATCCTCCAAGAACGACTTCAACTAGCCTTTCAACAACTCGGATGGGTACGTGTACCAGACGTACTACATCAACATGCGGAAGAGGCTTCTAAACAAAATATATCCTATTTAGAATTCCTAGACAAACTACTACAAGAAGAAATCCTCGCCAAAAATGATCGGTATATACGCACTCGAACACGTTTAGCTCGACTCCCGTATCATAAGACGCTTTCACAGTTCGAGTTCTCGTTCCAACCATCCATTGATGAAAGAAGAATACGTGACTTTGCTACTCTGCAGTTTATCGAACACCAAGAAAACATTGTCCTCTTGGGACCGCCAGGCGTTGGGAAAACTCATTTAGCTGTCGCCTTAGCGATGGAAGCCATTTCGAAGCGATATTCCGTTTACTTTATTACAGCTCATGATCTGGTACAAAGCTTACAAGAAGCACACCGAACGAATACAATTCGCCGTAAACTAAGTCTCTTCACAAAGCCAGATCTCTTGATTATCGATGAAATTGGGTACCGCAAAATGGATGAAACAGCTGCTCATTTCTTCTTCCAAATTATCGCCGAAAGATACGAGAAAGGCTCTATTATTCTAACATCAAACAAATCCTTCGGCTTGTGGGGAGAAATATTTGGAGATTCCGTTTTGGCTACAGCAATTTTAGACCGACTCTTGCATCACTCAAGTACGGTGAATATAAAGGGGGAAAGTTACCGAATTAAAGAAAAGAAAAAGGCTGGATTTTTTAGAGCAGAAATTCCTGAAGAAAAAGGGCAAACTCCAGATTAAAGGGACCTGACGGTCCCTCTAGATGGGGAAAATTCAATTGATGATTTTGGGGAAATTTAGATTGGTGTTGACAAAGAAAGGTACCACAAAGATGTATTGATTCCGCAATACATTCCATTTAAGCCCACTCACTCAGGTGGTCGTTTTTCTGACTCCTTTAAAAACGTGTCCATAGACTACATAAACGTAAATTCCAATGAGCGATTATCGATGGACGTGTCTTTCAAAAATCATTGGGGCAAATTTCTCGAAGTAGCTAAATTAGTCACTTTAGACGACGGAACCAAGGCGTGGTACCTAAACAAAAGAGGTAGGGTGGCTGAATTTCTAGGTTTTCATAAAGATGGATTATTTTACGATATTGGTATTACAAAAAATAAAAAGAATAGATTGAACGATCTGTTGAAAGTAGCGAACTCACTCAAATAAGCCTCGCCACACTTTCAAAATGAACAAAGTGTAAAATTACAATTTCCAGATCGTTCCTTTGTTCAAACATGGTACAATAACTGGTAATACCCATGGAGGTGATTCAATTGAATTGGCTTTATCTCTTATCAGGTATTGGATTATTTATTCTTGGAGTATGGTTCTTTGCTAAAGGATCTACAAGCCTCAAGAAAAGAGATGAACATGGAAGTAAAAATCCAATTGATGAATCCGTATATCCCCCCTCTGATAAATTGGTACCATCTAGGTGCCCATTTCTTTTTTTTGAAAACAATTTAGAAAGGAGTTTGGCGATTTAACTTAATTCAGCTTGTGTTAAATAGGTTCAGTATCCTACCCAGTTAGTTGTGCAAAGGAAAAAGTCCAACCTCTTTTTGTTTCATATATTATTCTGCATAGAGATTACCAATACTTTAATTATAAGTGTGGGGGTGCTTTATGCAGAAAATCATGTTGTTCTTTGTAGCTTTGCTCATTGCTTTTGTGCCTGTTGCTAACGCTAATCAAGACGACGAAACCGAACCGTTTACATGGGGTGAACAGTATCTTGAAGAACTAAAAAAAGTAGATATTCCTGTATATATTCCGTCTCATGTAGCTTCATCTGAGTTTTCTCGACGGCTTGGTCATTTATTCGTTAGCAAGTTAGAAGCAAGTAAAGACCATTATTTATTCGAGATATCACGCCAAAGAGTGCGTGATGGGGAATCAAAAATGCTTACATTTGACGTAATGACTATGTCAGCAGGTACTCTTCCTAGTTACCGAAAACAGCCTTTCTCTACATACGAAATGTTCGAAATACCAGAAGGAGCCACTAAATTTAACGGGTATGATGTAAAGTATTATGCTAATAAAAGAGCATTTATCTGGAAAGATATCGGCTGGGAATACTTAGTATGGGCAGAGAATACTAACAATGCTATTAATATCATGAAGCGTGTCATGGCTACAATAACAAAGGGAAGTAATCCTGTTCATGGTGCAATAAAAGGACAGATTACAGCTATTGATACAAATGGGGGAGTCCGTTCGGATGCTGGTTGGTCTTATGATACTGGAAAAACGTGGTACATTATCACTGGACGAACAACACCAGAGCAATTAACAAAAATATTAGAGTCTATGGTTAAAGTGGATACAAGATAGTATAAAATCTTTGATTTATTAAAGACCCTTATAAGCAAGGGTCTTTTGTATGTTGTAGTTCCGCATTACTGCCCGTCAGCTTAATGAAGCATTGTCAGTCTAATAATTTATTTCCTCAGTCTACAACTTTATTTTTCGAGTCTGAGGTTGAGAGTTTACACAAAATATTTCACAGACTATATAATTTCACCTGGAATCATGTAGTTATTTATTTACCAGCATACAACAACAGAATTTTTCCATAATACAACAAACCCAGTACCAACAAGGTACTGGTTGTCATTTTACAGATACTGTATTCATTTTGCAGGGCTCTCGATTGGATGTGAATCGGTTATTTGTTTTCATAAGGTACTAAGACGTAGTTCATAAAAATACTGCACAATTGGATGCTTTAACTTCATTTTCTCGGCCATGTTTAAAATTCGCTTTTTTCCAACTCGTCTGTCCACCAAAGCTAGAATATTCAAAAGTATATCATTGCTCTCCATGCTTTCCTCTATAGAAATAGATAAAAATTTATTAGCTACACCGCTAAAATTTGATTTACTTAATGATACCTGTGCTAACAAAAGCTCCTTTGCATATTCTGATATTTTTCTACTTCTTGCAATTACTTTTAGACGATCCTCCGGAACTGTTCCTTTGGTATCATTTCTGACAGCTTCAATTTCTTCATTGCTGATAGGAATTTGGATATCTGAATCATTCTTAATTTCCAGCTCCGTCTGATACCATTTGATTAAAGTAGTTTTATCATTCATATTGAGTACATTCTTTTTATCTACGGCAATATAACAAAGTCCTGCTTTATCTGGTAAATAACGATAGCCGGTTGCACGGTATTCAACCCTTCCATATAACGCAGGACAGAGAAAACTCTCCAGATGTTGCTTCAATTTGCTCCAGGACATGCAATCCTCCTATGTTCTATATTATAAATACCTATTGAGGCAGTCTGTATATTACCCATAATACAATAACTAACACATAGTTCATACTAAATACAAGTAACCTAGTTGTTCAGTGAAAATAGAGTTTTAGACTGGAACCCCTTAAGGTACAAGGGGTCCCGGTCTTCTAAATCACCAGGTAATTGAAGTTAGTTTAATCAACTAAGTCCTGCGGAATTTAGTTTGTTATCGGCCATACGTCTTACGTTGTAAACTCACTGCTTAAGATTTCTGCTTAACTATACGCAGCATCTCATCCATCTTCCCTACGTGAAAGGATTCATGAACAAGGACAAACCCTGCACACTCGCCACAGCTTGCGAAACCGAAGAACGGAGGATCCAGATGGATGTCGAATTGCTCCGGTGGAATGGCAAGAAAGCGTTCTCGCTGCCTTTTCAACAGCGAAATTAGTTCTTTCATAGTAGGTTCCAATCGCTTGGCCTGGATCCCGAGTCGAACCACCCTGTGAATGCTGAAGGAAGAGACGCAGAGAGGAAGTAGGCTTGAAACAATACCCGCTCCGCCACTGTGAGGATATGCCCAAGCTGCCAACGGATCGTGTTACTAAACTCATCCAATTGAACATCAGCAAGGTCTACTGGGCACGATTCAGCGATATCGAGGCACCAATCCCGCGCCATGTCCAATTGAAAACTGATTGGATGATTCATGAAATCCCCCCTCAAATTTTAAGCCTTTTAATGGTTGGAAATTACAACGTGTGCCATTTTAAATTACCATATGTAACCTTTTGTGATTTCTCATAGATTGCTCAGATCCGATCTCTACTGCCCGTTAGCGACGAACAGACAGCCGTTTGTTCGGCTGCCTTTGAGCTATCGATCCCTGGATACTAAGGGCACAGTTCTAATCATATTCTGAATAAAGGAAACAAGTGGAGGGAGTGCGAAAGTTAGTTGAAAAAAGTTAAGGTTCGATTACAGCCCATTGTTAGTCAGATCAATATGCCCACTGTTTTAAAAACAGCTGTACTTCCAGGTGATTCGATTGAAAGTTTATTTGTTGTAACCCAGGTAGGAGAGATCTTTTACATACGAGACGGAGTGATAGGGACCTTTTTAGATATTAGTCCGCAGATCATAAAACTAGGTGCCTCTAGCGGTGGATATGATGAACGAGGATTGCTAGGGCTAGCGTTTCATCCCAATTTTTACTTTAACGGCCTTTTCTATCTTCATTTCTCAGTAGCTGGAACTCAAGGTCCAGGTTCCCTTCCAGGTTCTTTTGAATCTTTTAAACCTAATCCGTGTGACCCTAGAACCTTAAATCTAAAGTGGATGAATAGGGAAAACCATTACGATCATATTGATACCGTTGAAGAATGGATTCTACAATCAAATGGTCAACTTCAAAAACGACGGACATTACTTAACATAAGAAGACCATTTTTAAATCATAATGGTGTCAGTAGCTTAAATTTTTCACCTGAAACAGGAAAACTTGTTTTAACAACTGGAGATGGTGGTTCAGGTTTCGATCCATTTCATTTAAGTCAAAATGATATGGAGATAGCCGGGAAAATTATTGAAATTGATGTAGACATGAATACTTTTTTTTATGATCCACCTGTAGTCACACGTTTTGATGAACTTCCCGCACCGATTCAGGAGATGCTTACGGTAATTGCCAAAGGGGTTCGCAATATTCCGGGTATTTCATATCAAAGGTTCCATAATCAGTACATCAAATATGTAGGGATTGTCGGACAGGATTTGGTAGAGGCGATTTATTCATTCGTTCATTATAAACCAATACCAGTTCCTCAGCTTGTTCAAGCTTCATTAATGAATGCTGAAGCCGACCAAGAAGGATTCATTAACTTTGGCTGGCGAGGGTGGGAAGGTGCTTTTCCTACTACGTTGATTAAGGGCTGCTCTGCAAATTCATCTTTGGATGAAATGACAATTGCTTATTATGATGAAGCAGTAAACACTTCAGTAATGCGTCTTCCACCTATAGTGAGTTATTTTCATAAAGATCCAAGGCCCGATAAATTTGCTGGAACTGCTCTTACTGGAGTTCATCCCTATATGGGGAATGGAATCCCCGATTTAACGGGAAGCATTGTGTTTACCGATCTAGCCAGGAAAGAAGGATCTAACCAGCCAGTTAGAGGGGTTTTGGCATATTCCAAGTTACAAGCAGATTGTAACCTACATGATTTTCATGTTATTGAAACCGATTATCATTTTGGATCTAGATCAGCTTATTTTGTCAGTTTGGGCACGAATCTGGATCAAACCAGACTATATTTAGGGGTTACCGGATCTACGAAGGTGGCTGATTTTAACCAAGGTACCGTTTTTGAAATTGTTCCATTATCATAATCTTGATTCATGAAATGCGGGATTTAAATCCCGCATTTCTACTTAAATTTATGACTGTGAGTTACAGATACTTGGTTTCATTTATTTTCAGCAGCAAGAGGTTGTCAGTAAGTGAGGCATTATGACGACGACCTGACAAATTAACGCTGCTTAGCATGAAAATGTATTGTAATATCCGCTCTGATAATGGGGCAATCATCATTTAGCACGTGGTACACTGATGCTTCCTGCCAGTACATCATGCAAGATCATCCAAATCAGCTCCTACATCAATATTATTTGATTAATCAAAGTAACGTATCTTGCTGTTTATATTCAATTTGGGAGGAACGCCATGAACCTTTCCATTCGAAAAGCATGTGAAGCAGACCTTCAATCTATCCTGGCGATTTACAATCAAGGGATTGCTGACCGAATTGCAACCCTGGAATCAGAAGAGAAGGAATACGCGTACATCCGTAGATGGTTTGATGAACATCAGGGGCGTTACGCTGTACTTGTCGCGGAGTTAGATGGTGCCGTCATAGGATGGGCTTCCCTTAACCGTTATTCAAATCGATCTGCCTACGATGGTGTTGCTGACTTATCAATCTATATTGAGAGAGCTAACAGAGGAAAAGGCGTAGGGAAGGCACTCTTGAATATGCTTGAGGATGCCGCGCGCGCTCATCAATTTTACAAAATGGTGCTGTTCACCTTTACGTCAAACGATCTGGGACAAGGGCTTTATAAAAAATGCGGGTACCGGGAAGTTGGCGTGTTTCACAACCAGGGTATCTTGGATGGAAACTTTGTTGATGTGATGGCCATGGAAAAAATTCTTTGAAGAAATGAAGAAGTATTGACAGTAAACAGGGGGGGAGTGTGCTACGCAAGTGACTAAGCAGTGGCTGCAGTCGGCTAAACACTTGGTTTTTTGATGTGACGAATGGTTGTGGAAAATCAAAAAAGAACCTGGACAGTAATACCAGGTTCTTTTTATTGCACATAAACAGACACGAAGTTATAATGGGAATACAACTGCGTGTGGATATGGAGTCATAATTATCGCATCTTACACCTTAAATGTACCATGCTGACGAACTCTTGTCAAATGTTTTTTGCACAATTTAATGGTTAGGGGAGATGTTGAATGAGTTCTTTGGTTCTTGGTTTTCAAGAAATGGAAAAAACGCAGTTCTCGCTCGTTGGCGGAAAAGGGTTACATCTAGGGGAATTATCAAAAATGGAAGGAATACAAGTACCCGAAGGATTTTGTGTTACAACAGTGGGATATCAAAGGGCCATCGAACAAAATGAAACGTTTCATGCTTTGTTGGATCGACTAACCATGGTAAAAGCAGAAGATCGAGAGCAAATTGGTGAAATCAGCAGAAAGATTCGACAAACCATTATGGAAGTAGAAATCCCTTCGGACGTTGTGAAAGCAGTTGCTCACTACCTCACCCGGTTTGGCGAAGAACATGCTTATGCCGTGCGTTCTAGTGCGACTGCTGAAGATTTGCCACATGCTTCTTTTGCTGGTCAACAAGACACCTATTTAAATATCATCGGCGTCGATTCCATCATGCAGCATATCAGCAAATGTTGGGCTTCCTTATTTACGGATCGAGCGGTAATTTACCGTATGCAAAATGGATTTGACCATAGTCATGTTTCTATATCCGTTGTTATTCAAAGGATGCTTTTCCCACAGGCTTCAGGAATTTTATTTACCGCGGATCCGAGAACTTCTAACCGAAAGCTACTATCCATCGATGCCAGTTTTGGACTTGGAGAGGCACTGGTCGCTGGTTTGGTATCTGCCGATTGTTATAAAGTACGGGAAGGGGAAATCGTCGAGAAGAGGATTGCAACTAAAAAATTGGCGATCTATGGACGAAGAGAAGGCGGAACGAAGACACAGCAACTCGAACCTGATCAACAAAAGACGCAAACAATTACTGACCAACAAATTTTACAACTGGCAAGCATCGGAAGACAGATCGAAGCTCATTTTGGTAGCCCACAAGATATCGAATGGTGCTTGGTTGATGATGCATTTTACATTGTCCAGAGTCGGCCTATCACTACTTTATACCCGATCCCTGAAGCGAATGATCAAGACAATCACGTCTATCTATCTGTTGGTCATCAACAAATGATGACAGACCCCATAAAACCGTTAGGATTGTCTTTTTTCCTGTTAACGACTCCAGCACCTATGCGTACTGCCGGTGGGAGGTTGTTTGTTGATATTGCACCTAGGCTGGCTACACCTGTCGGTCGGGAAACGTTATTAAATACCATGGAATCTGATCCGCTCATAAAAGGCGCACTCATGACCATAATAGAGCGAGATTTTATAAAATTGTTATCAAATGATCAAACAGCACCGATTCTTGGCAGAAGTAATACGGATATGCTGGCACAATTCGAGAACGATCCGACAATCGTTTCTGATTTGATTAAGCGTAGTCAAACATCGATAGAAGAGTTAAAACAAAACATCCAAGCGAAATCGGGATCGGATTTGTTTGATTTTATTCTGGAAGATATCCAGCAATTAAAGAAGATCTTATTTGACCCACAAAGTACGGCTGTGTTTATGGCTGCTATCCATGCTACATCATGGATCAACGAAAACACGAACGAGTGGTTAGGCGAAAAAAACGCAGCAGATACCCTTTCTCAATCTGTACCCAACAATATTACTTCGGAAATGGGTCTGGCGCTATTGGATGTCGCGGATGTGATCCGCCCTTATCCAGAAGTGATTGATTATTTGCAGCATGCTAAAGAAGATAACTTTCTGGATGAACTGGTTCAATTTGATGGAGGAAGGGAAACCCAAGACGCTTTCTATGATTATCTCAGCAAATACGGAATGCGATGTGCTGGGGAAATCGATATGACGAAAACGCGTTGGAGTGAAAAACCGATAACACTTGTCCCCATGATTCTTGGTAACATCAAGAACTTTGAGCCTAATGCCGGCAAACAAAAATTTGAGCAAGGGCGCCAGGAAGCTTTGGAAAAAGAACAAGAGTTATTAGAGCGATTGAAGCAATTACCGGATGGAGAACAAAAAGCCAAAGAGACAAAACGAATGATCGACCTCACCCGGAATTTCATCGGCTACCGGGAATATCCAAAATACGGCATGATGAATCGCTACTTCGTTTATAAGCAGGCTTTGCTGAAAGAAGCCGAACGACTCGTCCAGGCTAGCGTTATGGATGAAAAAGAAGATATATATTATCTGACTTTTGAAGAACTTCACGAAGTCGCACGCACAAACAAACTTGATTTTGAGATCATCCGCCAACGAAAAGACGATTACACATTTTTTGAAAAGCTAACCCCTCCACGTGTAATCACGTCTGATGGCGAAATCATTGCAGGTGAGTACAAACGAGAAAATCTGCCTGCCCAAGCGATTGTAGGTCTACCTGTTTCGTCGGGGGTTATAGAGGGGCGAGCACGTGTCATCCTGAACATGGGAGATGCTGATCTAGAAGATGGAGATATATTAGTCACCTCCTTTACTGACCCTGGCTGGACACCATTGTTTGTATCCATAAAAGGTTTAGTCACCGAAGTTGGTGGACTGATGACGCATGGAGCAGTTATCGCACGTGAATATGGCTTGCCGGCAGTTGTCGGAGTGGAGAATGCTACCAAATTGATAAAAGATGGTCAACGAATTCGCGTGCACGGAACAGAAGGGTATATCGAAATATTGTAATGGCTGAATACATCATGAAGTTGTGAATTGATGGAATTGCAAAAACATCTGAGGCTGCTAGGAGATAATCCGGCAGCCTCACTAAGTTATTAGGCAGTTTTTTTCAAGGTAGGGTAGAAATATCAGAGACCAAATTGCATCGGATGAAAGAATCTCCCGAGATTTTTTAAAAACTTTTTCCGGATATGTCGATTTTGTCGTCTTCGGTTCGTCGCCTTACTAGAAGTACAAATAACGATCAATGAAAGGATGTTGAACATGACAGCACAACTCAACGCTTACATTCATTCGGAGGACGCGAGAACGCAGGCTGCGTTCTATACACAGGCATTGGAAGGAGAAATCCGTTCCATTATGACTTACGGGCAAACCCCCGGAACACCAGATGCAATCAAGGATAAAGTGATGCATATGGTGCTGTCCGTAGCCGGCGGGAACATATTGTTCCTTTCTGACACCCCTGGACCGTCACAGAGAGGACGATTTATTTCGCTAGCACTCAAGTATGATAATGAAGAAAATGCCCGCCAGGCCTTCGAGAATCTGGCCAAGGACGGTACCGTAAAGTATCCGTTTGAACAGCAGCCTTGGGGAGCCTATTATGGTGAAATCGAAGACAAGTTCGGAGTCAATTGGCAGATTGTGAATTAATGTTTCTCTTCTTTGTTCAATAATGTAAAAAGGAAATAGATAAAAAGTGGAGAAAAAAACATGAAAAGTTTTTGCTCTGAATGTCGATTTAATCCAGGTTCGTTCGACGTCATAATAGAAGCCGGAAAGAGGAGGAGTATACAATATGCGATTTATGATGATTGTCAAAGCGACAAAGGATTCAGAAGCAGGTTTACCGCCAAACCCGGAGCTTTTCGAAGCGATGATGAGGTACAATGAGGAACTTGCCAAGGCCGGCGTCTTGATTGCCGCTGATGGTTTGCAACCAAGTTCAGGCGCTATCCGAATCTCTTACCCTGATCCAGGAGGAAAACCGACCATTATCGATGGACCGTTCAGCGAGGCGAAAGAATTAATCGCCGGCTACACATTAATAGAGGTCCGATCACGAGAAGAAGCAATTGAATGGGCCATGCGAATGCCTGATCCCCACGGGTTTGGCGAGGGACAAATCGAGCTTCGTCAAGTTTATGAAGGTCCGGAGCTCACGGACAATCCTGATTTGATTGCTGATCATGCAGCACTGATGGCTGAGCTGCAAAAGCGTACTCAGTCGTGACTGAATCCACGTCTCGTCGTACGATCGATACAATCTGGCGAATGGAGTCGTCGAAGATCATCGCCGGGTTGACTAGAATGGTTCGTGACATCGACCTAGCAGAAGATCTCGCGCAGGACGCGCTAGTCATCGCGCTTCGGAAGTGGCCGGAAACCGGTATACCCGACAACCCCGGTGCGTGGCTGATGGCTACTGCGAAAAGGCGTGCGATCGACATGATGCGTCGTAACAAAATCCATGACAAAAAAGTGGAGGAGCTTAGCCGCAGCAGCGATTTATTCGTGGTAGATGAGAGCAATGATGCGGGGGATGGAGAGATCGGCGATGATCTTCTGCGACTCATCTTTATGACGTGCCATCCCATCCTATCGCGCGAGGCACGTATCGCTCTGACGCTTCGCTTGCTCGGAGGACTTTCGACCGACGAAATCGCACATGCCTTCCTCGTTGCGGAACCGACAATTGCCCAAAGGATCGTCCGTGCAAAACGGACGTTGCGCGAAGCTCATGTAGAATTTGAAGTCCCGACGGGCAACGATCTAAAGAAACGACTTGAGACCGTGTTGGAGGTTATTTATCTATTATTTAATGAAGGCTATGCGGCTACCTCGGGTACTAGCTGGCTGCGTCCGGTATTGTGCCAGGAGGCGCTGCGATTGGGGCGCATCCTGGCTGAGGTTGCACCTGCAGAGCCGGAGGTGCACGGATTAGTCGCTCTTATGGAGCTCCAGTCTTCCCGATTTAAAACCCGAGTCACTTCCTCCGGCAAGCCGATCCTTCTAAAGGACCAAAATCGTGCACAATGGGACCATTTGCTGATCAGGCGGGGATTAGCCGCACTTGAACGTGCACAGTCTCTCGGGCGTCCCTTTGGCCCGTATTCGCTGCAGGCCTCGATATCGGCCTGCCATAGCGTGGCGCGCTCCACCGAAGAGACGAACTGGGTAAAGATTGCGGCTCTTTATGAAGCATTATCACGGGTGTTGCCTTCCCCAGTAGTCGAATTGAATCGAGCGGTAGCCGTCGCAATGGCGTTCGGCCCAGAATTCGGACTTCAGCTTGTAGAGCGGCTAGAGGAAGAGGCCTCGTTGAAGAATTATCATCTGCTCCCCTGCGTCAAAGGTGATCTGCTTGAGAAGCTTGGTCGCAATGAGGAGGCTCGTGACGCATTTCGATTTGCGGCCACACTGACAAGAAATGAACAGGAACAGCAATTGCTGCTTCGACGTGCGGCTGAATGCGAGTCGACTAGTGAAGGAGGCAGTGTATGAAGTTTGTATTGATGTCGAAAGCGACCAGACATTTGGAAGCTGGCATTCCACCTAGCCAAGATAGTACGGATGCCTTGCATGCCTATCTTCAAGATCTGGACGAGGCCGGTATACTTGTTGCAACCGAGCAATTATATCCTAGCTCCAGCAGACTGCGCATGTCTTTCCCAAAACCTGGCGACCGGCCAGTGCTCGAGTGGGGGCCACTGAGCGAAGTGAATGAGCTGGTATCCGGCTTTACACTTATTGAAGTAAACACCGAAGAGGAAGCGATCGAATGGGCATTGCGCATGCCAGATCCCCACGGTTACGGTGAAGGAATGATTGAACTGCGACGGGTTTATGAGCAGTCATTGACCGGCGTGGATTCTCTCCAGCAAGGCTTGGAGTATGAGCTGCGAAGTCAGATTGGCATGTTGAAGAACAGATAAACTACTTAGTCAAAAAAGGAGATATGACGATGAACCTGGAAGTAACGGAATTTATAGATGGAGTAAAAGATAATTGGCAAGGGAAGCTTTGCGCCAGTTTGCGCGAGGTTGCACATAAAGCTATTGCCGATGTTCAAGAACGCATGCAGTATAAAAAGCCACACTTTCTTAAAAATGGCAAGTACGCTGCCGTAATCTCCACTTCGAAAGATGCGGTAAGCTTCACGATCTTCAATACAGTCGGATTGACACTGCCGGAAGGTTTTGATGGACCGCCGGAGAGGAAGACGATTAAGCTGCGGCAGGGACAACAGATTGATAGCCAACTATTTGTCTCCCTAGTTAGTCAAGCGGCGTCTACGCTGTAATAGAGCGAGTTATTTACCACCTTTCCGAGGGTGGTTTTTTACTTTCACCATGCCGGATAAACAAATTGGCAAGAAACCGGAGCAAACAAGTTGCTCCGGTTTCTTGTCTTGTATTTCAATCACCGCTTCCAGCCCGCAACGGCCATCTTCCTTCGGACATAAGCAAGCTGCCCCTGCAGAGGGATTCCGATTGGACAATTATCGTCGCATGCCATCAAACCAATGCAGCCAAAAATACCATCTTCTGACCCGACGACATCGAAGTACTCCTGTTCATTTCGTTCGTCCCTCGGATCGGTCATAAACCTGGCTACACGGTTGACACCGGCAGCTCCTATAAAGTTCGGTTTGATGTTCGCGGTGGCGCAGCCGCCGATACAGCAACCGCATTCGATGCACCGTTCTGCTTCGTAAATGGTTAGAGCCGTTTCATTATCCATCCGTTCTTCTTGTGCCCCGGGATCAAAAGATTTGTCGGTATGTACCCAAGCTTCTGTTCGAAGCGAAACATCCCGAAACCACGTACCCGTATCCACAGATAAATCGCCAAGAAGCTTGAAGACGGGGAGAGGCATAAGGGTAATATCCGCTGGTAAATCCTTGGTCAATGTCTTGCAGGCCAAAGTAGGTTTGCCATTAATCAACATACCGCAAGATCCGCAGATTCCAGCACGGCAAACAAAATCATATTTCAAGGTAGGATCTTGTTCTTCGCGAATTTTATTGAGAGCAATAAATAACGTCATGCCTGTTTCTTCTTGCAACACATAGGACACAGTGGTTGGTTTCTCTTTTGGAATTTCCGGGTTGAAGCGAAAGATATGGAACGTCAATTGCCGATTGGCCATCTTTTTTCCTCCATTCCACTAAAAATCGTAAAGATCACCGTTTGGCGTTTGCTGCTCCTGTGCTTGCTTCGCCATATCCCCGGTCACCAGGCGGCAATTCTGTAATTTTCACAGGTTCGTATTCCAATACCGGTTGGTCTGCACCAAGCGGCCAATAGGCCAATGTCCGCTTTAACCAGTTTTCATCGTCTCTTTTCGGATAGTCCTCACGATAGTGGCTGCCTCGGCTTTCGGTTCGCGCTAATGCTCCACCGGCAATGCAATAAGCCAGCTTTATCATTCCTTTAATTCTGAGTGCTGAAGCCAACTCCGGATCAGCACCCTGCCCACCGCTGCGAATGCCAACGTGAAGGGATCGTTGGTGCAGTTCATGCAGTTGATCCACTGCGTGACGCAACGGTTTCTCCGAGCGGAAAATTCCCACGTTTTCACTGAGAATGTTCTCCATCTGACGGCGAAGTTCATAAATGTTCTCTTTTCCGTTGCGGCAATGAATCAGTGCTTGGATGCGGTCTTCCTGGTATCGCACATGCTCTTCAATTTGCGCGGATGATACATGGATGGTGGCTTCCTTGGTATATTTGGCTATTTTATCGCCAACGATCATACCAGCCACGACTGTTTCCGCGAGTGAATTTCCGCCCAATCGGTTAAAGCCGTGCATATCCCAGCATGCGGCTTCTCCCAGGGCAAATAACCCTTCCAATCCGTAAGCCATTCCGTCAATATTAGTACGGATTCCACCCATGCTGTAGTGCTGAGTCGGGCGAACGGGAATCAAATCATGAACAGGGTCAATTCCTGTGAAATTACGAGAAATATTGGCAATCTCCCGTAAATTCGTGTTAATATGCTTTTCACCGAGATGCCGAATATCCAGCCAGACATGGGGCCCATAAGCACTGTCAACTCCATATCCTTTGTGAATATGCTGCATGATGCGGCGCGAGACCACATCACGGGAAGCGAGTTCTTTCTTATTGGGTTCATAATCAGGCATGAAACGATGGAGATCTTTATCCAGCAGGTATCCGCCATCACCGCGTGCGCCTTCCGTAATGAGAATCCAAGAGGGGACAATGCCTGTCGGATGAAATTGGACGGCCTCCATATTACCGAGGGGAACAACCCCCGTTTCCAGAGCGACAAACATGCCATTTCCTTCATTAATGATCGCGTTGGTGGAAGCGCCATAAAGTCTGCCGTAACCGCCTGTCGCCATAACGGTAGACTTTGCTGTATACACCCGAAGGCTTCCAGTACGTAAACACCTGGCTACTACACCATGGCAGCGTGTACCGTCATGGATCAACGAAAGAACTTCGGTACGGTCGTGAACGGTAATTCCTAACTTAATGACCATGCTGTCCATGGTGTAGAGGAGGGTGTGGCCGGTACCATCTGCTGTATAACACGTACGCCATTTGGCTGTTCCGCCGAAGTTCCGGGCTGCAATCAGTCCTTCTTTTTCCGACTCTTCATGGATTTCTTTGCCGTCATACATACGCTTGCCCGCAACGACGCGGTTCCATGGTACTCCCCAGAATGACATTTGTCGAACGGCGATCGGAGCGGTTTCCGCAAAGAGCCGGGCAACGTCCTGATCACAACCCCAGTCGGAACCTTTTACCGTATCGGCAAAATGAACATCGGAATTGTCTCCTTTACCCATGCTGCTGTTGCCAAGAGATGCTTGCATGCCGCCTTGTGCCGCAGAGCTATGGGATCGTCTGGGAGGGACTAAGCTCAAGAGAATGACATTAAGTCCCTGTGTGGCCGCTTCGATGGCTGCACGTTCGCCGGCCAACCCGGCTCCGACAATGACAACGTCCGAAGTGAAATGGTCATATCGGCTCATACGGAACCCCCCAGCGAATAAAATGCCCATAAGCTTAGACAACCCAAGGCGATCGTACAGACCGTGACGATAGTCAACACCCGTTTCAGGCTGTGGCGTCGGACATATCCCCATTTGACAAGAGCACGATACACTCCGACACTAGCGTGGTATTCAGCCAATACCAGAAAAACGAGATAAAACCAAAGCATCCACGAGTGAACACGATCCGCACTAAGCTTTGAATCGATTCCGACATAGACAACGGTGAATACATGAATAATGACTAAGAGCAGCAGAGCGCTTCCCGTGACTGCCTGGAACAGCCAAGACCATGTATCTTGATGTTTGATGATTTTGGCATGCCTCCACACGATTTTTTGTTCCTGCCATCTTCCAGGTATCCTGCGAAGCACCGCACCAACATGCGAGGCACCGGTAAGAATAATAAATATTACGGCGAGATCCAGTAACCGAAATTGCTCCATGAAATGAGCCAGTGTATTGAATGCCTCGACTCCCAAGAGAATGCTGGCGACGAAAAGCATATGCGTCCACAAAAAACCAACCAATAACAAGCCACTGACCGTCTGTACTACTTCAACCAAGAAGTCTGATTTGCTCCTTGAGGTCAAGGCCCTCTGTAAATGCATATCCAATCTCCCTCCTATCCAACACCCAACTATTTTTCTCCATCCTTACTCGCTTCGATTGTACTTGGATCAATCACTTTTCCGCATTCTGTACAGACGAGGACAGGGATCCGCAAATCATACAAGTCATCATAGAGGTAGGGATGATCCGATCGAGTTACCACCTGTGTCGAAGCGCCACAGCAATGAGAAACATTCATCCGGTTTCCATCCTTTCCATACGGGATTTGCTGTGGTGGAACCGTAAGGAAGACGTACGTTTGGATTAAGTAGGGTAAGCTGGATGATGTTGTGTTTCGTAATTAAAAGTATTCTGCATGATGAGTTTCCATGCTGTCTGTAAGACAAAAAATGCCAGTGATTGTCCAGGAGGACGCGATTCACGGGGGCGATGGGGTTTGTTATTAAACATATTAGTTGAATTAGTTTGTAAAAAGAGATAAACTGTGAGCGTATCCATCTCTTTCAAAAAACGGGGAGGACTACCTCTATGAAAAAACAAATGTTGAGTGATGGTTATGAATAGACGACTGTCGACTCGTGAGTATATTCTGTTTTTATTGAAAACTGAAGGAGAATTGAGCACCAAAGACCTGCAAAACAAGCTCGGGCTAACCAAGGTAGCTGTCAGTCGACAAATGCTCCATCTAGAAAAAGACGGGTATGTTCAATGCAGGCTGGGTCGTCAAAAAGTTGGCAGACCAATGCATTACTTCTCCTTGACTCCATTTGGCAGTGAGCGATTTCCGAATGATTACGGTCAATTGGCGGTAGATCTGCTCGATCACATCGTGATGGAAGAAGGGGAAAGTCGGCTAGAAGACTTTTTTGAAAGGCAGCAAGCCAAAGTCATCCAAAAATATGGTCCCATCATGGATGGGAAAAAGCTCCCTGATCGTGTGGTAAAGCTTGCGCAAATACAAGACGCAAATGGCTTCATGGTGAAATGGGAACAACAAAGTGATGATGTCTTCATCATGACGCAGCACAACTGTCCGTATTTTAAGATTGCAAACCGCTATCATATCATTTGCGAAAGAGAGATCAACTGCTACCGGACCTTGCTACAGACTGACGTAGAACGGACAGAATGCGTAGCCATAGGCGGGACGAAATGCGTCTATGTCATCCGACAGGCCACTTCTTGATGGATACCATCGCTTGAATGCATGCTCACCCAATTTAATTTGGTAGCAGAAAGGTAACGTAATAACATTATGGTTAACTTATCACCAAAAGTAGACCTGTAAGAGAGAACAGAGAAATGAATCTATTCGGATGACAGCTTCCCTGACCTACTGTTAAAGTAGACATTAAAATAGCTTATGGAGGAAAGTGGGAGTGGGGGAACATCGTGGAAAAGGAGATTTTGTTGCGGCAGATTACGGATCACGTCTGGATCTACTCGCAGGGCGAAAAATTGGAGCGCGTCGAACCCGTTGTGGGCGCAATCATTACCAATAACCAAACCGTATTGATTGACTGCGGAAACAGTCCGAGCCATGCTAGAGCGATACAGAGGGCGTTAAATGCGAAAAATGCTCCTCCTGTTTCAACCATTATTTATACGCATCATCATTGGGACCATACATTTGGTAGCTGCGTTTTTGATGCAGAGGTAATTGCCTGCCAGCTGTGCGCACAAGAGCTGGAGAAGTTAGCCGAGATACCGTGGGGGCCAAAGTGGTTGGAGCGTGAGATGCGGGAGAATCCATTAATGGAGAAAAGCAACCAGGCGAAGCTGCTTGTAGTCGACGATTGGAGTGAACTGCGGATTGTAAAGCCAAATCGCATCTTTACCGATCAGATGTCTCTAAATGTTGATGGCATTACTTTGCATTTGCAATGGGTAGGAGGTCCCCATGCAAGCGATTCGATCACCGTGGAAGTCGTTGATCAGGGTGTACTCTTCGTAGCCGACTGCTTCTATCCGCCACCGTTTCATCTACGGAAGCCGGAAGATACGGTGGATTGGGACATGTTGAATCGCATGCGGAAAGAATCTATCCAGTGGTATGTACACGGACACGGTGATCCGTTAACTTCCGATGAAGTATTGAAGCTTTGCCAACAGGCTGAATAGTTTTGATTTGGATCAACCAATCGAGATGTTCTTGCTCTATCATGTATACTTAATCATAGTAGGAACGAAATTGGTAAGCAGCGAAAGGAGAGCCACACGTATGAAATCAGACCGTATAAAATTCCCGGCGGGATTTTGGGCGGGATTACAACGATTAGGGATTGCCCCATACGACGTAGCTCGCAAAGCGCGCCTACCGCTCACCATTCTCGCAGAACCAGTTGCAGTCACCACTGCCCAATATTTTAGAATCTGGCAAGCATACTCCGATCTCGTTGGTGACACTGCTATCGGAATCATCAAGCTTGCCACCGCTTTTGAAACGACACAATACCCACCGACCGTTTTAGCGACCTACCATGCTCGTGACTATCGCGACGCCCTTGATCGAATGGCCCGGTACAAACGACTGTGTCCTCCGGAAAGCTTGCGTATTACAGAGGAGGGCGATCGCTGTACGATCGAATTAGAGTGGATGCACACCGAGCAACCCGTACCACCAATTCTGGTTGGAACTACGCTAGCCTTTCTTCTAGAGCTTGGACGACGCGGCACGGGCAAGCCTTTACCTGCACTGTCCGTGGAATTTTCCCACTCGATGGGGGATGTAGCTGCCCTAGAAGCTTACTTCGGGTGCCCGATACGGATTGGTGCCACCGATAACCGATTAACCCTGCATCGAAGTGATCTGGACCGCCTCTTTCTTTCGTATAACAAAGAATTGCTGGAGATCCTGACTCCCGTATTGGACCGATCATTGGATGAACAGGGCAGCCGTTCCATTGCTGAGATGGTCAAGTGGATATTGAAACGAAGTCTATCCGGGGGCAGCCTTGATATTCGAGCTGTTGCGAGAGAGCTTGGCATGAGCGATCGTACCTTGCAGCGTCGTCTTACTGAAGAAGGCACAACATTCAAGAAACAGTTAACACAGGCTCGACAAGAAAAGGCTCGAGAATTCTTGGCCGACCCCACGCTAGATATGAAAGAAGTGGCTTTCTTACTTGGATATGAAGATCAAAACTCGTTTTACCGGGCCTTTCGCAATTGGGAAGGCGATACACCTTCAAACTGGCGTTCCGAATATCTAGGGTCAAACTCGCGTCATAGATTCCCTAACCTATCCCGTTCCTAGAAGAGCTAGTATTTTTCGCGTTTCAATATTTGGCGGGTTCAGCAAGAAATTTGGCATTGTACGCTAGTTACCGAATGATCCATACAAAGTACGATAATCTCTATCCGGAGCACAAGGATGTTCCAAGATCAACTTCTAGTCAGCTTCCATGAATGACAACAAAGGAGAGAAGTGTTATGGATATGGGATTAAGGAACAAAACTGCTTTAGTAACTGGATCGACAAAAGGTATAGGGAAAGCAATTGCCATTGAGCTTGCTAGAGAAGGCGTCAATGTCCTTGTAAATGGACGGAATAATGAAGAGGTAGAACGCATCGTAAAAGAATTGAAGGCAGAATTCCCGGCTACTTCTCCTCAGAATGCTGCAGCCGATATTGTGGATAAGCAGCAAAGAGAAGCTTTATTTGAGAAATATCCCCATGTCGATATTCTCGTTAACAATATGGGTATTTATGAAATCATGTCCTATGAAGACGTTGACGATGAAGTATGGGAAAAATATTTCCGAACAAATGTCCTTGCCGCTAACGGAATATCTAAATTTTACTTACCTAAGATGTTGAAGGAAAACTTTGGACGAATCATCTTTATAGCCAGTGAAGAAGCGTTGATGCCTTCAGGGCAAATGCCTCAGTATTGCATGACGAAATCTATGCTATTATCACTGTCAAAAAGCCTATCTAAACTAACGATAGGAACAGAAGTCACATCCAATACAATCTTGCCAGGACCAACGCTTTCCGAAAATGTATATCAAATCATTGATAGTTTGTTTTCTGATGATATGGCATTTTCGGAAAAAGAGAGTAAATTTATGGATGCAAACCTGCCTCAATCCGAATTACAGCGGTTTATCAGGCCTTTTGAAATAGGCAGGCTGGTTGCATTCATATCCAGCCCTTATGCAACCGGATTTAAAGGCTCACCAATTCGTATGGACGGGGGCATGGTGCCAACCATTTTTTAACATGAATCATTCGTTTAAAACTATTAAAAAAGACTGGGATTCGATAGATAGGGAGTCCCAGTCAAATATTTTAATTTCACTGAACAGCACATGGAAATATCGTTATTCCGTTGATGCCGGGTTAAATCCACCAATCGTTTCTTACAAACGAAATGTAAATCGACAACGGAGATTTCTTAAGGCGATTCAGCAAGAATACGTGCGATCTGCTCACTGTCTGGCTCTCTGTAAACATATTCATGATAATGGGGGTGGTGGATGCTAATCCATCCCTTTTCTAATGCTTTTTTGTAGTACTGTTTTGCTCGTTCTTTCTCACCGATCAAATAGAACAAGCAAGCTGCGTTCCAATACAATGCTGAATCTCCATTCCAGTCCCAACCTTTATCAAGTGCGTAAGCATAACTCCAAGCTGCACGGGCGTAGTCTTTTTCCACGCCATACTTACGATCTCCACGCATATAGTGGTTTCCGTTAACAAGGAGGTTATTTAAGGGAAGATTCCATCCGAACAGGACCGGGAAATCCACAAGCAGTTTGAAACCTGCAGATATGGCCGTACGCTGCGAACCTATATTGCTGGACCAACACTGCCACCCAACTCTTTTTATACCCCGTTGTTTTGCCAGTGAGAGCGCACCTAATGCTGTTTTCCGTGCCCACCCGTTACCTCGATAGTTTTCATCCGTTTCTATGCCTAATTCGCACTCATCTTCAACTACACAATCCGTAAGGCACCAGCTTATAATCTTTGGACCCTCATCCGTATCTAGGATAGCAACACATCCGAAGCCCTTGTCTTCGAAAGCTTCCAATGAAGGCCATCCCTCAAGAATTTCGTGTATAACACCATCTAATCCGATTAGATCTTGTCGCTTCAACAAATTGCTATTTAACGGGACAATCCTGCTATCTGTGGGGGAGTCTATATTGCTTAAATTGTGAGTAAAGGTCATCCGTCCACTTCGCATAGGTAATAATTCTTTCATAACTATCTCAAGAACGCCTTCCCACTTCCCATCTGAGGGATAAAAGAGTACATAGTCCAACTTTCTGTTAGATGCCAGCTTTGGCAACAGCTCTTCTTTGAGCAATTGATTGGCTTCTTCAAAAAACAGGTTGTTATTTAGATTGCCTCCTAGAAAAATACCTTGAGGGCTTGTCAACAAGGCTGTTGTGTAGTCATTAGATAGAAAAACTCTACCGGGATAAACACCTGTAATAACACCTTTGATTGATAAATGTTGCTTGAGTTCTTCAAATAGACCTGTTACCTTATAAAAGTTTTCACTAGTGAGTTCCATTCCCTGAACCATTTTTTTAGAATACATCAAGTCCGTATGCCTCCCAATTGATACGAGAGGTTTTCATTAAGCTATAAATGTGCACCTCTCATATGCTTCTTGTATTGTTTGTTCGATTCCAAACACCATCACTCCTTTAAACGTACTAGGGTTCTAAGATGGTATGTACTTCTTCCCGTCATCCAATTATGGATAAAAAATACATTTCAATCAAGGATTCTTATTTAGCCAGCGGCTTCGTTAGTCCAATAAAAACACCGTCCATTCCGCTTGCTTTTTTTAGCCATACTTCACCATATTTGATAACTAATACAACTTCGCTTAGCAGCCCGTGTTTTTCATAGGTATTTAGATAATCGTCCTATTTTTAAGCCTGCACCGTCGTGATCAACGTCCCCGTATGCATATTTCACCATATGCAGGTGACGATTTCGTAAAAAACAAACACATTTCCTTTTTCATGGGGATACGCCGTGCCGACAAAATGTTCTTTTATCATAGAGTATTGGGACACCGCATAGGAAAGCGAGGTGAAGGAGTATGGCCAGAAGGAAAAGAGAAATACAGGTACAAAACACTCCGGAATTTCAAGCGTGGCTCAGAAGCAAAAAAGTGAGCAGACGAGAACGTAAAGATCCGGAAGCTTTACGCGCACATTATCAGGAATATCACAATTTAAACAGACAGACGAGAAAACGCAGCCCATTGCTTAACTTTAAAATGCCGTCTTTGGGGAGCATTGATCTGGATCAGCTGGGAAACGGCATAAGAACAGCGCAGGATATTTTCGGTGCATTGCAAAACCTAAGAGGAATGTGGGACATTACAAAAAAATAGATGTAAAAAGGAGTCAAGAGCTATATGCTCTGACTCCTTTTTATTTACACCAGCCATTTTGAAAATATGCGTACATCTTTGCCGCTTTTCTACCTTTAACGGTGGATGGATCCCTTTTATTTTCTAAACATTTCAACAATTGCTTGTCACACTTGCATGAAAAATATCCATGACGCTCATAGCAGAAGTCATGTTTCTGACAACAACGATCCACGTCATCGATAGGCTGACCTGGACCGCTGCAGCCCATACCACACCAATTCCCGTAGAAGCACGGAAGACCACGGATGAAACCAAAATGATTTTTTTTTCGTCTGGATGCCATGTTTGAACATCTCCCATGTAAGAATGAGGTTCAAGACTAATGGTTCAATTCATTGCTGAACACTTCGCATCCAGTATATTTTCGAACGGATCATATTGCGCGGGCTGTTCACTCAGGGCAGATCACTGTTTCCAGTTTCGATCGATAAGAAGAATTGGGCATTCATTCATTTTATCTACAGGCCGACATTCGTCCAAACAATTCGAATGCCGTGCACATATGCTGACATTAACTTCGGAAAGAAGGAGGGAGTTCAATGAGTTTCTTTGAGGATAACTTCGCTTTGACCCTGGTTCTGTTCGTTTTGCTGGCGATCGTAGCATGTACTTGTGAATAATTTGGAAAAGGATCTGTCCCAAAAGCCATGAAGATGGCTGCGGGATAGATCTTTTTTCATATGTAAGACATAATTCGGTTAGCAACTTGGAAACAATGATTTTTGACAAAGTAGAGTAACGTCTATTTAAATCTGATGGAGATGTAAAGGTCCGATAACGATGATTATCGGACCTTTACTAGTTATACAGAGAAAAACTCTCCACAGCTTCGTTGGTTAACGGAGGGACCGGATGTACTCGGATACTTTCTGCAATCCTTGACGCAGCATTTCGGTTTCACAGGCATATCCGATCCGCACCCAGCCTTCCATATCAAAGCAGATCCCCGGGGTTAGGAAGGCACCTGTTTCTTTCAGGAGACCTTCACAAAAGTCGACGGATGATACCGGGAGATCTATTTTTAGCATCGCGGTCGTCCCTGCACGGGGTTTTACATACGTGACGGCAGGCTCTCCGTCCACCCAAGCATCTAGAATAGCCAGGTTGTTCTTGATGATGTTGCGGTTGCGACCAAGTATCCGATCGTAGTTTTTCAGGGCGTGCACCGCTAAAAGATCATCGAGCATCCCGACGCTGATCGTCGTATAATCGCGGTGCTTGATGCATTCCTTAATCACGTCGTGCGGAGCTGCGATCCACCCGAGACGAAGACCAGCCAAAGACAGAGCTTTTGACATGCTAGACGTGCTGATACCTTTTTCGTACAGGTCGGCGACAGAAGGGACGATGAGATCATCCTCCTGCAGAAGATTGCGATATACCTCATCGCAAAGCAGGTAAGCACCGCAGGAACGTGCGATTTCTACAATCTGTTCCAGGAGCTCTCGTTCCATGAGTGCACCGGAAGGATTGTTCGGATTGTTAATGCAAATCAGCTTTGTATTTTCCTTGACAAGTGCGCGGAGTTCATCCAGATCAGGCAAGAAGCCATTTTCCGGCTTCAGATGGAGTAAATCGACGGAAGCACCGAAAGATTTCGGTACATCATAGATTTGCTGATAGGTAGGGTGGACGGAAATAACATGATCGCCTGGCTTTACAAGTGAATAGAAAACGAGGAAATTGGCGGCGATGCCTCCATTCATCACGAGCACTTGATTTGAATCGATCGATTCATACAACTCGGAAACCAGTGTCCGGAACTCAGGAGACCCTTCGATATGGCCATACGTTAGCTTGGTGTCATAGAGGGAACGGAAAAAGTCATCGGGATTGGTGCCGTCGATGGAAATGAGCTCCTCGATGGTAAACGAATCTACGCACGTCTCCGCGATATTGTACGTCGCACTCATTTCATATTTGTTCATCCAGTCTTCTACCGCAAACAGATTAATATCCACACTAATTCCTCCTTTTTTCCATACCCTGGGATAGGTTTACAGCTGAACGACGGTCCCTATGCCTTTTTCTTCCGCTTTTTTGAGAATGTAGTCTGCTGTGATCAGGTCTTGCAAGGCGATTCCCGTACTATCATAGATGGTGATGTCTTTATCGGACAATCGTCCTGGTGTACGACCGAGAATGACACTTCCAATTTCTGCGATGATATCTTCTTTGGAGATCAGTCCTTTATGGATGGCTATTTTGGTTTCTCCGACGTTGATTGCCTGAGTCACGTCATCCACGAAGACGCGAGCGGTTGTAAACAAATTCTCATCGATCTCCTGTTTTCCTGCCATATCCGCTCCGATACAGGAGAAATGAGTGCCGGGCTTGACCCACTCTTTCAAGATAAGTGGCTTGCGTGAAGGTGTGGCCGTGATAATAATGTCCGCTTCCTCAGTTGCTCGACGAATGTCGTCTGTCGCTACGTACTCAATCTCGGTACGGTCCAGAAGAGTCTGGTAGAGCTGAAGATCGTCTTGGTAAGAAGACAGAAACATCTCACGGAGCTTTTCTTTTATCGTCATACAAAATGTCGAGGCTTTTTCATATGAATTCGCATGGTAGACCGTTACTTTTTTGATGTTTTCCATGGTGATGAGCGTCGCCATGATCTCGTAGGCAGCCAAATGCCCGCAGCCTACCAAAAGGAGATTTTCCGATTCAGGCCTTGCGAAGTATTTCGCCCCGATTCCCCCGGCAGCCCCTGTGCGCATCAATGTCACGGGCTCGCCGCTCATCATGCCTTTGGGTACCCCGGTATCGCTGTCTAGCACAAGAACGAAACCCACGAGTGCTGGGAGATTTTTTGCAGGATTATCACCAAACCAGGAAACCAGCTTCAATCCGAATATATGAGCCCCCATTAAATGCCCGGACTTTATGTCCATATCCGATTTACCCGGTGCAAATTCATGAAACACCATTGGAAATAACGAAGCTTCATTTTTTTCTTTTAACGTATAGGCACGTTCAACAAGTTCGATCACGCTCTTCATTTCCAGCAATTTTTTCACGCTTTCCTGGTCGATCACTCTAAATGGTATCATCCCATATCCCCTCTCCATATTTGAAGTGAATGATATGGCTTTGACTTTAGCATAGAATAAAATAATAATGAAATCAGTGAATTCAATAGTAACCATTGAATTCTTAGGAAATTAACGTGTTTGGGGGGAGTGGAATGGAGCTTCGTACATTAAAAACATTTCAAGTAGTAGCAGACCAGCTCAATTTAACCAAAGCTGCCGAACTGCTTGGATATTCACAACCAACGATCACGTTGCAAATACAGACGCTGGAGAAGGAAATTGGCCATCCTTTGTTCCATCGTGTAGGGAAAAAGACGTTTCTCACGCCAGCTGGCAAAGTAATGAAGGAACATGTGGACAAGCTATTCGCCGTTGTCTCTCAAATGGACAAGGCGATCAAGCTCTTGGACGGACCAAATGGTACGTTAGTGGTCACTGCACCAGAATACTATTGGACACACTATCTGTCCCAGCTTATTCGTTCCTATATTCACCATCATCCTCAGGTCAAGCTGAAGCTGGTTTCTTGTAACAGTGCGGATGCAGTGAACCTGATTACGTCCAATGAAGCGGACATCGGAATCATTGCAGGAGGGAGCGGAAAGCAGGAAATCGAATGTCGATTGCTGGAAAAAGAAAAATTACTATTGGTAACATCGAGAGAAATATACGAAAAGCATGATCGCGACTACATCATGGAGAACTATCCATTTATTTTTAAAGAGAGCTACAACCTCGATGGCCTTCACAGTCAGTCGATTACAGAGCTGAACTATCATCCCGTGGCAGTGATCGAGAGTAGTAGTGAAGAAACGATTAAAATTGCTGCGTTGAATCATACGGGAGTAGCACTTATCAGCGCCAATTTGATCAAAGAAGAACTCAAATCCGGTTCGCTCGTCCCGCTCCATCAACTGGAACAGCGACTGGATACCAATCTCATCTTTCTGAAGGATCGCTCGGATGAGATGACGATCCGTTCCTTTGCGGAGCTGGTCATTCAAGGGTGGCCGGAATCAGACTTGGAATAATTGAAGAATAGAGAATTCATGATAGAGGCAGATCCTTCACAGAGGCATCGGCCTTTTTTGCACAATGAAGAATTGAATCCGTCAATCGTTACTATAGGCATTCTTAATTAGATGAGCTTGATTGAGTATGTTACCATTTTAAAGACGAAATATTTCGAAAAAGGGGGTTGAACCGTCATGTCACAGCCTAACTTGGTCACGAATACACCACTGAGCAAGAAGCCCAGGGAAATCAACGTGTATGTGTTGCTCCTGCTAGTACTGATCATTGCTTCGATTTCCACGTATGTTCTTCCGGCTGGAGAATATACCCGGACAGAGGTGAATGGTCGAAGTGTGGTTGTCCCGGACACCTACAAAGGGATTGAATCCACGCCGGTCGGCTTGATGGACATTATCGGCTCTGTTCACACAGGGATGGTAGAAGCATCATCCATTATTTTTTTCGTCCTTATTATTGGTGGTACATTCGGCATTTTAACAGCGACAGGTACGATCGAAGCATTTATTGCTACTCTTTCTCGAAAGCTCGCCAATCAGGAAAAATGGCTGATCCCAATTATGATGCTGTTTTTTGCCATGGGTGGTGCTTTGATGGGGATGGCGGAAGAAACATTGGCGTACATCGGGATCATGATTCCTCTTGCCATAGCCCTGGGGTTTGATGTCATAACGGGGACTGCGATTGTGCTTGTAGGCGCTTCGATCGGATTTACGACCGCGATCATGAACCCATTTACGGTGGGGATTGCACAGAGCATCGCCGAGCTGCCGCCCTTTTCAGGGATCGGCTACCGCATCCTCTTGTTTGTGATTATGTACGCGGTCTCCGTATTTTTTGTCTATCGCTACGCGATGAAAGTGAAGCGGGATCGTGGGTACGGATTTTTTGCAGACGGAAAATATGAGGCAATCGCTACCCAAAATCAGAAGCTCGAGACGAAGCACAAGATTGTACTCGGTTGTTTCCTGCTGAACTTCGTACTATTGGCGTACGGTGTCTTACAATTTGAATGGTTTATTACCGAGATCGCCGGATTGTTTCTGGTTCTGGGCATCATCATTGCCTTTGTAGGAAGACTTTCACCGGATGAATCAGTCAAATCCTTCATGAAAGGAGCTGGCGGGCTGATTTCCGGTGCGCTCATCATTGGAGTGGCTCGTGCCATCGTGGTGATTTTGACGGATGGTCATGTCATCGATACGATCTTGTATTATGCCTCCTCAGCGATTCATCATTTGCCGCCAGCTCTGAGTGCAGTAGGAATGTATCTGCTTCAGGCGATCATCCATTTCATCGTGCCCTCGGGGAGCGGGCAAGCAGCTCTGACCATGCCGATTATGGCGCCGCTCGCTGACCTGGTTGGAGTCACGCGTCAAACGGCCGTGCTTAGTTTTTCGATGGCAGACGGCATCGGAAATATCATCTTCCCAACCTCGGGCTATTTCATGGCTGGTCTTGCGATTGCCGGGATTCCATGGATCCGCTGGGCGAAATGGATCCTGCCACTCATTTTGACACAGTACGCGATCGGTTTGATATCGGTTATCGTAGCGCAACTCTTCGGATACGGACCTTTTTGACGGGGGGCTTGAGCGATGGAGACTTTGGTAGAAAATGAGCTGGTTGAATGGGCGGTGCGACATCGGCGTTATTTGCATCAGTATCCGGAGCTGTCCGGCGCGGAGTATCAGACGTGTGCGTACATTAAGCGGCATCTGCAAGAGCTGGGGATTCCCCTTTTAGCGTACAAAGAACCCAGTGTCGTAGGGCTTATTCGCGGTACGGATGGGAGCAAGACCATTGCCCTGCGCGCCGATATCGATGCGCTCCCCGTTATGGAAGAAGGAAACAAACCCTATCACTCCAAAGTATCCGGAGTCTCTCACGCCTGCGGGCATGACGGACATACGGCGATATTGCTTGCAGTGGCAAAATGGTTGTCTGAGCATCGAATGGAGGTGAAGCCCAACGTACTCTTGATCTTTCAATCCTCGGAGGAACGAGATCCGAGCGGCGCGAAGGCTTTACTGGATCAGGGGGTTCTTGATCAAGTCGATTCGATCTTCGGCATTCATCTATGGCAGCCTTTGGAGAAGGGTAAGATCGGCATTTGCCATGGCTCGATGATGGCGGCTTGCGATGAATTCACAGTGACCATCGTAGGAAAAGGCGGTCATGGTGCCATGCCGCACGAAACCGTCGATCCCATCTACATCGCGTCACAGATCGTAGGGGGAATCCAGTCGGTGGTCAGTCGTTCTCTCCATCCGTTGCAACCGGCCGTAGTGACAGTAGGACGGGTAGAAGGGGGCACTACGTTCAACATTATCCCCAATGAAGCCATGATGTTCGGTACTGCACGCAGTCTGACAGAGGAGACGAGACAGAACATATACTTGTATATGAAGCGAATCGTGGAAGGGATCGCAGCAAGCTATGGCGCTTCTGGACGTTTTGATTACAACTGGGGCCCCCCTGCACTTGTGAATGACCGGACACAGAGTCGCTATGTAGAGAAAGTAATCCGAGAGAGATTTGGTGCATCTTTTCATGCGAATGACCTGGAGCCCACGTTGGCAGCGGAAGATTTCGCTTACTACCTGCAACGATGTCCGGGAGCCTTCATTTTTGTCGGCATGGGCGGGGAGGCAAGTGCGTACCCGCACCATCATCCCATGTTTGATATTGATGAAGATGCCATTCCACTCGCTATTGAATTGTTTATTGAGCTTGTCCAAAGGTATGAGTGACAAGCGGAAATGGGAGGTACGAAAGATGTTGAGTGTTTCAATGTTAAACGTATTGCAGGCCAATAAGCGGATCGAAAACGAAATCGTCAAAACGCCATTGATTCTGTCGAACAGTCTATCCCAGCATGTCGGGTCGGAAGCGTGGCTGAAGCTTGAGAACTTGCAAAAGACAGGGTCCTTCAAACTGCGAGGAGCTTTGAATAAAATAGGTTCACTTTCTGTAGAAGAGCTAAAGAGTGGAGTCATTACCGCCTCGGCGGGTAATCACGCGCAGGGTGTGGCTTATGCGGCGTCTCTCACTGGTGTCTCTGCTCTCATTGTCGTACCAAAGACTGCTCCTGAAACCAAGCGAGCTGGAATCCGGCGCTATGGTGCGGAGCTGGTCGTTTACGGAGAAAATTACGATGAAGCGGAGGCTCACGCGTATCAGTTAGCGGAGGAGACAGGGCGGACCTTCGTACATGCATTTGAAGATAATGAAATTATCGCAGGTCAAGGAACAGTCGCGCTCGAAGCGTTGTTGGAACAACCTGATTTTGATGCCATCGTTGTGCCAGCTGGAGGAGGTGGACTGATCTGCGGGATTGCAGTGGCTGCCAAAGCCCTCCATCCATCGATCGAAGTCATCGGCATCCAGACTCATGCTTCTCCGCCGTGGTACTATTCCTTTAAGGAAAGAAGACTGGCAGAAGTGACGTACAGTGATTCCCTCGCGGACGGCTTGCATGGGGGGATTTCCAAAGGAAATCTGGATTTGGCCTTGCAGATAGTCGATCAGTTCGTGCTCGTAGAAGAAGAACAGGTCGCCCATGCGATGTACTGGATGGCAAAGGAGCATCACTATATGGTAGAGGGCTCGGGAGCGGTCGGAATCGCAGCCCTGCTACATGGTCATCTACCTCATCTGAAAGGAAAGAAAGTCCTGAATATCGTGAGCGGAAGCAATGTGGATGCCACCAAGCTGGGAAAAATCATCAGCAGTTACTCCTAATCAAACCAAAATAATCGGTGGAACGAATTTTCGTTATAAGTGAGGAGTGGGAAGAATGATCCCACTCCTTATTCATTTCACGGTCTCCTTTTGTATCGCATCCGAATTATTTGCGGACTGTATAGATTTTCCTTGTGCATATGCGTGGGGGAGAAACAAAACAGAATCAGGATTCCAAGGCATATATCCTAGAAATTGAGGGAGAGTATATCTATTGATCTTCAGATTACATCTCAGGGGAGTTATTCACTTTGTTGGTGTGTTCAAACTGCGCCTCATTAAAGCAAAAAAAGTAACGAGTACCTTAGATCTCGAGAACGGGCAAGTTCGAAGCCTTTATCATAAAAGTACCAGGAGGGTGTTCTTTTCATTAAAGGGGTTTAATAGTCCCAAGAGACGCTAAAACAGCTCTGTTCCCCATAGGAATTGGTAATGTTTGGGTCCGTGTTAAGAAAAGTGTTCTCAACTAAGACAAGCATCACGGTGTACATATGATCGGGAATCGGCCGTGATGCAGATATAACCTTGGGAGGGCCGTAGTGTGATACGCTTACTTTTGTTGGTCGGAATGTCAATTCTGATTGGATTTACGCCATTAAAAGCATACTCGTTTGATTTGAATCATGAAGGCTATAAAGAGGAAATCAGCCTTTTTTTATCACAGTTGTATAAAGACCGTAACGATTTCCTTATCAGTCAACGTCCGGAAGCGATACAGAAATATTATAGAATGTCTGAACGCCCAAGCCGTCATGCTTATCAAATGGAGGTAAGGAGGGCCAAATATCTGTATTCCTGGGCGGAAAAACGCGGACTTCGCCTCGTAGCGGCTGAACCGTTTATTCGTATTGCCCGACTAAAAAAAGAAGGAAATGTAGCGACAGTCAGCCTGATACAATCGGCTAAAATATCTTATGCCTATAAATCATCAAATCTACCCCCACAATCGTTTGGGGTAGGTACGCGACATGCTCTTACAATAAAAAAGGAAGACAACAGCTGGGTTGTCAAAAAGGAATGGTTTCTGGATCCACTAGAGGAAAACCCAAAATTAATTCCGGACAGCCCTCCTGGCTTTCCCCGCTTTTCCTCTGTTGAACACTCTCCAAAATCAAAAGTGCGATACAAGCGAGAGCAAGCAGTTGCTTACGCAAACAAATATGCGGGTCTAGCTTGGGGAGCCGGAAATAATAATCGGTATAACAGGGAATATAAGGATTATACGCCGCTCGGCGGGGACTGCACGAATTTTACATCTCAGGTTCTTGGAGATAAAAAGGAAGGCGGTGGATTGCGGATGACGGGCGCATGGAGATATCGAGGAGGGGGTAGCAATGCCTGGGTACGAACGGATGCTTTCGAACATTTTCTGCTTTACTCAGGATATGGAACGTTAATTGCCAAGGGTACATTCACGGAAATTTCCCGATCAAGCGAAAAACATCCAGATGGTGCCATCGCAAAATTATTACCAGGTGATGTAATCGGATATTCGCTCAACGGGGACACCGACCATTTTTCTATCGTTGTAGGACATGATGTGAAAGGCTATCCTTTGGTTAACTCCCATACCGCAGACCGTTACCGCGTACCGTTTGACCTGGGGTGGGATAAAAATACGAAGTATATCTTAATTCACATTTACGATTAAAGAAGCGGGAAGTATACCTTAATAACCTTGTTCATATATTTTTAGGGGACGAGGTTATTAAGGAGTGAAAATATGCAGCTTCCCGTCTTCCTAAAACAAACAGCGCTACGTACTTGCGCTATTTTTCTTGTTAAAGCTATTGGACTGGCTGTTCGCATTCCACTGTATCGGCTACTTGGCCCCGAAGGAACCGGAATTTATCAAATTGTTTACTCTATTTTTGGATTTGCACTTACTTTTCTCACCGGCGGCTTTCCAACGACATTAGCGTTATTGACCGCCAAAGATCCAATGCGTGGATCGCGACTCTTTAAAAACCTAGTTACGCCTTTTTTAATTTTAGGCGTATGTTCCGGAATACTTACTTACGTCATTGCACCGGATCTCGCATATTATTTCGGGGATAGTCACTTGACGTTTCCCATTCGTTGCCTCGCTCCAGCCTTAGTTATTGTCCCTTTATTGCAGTTATATCGCGGTTTTTTACAAGGTATTGAATCTTACGGAGATGTATCTACATCCGAGCTGGTAGAGCAAGCGGTACGCGCTGGTACGATGCTTTTGTTAGCTGTTGTATGGATGGAATACGGTATTCATGCTGCTGCCGGTGGGGCAGTTTTCGGTGCATTTACGGGAGCTTTACTAGCATTATGCTATCTTTGGGTATGGCAATACAGAAAAAGACCGATTTCTCTTGGTACAGTTAATGGAATATTTACAGATTCCTTGCGCTGGGCCGTTTTCGGGCCTGGAATATTCTATTTTTTCAAATCTTCCATTCCGATAACATTAACAAGATTGATAACGCCAACCTCAGACCTTTTAGACGCATTCATCATTCCTACCCGCCTTCAGCATTCGGGACTGAGTCAGTCGGATGCCGTCGCTGTTTTCGGAGAAATATCCGGAATGGCATCGATAACGGTTTACCTACCCACGATTCTTACTGCGGCGTTATCGTATACGATTGCTTCCAAATTAACCGCCAATTGGCAAAACAAAAAAAGGGATGACTTTATCGGACGTTCAAACTTTTCATTAGAAATAGGTTGGTTCTGGGGTATCGGTTCTACTGTTTTTCTGTTTTTTCAAGCAGATGAGCTATCCACAATCATTTTTGGGAACAAAGCTGCTGCCGAAGCAATACGTTATATGTCTTTTGTTCCGATCGTTGTGGGCATGAGGGAACTAACGACAACGATTTTGTGGGCAATGGATCAAAAAAGAACGCCTTTATTCGGTTCGCTTCTGGGTCTTGCAAGTTCGGCAATCGCTGCTTATTATTTGACAGCTATACCCGGGTTCGGTTATGCCGGTGCTGCAATTAGTGTATTTGCCTTTGAATTTGCTCCCTTGGTTTGGAATGCGTTCATGGTGCAAAAACGATGCAAAGGTGCTTTTCCCATAGGCAATATATTTATTGGCTTGCTTTTCCTTTCAGTCATCACCTTTATATATGCTCCGTTTAATGCCTTTCTTCTGCAAGTCGGCCTCAATTCGAAGATCATCCGGTCACTTGGAAGCACGCTATTTTTTATCGTTTGTATAATTTTGTATATGTTCTTCCGTTTTCGGAATAAGACAGGAACTCGGTAAAAATCGCAGGGGCGAGCGGTGTTTCTGAGCAATCAGCATAACCGGCCTTGCTTCGTGTTGTAATTCAAAGTTTTTTACGGAAAACGAGATGAAACATCTAGAGTATATGCCTACTGTCCATCATGTATTGGAAAGAAGCATCACGTACTCTACAGTCTATTAGTTGGCTGCCTACAACCTAATTATCATATATTATAAACAAAAATATTGACAAAGTTAAATGATGATGATAATGTTTATTTGAATATACTGAATATTCACTAGGAGGGATCAGAATGCAGCAAAATCAAAGCCCGTCGTGGATCCAAGCGGGTACACTGAGTTCGATTCAAGAGCATGGCCACAAGCTAATCCACGGCGGGATTGCAGTGTTCTATCATGAGGAACAGGTTTATGCGGTAGACAATCGCTGTCCGCACATGGGATTTCCCTTGCATATGGGTAGCTTGTGCGACGGGATACTCACTTGCCATTGGCATCATGCGCGCTTTGACGTCTGCAACGGTGGAACACTGGATCCTTGGGCTGACGATGTTCCATCCTATGAAGTGAAAATTGAAAATGGAGTAGTTTGGGTGAATCCGCAACCAAAACAAACGAGCAGCATTGAGAAATACAAACTTCGGTTGCGAGAAGGTCTGGAGCAAAATTTGGGTCTTGTGATTGCCAAATCTGTCGTTGGCTTGGTAGAAGCCGGTGTTCCAGCTGCGGAAATCACGCAGATTGGCATCAAGTTCGGTACCGTTTATGGGAGAGGCTGGAATTCCGGACTAACTATTCTTACCGCGATGGCCAATGTGCTGCCGAAGTTAGATAAATCAGGAACGATTCTCGCTCTTTATCAAGGGCTACTTCATGTGGCTCGTAATAGTTCCGGTGCCCCGGCTCGGCATCTGCTAAAGTCGTTACCTGGAGCAGACGTGCCGTTCGAGAGACTGACGGAATGGTACCGCAACTGTATCGAGGTGCGGGATACACAAGGTGCGGAAAGAGTGTTGCTTACGGCGATCTGCCAAGGGGCTTCCCTGGGTCAGCTTTCGGAGATGATGTTGATAGCAGCGACCGACCACTTTTATTTAGATGGCGGCCATACGTTCGATTTCCATAATAAAGCCATTGAAGCGATTGACCTTATTGGCGAAGCGTACACCGAGCAGACGCTAACTTCACTGGTTCCACTCCTCGCTAATCCGACCCGGAGCGAAGAGCTTCATCAGTGGCAGGCGCCGGTGAATCTTGTTGATCCACTGAAGGAAGCTTTCGCGCAGCTGGAGAACCTTCCTCAGTTTGAGTCATATACAGATATCTCTACAACGGACGAGAAGAAGATCGTGGATCAGCTGTTAAGCGACGAACCAATTAAAACGGTGCGTCTTGTGACAGAGGTATTGAAATCGGGCGCCAATCCGGCCCAACTGGCCCAACTGGTTGCTTTGGCCGCGGCTGAACGGATCGTTCGCTTCCATACACAGAATGATTTCGGGGATTGGATTTCCGTATTGCATACATTTACCTATTCCCATGCCGTGAATAAGCGCTTGCGTAGCTCAACCCATCCACTGCTCCTACGGGCGATTTACCACGGAGTCATTCGTATTTATTTGGATCGTTTTTTAAATATTCCTGCGGCGCACCGCCCAGATGGATCGATAATCCCCGCCGTGGACACTACAAAGCCGGAGCAGCTGCTGCAAATTCTGGATCAACGCCAGCAGGTAAACGAAGCGGCCCGCTGGACAGCCGGTTACCTGCACGCCGGTGGCCACCCTGACGCCATTCTTAATACATTGGGGAATGCGCTCTTACGCGAGGACGCCGATTTTCATTCGTTTCAAATGTACGAAGCGGCGGTTTCGGAATACGAGCTTTGGTCAACGCGTAAAGATGTCTTCGCTGCCCGCGCTGGTGAAACGATGCTTTTGGCGGCAACCCGTTATTTGGCGGCCCATGCGCCCACCCCTCGCGAACAGTCGCATATTGCACGCATTGCCACTCGGTTGTACCGGGGCGAGCGGCTTTTCGAAGAGGCGTAATCGATGAGATTTTCATTACGATGTATATAATTTAGTAAATTGTACAAACTGATTATAGATACGGAATTGCAGATGTGTTTCCTATGAACCCGCGGCTGGTTAAGCCATACTCAATTAGCTAGGCCATTTACATTTCGTTCGTGACCTATAATCCTTATAAGGGTTATGGGTTTTTTCCATGCCTTGGTTGTGGTATAAAAAAGAGACTGCGAGTGAAAAGATATCTATTTTCTGCAAGAGCTACTTTTAAACTTAGAGGTGGCATCATGTTAAAACGTTTATTTGTTTCAGGATACAAGGCTCACGAGCTAGGCATATTTAATGAAAAAAATCCGGGGTTAGCAATAATTAAGAAAGCACTGAAGCGGGAACTCGTAAGATTCCTTGAGGAAGAATTGGAATGGGTCATCATATCAGGTCAACTCGGGGTAGAAATGTGGGCAGCCGAAACTGTACTGGAATTAAAAAAAGAGTATCCACATCTAAAACTGGCAGTAATTACTCCATTTTTGAATCAAGAGGAAAAGTGGAAAGAAGAGACCCAGGAATACTACCGAAATATTGTGATGCAAGCCGACTATATCAATAGTGTCTATCAAACACCTTACCAAGGAGTTTGGCAGCTTGGAGAGAAAGACAAATTCTTGCTATCCAATTCAGACGGTATCTTGTTAGTTTACGATGAAGAAAACGAAGGCTCCCCGAAATTTTTAAGTAAACTCGCCGCAAAAAAAGCGGATATTGACGATTATCGGATATTTCGAATTAACGCATATGACTTACAGACCATTGCAGAGGAACAGCAGCAAGAATTATACAATGACTATTTTTAAATAAAGAAAACAGCTGTGAAAAATGTGTTTATCATATGTAGTGGAGCCGTGAAGCTCAAGACCGGTGTCACCAAAGAAAAGGGAGAGGCGAGTTGTTTGCAGAGATTGAATTCGAAGTGTAGACGGCGCAATGATACAAAAAAGAGCAGGGGAGTTTGCAACTAAGACATAATCATTGTAATCGGAACCATAAAATGTACAAGAGAGGAGCGGGGTAGAAGAAACCCGCTCCATTGTTTTGAAGTGAATAAGATTGTGTTCATCGACGCGACTTTGTATGATTTGGAGTCTATTCGCTAGTCTTAGACTTCCGCTGTTTCTATAAGCATTCACTAGTTATTAGTTCAACGTGATGCAAGCAACTCAGTTCGTGAAAGGCAAATTAAATTACCTTAACCACATTGCCTTGCCATATAAATTATTCTCTAATATAATCGAAATCAAATATTTGTACGGAAAGGAGGTAAAAAGAGATGGAGGCTGTTTTCATGAATCATGTTCTGGTAAACAATGTAAAAATTTCAGGCGATTTTTTTTGCAACGGAATACGTATTCCCTTTTTCAGATATATAGTTCGTGAAAATAGTTACCGGTTACTTTTTGCCTTCTTGGTTAAGAAAGCAGTGGATTTAGCCTCCTAGAATAGTAATACAATATTTTAGGAGGCCATAGCAAAATGAACACAATCACAAAATCGAACGATCAAAATAGAGCATTTACAAAGTTGTTGATGACGGTCTTAGTTTTATCTTCCCTTCTGGCTGCCATTACTGTAGATATGGTGAATCCTGTTCTGAGTATGATAAGCGAGTCTTTGCAAGCTTCAAAGGCTCAAGTAAGTTGGGTAGTAAGTGGTGTTGCCCTTGTGTTAGCAATTGGGGTTCCCCTTTATGGTAAGATGTCTGATTTTTTTGAGCTGAAGAAGCTGTTCACATTTGCTACTTCCATATTGACTTTTGGAAGTCTTATCTGTGCCGTTGCTCCAAGTCTACCAGTATTAGTATTTGGCAGAATGGTTCAAGGCGCAGGAATGTCTGCCATTCCTGTCCTATCTATTGTGGCTATTTCTAAGGTTTTTCCAGAAGGAAAACGTGGATCGGCTTTAGGTGTTGTTGCAGGGTGCATAGGGATTGGAACGGCATTCGGACCGATTTTCGGAGGAGTCGTTGGTCAAATTTGGGGATGGCACTCTTTGTTCTGGATAACGTTTATTCTGTCGCTCCTTATAGTAGGTGGATCTATATATGCTCTACCATCAATTAAACCAACATTAGAAGGTAATGACGAACGGAGATTTGATTTAGTCGGCGGTGCCCTACTTGGCATGACCGCAGGACTTTTGCTGTTTGGGGTAACACAAGGGGAGGCAGCGGGCTTCGCCTCCTCTTCTTCTTTAGGAAGTCTGCTGGTATCCTTAGTATGCTTGATCGGATTCATTTGGCGTATACGTACAGCAAGCAGGCCATTTGTACCGCCGGTTCTGTTCAAAAACAGAGTTTTTATTAACTCACTCGTAGTCGCTTACTTCTCTATGTTTGCCTATTTTGCTGTTCTTGTGTATGTACCACTGCTGATTGTGGAAATCAATGGGCTTACCCCCGGAAAAGCTGGTCTGACACTTTTACCAGGAGGTGCCGCAGTTGCACTCCTTTCACCATGGGTTGGGCGAATCTCTGATCGAGTAGGAACCAAACCACTTTTGATCGTCGGGCTGATCATCATGGGAATTTCCACCTTGTTCTTGTCGTCATTTGCCTCTGGAGCATCTCCTATTTTGGTTTCAATTGGAGTTATGGGGGTGGGGATAGCAATTGCTTTCATCAACTCACCTGTCAGTAATGCCGCTGTAGGCGCTCTTCAAAAAGATCAAGTTGGTGCTGGAATGGGCTTGTTCCAGGGAGCCTTGTATCTTGGAGCAGGAACAGGAGCAGGAATTATCGGAGCATTTTTGCATGCACGAAGAGATGCTCTCGAATCGTTAAATCCACTGTATAATCTTGATGCAATAGGATTTTCCGATGCATTTTTGGTTACGACTTTAGCAGTGATTATCGCTCTATTTGCTACATTCGGATTGCGTAATGACAAGAAAGGCAGTAATTCAGCTAATCTATTCCATTAGAGGAGTAAAGCTGATATTCCACTATTACTTCAAAGTTTTTCGAAGTAAATACGTTTGGTGATTAAAAATTATTAAGCAGCCTTCTTTAAGAGGTTGCTTTTCTTTTATTACAACAGAAATTTATGCAAAGGGCAGATAGGACTGGATGAATATTTTGTTATCGTTCTTTCCCTTGCCATGTTTGGAGCTGGTGGGACAGTCCCATCCGTTGCGATTGGAAAGAAAGCAAATCTTGGAAGTCCAAGTAAGATGCGCAATAGTGTGGAAGTTCCCAAGTGTGTGGAGGGGAGCTTCCTTTTTTGAATGAAGGTTGACGATAATACTACAAAGGTAGTATATTTTTTGTGAGGTGAATGTTTTGAAAATTCAAGAATCTATAGACAGCTTGAAAGAACTCGGGTTTACCGAATACGAAGCAAGGATCTATCTCGCCCTGCTGAGATTCCATCCTTCCAATGGCAACACCATCGCCGTTCAATCTGGTGTGCCGACGCCAAAAGTGTATGAGACACTGCGCAAGATGCAGGAGCGGGAAGTCGTGTTCTCAGTGCCAGGCGGCGATAAAGGCAATCAGATGCGTTACAGCCCGCTGCCCTACGATGATCTGCTCTCCCGCTCCAAACAAGCGTTTTTGGGAAACGTGGACTTTTTGCAGAAGGCCCTCACGGAAATTTCAGCGATGAGTGATACGAACTGGACCGAGCTTTTCGTGGTTAATGGGTACGCGGCTTCCATGGAGGCTGTGCGGTCGGCCGTGATAGAGGCGAGAACAGACATCATCATGAGCCTATGGAGCCCGGAACTGGACTTTCTCCACGAAGCACTCATGGATGCGCACCGACGCGGTGTCTCGATCGTCACTTTGACGTTTGACCAAGGCAGGAAGGTACCTTGGCGCCATTTTCAACATCACCATGCCGACCTGATTCGCGCGAGACACGCCGGCGAGCTCAATATGGTGCTCGACAAAGAAAAGACGATTATCTTCCAATCGTCACAGAAGCGCCCGCACGCCGTCGTCTCCAGACATCCTGTGACGATCAAGACAACCCTTAACTACATACGCCACGACATTTACGTCAACCGGATCGTGCAGGATTTCGGGGAGGTGATGATGCAGCGCTACGGCTCAGGACTGGAGGGCCTCATCGACGATTTCTGACAGCAAAGCACCGATTCATCGCTGGAGGTGAATCGGCAGAAAGGAATGAAAACGTTTACATGGAGGAGATGGCATGTCCGACCACGTTTCCAAAGTAGACAACGAGTCAGTCACAAAATCTGTCAAATGGCACACACTGTTTGGTTCGTTTTTTAGCTACACGCTGGATGCGATGGACTTCATGTTTCTTGCTTTGGCGCTTCCCGTCATTATCAAGGAGTGGAATATGTCGCTCGGCGATGCAGGCCTCTTGGGAACCTCTACTTTGATTGGAGTCGGTCTCAGCAGTATCGTGCTCGGATGGTTCTCTGATAACTACGGCAGGAGGCTGGCATTGCTGGTTAGCCTAGGTGTCTTCGGGCTCTTTACGGTGGCGATCGCGGTATCACAGACATGGGAGCAGTTTATGATCCTGCGCTTCATCGCTGGCCTGGGCCTTGGAGGCGTATGGGGGATCGCATCGGCCTACATCTCCGAGACATGGTCAGCCAAGCACCGGGCTCGGGCTACTTCATTTGTACTCAGTGCATGGCCGGTGGGATACGGACTGGCGGCGTTACTGGCTGCAGTCATCCTGCCTCAGTTCGGGTGGAGAGCGTTATTTGCTTGCGGGCTCGCAAGTATTATCGCCATGATTTACATCTACTTCTTCGTTCCCGAATCTAAAGTCTGGCTGGAGAACAATAGCAAGCGTGAACGCGAGCTGAAACGTCCTGCCAGAGTGTCGGTCAAAGAACTGTTCAGTGGAGGACTGGCAAAGCGCACGATCCTCGCGACTCTTGTTTCCTGGTGCACGTTGACCGCTTATTGGGGAATTAATACGTGGCTCCCTACATATTTAACCAAGGAGCGGGGATTGTCTGTAGACAAGATGGGCATGTTCCTGATCGTGATCAACATCGGAATGTTTATCGGGTATCAGTTGTTTGGCTATGTCGCAGACAAGATCGGCAGGAAAAAAATCTGCTTACTCTCCTTCTTCGGCGCTGCAGTCATGATTCCGCTCTATGTCTTCACACAGAACGTCACGATCCTGTTCTGGATGGGTCCCTTGCTATTCTTGTTTTTCTCGCAAGCTGGAGTTTTCGGCGCGTATTTCGCCGAGCTGTACCCCACGCATCTACGCAGCATGGGCGCTGGCTTTTGCTTCAATGTTGGACGCGGGCTCTCTGCGTTCGCTCCATTTTTGCTCGGGCATATTGCAACTCAGTACAGTCTGGGGACAGGATTTGCGCTATGTGCGATCACTTTGATCATAGGGGCGGTGCTCACGGTGTTCTTGCCTGAGACGAGTGCACCGGCGCAAGCGGCTTCCCAGGAGAGGGAAGCGACTGCATAGATACAAAGAGGAGGAGAAGAACTTGAATCGAAAAACGCGTCGAATCATCGATCTCAGTGTAATGATGGATCCGGTGGCAAAGGAGCCGTCACCGCCGGATATCCAATATGGCGATCATAAGAGCGGAGCCATCCACGCAGCAAAGCTGTTTGGACTATCCCCCTCTGATTTCCCCGAGAGCCAGGCTTGGGCAAATGAGACCATTACCTTGACAACTCATACCGGGACGCACGTGGACGCTCCCTGGCATTATGGTCCGACTTCAGAAGGCATGCCGGCCAAAACGATCGATCAGCTTCCGCTGGATTGGTTCTACGGGGATGGGGTGCTGCTGGATTTTAGCGACAAGCCATCTGGCTATGAAATTACGGTGAGCGATGTTAAGCAAAAGCTGGAAGAGATCCAATACACGTTGAAGCCGTTCGATATCGTGCTGATTCGCTCGGATGCAGACAAACGCTTCTATGAGGACAACTATTACCAGTCACACGCTGGAGTATCGGCAGAGGCGACGCACTGGCTCATCGACCAAGGCATCAAGGTCATGGGGACAGACGGATGGGGGTGGGACATCCCGTTCTCAATCCAGGCGGCTGACTACAAGCAAAATCCGCGAGAAGGAGTGCTCTGGGCAGCGCACTACGTCGGAAAAGAAAAAGAATATTGCCAGATCGAAAAATTGGCCAATCTGGATCAACTGCCAAAGGCGTATGGTTTTACCGTTGCCGTCTTTCCGATCAAGATCAAGGGTGCGAGTGGGGGCTGGGCCCGTCCCGTCGCAATTATCGAAGAGTAGAAGAGAAGAGGGGGAGTACCTGTGAGATTTGCCACTTTTGTAAACGCCGAGGGAGATGTACGAGCAGGCTGGCTGACCCAGCAGGGCATCGTGGATATGAATGAGGCGAGTCAGGGGGAGCTGCCTACAAATATGCTGGACTTTTTGGCGCGGCAGGAAACGTATTTGCCACTGGCGCAAAAGCTCGAACGGGAGGCGCGCGCCCAGACCTATTCCTTGGAGGAGGTAAAGTTGCTGTCACCCGTGCCCAAACCACGCAGTGTGCGGGATTTCATGGCATTTGAACTCCATATTCTAAATGCGGCCAAGCGATTGGGACAACAGATGGTGCAGGCCTGGTACGAAATCCCCGCGTTTTATTTTACCAATCATCAAGTCATTTCAGGCACAGGTGCCAGAATTGCAAGACCGCCCAGCTGCCAGTGGTTGGATTACGAGCTCGAGATTGCGTGTGTCATCGGCAAGGAAGGCAAGAATATTCGAGCCGAGGAGGCGGACGAATATATTTTTGGCTATTCAATCTTAAACGACTGGTCGGCGCGTGATCTCCAAATGAAGGAATCTAAAATCGGGCTGGGTCCGGCCAAGGGAAAAGACTTTGCCACCTCGATAGGGCCGTATCTTGTGACCAAGGACGAATTGGACCCGTATCGCATCGGCGAGCGGCATAATCTGGAGATGGTTGCCCGAGTGAATGGAACGGAGCTCTCCCGTGGCAATTTCAAAGACATCTATTACACCTTTGGACAGATGATCGAACGGGCTTCAGATGGTGTTACGCTTTATCCGGGGGATGTAATTGGCTCCGGAACTGTGGGGACGGGATGCCTGCTCGAATTGGGGCCAGACGTGCATCGCTGGCTGTTGCCGGGAGACATCGTACAATTGGAAATTACCGGGCTTGGCATATTGGAAAATATCATCGAATGAGGAAGCAGCAAAAACCCCCTTACGCTTGTAGGTAAGGGGGTTCAGTATGTCAGCCAGTAGTTTCAACACTGCACAGTTTCTCGCGTTGGTAACCATTTTGGAGTAGCGAGCGATACTGTTCAGATTCAGTAGTTTCGTTACGACAGCATCAAATCATCAGTGACCTGGTTCCGTAAATGATGTCATCCTCGGAAGCTAGGCACCCGAAAACATCGATGCTAACCAGTAGAAAGGGACTTTTAAACTCGGAGGACAGCTCGATGTCTTTGGTATATACCAATCTATCCATGCTGACATCCTTTTTCATTGAGAAGGATTGTGATCCCACGGGAGGCAGTCGGGGATCGAACGAATGCCGTTGAGACGTTTACCCTCTTGGATTTAAGTGCGCGTTATCCGGATGTCGTTCACTTCGTGATATTATCAACTATCTAAAGCAATTACGATGACCGAGTGAACGAGTACTTACTGGTATGCCCCCTCTCGGGAAGGAAAATGGACAAGCGTATGTGCGAGAGAAGTAACTGAATTAACACTAAATACGTACATTAAAATGTCTATGTGTAATATAATTCGTGTTTAGCAGATCTCCTTCTCTACCAGTGAAAAAAATTACGGGGGTTATACTTTTGGAATTTATAAGTAGCTTGCGTAAATCCGAATGATCATGTTTTGATCAGAATGGTTTTTTCCCTGAACAATTGGATAAACAAACACGTCCGTGTCTTTTTTAACGCGTAAGAAAGTTGCATTTTTATGCTAATCAATAGTGGACTGACCACGTAAAACAACAATATATGTTTATCATCTGTAGTGGAGCCGTGAAGCTCAAGACAGTTGCCGCCAAAGAAAAGGCGGCAAGTAGGTTTTGATGGATGGATGGATGGATGGGGAATATCCGTACAGTACTTCACTGATCAGCTGGAGAGAATAGTAAAAATATCTCCCCGTACATTGGATCCGCCGCAGCCATTTTCCGATTGAGATGGGACCACTGGGCTTCGAAACAATAGGGGAAGTGGTGGGTTTGCTCACCCTATAAAGGTTAATAGCGGGTGAGTGGAGGAGGAGCATATTGCACTTGTACAACTAATCAGCAAACTGAGAGATAGCAAAAAACAAAGGCGATTGGCAGAGGAGGCAAGTACAACATGATTTAATGGAATAAGAATGGGGAAATAAATTATAAATGTTAATATACCCATCATATTTTATTGTAATTAAATTTCAGTTCATGAAATCTCCATTTCATGAACTGAAATAGAAAAGAATGAAACCTCCTCTTTAAAAACCATAAAAGGGAGGTTTCCATCTATTTACGTATGAAACCTTAGGGAATCAATTGCCTGATTCTTTTGTTCCATATCAACATGGGTGTAAATAGACGTCGTCGCTAAGCTTTCATGACCAAGGAGTTCCTGAAGAGTACGAATGTCTACTTTTGTTGTTCCATCCTGGGTACGTAATAACAACGTCGCAAGGCGTACCGACGATGATGGAGCGTAAAACGATGCGGGGTTTAACCTGCATGTTGACGGATTTCTTTAAAGATGCGATGCAACCCCCGGGGATCTATGGTTTCGCCCAGATAATTCGTGAAAACCAGCTCTTTAGGAGATGTAATTGAGAAGGTTCTAGTTTCTCCCGGAACCCCTGAATCAATGGCAGCACCGTGGGTTGAAGAGGGAGGACGCGCTCTTTGTTACCCTTCCCGTAAATTCGAATGGTTTTCCACTCCAAATCTAATGATGCTCAATGACCTGGTCTTGTATGAAACGCCGAATCGTCGAATTATACACGTGCTACAGCTCGGTTGTTCCATGAACTTTTAGTAAAAATGCCTCAAATACGTGTAAATCGTACACATAGCTGCTTATCATATTGACGGATACATTGCGCTCAACCTGCATGTAGTCAAAAATTCATCGATCGCTTTTTTGACCTGCATAATGGATCTGCCTCCTGAATAAACGTTTTATCAGGATGCAACCGCAATATATGAACCGCCCACGAAACGTCTTCGAACGGCTTCGAAAATTAACCAGACGTATCTCATGATTATCAGGAACTTTTGCCGACCAGATTCCTTATAATGTAGATCATCGGAACCATGATCTTTGAGTTATTGTTATTCCTGGTCTTTTTTCGAGTTTACATAATATATATTATCGGACTCAAAGAAAACCAGCATTTTAGAAAGGAGAGCGAACCCCCTGCCACTAACGAATAACCGGCGTTTTCATTCCATTAACCCAATCCATGATAAATGGTGCTTGATGCGGATTTAAATTAGACGGGATTTGCATCTTGTCTACGAACGCAAGTTCCGCAGCTTCCTCATTCATTTGAATCGAACCCTCATATGCACTCACGTGAAAAATGATCTGGACACTAAAAACCTTGTCACCGTTTGCGTATTGGGCAAATCCATTTTTCCCGGAATAAATCCCGAACAACGTAAATTGCTGAATATGTAGATTTGTTTCCTCCAGAACTTCCCGTTTTACCGTCTCCTCGAAGGTTTCACCGATTTCCATGATGCCTCCGGGAATCCCCCATATACCTGGATCTCCTTTTCGCTGCAACAAGATACGTCCTTCACGATCTTCCATTATTGCACCACAGCCAATCGTCACTAACGTTTCATGACCGATTAACGCGCGCATCGTCTTAATATAGTCATTCATTTCTATTTTACCTCCCATGCTAATAATCTAGGATTCGATGCTGAATCAAAAACTCCTTTGTATCAGCCAAATGCGTAGTTTCGGAAACGAAAAAATCAATAACAGGAAAAATATTTTAAATAATTTTAAATTTTATGTTTACATGCCCTGAATTTTCACATATACTAAAATTAAGGAAAGTAATATCAAAAATCATCCGGAGGTCGTTCCTATGGCAACCGTACAAGCAAAATCGAAGACTACTTCAAAAAACCTCTCCATCGAGAAAAGAAGAACCTACGAAGACACACTCAATAACCTGGCTCACTACCTGGAGAACAATAAAAAGAAGTAAAACGAAAAGAGTGCCAAAAGGCGGCACTCTGCTTCGTCGTGTATGGAGACATTCCTTGTTGATCAGCTATTCGAAATGCTTGTACGATTGCCCCCTCCCTCTTTTTTTCCGGGAATATGCTTATCGATTGGGATGGTGAATGAAAAAGAATACTCATCTCCGTCAACATTCAAACCAGCTGCTCCCCCATGCTGCTCCACGATCTCTTTCACCAACGCCAATCCTAAACCTGTCCCACCCGTGTCCTTGCTCCTAGACGAGTCTACACGATAAAAACGATCGAATACATGCTTGGCACGATCTGCGGATATGGGCTGACCCTGATTGGTTACGGTTACTTGGTAATAGTCGCCAACCGCGCTTCCCTCTATTCTTACCCAACCTCCTGTATCATAGCGAATGGCGTTGCTCAACAGATTGTCCATTACTTGCTTTAGCCCGTCCCGCTCTCCCCACACTTGCGCGGCCTGAACGCTCCATATATCACGCATACCCTTGTTTTGCAAAACCAAGCGAAAACTTTCCTTGCACTCCTCCATGACCGTCTCCATTTCAATCTGTTGCAAATTCGTACGAGACAGCTTTTTTGCCTCCCAGACATTCAACTGATGGAGCTGCTCGACCAACCGTGTGATACGCAGCGATTCTTCATGCAAGGACTGATACAATTCTGGACTTCCCGTTACGATCCCTGCGCGCAATGCCTCCAGATAGCCATTTACATTGGTGAGCGGTGTGCGCAATTCGTGAGCAATATCGCCCACCATCCGTTTTCGCATCTCCTCCATTTGCTCCAGCTTTTGGCTCAAATGATTAAAGTCTGCGGTAAGCTGGCCAAATTCATCTCGTGAGACGACAGGAAGCGCCGGTGGATATTCGCCTTCTGCCAACTGCCTAGCGGATGACCCGAGTCGCTTGAGCGGGCGCAGCAGATTCCGCATGAAAAAATAATGCAGAATACCCGCTACCAAAAAGGCAAGAAAGCTGGATTGAAACAAGAAGTATTGCAAGGTTTCACTAAAATGCACACTCTCTTCCCGTCCAATATACGGATACTGATCGACGAGGAGACAGGCAAACTCTTTCACCGAAACCCCAGCTAGCCAAATCGTGATGGCGATCATGAGGGCGTTGACGATAATGAGTTTCCACAACACGCTTACGTTCCACCTGTCCCTATTAATAGGCAACAAAACGATACCCCATTCCCCTCACTGTTTCGATCAAATCATGCTCGCCATCCCATTTTAGTTTTTCGCGCAGCTTCCCGATGTGCACATCGATCGTACGTTCGGTGACCACCTTTTCCTGATGGGGGTACAAGGTATCCATCATTTGTTCGCGCGTCAAAATTTGGTTGGGGTGCTGCATCAAAAAATACAGTAGCTTGCATTCATGCTGGGTCAAATAAATGGGCTCCCCCTGATGATGAACCTCCCCACGCAGTGGTTTGATTGTAAGTCCGCGAAACGTAATTTTGTTGCAGCGATGCCCTGTTCTGCGCAAAACGGTTTCCACCCGCGCCATCAATTCAGCTGGACTAAACGGCTTCGTCACGTAATCATCCGCACCCATCTTGAGTCCTAAGACCAGATCCTGTTCTTCTACTTTGGCCGTTAGCATGATAATCGGGACCTCTGATTTGAGATCCACCCGGACTTTTTTACAGACTTCCTCACCGCTCAACTTCGGAAGCATCAGGTCCAAAATGATGAGACACTGATCATACGCCTGAAAAGCCTGGATCGCTTCCTCGCCATCCCTCGCCTCCAACACCTGATACCCTTCGTTTTCCAGATAAAGCTTGACCAGCTTCCTGATTTTTTCATCATCTTCCACGACCAGTATCGACATGCCTTTGTTTTGCATGGGAAACCTCCAAATCTTACTCCATCTCAGAAAGAATATCTTTCATCATAGCGTAATCCATCGAACCGATCACCTTTTCCTGGATCACTCCTCGCGAATCTATCAAATAGCTGGTCGGGATGGGCTGAATTTGATATAGCGCAGCCACTTCACTCTCAGTGTCCAGTACAACCGGGAAGGTAATGCCGAATTCTTCGAGAAAAGCCGCTACATTTTCTGGCCTTTGTTCCGATTTCGTCAAATTGACTCCCAGGATTGCCACACCGTCATCCTTGTATTTCTCAAAGATCCTTTGCATATCGGGCATTTCGGCACGGCACGGCGGACACCAGGTCGCCCACATGTTGACGATGACCTTTTTTCCTCTCAAGTCGGATAGTTTTATGGATTCACCAGCCAGATTCTTCAATTCAAAATCAGGTGCCACATTCCCCTTTTGAATGCCGATCGGCAGGTTCGAGATATCTTCTTGCGTTTGTTGAATCTGTGAGTTGCCTATCCTGGAATCGGTCTTCTCCTTCATCCAATCATAGCTTCCCCATACTACGAGACCAAGCAAGACAACGATCGCTAACAGATTTCGTTTCATTTTCGTCTTCATCGCCCTTTTCTAGAAAGTAAATGGTGTAAACGAGGACAGCCATGCGCTAATTTTCTGCAATTGCCCTGTAAACAACAGCAGTCCCATCCCCATCAAGATCCAGCCGCTTACCAGCGAAACACGCGGCAAAAGTTTGTTGAGCTTTTTCATGATCCCAATTGAATAAGTAATGAGCAGGGATAGCAACAAAAAAGGAACACCCAACCCAATCGAGTAAACCAGTAGCAAGAGCAGACCACTGTACATCGTCTCTGTGGAACCTGCCAGCAAAAGAATAGACGACAAGGTCAAACCCACACACGGCGTCCAGCCCGATCCGAATGCAAGCCCGAGCAGGAAGGAATGCCAACTGTTTTTGCTCCCCGTTTGCTTTACTTCTACGCGTTTTTCCAACATCAGAAAACGAAGTTGCAAAATACCGGCCATCTGCATCCCAAAGGCGATGATCAGGATCCCGCTGATTTTTTCCAGCAAATTACGATTTTCCGAGAAAAACTGCCCCAAAAAGCTTGCGGATGCCCCCATCGCCATGAAAATAACGCTGAAGCCGAGAATGAAGCTGATTGAGCGGGTAAATAGAATACTCTTTGAAACCTGAATCTTATTCCCCTCCACATACGAGCCTGTGAGATTGGCTACATAGGCGGGCAACAGTGGAAAAATACAGGGTGAAAAAAACGATACGATCCCTGCCGCTAACGCAAAAAGCACAGATACACTTTCCATGAAATCTCCCTCCGTTTTAAAGCTCCTTTTTACCTTACGCTGTCATTGTTAAGACTCTATAAAGTAGGCAAACAAAAAAGAGCGCCAAATTTACGGCACTCTCCTTTATCGAGTTTTTCACCTGTTGAACAAGGCTGTGATTTGCTACCTTACTTTAAATATCTTCCCGTGATCGACTGTTCCGCGTGGATGATTTGCTGAGGTGTACCCTCGAACACCACCTGACCGCCCTTGCTGCCTCCGTCCGGTCCCATATCAATGATCCAATCCGCTTGACTGATCACTTCGAGGTTGTGCTCGATGACGATCACCGTATTGCCGGCATCCACGAGGCGGTTCATGATTCCCAGAAGGTGACCGATATCTGACATATGGAGACCGGTCGTCGGCTCGTCCATCACGTAGATGCTGCCCTTCTTGTGCAGCTCACTGGCCAGCTTGATACGTTGGCATTCTCCGCCCGAGAGCGTGCTGAGCGGCTGGCCGAGCGTGATATAGTTCAGACCTACGTCACTCATCGCCTGGAGCTTGCGTACAACCTCTTTTAGCTGGAAAAATTCCAATGCCTGCTCCACCGTCATCTCCAGCACATCTGCGATCGATTTGCCGTTCAGCTTGTATTCGAGAACCTCTTCCTTAAAACGTTTCCCTCCGCATACTTCGCATGGCAGCTTCACGCTTTCGAGGAAAGACAGGTCCATGTACACAACGCCCAGCCCTTGGCAGTTTTCGCAGGCCCCTTTGGAGTTAAAGCTGAACAAGCTTGGACTCACCTTGTTCGCGGAAGCAAACGCTTTGCGCACATCATCCAGTATGCCTGTGTAGGTCGCGGGATTCGAGCGTGTTGACACTCCTACTGCCGATTGGTCAATAACGATTGCATCCGGATGCTGGCTGAGAAATACTTCGTGAATCAGCGTACTCTTGCCCGAGCCGGCTACACCGGTAACGACGGTTAACACTGCGGTTGGAATGTCTACGCTCACGTTCTGCAGGTTGTGAAGATTCGCGTCATGGATGGACAGCTTGCCGGACGGTTTCCTACACTCACTCTTTAGCTGTAACGGCCGTTTCATATGAGTGCCTGTCAATGTACCTGACTCCAGCAAACCTGGGTAGCTTCCTTCATATACGATGTTCCCTCCGCGACTGCCGGCATGGGGCCCGACGTCGATGATGTGATCCGCCACCTTAATGACATCGGGATCATGCTCGACGACAAGCACGGTATTGCCCTTGTCCCGCAGTTTCTGAAGCAATTCATTTAACCGGTGCACATCACGGGGGTGAAGGCCCAAGCTAGGTTCATCGAAGATATAGGTGACATCGACCAGACTCCCGCTCAGGTGCTTCACCATCTTAACCCGCTGCGACTCGCCTCCGGATAAGGTATCCGTCTCACGGTCCAGCGTCAAGTAATCAAGTCCGATATCCACCAGATGCTGCAACCGCTCTGTCAGCGACTTGACAATCGGCGCGGCCGATGCATCGTGAATCTCTCGAATGACGCCAATAAGCTGGCCGACCTCCATGGATGAGAGATCAGCAATGTTGTGTGCATTGATCCTGCAACCAAGTGCATCCTGATTGAGTCTCGCACCGTGACAGCTGGAGCATGGACCTTCGGAAATGAAAGGTGCAACTGTCTTTTGCGTACGCTCGGACTTCGTTTTCAGATCCTGCTTGATGTATTTGTTGGTGAACTTCTCGATGATGCCTTCCACTGTAATATTCACTGTCTTGCCGCCGAACTGCGTCGCTACTTTCCTCGCCTTGCCGTACAGAAGCTGCTCCAACTCCTCCTCGGAATAATCACTCAGCTTCTTGTCGGGATCGAAGGACCCCGACTGCAAGATCATCGTCCAATCAAAACCGTCCACGCCATAGCCAGGAAGCATAATTGCCCCTTCATGGAGCGATTTTGACATGTCCACCGCTTTGCTCATGTCGACGCACAGGCTGCGGCCGATCCCATTGCATTCAGGACACATGCCTTGTGGATCATTAAACGAGAACATGTTCGCTCCACCGACATAGGGCTGACCCACTCGTGAAAAGAGAAGACGTAGAATGGGAGAAATATCGGTAATCGTGCCCATCGTGGAATGGGAACCTCCCCCTAACCGCTTCTGATCCACGATAACCGCCATGCTCAGGCTCTCGATCGCGTCCGCATCCGGCTGCGGATATTTGGGCAGGAACGTGCGTACGAACATGCTGAAGTTCTCATTCAGCAATCTCGTGGATTCAGCGGCGATCGTATCGAAGACGATCGACGACTTTCCAGATCCGGATACGCCAGTGAAGATCGTGATCTTCCGCTTGGGAATGCGCAAGGATACGTTCTTGAGATTGTTTTCCCTCGCACCCGAGATGACGATATACTCCTGATTCGATTCGCTCATGCTTAACATCCTTCCGAGAGTGTTAATTTCTCCTTATATTCACATTGTACCATTCATCCATCGCGCATCGAAAATCGGGTACCTCGGAACTAGCATCTGTTATGGTTCTAACCACCTCTATTTAGGAGATCGGCAACTGTACGGTAAACGTCGTACCCTTCCCTCGGACGCTTCTCACCTCTATAGTACTCTCGTGCAATTGGACCAGCTCTTCGAAATGGCTGGCTCGGTCCTGGATAAACAACGACCCGTAGGAATTTTCTCCTGCGGGTCGAAAGTATGGTGCCTGATCTTTACTTGTTTAAAACAGCTTCCAAAGCAACCTCAATCATTTCGTTAAATGTCGTTTGACGCTCATCTGCGGAAGTCTCTTCTCCCGTCAGGATATGATCGCTCACGGTGAGAACAGACAGCGCATTGCGCTTGTATTTCGCAGCCAAGGTATAAAGCGCAGAAGATTCCATCTCGACCGCCAGCACCTGATAGCCAGCCAGCTTCTTATATAAGTCCATGCTTTCGCGATAAAAGCTATCGCTAGTGAAGATATTTCCGACCTTCACGGAGAGGTTGCGAGAAGTGGCCGCCTGATAGGCTTTATGCAGCAGATCAAAATTGGCGGTTGGAGCAAAATCAATCTGGTTGAACAACAGACGGTTGGTCTGGGAATCGGAGGATGCGCTCATCGCAAGGATGACATCGCGAACTTTGATATCCTCCTGGATTGCACCGCAGGTACCCACGCGGATCAGATTTTGCACATCGTAGGATTGCATAAGCTCGTTTACGTAGATGGAGATGGAAGGAACACCCATTCCTGTCCCTTGCACGGAGACACGCTTGCCCTTGTAGGTTCCGGTAAAGCCCAGCATGCCGCGCACGTTATTGTAGCAGGTAGCTCCCTCTAAAAATGTTTCCGCTATGTATTTGGCCCGCAATGGATCTCCTGGCAACAAGATCGTTTCGGCAATATCCCCTGGTTTTGCTCCAATATGTACACTCATTTGAATCTGCTCCTTTTCTTTTGGAAAAAATAAGGTCACATCCTCATGGTACTACAAAATACGATCCAAGCAAAACGAAACTGAAGCAAAAGAAAAAGTACAAAGCGACGGCAAGCACCATCGTTTTGTACCTCTTCTTTACTCATATACTTTGCGTGGTAGGTCACGACTGCGATAGCGCCGATTTCTGCGCCTTCTGACAACCGTATAACTGATCATAAACAGATTAAAGCCCAACCAGACGAACAATAACCCGTAATACCAGCCTGTAGACGCTGTTGACTGCTCGTCCGAATTATCAGCTCCAGCAGCCTGCACTTGCGTCTCTTTTTTCACAACGCGTGGATCGAGCCGATGCAAGGGATACGATAGTGTCAAAGGACCAGCCGTGATTTCCAATACACCATCCGTCGAGACTTGTTCTTGCGGTTGTTCCCCAATCGGTACCGTCGCAAACACGTCCTCAAGAGTGGAGTAGCGCACCTTCGCCTCTCCATCCTCTGTATGCTCGGTCACCGTATAGATCTTCCCAAACGTGGCGATCTGTTTGGTCTCGAAATGTTCAAATCCATAATCCAGCATTTTCGTAATATCATTATACGCCAGATTGCTGGTGGACGTTTTCATCGTAACAGCGATGAATTCGTTATCACCCCGCTTCGCCGAACCCACCAAGGTATGCATCGCTTGATCCGTGAAGCCATTTTTAATGCCTGTCGCGCCTTCATAATCACGGATTAGCTTGTTGTGATTGATCAACTCGGATTTCCACTCTGCTCCATCCCAAGGCAAGCGATTGGTTCCGACGATTTTGCGAAAGGTAGGATTCTTCATCGCATACGCCGCGATCTTGGACATATCAGATGCAGTTGTATAATGCTCGGGATCATGCAAACCATGCGCATTGGCAAAATGCGTTTCGCTAACCCCGACTGTCTCCTTTAAAAATTGATTGAGCTCCTCGGCAAAAGCCTCTGTGCTTCCGCTCATATGCTCGGCAATCGCCGTCGCCGCATCATTGCCGGAATGCATCAAAAGCCCGTACTCCAGCTTCTCCATCTTCACTTGTTCGCCTTCGCCCAGATAGACGCGTGTTCCTTCCTCGTATCTGGCGTTCTTTGATACCGTGACGATGTCCTCCGGGTTACCTTTTTCGATGGCATAGATCCCGGTGGCAATCTTGGTGATGCTCGCTGGGTACAGCTTAGCGTGCGAGTTTTTCTCATACAGGACTTGTCCTGATTTGGCGTCAATTAAAATAGCGGATTCTCCGTTTAGCGCGAGGGAAGTGTCGGTATTCTCCTCAGCGGATGCCGCGGGAAGAAGTTGGCCCCATAAAAGGATGACCACTACAAGAAGGTTCGTTAGTCGAAATCGCATGATTGTATATATCCTTTCCTTACGTGTCACTTTTTATCGGTTCTCACCTGCTATTTTGTTTTTATGATGGTACCTTTTACCCTAATCGTTTGCCCAACAGATCATAGATCATCTTGAACTTGGGATTGTCCTGGAATGCTTCCTCGAATCCACGTACATGTTCCTTGTACAAGGCTGCGGCAGCATCGTAATCCTGCTTCACGTACAATGAGAAAATCTCTTCTAATTGTTCTTCCAAACTTAGGTCCACTGGAGGCGGTGTTAAAATTTCCTGCCGCAGGTTGTTCATCAAAACGTCGAGCTGATGCGTGATCACAGATGCTTCGTTCAATTGCTGCAGTACATCCTTCGGGATATTCCCATCGTATTTATAGCGCAGCTCATGTTCGTTCGTCGCCCAAAAGTTCATTCCCAGTGTACGTATTTGGATTTCACAAAACAAGGTGATTTTCTCACTGCCATGATAAACCGTATATGAGACGATCATATGGATGCTTCGATAGCCGGATGGCTTAGGGTTCGCAATATAGTCCTTGATGTCGTGGATGACGATGTCTTCGCGTTCCTGCAAAAGCTGTTGTACTTCCCGCACGTCATCCACATAACGGCAGACAACACGCAGTCCCGCGATGTCGTTCACCTCCAGAGCGACCTGTTGCGGCCACTGCTCATCGGAGAAATCGATTCCTTTTTCTTTTGCCTTATTGAGCAGGCTCTCCACTTTTTTGACCCTGCCTACTACAAATTCAATGGGAGAATAACGGCCTCTTTTTTGAAAACCGTACTTGATCCCTTTTAGTTTCAATTTCAGTTCATCGACAGCTTGTTCGTATGGTGCCAAAAAATGAACCAAATTGTTCAGTACCTTGCTAGGTACATTTGTCGCTTTCATGAAAATAGCACCTCCTGCTTACTTCCAGAGGAAGGGCGAAGCGTCAAAAAACGGTTGCGGATTGACATAGGTATTGCCGATCAACATCCCGTAATGCAAATGGGGGCCCGTCGAAAAACCGGTCGTCCCCATCAGACCGATCACCTGTCCCTGCTTCACTTCTTGTCCTACTTCAGATTGCAGCTTGGACATGTGGGCATAAATGGAGAAAACATTTAGCCCATGGTCAATTATGATGGTGTTTCCTGTCAAGTAGAGCGATTCTGACAGCACGACCTTGCCATCGTTGCTCGCCATGATTGGCGTTCCTTCCTTGTTGGCAATATCGATCGCCGCGTGTCTATTGGCAGGTACACCATTTACCACCCGCTGGTAACCGAACGGGGTCGTCAGTCGACCTGTCGTCGGCTGAATGAACGGTTTGGTAAAGTAAGGCATGGGTGAAGATTGGGACCTTGCCGCTTCGATTTTCTTCTGGTCGGCGTTGATTCTCGTGGTGTCCTGGCGCATGCTGTTCATTTGATTGCTCACGGTTAAGGAATCGATGGCAAACGTTTTCGCCTGTATCTCAAGTGGTGCAGAATACCGCTTGTCCGCTGTTTCTACTGTATACGAACCCGGTTTTGCGTTGAACGGAACCGGAATAAACCGGACATACTCTTCTTGGGAGGGTTTTAGTTGATACGTTTGAGAGAAGAGCGTGACCGATTTCGATTGTTTGCTCCGAACGAAGATGACATCTCCGGGGTAAGTGACAGCGGGACTCACCGCTATGGACTGCTGTTGCTGCCAGTGTGTGCCTGCTTCTTCGATCACATGATGGGCCACCGAGCCTGTCCCATTGCTGACGGTCATCGTGGCGAACAACAGAAAATTGAGCATGGACTGTAACATACGCGCTCCCTCCCAATTTCCAGTATAACAAAAGTGGAAGGGAATTGAAAAAGAAAAAGAAGGCTGCAAAGCTAGCCTTCTCCATCCCTTTACAGCTTTTTGGTGTAATCAGACATCATGTCCATGATGGATTGGACCCCGATCAGCATCTCGCTCGCACGCTTTGTCTTTTCGGAAATCGAGCTGAAATCCAGAGGCGATTTTTTCCGATCGGACCAGCGTTTAAACAAATCTGCTGCTGCTGCGGGATTGCTTTTCACCGCCTGAGTACGGGAAGCATCTGCCGAAATCCAGGATTCAAATTCTGGATGCTCGCGCATCAGGCGCTTTACTTCTTTTCGCTTCATCTGCAGACTCTCGCTCCTTTCCACGGTGCAAAGGATTTCCTGTTCGTTACACCATATGACTAGTCCGCGAATGTGCTTGTGTGTTTGCACAGTAGTCGGTGAAAAGGGCGGGTATGGACGGTCTTTTGACCATAGGAAAAAGGGCCCTGCATGAGGACCCTTTTCGCGCATCCACGTATTCAATTGTACACTTCGGCACCGCTTGAAGACCGTGGTGCTGTAATTCTTTGTCCGCCAGTTAGCGGGCCAGTTGTTGTTCAGCGAAGCTCACCAGACGCTTGGTAATTTCTCCACCAACCGAACCGTTTTGACGAGAAGTTGTGTCTGGTCCCAGATTTACACCAAACTCTGCAGCGATCTCATACTTGAGTTGATCCAGAGCTTGGTTCGCTTGAGGAACTACCAGGTTGTTGCTGTTTCCGCTGTTGTTGTTCGCCATGATTGATTCCTCCCAACGCGTATTTTCTCCTGTGACGGCAACCCGTCAGCCGAAGCTTCCTACTATGAGGGGCAGGAGATTTGTTTGTACAAGAGATGATTCGTCATCACCTCTTGTGGTACTATCATTCCTCAGGCGCTCTCATGCATACGCATTTTTGCAGAAGCAAATTCTGTAAATGCGCGTTGAAACCGTTGTGCTATAATAGTTGGGACAGGTTAGTACGAGAGGAGACGCATTTGTGAACCAATCCAAAATCCTGCTCATCGACGGCATGAGCTTTTTATTCCGAGCGTTTTACGCTTCCGCATGGACAGGCGGGTATCGCCAAACTTCAGAGGGTGTCTACACAAACGCTGTGCACGGCTTCACCAAAATGATGCTTGACTACGTAGATCTTGTACGCCCTACGCATCTCTTGGTCGGCTGGGATGTCGCTTCTCGTGAATCCCTCGTGCGCAGCCAATGGTATGACAGCTACAAATCGAATCGCCAAGCACCCCCGGAGGAATTGGTCCCGCAGTTTGATCTGGTAAAAGAAGTGACGGAAGCTTTTGCAGTACCCAACCTCGGCTGCCCCGGCTATGAAGGCGACGATATTCTCGGGACGCTAAGCACACAGCTCTCGTCGGAAGGCCATCAGATCGTCATTGCGTCTGGCGATTACGACAGCCTGCAGCTCGTCTCCGAGCAGGTCAGCGTAAAAATCCTGAAAAACGGGGGCAAGCATGAGCACTACACGCCGCAAAGCCTCTTGGCTGTCCGCGGAATCGTCCCCGAGCAGGTCGTCGATGTGAAAGCGTTGATGGGTGACACCTCTGACTGTATCCCCGGATGTCCCGGCATCGGTGAAAAAACGGCAACCAAGCTGATCACGGAGCATGGGAACCTGGACACCCTCTATACGAACCTCTCCGCTTGCACCGCGAAAATGCGCAGCAAGCTGGAAGAAAATCGCGAGCAAGTCTACCTCAGCCAAAAACTGGCAACGATCATCCGCGACGTGCCGATCGAGTACACCTTGGAGGCAGCCAAATGGGAGTACGACTCCGCTGTGGTCAAAGAAAAATTTGAAGAGCTGGAGTTTGGCCGCTCTCTTGTCACACGCGTGGGCTAGTATCCCAGATCATCGCAATGCCAGCATAAAAATCCCCCTAGAGAGAGCCAGCCATGGCTGCTAGGGGGATTTTTATTCAGTGAAGCTTACTCTTCTTCATTCATTTCCACACCGTATTTCGCTTTCAGGAGAAGCAGTTCCCGTATATCCCCCAAATAAGGCATTAATGTCTCCGCTTCCTTAATGGGTTTCCACTCGATCTGTTGGATTTCTTCGTCTGTCGTCTCCATCACGCCTCCCAGGATCTCTCCGCGAAACGTGATGAATGTCACATGCTCCTCGTGAATGACTTTCTCGTTTACGAGAATGATCGGGCCAACCGCTACATCCAAGCCCGTTTCTTCCTTTACTTCACGTACGGCCGCATCGATTAGCATTTCCCCATGCTCTCGTTTACCGCCTGGAAGGCTCCAAAATCTTTCATTCTGAACAGTGAGTATTTTATCGGCAGTTTGATCATAAAGCAGGACATAAACCACGTCTATATGCGTCAAACTCATCCCCCAATTCCCCGTTCTTCTCTTTTACCATACAACCAAAACATGACCAGACCAAAAAGTAAGCCGGCGAATGACAGAGAAGCAATCGCCAGGTACAGTATCTGACCGCCGAAGGATTTGTAAATCATACCGCCGACGTAGGACGCCAATATTCCGGATACACCGAAAAACAAGAGCGCCAACACCGTCTGACCGGTAGCCCGCCACTCCTGCGGCACGATCCGATACAAGTATTGAATCGCAGCTGAGTAGAAGACGGGAAAGGTGAAAATTTGCAGGATCTGCAAATAGGCCAACAAATGCGGATCTGTGAGAAAGGCCGAAATCAGGAAGCGGATAAAGAAAAACGCCGCCGCAAAGGTAATATATGCCATTTCCTTGCCTTTTTTCTGCCACCAGAAGCTGACCGCAAAGACCAAAATCTCACTTCCTGCCGCCAAAAACCAGGCTTGTCCGACCAACTCTGGACTTCCCCCAAGCTCCCGAATGTAGACACCCAAGAACGTATCATTCATTCTCGTCGGCACGGAGCAAAGAAAGACCAGCAAAAGAAACAGCAGGGTCTCCTTATGACCCAAAAACTGTTTGAGACTGCTCCAGGTTACGGGCTTTCCAGTTACGGGCGCGTCAGGCATCAGCCAGATGATGACAAAACCGATGATGCCGACCGCGGCGAAGAGAATGGCAAGGCTGTTGGCACCAAAGTAGGACATGACATATCCCGTAATTAATGAAAAGAACGCATATCCCGATGCCCCGAAGGTGCGAATCGAACCATAGCTTATCTTGGATGTCTCCGAGACAGTGAAATTGAGGCTTTCCGTCAACGGGTCGATTGGCATAAGGAAGAAGTAGAGCAGCATCGCGAACACGACAAGCTGCAGATAGCTACTCGAATCGTACAGCAAAAAACCGAAGGCGCTGGAGAAAAGCAGCAGCAACAGCATGACTTTGCGGATTGTTTTCGTCTTATCGCTGATCATGCCCCACAGTGGCTGGGTGAATAAGGTGACAAAACCGCCTGTCCCGATGATAAAGCCGATTTGGGCCGGGTTTAACCCCTGATCATCCAGATAGACAGGTAGGAAGGCAACGAACATCGCCAGCATGGAAAAGTATAAAAAGTTAAAGATTCGTAAAAGTCCTGGAGCTCGCAAAATCACTGATCCCTCTCGTCTATTTAGAAATGGAGAAAACAAAGCCACGTCATTGTAACATGGCTTTCTGAGAAAAGATACAAACTGACACTCACCCGTTGCAAGTGTCAGTCCTTTTATGTAAAAACGTCCAGCAGCATGTCGGTACTCGCTTTATCAGAGGTGTCCCAATTCGCAGCAAAGCGTACCTGATGGGATACCCCCATTATGTCATAGGTCTGAACCAGATGTTGGCGGGCCGAGCCTACGATCAAGGTGTGCAGACGAAGCTGTTTGCTCTTGCCAAGCTGTGCCATCCGCTCCAGAACGTAAGGCGAAATGCTTCCGATCCCATCCGTAACCATGACGAAATCGGCACCGCGGAAGAGCTTGTTTTGCTCCAAAAGCTCCATGCCTCTTTTCATCGGCGCATCAAAGTGCGTTCCTCCCCCGTACGCCATCTGGGCGAGCGCGTAAAAGGCAGGCCAGTTTGGTTTGCGATGGTAAAGGATCTGCTCGCGCAACTCTCCCTTGGCTCCGAACAACAACAGGACAAAATCGCGCTTCTCCAGCATTGAGAGTGCAGCAAAGGTCATGACGAACAGCTGTGCCAGGCGGAGCTTGCCGCCGCGCATCGAATGTGACGTATCCAGCATGCAAATCACTGGGCCTTTTGGTGGTTCTTCTACCCAGCCTGACGGATCATAGGTCATCAGCTTCTGGTCCATCCATTTCAGAAAAAAATACGTCTCGTAGTCCGGGTCAGCCAAAAGCGCCGCTTCTGATGGCAGCATGCGAGCGATATCGGAGGATTGCCGCAGATCGAAGTATTCCTCGGGCATCTGACGATTGCGGATCTCACGCCTTTTTATACGGAAGTGATGAACCTGACGCCCAACCTCCTGCAAGAACTGGATCAGATCGGGATGACGCTTGAGCTTTTCCACCCACTTCAGGTACTGCTCAAAGCTTTGTCTACGAAGCCTGCCCAAATCATGCCCCCAGCGCCGATTGGCAAATTGCTGGCTCGCCGAAATCAATTCCTCGTCGAGCAGGCTGTCGACATCCTCCTGAGACAGAGAGGTTTTCAGTGCCTTCTCCAGCCATTGTCCCAGCTCTTGTTCCAAGGATTGAATGGCCTCCCGCTCTTGTTTGTCCAGCCGATCCATCTGCTTCTCGCGCTGTCCCAGCTCCTCCTCCAGCTTCTTCACCTTTTGCAGCAGCTTGCTGCGCCGAGTAAACTGGGTACGCATTTCATCGCGATGCTCCTCGATCCGTTGCTTCAAGGAATCGATCTCGGCTTGGACGAGCGGCTTCGTATCCCGCGCCTCCTGCTTCTCCTCTACAATTCTTTTTCCCTGCTGCAGGGTGTAGCCGACCAATTGAAGCTGTGCGACCTGTTTTTCCGAAAGCAACTCCGACAGTTGAGCCTGCTCATGGCCATCCTGTCCTTGCAGCATGGTCAATCCCGCGAGCATCGGGGTGACGGTTTGATCCTTTTCACGCTGTTTTACTTCAGCTGCAAAGGTTTCAGTCAACCAAAGCAACGCCTTGATCGCAGTTTTAAAGGCAGCACTGTCTCGCCCCACTGTGCGTGGATGGATCATCTTGGTGAAATACTGCTTCATCAGGGTGCGGATCATCCACTTATGAAAGGGAGTCGCCTCCTGTGTCTGATCCAGCTCCGGTTTGGGAAGGTAGAAGACAAAGAAGAAATCTGCCAACAGCTCCAAATCAAACCAGGACGCTTGCTGCCTTGCCTGTTCGACCCATTCCTGGGCAGTGCGTGAGGAAGCGAGGTACGTCTCAAATAGATACCGATCCACCTGACTGGTGCGTACGATCATTCCCCATACCTCCTACAGCGTAAAATCGTAGTCCGCACCTGGAATATCCTGGTCAAAGACGGTCCGATAGGTGCGTTGCAACTGCTGCAAAATCCGTTCGCCTTCGATTCGCAGATAAGCGTATTTGACCGTGTATTTCTCGATGTTGTGAATCAGCCTGTTCTTCTCCAGGATATAGCCGTGCAAATCTTTTTCCCGTTTTTGCCACTCCTGCAGACGGTTTCGTAATTCCTGCGCTGCCTGGGTCAATTGTTCTTTACTTGCTTCCAGCAATGCCTTGCTTTTCTCCATGGCCTCTTTGCCCAGCTTGGCTCCTACCTCTTTTTTAAATTGGAAGGCATGTAATTCGGATTCCTTTTCCTTCCATTTTTCTGCGATCTGCGAATAATGGCGCAGGGGCAGTTCGCTCTCTAGTTCAGCCTTCAACATCTCTGTAAACTGCTTTTCATACAGCTCTCGCATGACAGGGAGATCTTCCGGCACATCCCACATCATATGCGGGGTATAAACCGTATCCCAGATGGTCACTTCCTCACGTCCATGCAGGGCTGCAGAAGTTTTCCAGATCGTAGCGATCTTCTTCAAGCGGCGGTCCGACAAACGGTATTCCTTCTCCTCCAGACCTTGCTTGAGCGAAAACAGGAAGTAGACCAAGGCTCCCGGGATTTTGACATTTGCTGCCGCCTCCTGTATATCGCGCACATCGTAGAGCGAAAAGACGACTGGCATCGGGGCATTCGGCATGGTCAGCATTTTTTCGTAACTGGCGGCGTGCTGCAGGTAGCCGACCTCATAGCGGATCAAAAAGCGGTCGTACAAGGCGGCCAGTTGTTCGTCATCCTCCGGCAATTCATTGGAGGCCGCAATCAAGAACTGGAGCGGGACGGGCTGCTTTTCTCTTCCGTTGAAATAGACCCGCTCATTGAGGATCGAGAGCAAGGAATTGAGAATCGCGCTGTTGGCTTTAAAAATTTCATCTAGAAACACAAATTGTGCTCCCGGCAAATATCCAGCAGTTTTGCGTACGTACTGGTCCTGCTTTAATTGCTGCAAGGAAACCGGCCCGAAAATCTCATCCGGTGTGGTGAAGCGGGTCAATAAATAATCAAACCAATGTTCGGATCCAAATAATTGAGAGATGCCTCGGGCGAGTTGGGACTTTGCCGTACCAGGCGGACCGACCAGCAGTACATTCTCGCCGCTCATCATACCGAGCATGAGCAGTCGGATCAATTCACTTCGTTCTAGAAAACGGCGTTCCAGCAGTTCGATAGCTTGATCCATTTTCCGTAGTATGGGTGTAGGTGTTGGTGTGTGCATCGCAGTAGGCACCTGTCGCATCAAAGAGATACGACCTCGGGCCACTTCCCCCCTCGTCCTTTTTCCAGTCGTTTTTATAGTCGCATAACAAGGATGAAAATGCCAGTTTTCGCATCAGGGATGGCCGATTCCTGCCGCTGTGCGTTCACCCATGTCTGCTTTTTCGCATATTCTGTAGACAAAAGTACCCGCAACGGATGACAGACAAAGGAGGGCACAAGATGGGGGTTGAACTTGCCTGGCTGCATGGTGTGTATGTATTGTTTGTGCTCGGGATTATACTAGTGATGGTTTTGCGGCGAGACACCAGCTTGATCAGCATCGTCGGCATCGCAATCCTTGGTTTTACCGCCACGGGCTCTGTCATTGCCTCAGTCGGCGGAATATTCGGAAGCTTTATGTATGCCATCACGGAGCTTTTGCCCACGATTCTCGTCATTTGCATCATTGTGGCGATGAGCCATGTGCTGACGGATACGGGCGTGAACGAAACGATGATCCGGCCCATGACGCATCTTGTCCGGAATGCTACGCTAGCGTATTGGGTAATCGGGATCGTCATGATGATAATCTCCTGGTTTTTCTGGCCTTCTCCTGCGGTCGCTCTGGTCGGGGCCGTCATGCTGCCCGTTGCGATCCGGGCGGGACTACCGGCGATTGGCGTGGCGGTCGCCATGAACCTGTTTGGGCACGGGATCGCTCTATCTGGCGACTTTGTGATCCAAGGGGCACCATCCTTGACGGCAAAAGCAGCCGGAATTCCGGTATCTGATGTGATTAACGCAAGCATCCCGCTCGTCATCGTCATGGGTGTCGTGACCACCGTCATTGCATTCTGGTATTTGCGAAAGGACATGAAAAACGGTCTGATCGAAACTCCATCGGAACATGTATTTGCCACGGGTTCCTCCGTCAAGGTGCCGCTTTCCACAGGAGTAAGAAAAACACTAGCTATTCTGGTGCCGCTGCTTTTTCTCCTGGACGTGATTGCGATGTTCGCGTTTGACCTTGTCGGTGGGGATGCGACGGCGCTGGTAGGCGGTACCGCCCTATTGATCCTGATTATCTGTACCATGCTGGCCCATAAGGAAAAAGGATTGGAGCAGGTCACCACCCATTTGATCCAAGGATTTCAATTCGGATTCAAAGTGTTCGGGCCCGTGATCCCGATTGCCGCCTTCTTTTACATGGGGGACAGTGGATTCAACACAGTCTTCGGAGAGGTGCTGCCGGCTGGTTCAAATGGTATCGTGAATGACCTGGGCGTAGCGCTCGCGCATACGATACCCGTCAGTAAAGAAGTAGCAGCCTTGACCCTGACCACTGTAGGTGTCATTACCGGACTGGATGGTTCTGGATTCTCAGGTATCACGCTTGCAGGCTCGATCGCGCAATTGTTTTCGACAGCACTCGGATATGGCGTTGCCACCCTGACAGCTTTGGGCCAAATTGCGGCGATTTGGGTCGGAGGCGGAACCCTGATTCCCTGGGCATTAATCCCCGCTGCTGCCATCTGCGGTGTGGACCCATTCGAGCTGGCGCGGCGAAATCTCTACCCAGTCGTCATTGGTCTTTTGGTCACCACGATTTTTGCCATGTTTCTCTTATAAAAACGAGCAAGACGGATGAGAAATGCTTCTCGTCCGTCTTTTTTCGTCTTTTTTCGACCAAGCCTCATACACTTTCTAGTACAAACCATCTGAAAGGAACGGGCTTGTTCATGAATTCGTGGAAAAAAAGCATGCAAATTGCAGCTACGTATATCGGCACGGTGGTAGGAGCCGGATTTGCCAGCGGACAGGAGATTATCGCTTTCTTTACCGCATACGGTCACGCCGGGACACTGGGAATTCTGCTGTCGACTCTTTTGTTTGTCTGGCTGGGCTATAAGATGATGTGGCTGGCCCATCATCTGCGTACCCCATCCTACGAGTCGTTCAATCAGCGCCTTTTCGGAAATATAGTCGGGAGAGTCATGAACCTGTTTGTCTTTTTCACACTCTTTGGCGTCACGACCGTCATGCTTGCCGGAGCAGGCTCTGTCCTAGAAGGACAGTTCCAGATCCCCTACTTGGTGGGAATTGCCGGGACTGTCCTGTTCGCCTTGCTCATCTTGCGAAAAGGTCTGGAGCAGCTGATGCTCGTCAATGCGATTGTCGTTCCGGCGATGCTGCTGTTTTCATTCCTGATTCTGGCTGACGGAAATGCAAGCCTGCCGCAGTTCAGCGAAACAGCTGTTCATCCAGCGTTTGTTTGGAAAAGCATTCTCTATATTTCCTTCAATCTCGCCATGGCACAGTCTGTCCTCATCCCCATCGGGTACTCTGTTCGCAATCCGGTCGTACTGCTTCGCGGTTCCATCCTGGGAGGCGTCGGCCTCGGATTTATGCTGCTCGTCGTCCATACTGCGCTGCTCGCCAACTGGGATGAAGTGCGTTTCCTGGATGTGCCGATCCTCTTCATCACGGATGGATGGACCAGTTGGCTGCAATGGTTTTTGGTGTTCGTCCTGTTTGCCGAAATTTTCACGACCTTGATATCCAATGTTTTCGGGATTGGCCAGCAGCTGCGCGAGCTTTTCCAGGTCCCAGAAAATCTTTCGTACCTATATTTGTTCGGTACAGCATTCTTCCTGTGTCTGATCGGGTATTCCGAGTTGCTGATGTTTCTCTATCCCTTGTTTGGCTATCTAGGTCTCGCTACATTATTGCGAATCACTTGGCCCAACCGGTCCCTCCGGAGGTAATCGGCTGATTAGGGACGAAGATACGAAAGCAGCATCTCTTTTAACATCCGTTGCTGGATATGGATCTCGATATCCTCCTCCAAGTAGGAGATCGCCGATTTCAGGCTGATATTATTGCCGAAGGTGCCATACGCATTAATGATAGTTATAATGGCTTCCTTGACCGGAATATCTTTGCGAATCGAGCCGTCACCTTTTCCATCCTCGATGATGCGCATGAGGATGAGTGTGATCTCCTTCTGAATCTCGATATACTCCTCGATGCCTTCGAGGGGTTTTTTTGCAAAGGACGCATAGCTTTCGAATGCTTCGCGAAATCTCGCTGATTTCCATACCTCTTCTTTTTCCGTTGGATGCCCCATCAGATAATCCAAAACTTGTTCCAATCTCTGATAGGCAGAACTGTTGGTTGAGACGATTCTTTCAAAAGCCTCGATGTTCTTTTCTAAACAACTGACGGCTACGGCGACGATCAATCGCTCTTTCTTGGGGAAATACCGAAACAACGTCGCAATCCCGATACCGTCGGCGGCTGCGACATCTTGCATTTGTACCGCATCCAGTCCATTTTCTAGGAATAGATGCTCTGCTGTTTTGACAATACTTTTATAACGTGCGTTTTTCTTCTGTTCCCGCATTCCACCTGACATGCAAGCATCCTCCATTCTCCATCCATTATAACGTGTTTTTTCCAGTTCCTCTTCTTCCTTTGCAATTCTCGACAAGTTCCGCTATAATCAAAAGTGATAGTTGAACTATCATTTTATAAAAAACGGGGTGTTTCTTATGAGACTCAAAGATAAAGTAGCTATTATTACTGGTGCTGGAAGCGGAATGGGCGAAGCGGAAGCACAAATGTTTGCACGTGAGGGAGCAAAAGTCGTCGCGACCGATATCAACGAAGAGGCCGTAAAAGCCGTCGTTGCGAAGATCGCCGATCAAGGCGGGGAAGCCATCGCGATCAAACACAATGTAGCCTCCAAAGAGGATTGGGAAAAAGTGATGGCTGCCACCGTGGAAAAATACGGAAAGCTGGATATTTTGGTCAACAACGCCGGGATCGCGCTCGCGAAGGATTTTCTGGAGCAATCCGAAGAAGACTGGTCACGTACCTATGCGATCAACGTCAACAGTATCATGCATGGTATGCAGCAAGCCATTCCCTGGATGGAAAAAAATAACGGCGGTTCGATCGTTAACATCTCCTCCATCGCAGCTTTGACGGGAATGGCGGGAGCCGGAGCGTACACCGCTTCAAAAGGGGCTGTTCGTTCGATTACAAAAGCGGCAGCCGTCGATTATGGCAAAAAAAATATCCGCGTAAATTCTGTGCATCCGGGTTATATCGAAACACCGATGAGCGCACCGTCGATGGCGGCGTTTAAGGATTACTTCTTGTCCCAAATCGCGTTGCCTAACCTGGGACAAGCGGAAGAGGTAGCTGCTGCCGTTCTGTTCCTCGCATCCGACGAGGCGAGCCATATTACTGGTATTGAGTTGCCCGTCGATGGTGGGGTAACAGCAAAATAAAATAACTGAAAAAAACTGCTTCTATCTAATACCGGATAGAAGCAGTTTTTTCTTGCATTCGACACGTGTCTTACGTGCTGTGTTGTACACCGTGTTTCGCTATCTTTCTGCGGAAAATCCATTTGTCTACGAATACAGCTATCAGGATAGCCCCCGCCAAGGTTATCAGGAATACACCGTATGTTTCAAATGGGATAGGATTCCCTTCGAGGTGAAAATCATTCGCTCGAAACTCGAGCCGCTTCACCGCATGCTGCGCCGTCAAAAGATCCTCTTGCTTTGCCAAATCCTCTAGCATCAATTCAAAAATAAATCGATTTGGATCGTTGTGAACGTAACGAAGAGGCTGCCCATTTCCCTTTTCCTGCCAGATTTTCGCTTCCTCAACAGCCAGTGTGTTGGCCTGGGTGCCGGGAACGATCATCTTATCTACCGCAGGAGGACTAGACATATTATGACGCGCAATCAAATGCAAGCCATATTTGGTGACGATCGGTTGATCCGTTTGGGTGACGGAAAGAACCTTGGCCGTCCCAGTGTCTGAGTAAATATCAAAGACGGAAGCAACTGCCATTTCCTCTACACCGTTATAGAGAAGAATCCCTACCTGGTTCTTGTTCCACTGAAAAGCGTTATTCAGCATATACGTAGAATAGCGAATGTCCATAGCAAACGGTTCGACGGTTGGATTCTTTACAAATTGATAAGATGGATAATGCAATTCCTTCGCAATGTTTTCAGCTACAGGTTCACCCAGTTTTTTCGAGATCACATATAGAACGGCATCGATCCCAGATGAGATTCCTGCGGAGGTGACGATTTTTCCATTGTTATTCGTCACATAGCGTTGATTTTGCACCCAGTTAACCTGGGGATAATTCTTTGTCAGGACCGGCATCGTCTGCCAATGCGTTGCGGATGTTTTGCCATCCAGTAGTCCGGTGACCGCCAGATTTTCCGCACCTGCGCAAATACTCAGCAAAGTGGTGTCTTGGTGTTGCAAAATCCAGTTTTTAACAGGTACATAACTTGCAGAGTCGAACATGGTCATATACGGAATCGTGATGATGTCCGCGCTCTTCCCAAGCAACTCATCTAATTCTGCAAACGAATAATGAGGTACGATTTCCAAGCCGCCCGTCAGCGTTTTGACCTGATTATCCGCCGCCACCGCATATACATTGTAGGCGCCGGTCATCGAAAAGAGTTGGTACGGAATCGTGAAGTCCAATCCTTCTGTACTCTCATTTCCCAACAGAATCGCTACGGTAGGCTTTTGTGGGTCATGCTGGGGTTTCTCCAAACCTTGCAGAGAAGGAAGCGGCTCCTGACGGTAATTCGCCCAAAAGTCCTTCTGTGAAAACAGTAATCCGAAGCCCCCGACCGCTCCTACACACAGAACGATCACCAAAAGATACGTGACTGACCTTAAAACAAATCTCAACATGGCACCAAATCTCCTTTTGTGTAATGGTAATTCGCATTTTGAGCTTATTGCTCTGGTTGTCTGTCGCTACAGCAAATAGATGGAACGCGCCGGTCAACGAAAACATTTGATTCGGGATTGAGAAGGACAGCCGTTCCGTATCTTCCCTCTCCATCCAGACGGCCACGGTGGGATCGCGTGGAACTTGCTGCTGGGGATTGCCTGCTCCTTGCAATGGCGGCAGCCATACAAACAGAAGGATCGCGATGAGAAACATGACTGACCCCGCTATATATCTCACCATGGTGGACCAAATCTCCTCTTGAGTAACGGTTAACCTCATCTTACCGGGAAGAGGAAGTCTCAAGCGCGCAAAGAACGGCCTGATGCACGCAAAAAAATGCGTTGGGTACGCAATGGATCAGAAACATGCGCAGAAGAATAAAAAAACCTCCGGCAACAGCTGCCACGCACTGTTACCGGAGGGGAAAAATCTCTAATATAAATCTTCAGTGGGGAGAATTCCCAAGCTCTTGGCTTTTTTGATCAATTCGACACGCGAACTGACATGCAGTTTCTGAAACAACTCGGTTAAGCTGTATTCCAGAGAACGTTGACTGATCATAAGCGTTTTGGAGATCTCCTTGTTGCTCTTTCCTTTTGCCAACTCACGCAATAGTTTATCTTCCTCTTGGCTAATCGTCGTCTCTTCATGGCCCGCTTCTCCTTGGACCAGGATTTCCTGACGTCGTAATTGCTTGAGCAATTGCATCGGGACAATGGCCTCCTTCCTGGCGGCACAGCGGATCGCTTGGATCAATTGTTCGCGTGTGGAAGTTTTGGCGATAAAACCAGATACGCCCGACTCCATCAATAAATTGAAATGTGGCGCGATCTCGAATCCGGAATAGATCAGGATGACCGCATTGGGCACGTAGTCGAGCACTTTGCGGGTCAAATCCGCACCATTAATATTCGGCATGTACAAATCAAACAGAATGACGTCAAATTTTTTGAGACGAACCAAATCGGTCACATTATAGACGTCTGTCTCGATGGTAACATTCATGTCCGGTTCCGATTCAATCAGCATCTTCGTTCCTTCGACAACCGAGCGATGATCATCAACCAATAAAATTTCCATGTGATTCACCCTTGCATCATCATAATTTGAGGGAATTGGATGTCTACGTGAAATCCTTGGCTGGGCACCGAATGAAACTGGACGGTCCCCTCCAGGCTCATCACCCTTTTCTCAATCCCTGCAATCCCCATATGCTGAAATGAACCTTCCAAAGCGGTGAGATTCATTCCAATTCCGTCGTCTGAGTACGAAAAGAAAATATGATCTGACGTGCTACGCAGCGCCATCGTCACTTTTGAGGCTTGCGCGTGTTTGGAAGCGTTGTTCAATAACTCCTGAACGATTCGGTACACCCCAAGAATCTGTTCTTCTTGCAAGCTCGCCTCCATTTGTTCCGCAGAAAACGCAATCTCGTAATTGGCAAACATTCTGGTATAGGCAAACAAGCTTTTCAGTGATTCCACCAGACCCATCTTCAACAAAAACGGCGGCCGCAATTCATTGCAGGTAATTCGGATCTGGTGGATCGCATCCAGCAATCCTTCTTCAATCTGAAGCAATTCTTGCTCGGTCTCACTGGCAAATTCATTCGAGGAGCGCAATGTCTCCAGCTTTCGATACCAGATAATCAAGTCCTGCAAGACAGAATCATGCAGGTCACTGGAAAGCGAGGCTCTTTCTTTCTCTGAGAGCTTGAATAATAGTCGCAGCATCCACTTAGGAGTCTTGTTTTTCGCCACCATCTCTTCCATACGCTTCATCAAATCTTCGAGCAGATGAAGATTATCATAAAGAATTCGGACGTAATGTACGGCCGTTTCGAGCCATTCTTTCTCCATTTTCAGGAGGGGACGTCCCGTGTTGATCCGCAAATAGACCGGATGCTGCTTTTCGCCAATCTGAATCCAGATCTCCCGCTCGTCGCCTGCCGCATATTCCTGTCCTTTTGGAGCCTCTACGAGGGAAACATCCAGGACTAGAAGGACGTTTTTTACCTCCTCGATTAGGCGTTGTTCCAAGTCCGACACCTTCATGACGTTAGCAAGATCTGCGGAAAAGCGATTCAAGCTCTGTTGAAGCTTTTTTGCCCGCACCTCGCTTTGGATCAATTCCATTTCCTCTTTCTTCCTTTTGGTGATGTCCTTGACGATTCCATGGATGCCGTTTAGCTCCCCCGCGAGGTAGATCGGTACAAACGTAATGCTTACGATTTTCTCCTCTTGCTTCGCGAAAGCAAGCCGGCATTCCATATCCCGGGGCTTTCCCTCCTGCATGACGTGGAAAAGCGCTTCGTACACAAGGTTATGGTCATCATCGCGAATCAAGCCTAAAAGACAGCGATCAGGGATCTGATTCAGTTTGATGCCTGTAATCATTTCAAATGCATGATTGGCATTTTCAATGAAAAATTGCTTCAAATCAATCGAAAATACGCCGTCCAAATTATACTCGAATAACGACTTATAGCGCTGCTCGCTTTCTTCCAAGGCGTATTCGGATTTCTTTTGTTCGGTAATATCCAAAATAATGCCGTCTAATCGTTGAATATCCCCGGCATGGTCGATCGAAGGATGGATAATCAGTCTGCCCCATCTGGTCTCGTTTTCGACATGGATAAAGCGGAATTCTTGGACAACCGGCATCCCTAGATCGAGCTTTCTTTTCACTTCTCCCATGAGAATCACATTGTCGTCCGGATGAATATGATCGTGTATACGGATGGGGCTGTAAAAAATCTCTTGTCTGGAAATCCCCGAGATTTTTTCAATGCTTTCGGAACAAAACGTGTATTGCCGAAAATCTTTATCTGTAGACAAGACAGCTGCATTGACGTTATCCAGAATGTTTTCCAGCAGTTCCTCCGCCTTCTTCCTTGCTGTCATATCCCTGACTACCGCCACAACATACAGTACGCTTCCATCCTGATCCAGCACTGGTTTTACGCGGGCTTCTACAAAGAGGAGATGGCCTTGGGCATGGAAGATGCGGTATTCGACCTCCACCACATGTTTCTTTTGCAGGGCTTCAAGAAAGAGAGCACGGACGCGATCTTGATCTTCCGGATGGATGATTTCAAATGCATCCATTCCTTCATACTCCTCAATACGAAATCCCGACAACGACTCGAGGGAAGGAGAAACATAGCGGACCACTGCTTGGTTATCGACCAGAACGATCGTATCCGACGTATTTTCGGAAACGATTTTATATCTCTCCTCGAGAAGATCTGGCTTTACTGCCTGTTTCACTGAGGTAGTTTCCTCCCTGACTGTAACCGTATAGGCGATAATTTGATCATCCTCGCCCAGTATGGGAGTTGTATGGTGCCGGTAACGTCGCGCTTCGGTCACACGATTCCCTGGATCTATCACGCGAAATCTACTCCGAAACGCATCGTTTTCCCAGATCAACCTCTCATCCGGTGCAACCAAGCAGATCGGATCCGGCAAGGCTTGCATGAGTTGCTTGGCATTTCGGATCAATTCAAGATATGGTCCCATCTTTTCTCTCCTTCACCGTACTCGTTAGAAAAAGTATAAGACAACAAAAGTCATTCCGTCGCGCAAATTTTGCATACCTTCGCGCAAAAAATACGCTCTTGGGATTTGTTAACCCTTGCGTTTCATGAACAGCGGCACTAACGAGTTGTTAGTGCCGAGAATTTAGCTTTTGTATTTGACTAAGTACAATCATCTTGATCTCTTCATTGCCATAGGCGCCGGGAGTCATGACATTCTCATCTGGCCAATAGGAAATGTCCAAACTGGATTGATCGGTCAGGTGAAGTCTGAAAAAATACTTTTCGCCTACCGTTTTTCCTTCGTTATAAATGTTTCGGAAGTCGACAACCCTTAATTTTAAAAATTCTTCTGTAAATCGAATGGTCGCATCATCTGAAAATAGGCCAGTTTCAGAATAATCTTCGATGCTTCTAATACTGATGTACGCCACTCTCCCTTTTATATCAAACAGTTCTCCGATTGTTTTGGCTTTTGGATTTTTGTCTACTTCATACAAATGGTCCCCTACAAATAATCGAAAGCTTTCCGAGTATCCTTTCGCCTGATAAATGCCTGTTCCTATTTCAGCCTGTGTTGCATCTCCGTTTTTCATCATATAGCCAGGGCATACCATGCCATTCATTTTGAACTTTACTTCGCCTATTTTCTCATCTTTGGAAATATGAGTATTATTCGAATGATAAACTTTGGTATATTTTATGTTATTGAAGAGTAGTGCCGGAGCATATTCATCCATTTTGTTTATGCACGGACCACCATCATCGATTTTCGGCTGTAACATCATCTCTTTAAACCCCTGCCCAGAGCTTCCAAACAATGTTATCACCATAGTTAAAATAATCCATGTTTTCATATATTCTCTCCTTTTTATCTTTTGACACTATAAAGGTCGAAATTAAAAAGAGATTAAATACTCAACATTTTGCGTAACCATCGATCGTTTTATCAATTGGACAATCCTTTTAAGGTCTAATTATTAATTAACTCTGTACCATATGAGTTATCAATTGCACAAAGCCATTCACCTTGTGAATTTTTCTTAAACACATAGGTTGCCCTTCTATCCATTGAATACTCCGAATCCTCTTTATCAGCATCAAGCAGCGTTTGAGATAAAACTAAAGCAGTATCTCCTGCTTCTAAAATAATCATTTCCCCTTGTGTTGGTACAATACTGTTATTAAAGTATTTGGCAATTGCTATAAATGCTTTTTTGATTTCCTCTTTCCCTCGTGCAATCATTCCAGGTTTTACAACTAATATGGCATCATCAGTATAGTAATTCATCAATGTATCAAAATCTTCTTGCTTTATTGCCCGGTCACACTTTTTAATTAGCTCTTTTAATTCGTGTTCCACAAAAAGATCCTCCCTCGTGTGCTTATTTGACCTTGCTCAACGCCGCAAAAAAATCAAAAAATAAGTTTACTTTCCGTTCCTGAAAGCAGCCTTTTTATATTTTCCATATGCCTGAAAACAACCATAAACGCCATTAGACAAGCAAAGATATAAAAATATAAGGTATTCCCAAAAACAGGAATAAACGAAATAGCCGCAAAAAGCAATGTAGCACATATTGTGCCTAAAGAAACATAACGGGTTAAAGCTACTATTATCACAAAAAAGCCAAGGCATAACAGAGCCATAACCCAGTCAACCATAAACAGCACAACCACTGCGGTAAGTGCTCCCTTGCCCCCTTTAAACCCAAAATATACCGGCCAGTTATGCCCTATAACCGCTCCAGCGCCTGCTGCTAAAAGGCTTACACAATCTTTAGCCTCTCCCGAATAATAGTAAACGCCAAGGAACAAGCCTATAGAACAGGCAATGATCCCTTTTACTATATCTCCCGCAAGAACAAACACCGCAGCAGGTTTACCCAGAACCCTCAGAGTATTGGTAAGTCCAGCGTTTTTGCTCCCATGGCTTCTTATGTCCTTGCCGTATATTTTCCCTACAATCACCGCTGTATTTATGCTGCCTAAAAGGTAACCCAAAGCTAAGGCTACAAAAAGCATTAAAATATCAATCATGACTCTTCTCCCTTCGCCAAACCTTTTTTACGCTGCTCCACTTAGAATCCCTCCATGGTTTCATATAGAGGTTTTCTTCGTGTCCATCTATTTGGAGCAAGTTCTAATGATTATTTTACTTCTTGAAGTGGTCTTCCGAATCGTACCAGCACATGCCATAATAATTTACATTCTTGCAGAACTTCTGAGTAGGTTCCTCTGTCGCTCCAAGCATTCGGATTTCTTGTCAAGTCCAACACGGCTGAGCCGACCATACTTGCATCAATAAAATTGTTATGTGCAATTCTTTCGGCTAGGGAAGGCATCGAAGGTCCTCTAAAATCCACAGGAACTTCATCTACCAAAAGTGCAAAGCCCATATGCCAGTAAAGATCAATGGAATACTTCATACATATTTGTTCTAGTAGTCGTCCCACATGGGTTCCCTGAAATGATGGGTCGGCAACAAGTATATGTACGTCGTCATTTAACGAAATGTCCCCGTGAATTTGAGCTTCAATATAGTGGTTTAGGTTTCGGCTTGGTATTCTATTCGCCGGGTTTTCGAATAGTTTCCCAAGATTGACGAGCATTTGGTTCAGCAGCTTTCCGACCGTCAAATCTCTTTCTCCAAGGGCAAAATCACAAACAAATACATCGCTCATGAGCGCAGCCAAAATGAGATCAAATTCCTCATAAGTCCCCTTTTCCTTCGGGTCTTGATGGGAATCCAGATAAGTGTAACTACAACGCGAAGAGACGTCGGGGGACAAAAGGAAATAGCACGAACCAAAACGTGGAGACGGTCCTTCTGGACGTAACATGACATCCAATGCTCCATACTTGGGGCGCTCACGATTGGTTGAACCGTTACTTTGGTATGCTCCCCCAAACATATTTCTCTCCCAAACGTCGCGTGCACCACCTGGATATGCTGACACACTTCCATTCGATAGTTTTGTTTCAAACTGACTTTTATAGTATCCCTGCTCCAGTAGTGCTTCTGCAACACTTTTCATGGTAGGGTCTGGTCGATCGGGATGAAAATGCACCGCAACTCTTGCGTGAGTTTTTAATTTTGCACTCGCTTCTTCAAACGTTTTCCATTCGACGTTAGACATTTGGAGGATTTCCCTGATTGTTTGCTCTGCCTCGTTTTTATGGCTTTTTGCGTAGTTTGAAATATGCTCTAAAGCTAACAGTTGGGACCTAGATAAATTAATGGGCAGATGATTTCACCTTCCTCCAAATAATGCTTTAAAATCAATGCGTGATTGAAAGTTTCCTCTTTTTTTGCATACAAAAGCGTGATTCTCCCCTGCTCGGCCCACTTCCTGAGTTGCTCCAGAAAGGGCTGGACTGCGGCATCCGACAGCTCTTCCCGATACTTCACTTCAAATTCCGCAAATCTCTCCGGCATATGCCCAAACCACTTTCGCAACTCCGTACTGGGCGCTACCTCTTTCATCCAAAGCGTCAATTGCGCCTTTTCTTTCGCAATACCTCTGGGCCAAAGACGGTCGACAAGGATTCGCATCCCGTCCGCACTCTCGGGTTCTTCATAGATTCGCTTCACCTGTATGTTGCTCACGATCTCACCCCTTCTGTAAAAAAAGGCGCTAACAAGTGTCCATACCTGTTAGCGCCTGATGCAATCTATTTCTATTATTCGTGCTTTCTTCCACCCAAATACGCTTCTTTTACCTTCTCATCCGTCAGCAAGGATTGGCCAGTGCCTTGATACACGATCTGTCCGGCCTCCAGAACGTAGCCGTAATCCGCGATTTTTAACGCCTGCTTCACGTTTTGTTCGACAATGAGAACCGTTGTTCCTTCTTGGTTGATCTGCTTGATCACGCGGAAAATATCAGCCACGACGATTGGAGCCAAGCCCATGGACGGCTCATCCAGCAGCAGCAGTTTTGGGCGCGACATCAGCGCGCGGGCAATCGCAAGCATTTGCTGCTGACCCCCGGACATGGTTCCGCCCAATTGTGTCAACCGCTCCCGTAAGATGGGGAACCAGTTCATCATTTTTTCCATGTCATCTTTGATGCCAGCCTGATCATTGCGCTGGTACGCGCCCATTTCCAGATTCTCTTGGACCGTCATTTGACCGAGAATCGCCCGTCCTTCGGGTACGAGAGAGAGGCCCGCTTTGACTAGCTTATGCGGCTTCCAGCCCTCTACTCGCTGTCCCAGGAAGGTGATCGTCCCTTGATCTGGAGTCAAGAGGCCGGAGATGGTTTTCATGGTGGTCGTCTTTCCTGCGCCATTGGCCCCGATCAAAGCTACGATTTTTCCTTCCTCTACATCGAGCGAGAGGTTGCGAATCGCTTTAATCTGGCCGTATGACGTGCTTAAATCGCGAATGCTAAGCATCCTCCTCTTCCTCCTTACCCAGGTACGCCTCGATCACATCAGGATGATTTTGGACCTCTTCCGGTTTTCCGTCTGCAATTTTGACCCCGAAGTTGATACAAACGACTTTATCGCACAAATTCATGACCAAGCCCATGTCATGCTCAACCAGAAGAATCGTGATACCCATATCCCGGATTTTTTCAATTAGTTTCGTCAAATCCTTGGTTTCGCTTTCGATCATACCAGCTGCAGGCTCATCCAGCAGTAGCAGCTTGGGCTCAGCGGCCAGGGCTCTGGCAATTTCCAGTCGGCGTTGCTGACCGTAGGCGAGAGTATCGGAGCGAACATCTGCTACGCTCGTCAGTCCAACGAATTCCAGCAATTCTTCCGCCTTGGCCAGGACGGCACGCTCTTCTTTTTTCTGATTCGGCGTGTGCAAAAGCGATGCCCAGAAGCCCGCACTCGAACGGGTGTGGCAACCCACTCGGACATTATCCAGGGCGGACATATGACCGAACAAGCGGATATTTTGAAAGGTCCGTGCAATACCCAGCTCGGTAATCTTGTGGGGCGCCAACTCATTGAGCGTCTGTCCGGCGAACGAGATCGTCCCGTTGGTCGGCGGGAAGATGCCTGTCGCCATGTTGAAGATCGTGGTTTTGCCTGCTCCATTCGGCCCGATCAATCCGACGATCTCACCTTCTGACACGGTGAAGCTAACATCGGTTAAAGCTTTAATACCGCCAAAAGTTTTCCCGACATTTGTAAGCTGCAACAACATCATTCCACCCCTTTCGGCTGTTCATTTTGCTTCTTGGAACCGCGGCGGAACAGCTTTTGCAGGGTATCGGAGCCAATCAGTCCGCGCGGGCGTACAGCCATGACGAGAACCATGATGGCACCGTAAAAGATCATTTTGTACTCGGCCAATCCACGCAATACTTCGGGCAACGCTGTCAAGGTAATCGCTCCGAACAATGCGCCCCAAACTACTTCCGTTCCGCCGATAACGGCAAAGGAAAGAATCTCTACGACTTTGTGGTAGTTAAAGTCGGTTGGTGTAATCGCCGTAGTAATATGGGCAAAGAGCCCGCCACAAAGCCCTGCCAGTACCGAACCGATGATAAAGGCGAGCATTTTGTAGTAATTCACCTTAATCCCCATAGCTCTCGCTGCTGTCTCGTCTGCACGAATCGCCTCAAATGCACGTCCGAGACGGGATGAATTCAGACGAAGCGTAAGGAACAGCACGAGGAGGAAGAGCAGGAGTAAAAAGAGCAGCGTTGCCAGGGATTTCATCACCGGAACAGAGAGACCCATGGACTGTGAGCTGATCCCGATCATCTTCAGTCCATCGTAGATATACGTTCCAAGGGATTTCAATCCCGTAATGCCCAAGGCACCGTTGGTGATCTCCATGTTCAGCAAAATGACACGAACCACCTCGCCAAAGCCAAGTGTCGCAATTGCCAGATACAAACCGTGCAGTTTCAGTGTAGGTGCTCCGATCAAAAGAGCAATCAATCCTGCCATCAGCGCTCCGGCAAGAATGGCGACAAACATAGGAAGATCGGCGTTTTTACTTAAAATACTGGTTGTATAAGCCCCGATGCTCATAAAGCCCGCATGACCGAGCGAGAGTTGACCGGTGGCCAGGGTAATGAAAATACTGATCGCCAGGATACAGTTTAAGAGAATAAAGGTAACTACCTGTATATTATAAGGATTTAACCATTCCATCCCCAAATCAACTCCTTTCTAGGCTTTACGGCCAAATAAGCCCTGCGGCCTAATCAGCAAAATGAGGATGATCAATCCAAATGCTACTGCATCACGATACGAAGAGGCACCGTAAGCGACGGTAAACACCTCGATAACCCCCAGAATAAGACCACAAATCATCGCGCCAGGAATACTGCCTACTCCACCCAGGATAAGAACAGCCAGCCCTTTAAATCCGAGCGTCATCCCCATGGTAGGAATCAAAGCCGAATACGTCATTCCGATCAGCATACCTGCGATCCCGCCCAGACTAGAAGCGAGCACGACGGTCGTCACAATCACCATATTGGTGTTAATGCCCAGCACGCTGGCTGTCTCGGTATTTTCTGCCGTAGCACGGATGGCTTTGCCCACTTTGGTCTTGTTGATCCAGAAATGCAGAACAATCATGAGAACGACGGCAATCCCCAGAATAATCAGATCGACAGCGCGAATTTGTACAGAGCCCAATTGAAAAACTTGGCTCCCAAAAGTATCTGGTACTGAACGGGAGTCTGCGCCGAAAAGCTTGTGCATGCCCTCTTCAAGCAAAGTGGCAAAACCGATCGTACTGATCAGAGATGCCAAGTGAGGGACGTTTTTCTTGCGCAAAGGGCGCATGGCTGTATATTCCAGAATCAACCCGAGAATACCCGATACTACGATGGAAGCAATAAAAGCGACTGCGATCGGCATATCAAAATTGGTAACCAAAATCAGGCCGACAAAGGAACCAAAGATAAATACCTGGCCGTGCGCCATATTGATGATGCCAAGGACACCGAAAATCAACGTATACCCGATCGCAATCAACGAATACGTACTGCCAACGGTCAAACCGTTAACAAGCTGTTGCAAAAACAAGCTCCTTCACCTACTTTCTTCAAAATGCGGGGAAAGGGATTGCCCGAAATCCATCAGGCAATCCCTTGGTTTGAAATAAGAGCTACATTTTACGCTTATTCAAACGGTACAAACTTTCCGTCTTTCGCTTCGACGACTACAGCATCACCGATCGGATTGCGTCCTTCGTCAAAGGAGAGTTTACCAGATACACCTTCAAAGTCTTTGAGTTTTGCCAGCTCGTCACGCAGCGCGTTGCGTTCTGCTTTACCAGCAGCCAGCAAGGACTGGGACATGATGTATAGGCTGTCGTACGCTTGTGCCGCAAATTGGTCAGGCTTGGAGCCGTATTTTGCTTCAAAAGCTTTTACGAAATTTTGCACTTTTTCATCCTGTTTCTCAGGGCTGAAAGGTGTAGCAACGATCAGGCCTTCTGCTGCAGGACCAGCAATTTCAAATACTTTCGGATTATTGAAGCCATTTCCGCCTACGATTACAGAGTTGATTCCCAACTCTCTAGCTTTTTTCACAACCATGGAGCCTTCTTTGTAAAGCGCAGATACCAGCAATACGTCTGGGTTCAATTGCTTGATTTTTGTCAACTGAGCGGAGAAATCAACATCACCGATGGAGAAAGTAGTCTCGCCCAGGTTTTCCAATCCCATTTTTTCCGCTGTCGCTTTCATGGTTTGGAAGCCAGATACAGAAAAGTCATCGTTTTCTGCATAAATAAGAGCTGCTGTTTTGTAACCTTTATTCTCAATCGCCTTCTTCATTGCGGTAGGAACGGCGATCGATTCTGGCAAAGAGTTACGGAATACATATTCTCCGATGTCATTGATGCCTTCTACGGTATTGGAGATCCCGAAAATCGGAGTTTCTGCTTCGTTGGCAACAGGACCTGCTGCAAGCATTTCACCAGAGAGTGTCGGACCGATGATAGCCACTACATTGTCTTGGTTGATCAGCTTGTTAACCGCGTTAATTGCGCTCTCTTTTTTACCGCCTGTATCTTCGTATTGAATCTCAATCTTCAATTTCCCTTTATTGGCTTCGTTCAGCTCTTCCAAAGCCAAATCCAGACCTTTTTTCTGAGCTTCTCCATAAGCGGCGCTAGAACCGGAAAGGATGAAGACACCGCCGATTTTCGCGGTAAATTCTCCTGCGTTTTCTGCTGGAGCGGCCGTATTGGTCTCTGGTTTCGCTTCTGTTCCACTTGGAGTTGAAGCTCCGCTCGAACAGCCTACCAACAGGCTTGTCCCTAACAGAGCTGACAGTAATGATTTGGTAATCCCCTTCATGATTAAGCCTCCTACATTTATCTTTCTTAATATTTAGTAATAATAATGTAAAGTTGTGTAAAACGCAATATCATTGACAGAAAACTACGAAAGATGTTGTCGGAAATAGATAGAAAAGGAAGAAAATACAAATAAGACACTACCGCCAAGTAGTGTCTGCTTTGCATGCATCCTCTTTTTACTCTGCTTCTGCCACCACGGTGAAGCGAGCATTTTTGTGTTCCGGACGCTCCAATTCATCCACGAGAGCAATGGCATAATCGGCGTAGCTGATGTAGCTTTGACCTTGCTTGTTCGTGATGAAGCGATCTTTTCCTTTTAGATAGGCGCCTGTCCGCTTGCCTTGGGGATCAAAAAAAGCTGCCGGACTGATAAAAGTCCAATTTACACCGGTAGACTGTTGCAAATCCTGCAGATTTTGCCCCTGGTTGAAAGCCGTAGCATAATACTCCTTCGGAAAGTCTGGTGTATCCATGACGCGTACCGTCAGATCCTCGTCGACATACAAACTTCCCGCTCCACCGACGACGACTAGTCTGGTCCCGGATAAACCGTTCAGTGCTTCAATCAGCACACGCCCCGCCTTCACATGCAAGGTTTCTTGACCGGGAGCTGCTCCAAACGCATTGACTACTGCATCAAAATCACGCAGATCATCTGCTTTTATGTCAAAAATGTCTTTTTCCAGGACTTTGACCTGTGGATTCTGCACTTTGGCAGCATCTCGCACAATAGCTGTAACTTGGTGACCTCGGCGCAAGGCTTCCTCCATGATCAGACTTCCCGCTTTCCCGCTGGCTCCAATGATTGCGATGTTCATTTGTTGTTCCTCCTTAAATGGTAATTAAGATATAGTTGTAATCGTTTCAGTTACATGTAATATAATAAGTTACAGGTCAGCTATCTGTCAATGTTGAGACTTACCTTCTGCTTGTAATAGGATGCTCTTTGTCAGTAATCAAATATTCGCTATAATGAATGAACATGCCATAGAAAGAAGGCGAAATCGATGTCGATCAGCAGTCGGTTTGCTGTTGCCATACACATCCTTTCTCTCCTCGAAATCAACAAGGATCAGGTCAATACTTCCGAATGGATCGCAGGCAGCGTCAATACGAATCCCGTAGTCATCCGAAAAATCACCGGATACCTTAAAAATGCTGGCTTGGTCCATGTTCGCCCAGGCGTCGCAGGTGCCAGTCTTGCCCGTGATCTGTCTGAAATCTCACTTCTTGATGTCTATAGAGCTGTGCAGGCCGTGCCCGAAAATGAGCTTTTTGGGATCCATGATCAACCCAATCCTGCCTGTACCGTCGGGCGAAATATCCAACAGGCCATCGAACCGCTTTTTGCCGCGGCCCAGCTCGCATTGGAAAAGGCGCTGGGCAATGTGACGATCGCAGATGTGGTGGACAATATTCAGGAACAGGAAAGACAGCATTCCCAATAATGCATGCAGGTCCAGAAAAATCACAAAGAGGTATCCAGGAATGAAAACATGTTCCTGAATACCTCTCAAAATTAGCTTTGCCCTCTTTTCATAAATTCTTCAAAATCCAAAACTGAGGGGTTGGCAAGATAATGTTCCGCCTCTACTTTGATGGTTTGTCCCGTATTTGAAAGTCCTTTTACTGACGTATACAATGCGTTAGCGGTCAAAATGTGGTTATGACGCTTCAATCGGCTTCTTTTAAAATGGCTTAATGACCATAAGCACCACTATGGCAATCAGCAGCAGCTGTGCTGCCGTCTCGATTGGTACGATCTTTTTTATCAGCAGTCCGAACTCGGCAGGTATTTCATTACCCTGGTCTTGACTTTCTGATATGATCTTTATGATCTTTTTCATACGCGGCTCGATCCATCCGTCGATCATGACGACCATGAGCAGCGATAAAAGAATAGATACATTTAGCCACATTTGTGATAACCCCATATTGGTTATGATCATAAGCCAAACCCCGGTTAAAATAAGTACGGCTCCGCCAATTTTAGGCATGATGGCAAGTTTGGTCGTTATACCAAAAGTAAAGTGCAGCTGGTCGACGGTTCTAGCTGATCTTCGAACGATGGGCATCACGAATGCGGGGCCAATTATGGCGATCGAAGCCAATATATGCAAAGCGAGCAGTAATCCAAACAAACCTATGATCCCCCTTCTCCTCAGCGCACCGGAATATTGCTTTGATAGGCTAGACCGACCCTTTTCCTTTTAAACGCTCCTTCGAGCTCAAGATGGTCCAACATACACATTACGACATCGTCATAAGCAACATTCAACTCTTGAAATCTGCTGAACAAGTGACCGGCTATATCTGCCTCAGAATATTCCTTGATCGTCTCCGGCATCGGAACGGGCAAGGTTTCCGTTGTTACATGTAGATGAACTGGTTCTGGATGCTCTCTCGAATCAATCATTGTTCCCGGACACATCATGGACCAATCGAGCCCAGTCCGTTGTAGTCTTTCGAAATTCCGGTTGTGATTTTTATACTCAGGCGGGAATCCCGGTAAATTGTTGCCGATAAAATCAGTATAGGGAATATTCAGCAGGCCGGCAGCAATAATAGCGGCGTCTTGATGCGCGAGCGCCTCACCGACGCTCACCGGGTCCATCATATCGTCCACGATCACCTTCACATGCTTTGCGGAATGTTCACCTAGTTGATCATGAAGCTTCTCAGAATTTCGAACAAATGCGGTCATTTCATGCCCCATTTTTATCCCTTGTATCAACACTCTTCTCCCTGTATTCCCCGTCGCACCAAAAACAATGATTTTCATTGTTCTTTCCTCCTCTTACATGGATCCCAATATTTGGTTAACTCAAACTTAGCATCGCTTCAAAATTATGTTAAGAACCCACTTTAAAGTAGGGTACTTACTTAAAAGTAAGCATGACAGAAAGGGATACCCATATCAGGAGTGCGACTGTAGGTAAACAAAAGCTGCCCGGAATCTCCCGTGGCAGCTTTTGTTTTGAGTTGATTTTATTTGTGTGCAAGTTCATTGAACCATCTTTATGACGCTGACTCTTCATATTTCCGCTTATTATGATTTTCTCCCCAGGCACACATGACTTCTGCTACAGGGATCAATGTTCTGCCGTATTCACTAAGAGAATATTCTACTTTTGGAGGGGTAGTAGGGTAGACCGTTCTTTCGACTATGCCTTCTCGTTCCAAATCTCGGAGATGTTGAGAAAGCATTTTTTGTGATACATCAGGTATAAGCTTTTCCAGATCGTTGAATCTCTTTTTGGATTCTATCAAATGCCATAAGATCATTGGCTTCCATTTGCCACCTAAAACATGAATGAGTGTCTCAACTGGACATTCACGCTGATGAATCATTGATAAATCATCCCCTTACTTTTAAGTAAGTGCATTACCTAAAATTAACATATCAAAATTTTACGATTGCGCTACAATCAAGTCAAACATTGAAACTGAAAAGGATAATGACATTAACGAATGCAGTACTCACCTCCGCCCTGCTATCCGTCGGGAATGTGAGCGGAAGAGTAACGAAAACAATATAATTAGAATTCTAATTTTCGGAGTGAGTTACGGTGAACAACCTAAGTTGGCATTGGGATAAGGGGCCTATTGGTCGGTTGGTCAAAACGGGACACTTTCGGACAAAGGCTTGATCATAAGCAAGGAACACCCCGACGATGGACGATACAAGCAAATCTTTTTAACGGATACGGGGAAGAAACTCGTGGAGGATACGCAGCAATTTGCCGTTGTTGTGGAAGATCAAGTAAAACAAGGAATGACCGCGGCCGAATTCGAGACAAGTCGGATGGCAGGGATTTCATCATGTAGCCGTGGTTACTTCGGATTTGGACGCAACACTTCATTTTTAAGGGAGTTTGCTTAGCATGCAGGCAGGAACGGTATATCCGGCAACAGCCCAGCGCGGTCGACACTGCTTCATCAAGCCTGGCCACACTGAGTCGTGGGGCATCCACTTCTTCGAATACAGAGATGCCCGAATATTTCAAAGTGCAGAAGCGATAAAACGTCTGGCGAACAATCAGAAGGCGGCCGATCTGTTTCGATATATCCCTGGGGCGCTTCAGCATTTCGTGTTTGCGCTTCCCACTGAAGGACATGCGATGACTTTGCGGCAAAAGCTGAAGGACCATTGCGTCGTAATGACGGAAATTTATGATCAGGGCAGGATTCGTAATTTCATCTTTCTTGACAACAACGGTATTCAACTGGAAGCCGCCTGGTCGAAGGAGAAGGACATTCATCCCCTCTGAAAAACGTCATGAAAATGCATTCATGAAAGATAGTAGTGTTTTTACCTCATCTTTTAAACTCGAACGCTCAAATTCAATATATCCCTCTTCCTTTACTTCTTCTGTTGGATATTTCGATCCGTGTTGTAGGTAATAGTTTAACCTCAGATAACCACTAATGGGGAAATCTTGTTGGGTATACCACGTCTGCCGATAACCAACAAAACCGTACTTCATCAGGATTGATTCAAGGGATTTTACTACCTCGCCAACAAATTCCTTGAGATCACAGATTATATCAAATATTAACTTTGGACCCCCCACTTTCTTGTCAATATTTTCATACTCGACTACATGAATTCGCAAGCTGTTTTGATCATGTAAAGAAATTCGCCATTCGGAGCCAACTGGTTCATAGTTCCAACTAAAGGTAGATACCTGTCTCCTTTCATCTTCCGGTATGCATCCGGGAATGATGTGTAACAATCCTTCTACCAGGTCAACTAATGGCTCAGTTAAATAGCTTGGTTCAAAGTAATAGTTTTTACCTTCGATCTCAAAATGAACATCAGCCCAACCAATTCCATTCAGTGTGTATGAGAATTTCATTTCTATCCTCCGAGAAGAGCACTGTTTTTTTACGAACATTAATGCACTCAATCATGTTTTACTTTCAACCCAAATATTTCAATCATGGCTATTGCTTGTTCGGGTGAGATGATCGCGCCGCGCAAATCGTCTTCCCGCACATGTATCGTCGTAAATTGACACTGGCTTAGATCTACATCTTTTAATGAAGTGCCAGTAAACTGCACATCCTCGATTGACGTAGTACCAAGTTGGAGATGATCTAAGGATGCTTCGATAAAATTTGAACTCGTTAATAAACAATTGTCGAATCTAACATCTTTTAACTCAGTAAGACTAAAACGAGAATAGGGTGCCTGGCAATTTGTCCAAAGAACATCACGCATTACGACATGATCAAAATTGGCACCTCTCATTTTGCACTCTTTAAACTCTACACGGGTAAACTTTGCACCACTTACATTTACATTGGTAAGATCACACTTTTCAAAAATGACATCAACCCAAGAAGAATAAGGCAAATGTGTCTCTTCAAAGCTGACGTTTTTTACATGAATTTCTCGAAACTGTACGTGCTTTGCGCTAGTTTGACCAAATATCGATTCAATCTTTCCCATTTCAAATGAGGAATGATCCGCAATATCCTTTATAATGAGTGTTTCCAAGCTTTCCGGAAGATCTGGTTTTTGAATTTCCCTATTTTTCTTTTTCAATCTCATTCACCTCTTCATGATGAAAATGTACACAACGGGAGAATGGCAAAACGCATGCCGCTGCCGGCATGCGCTTCGAAGAGGACGAAAGTTACTTATTCTTCATTAACTGATTCCGCATATTTTTTAAAGTTGTCCAAAATCGACTGCCATCCAGCTTTCTGCATCTCGACGGTGTTGGTCTCTTCCGCGTCAAACGTCTCGATGATTTTCGTGTCGTTGCCTTGACGAATAAAATCAACTTTCACTTTTCTACCGTCGCCAATCGTATAGGAGATGTTTTCGTACAGTCTCACTTCGTCATATACTCCGCCAAAATCAAATCCGAAGCTACCGTCTTTGGCTTCCATTCTCGAGACGAATTTACCGCCGACCCTCAGATCATTCTCGGCGAATGGTGTGTGCCAGTCATCCGAAGCATTATTCCATTGCATGATATGTTTCGGTTCCGTCCAATACTTCCACACACTTTCGACGGGTGAATGTACAATTGTTTCTACTGTTATTGTTCCCATTCCTTACCCTCCTTTTATTGAAGATGTTTTTCTCAAAAACGTCGTTCCACCCTTACATCTTGCCTTCTGTAAAAATTTGGAACGTGATACCAAACTTGTCCGTTACACTTCCGTAAGCAGGGCTGAAAAAGGTTTCATGCAATGGCGTGTTGACTGTTCCGCCATCTTGAAGGGCATCGAAGATACGCTTCGCTTTTTCCGCATCGTTCAACGAAATACAGATTGTTACGTTGTTTCCTTTTTGAACAGGCTGCCCTGGGAAGGTATCGGAAAACATGACATCCGTCTCACCCACTTTAATCATGGCATGGCCTACGAGGTTTTTTGCTTCTTCAGGAAGCGGAAACTCCGGATTTTCCGGCATATCACCAAATGACTGCAACATGATTACTTGGGCATCCAGCGCTTTTTCATAGAAATGGATGGCATCCCGGGCATTTCCGTCTAAAACAAGATAAGGAATCAAACGCAAGGTCATCTTCAAACATCCCCTTCTTCATCGGCTTTGTAACTTTTTCCTGCTCTTATTGTAGTATAGGACCAAAGAGCAGATTTCTTACGGATTGCTCTATTTTTCTTCCATAAAAGATTTCTACTTCCTTCTTTTTTTTGCGAAAAAACGAGGAACCTTGATCAGCAGCAAGATGACGATCAAGATAGCAATCCCGATACCAAAATATTGTAAATATCGCTCTACCAAGCCAAGCATGTACTGCCATTGGTCTCCAAAAAAATAACCAATCCCAAAAAAGACCCCAACCCAAATGGCCAAGCCTGTGTAAGCGTAGAGTAAGACGTTGCGAAAGGGCACACGAATGATACCCATGAAATACCCGATGAATTGCCTGATCCCGGGAACAAAAAAACATACGTACAAAAGCTTGTCTCCATATTTATCATAATAACGTCGGGTCTTTTCCAGATGAGCAGGCTTGATGAACAGCCATTTGCCATACCGGACGATCAGCGGTTGCCCCAATCGATAACCGAGGATGTAGGTGATGGTAAAACCGACGGTAGCCCCGATGTACGCCGAGAGAATCGCGCTTCCGCCGTGCAAAATGCCTTTATAGGAGAGAAAGCCCGTATATGTCAAGGTACTGTTCCCTGGAGGGATAGGTAAAGCAATAAAATCAAGCGGCAATCCGATTAGCAAGACCAGATACCCGTATTGCGCAAACAAATTCTCGACGATTTCTATCAAATGCATGAACAAGCTCCTCGCGAAATCCATTGTGGAATGTGTACATGTTCGCGACCCAAACCAATTCCTCCTCCATTTGGCGTCCCAAACATGCTCTATTCCTATTACGAACACATCCTTTTCAGGTTACAAGCGGGGAGCCTGCCTACTGTCCTTCGCGTTCGTTCCCTTGCTTCACGATTTTTGGTATGCGGTCGACCACTTCTTCGGAATCCTGCTGCTCTATATAATGGGCGAGGGCAGCCATTTTGTTATCCCAGAATCTCTCGTAGTAAGACAGCCAATCCTTTAATTCCTGCAGGGGCTCCGGCTGCATGCGATACCGGGTCTCCCTTCCGACCTTCCTCTCTTGCACCAGTCCTGCTTCCGCCAGTATTCGCAAATGCTTCGAGACCGCTGTCCGTGTTATCGGAAAATGCCCGCTGATTACTGTGACCGGCATCTCCTGCTCGACTAAAAGCTGCAAGAGCCTGCGGCGTGTCGGATCGGCGATCGCCTGAAATACATCATGCTTGGGCGCAGACGCAGACATCTTATTTCTCCACGTAAGTGCCAAGCACTTGGATGAGCTTTTCCCAGCCTTGATCCATGTTTGGACGGATATGCGTATGAGGTGCGCCAAATTCTGTGACCTGATCCGCACTCCATCCCGAGTGGATCAGCGTAAATACGGTGTACTCTCCGTCCTCCTGCAGTTCAAAAGTCAAGGTCCAGTCCTTCCCCCAACGAAAAGCCAAACGATGCGGCACTTCTACTACCGTCACCTGGCAAGGAGACATCCCGAATTGACCGGCATTCAGATGAAAGGAATGGCCGACTTCGGGAACCATATCATTCGGCATGAACCATGCAGCCAGGCCATCTGATGTAGACACGGCATTCCACACTTTTTGAATCGGTGCGTGGAAACGCATAGTTCTCCGAATATCAGGCAACGGTCCATGTTGTTTTTCTTGTTCTGTCATCTTGTTCATCCTCCATTACGAAACCTTTTTGTTTCGTTTTCGAATTCATATTACGACACCTTTTGGTTTCGTGTCAAGGCTTATGCCTGAAGAAACCCATCCTCATCGCCACTACTATTCCGCGTTCCGCAAGAGTTTTATACATTTGACCAAAACAAAACCGCCGTAATGAAAAGGCGGCAAATTGAAAACCCATCGTAACCGTTTGTTTATGGGCAATACGAATTCTACGTCCGAATATCAGTTTTTTTTACAGGGAATCTTAACACCGTTTTCAACTTCGACGGTTCAGTCTTACGGGGATCCGACAAATAAATTTCCCGATGAATTTTGCTTGAACGAATAAATCCATGTTCTGTACAAAACGCTTCCATTCGTGTAAAGCTTTCCGGCTCATCATCAAAGCTTCCAATATGCATCATTTGACAACTCAATCCATCTTCGACATGTTCAAACCGAATTTTCTCAAGGAAAGGATTTGCCCTTTTCCTTTTCGACCGATCCAAAAATCGTTCGAAATTTTCTTCCGTCAAAAAATCGGGTTGGCGTATCATAATCGTGTACTTAAAATTGCTTTTATCTGTCGCGGGCTTTGACCGATCAAGCAAGTCCCATTCACCCTCAAGTGGAAAAACCGTATATTCATAATATCCAGCCGGCACATTTTCACTTTTGTAAGACATTCTCACCGCATAACTCATACTGTACAATGCCTCTGTTGCCATGGCGAATTCTTCTCCGTTAGGGTCTCCAGAACCACTGACCATAAAAAATGGCATCCTCGGCACTTCCACAATTTCCGGCAACGTTTTTGGCAAATAGAGTTGTTTATAATCCTTTTTATAATCTACCTTTTTGCCCAAATCCAACATCTCCTTTTGTACAATTATCTTTCCGCTATGTTCCAATGAATCAGCAAACTTCTCCAACTCCTTGGACAAATCATCTCCGAACCACAATGTTACCTCAAATATAGAACGAATGTTCGCAAATGTAAAGTATGAACATCGCAGTTTAACATAGCTATAAGAAAACCATCTTCCGTCCGGGTGATACACCCCTCAGAAAGATGGCCTGTCATTAATGGGAATCCGACATGGGTTCCGGGCGAATATAACGAGACAGTAACCCGTGCTTCGGAGAACAAAGAAAGCTGAATAAAAACACGAGACCGGTGGCAAATGCCATGGAGCCGGAGATCGAGGTATCCAGCCAGACGGCAATCAAATAGCCGACGATTGCGGATACCACACCAAAAGAACTGCTCAAAAAAAGCATCATCGACAAACGATCGGTCCAAAGATAGGCGGATGCTGCTGGGGTAATCAGCATCGCGACGACCATGATCGCCCCTACTGCATCAAAGGCCGCGACGGTAGTGACGGAGACGAGTGACATGAACAAATAGTGCATGAATACGACTGGAATCCCGATGCTCGCGGCCAATCCTGGGTCAAAGGACGTAATTTTCCATTCCTTGTAAAAGAATAGAATCACTAGCAACACCACAGCCAGCACGACGAGCAGGATAAAGGTGGCTTCGGGAAATTCACCGATCCATGGCAGCTCAATGACATTCCATGGTACAAAGGTGATTTCCCCCATCAGTGCATGTTGAATATCCAAGTGAGCATTTCCCACCTGAGTCGCGATCAGAATAACCCCGATGGCAAATAAGGAGGTAAAAACCACACCGATCGCAGCCTCCTGCTGAACGCCCCGGGCATGAAACCACTGCACCAGAACAGCCGTCAACAGTCCAGCAAGAACGGCACCGATCAACATATGCACGCCGCTCAGCTCTTTTGTAACGAGAAACGCCGTCACGATACCGAGCAGCACGGTATGGCTGATCGCATCCGCCATCATCGCCATGCGCCGCAAGATCAAAAAGACACCAATCAATCCGCAGGACAATCCCACGAGAGAGGATGTAAGTAAAATCCATCCTGTGTAGCTCATCCGACTTCTCCTCCTCTCTGTCTTCCCTTGGCCGTGGAGGCTTCAATCACCGCATCACGCAATTCTCTTCTTTGCAGCCGTATCTGCATTGCTTTCGTCCACAATCCCTTTTCCTTTCCGAAGACGAGGGAGAAGACAAACAACACGGAAGAAGCGAGTACAATAAACGGACCGGTCGGCCAACCTACCCCCATCGTGCTAATCAAGGTGCCGACCATCCCTGCACCACCCCCGAAAATCGCAGACAAAATGACCATCCATGTAAAGGAATGGGTCCAATATCTCGCACTGACAGCTGGGATAATGAGCAGGGCGGCCATCAATATAACCCCTACTGCCTGGATGCCGATCACGATCACCATGACCAGAACAGCGAGGTAGATCCCATCCATCAAGCGACGGGATAAGCCAAGTCCACGCGCAAAATCGGGATCGAATAAAAATAATTTCCACTCCTTGAAAGCAAGAAAGACTACCAGGATCACGATAACTGCAAGGGCGAGCATGGTGTAGACGTCTTTTCTCACCATCGATGCCGCTTGCCCGAAGATAAAGCTGTCCAGTCCGCTTTGATTTCCCCCGGCAGATCGATTGACGATGGTCAGCATCATGATGCCAAAACCGAAAAAGACAGACAGAATCATGCCCATTGCGGTATCTTCCTTGATTCGGCTGGAAGAGCGAATCCATTGGATCATCAACGCACCAAGCAGTGCGCTGATCGCTGCCCCCGCGATCATGACCGGCATATTTTTGCTGCCAATCACCGAAAATCCAATGACCACTCCAGGAAGGGCGGCATGAGAAAGCGCATCACTCATCAGACTTTGGCGCTTCCAATAGGCAAGACATCCGATCATGCCGGATGCCATGCCCAGGATCAAGGCACTAAATAAAACCCACTGCGCATTCGCAGAGAAAAGCATTCCCATCCATTACGCCTCCTTCATCCAGCGAAGCGTCCCGCCATAAGCACGGTACACATTATCCTTTGTGAACACTTCTTTTGTCTTGCCGTGTGCCACAACGGTTCGATTCAAGAGCAGTACGTGATCGAAATAATCTTCCACCGTCTGCAAATCATGATGGACAACCATGACGGTCTTACCCTTGTTTTTTAATTCCTTCAGCGTGGTCATAATGGCGCGCTCGGTAGCTGCATCGACCCCTGCCAACGGCTCATCCATGAAGTAGAGATCCGCGTCCTGAACCAGTGCACGGGCGAGAAAGACTCGCTGCTGCTGGCCGCCGGAAAGCTGGCTGATCTGTCTCGATGCGTAATCCGCCATCCCCATCTGATCTAGCGAAGCCAATGCCTTTTCGCGATGACTGCGATTCGGCCATTTCAGCCAGCCAACTTGCCCGTACAGTCCCATCATGACGACATCCAGTGCGTTTGTCGGAAAATCCCAGTCAACGGATCCACGTTGAGGAACATACCCGATCCGCTTCTTCATCTTGCTATGTGTCGATCCGAAGAAAGAGACGGAGCCGGCCAGCTTCGGATGGAGTTCCAGGATCACCTTGAGCAGGGTCGATTTTCCCGCACCATTAGGACCGACGATGCTGGTCAGCGAACCAGGCTGCACCCGGAAGCTGACATCGTGCAATACTTTGTTTTTACGATACGAAGCAGATAAATCTACTATCTCCAGAACATTCATGCAACTCGTCCTCTCGTTTGTTCGTCTTCTTGCCCTCGTACTTATTTGATACTTACTATCGTTCTCAATTGAAAAAGTGCCAGCTTATTGATTCAATGCTTGAAAGATCGTCTCTACATTGTGGCGGTACATGCCGATGTAGGTACCTTCCGAGGTTCCCGAGTCTCCCATGGCATCAGAGAAAAGCTCTCCTCCGAGTTGGACTTCCAGACCAGCACTTGCAGCCCCTTCAATTACCGCTTTTATCGAATTCTGATTGATGCTGCTCTCTACGAAAACTGCAGGAATCTTATACTCCAACAACAGATCGATTGTCGATTGGATGTCGGAGATTCCGATCTCATCCTCTGTGCTTAATCCTTGCAAACCAACTACCTTCATTTCATGCAGTCTGCCGAAGTAACCAAAAGCATCGTGCGCGGTCACCAAGACTCGTTTTTCTTGCGGGATTTGCTTCAGCTTTTCCTGTGATTCGCTCTTTAGGGAATCCAGTTCTGAAAAATATTTCTCTTTATTGCCTTCGAAATATTCTGCATGCTGTGGGGCAAGCTTTTTCAATTCTTCTGTCGCCGTACCGAGCGCGATTTTCCACAGATCGATATCAAACCAGACGTGAGGATCTAACTGGCCTTGCTCATCGTGGAGCAGTTTTTCTTTCGGAATCGATTCGGCGATTCCGGATACGGGTTTGCTTTTGCCGATTTGGGTAAATATATCTGTCATGTTTCCTTCCAGATGAATTCCGCTGTACAGCACCAGATCAGCACTTTCCAGTTTTTTGATATCCCCCTGCGTAGCCTTGTACAAATGCGGGTCTACCCCAGGTCCCATCAGACTCGTGACCTGTACTTTGTCTCCGCCAATGACAGTGACTGGTTCTGCAATCTGGGCAATCGTGGTAACCACATGAATGGTATCTTTTGTCGCTACCGGTTCACTGCTCCCCGGAGCAGTAGACGATCCGCAACCTGCCAGTACGAATGACATGGTAAGTACCCCTACGCCGAATTTCCGTAAAGACGCTTTGATTCCTCGATTTCTCAATCTTTTCTCCTCCTGTTTCTTCCAACACAATTAAGCACTTGAAAATATGCTCGTTCACAAAAATGTTTCCTTAATGCAAATTTTATTGCTATATACAAAATATATTCCCAAAGCTAACTTTGTCAACTATTTTCCAGCAACTAATTTTCAGATGGTCCGAAATGCCCATGAGACAAGGGGCAAAAAAAACAAGCATCATCCCCATTTGTGGAAATGATGCTTGTTGTTTCCAGCAAGGATCAACCGTTGCTGGAATCCGTCTCTTTTTGTTTTTTGTCTTTTCTGCGCTTGTACCAGATAAACAGTACCAGCAAAGGAATGGCTGCAATGAAAATGTAGAGGAAAACATCATTGGTCATATGCACTGCAGATCTTCCATACAGGTAAAACAGGATCCCGACCGCATAGAATTTGACCGCTCTTCCGATAGCAGCGTAAGCAAGCAGCCTCCATAGCGGGAAGTGCAAGAACCCTGAAAGAATGGTAAATACCTTAAAAGGAATAGGGGTGAAAGAACCGACCAGGATCGCCATTTCTCCATTTTTCTGAAACATTTGGGTTGCTTTGTCTACCCATGATTTTTTCAATATTTTATTTAAAAACTTGTCACCAGCGAATTTGCCGATCATGTACCCAAACGGCGTACCCAAAAGACAGCCAATGTATCCGATGGTAGCTAACAAAATAGCAGAAGATGGGTCGAGAATGCTGAGTGAAACTTGCAAAACAAAAGCCGGTATGGGGAAGATAACCGCATCAATAAACGAATGGATAAACAATCCCCAGGGTCCTAATTCTTTGAGCACTTCAACTAGGTTATGAAGCATTGCACAACTCCTATCCTCGGCAAACCCCTGGGTCCAACATGCCTATTTTCTCTAGATTTTATCGGATATTCAACTCGTTCTCCCTCATCCTCCCTTTTGCACTTGTTTCATGTGACCCAGTGAAACAAGCATAATTCAGGGAGAGATGGCCCTATCCTTACTGATGAATGAAAGGAGCACTGGAAGATTCGTGTACGAAACACCCTCATACACATATTATAAAAAAGTTAACGGAAGAAATCTATCCTAGCTCACATAAAATTCGTCAAATTCAGCTAAAAACCGCAAATGCGTCTCTTTTTATAAACGAAGCTGTTGTTTACTCGCTACAGCTCTCTTTTTATTATGCACTGTTTAAGCACGCTGTACAAGTGCAGAGAATGTTTACATATTCTTTTCCTTTCTCTGTGGGACAAAAAATGCAGCTTCTACCTGTGGAGCAGGTAAGGGCCGGCTAAAATAGTAGCCTTGAATTTCCTCGCACGAATTCTGGGTCAGGAATTCGAGCTGGTCCTTCGTTTCGATCCCCTCAGCAATGACGTCCATTTTGAGGTTTTTTGCCATGGAGATGATGGTTGCGACAATCGCTTGATCACTTGCGTTTTGAGTAATATCCGCGATGAAGGAACGGTCGATCTTTAATTTGTGGATCGGGAACTGCTTGAGATAGCTAAGGGAGCTATATCCTGTACCAAAGTCATCCAGACTGATTTTGACCCCGTATGCGTCCATTTCCTGCAGAATCCCCTTCGATACCTTTGCGTCCATCATCATGCTTTCCGTGATTTCCAGTTCCAGATATTTAGGCTCCAGTCCCGTTTCTTCCAGGATTACACGAATGTTTTCGAGCAGATTCGGCTGGTGGAACTCTTGGGATGAGAGGTTAACTGAGACGGGTATGAGTGGCCCCCCTGCCAGGTGCCATTCCCGCATCTGGCGGCACGCCTCCCGCAACGTCCATGTACCAATATCATGGATGAGACCCGTCTCTTCCGCGATCGGGATAAAGATGCCCGGCGAAAGGATGCCTTTCGTAGGATGATTCCATCGAATCAACGCTTCTACACCAATCATCTTATTATCCCCAGCTTGTATCTGTGGCTGGTAATACAGGATGAATTCTTGCCGCTGTATTGCTTTGCGCAGATCTCCTTCCAGCTCAATCTTGGTATGCAAATGCTCATCCAGATCGCTCGTGAAAAAGCGAAAGTTATTCTTTCCGTTCTTTTTCACCTCATACATCGCCTGATCTGCCTTTTGCAGCAGCTCCTCTTCGTTTGTCCCGTGGTCGGGGTACACGGCAATCCCAATACTAGCCGAGACATAAAAATCATTTTGATTGATGTGATAGGGAACCTCGATAGCCGCGACCATACGTTCTGCAATCCGTGTGACAGTACCTCTGTTCGGACATTCCTCACAAATCAGGGTAAATTCATCTCCCCCCATTCGTGCGACCGTGACCTGAAAACCTTCGGAAACGGCGAGCAACCGCTTGCTCACTTCTTGTAAAAATTGATCCCCGTAGGTGTGACCCAGCGAGTCATTAATCAGTTTAAACCGATCAATGTCCAGCATGAGTACCGCGAACTTTTCCTCCTTCTTCTCGTTGCGGTCGATGGCTTCCTGCAAGACTTTCTGGAATTTGCGGCGATTGGGCAGACCAGTCAGTTCGTCATGAAGGGCTTGATATTCTACGAAGTCCTTTGCTTTCTGCTCCACTTCTCTTGTTTTTTCCTCGTACGCTTCCAGTACCAATTGCTGCTCGAAGCTGAGCAATTTGGTAATAGCTTGAATAAACCGGTCATAGTGCGGCAGCTCATTTTGCATCTCATGCGCGATCCGCACTAGGGTGTTTTGCAGATTTTGGAAGGCTCCCAAATACCATTTTGATGGCAACCCGATTTTCTGATGGACAAGGGCTATTTTTAATCGTTTTTGGATAAAAGCCTCGTCGATTTTGCCCGAAAACATCTCGATCAAGTGGTTGGACATCGTAAGGCGCAAACGCTCTACCGTCGTGTACTTCGTAATGATTTCCTTTAGCTTGCCGACATGAAGAATGGATTCATAGAAAGAAGACGTAATTTGCTCGATGCGGGTTACAACAATCGGTCGGAAAGCTGAAATTAGACATAAGTCTTCCTCTGTTAAATTGATCATATTCATTTGCAGCATGATTTCTTGGTTTCCAGCGATTGCGATTATTCCGCTATTTTTTACACCATCATACCGATCATCTGATTGAACTGATTTATATTGGTCGTTCTCCATTCCTTCCCGCCCCTTTTACGCGCTCTACCTCTCTTAATATCGAGGATTTTCCATAGTTTAGGAATATTGTATCATGCTGGCGTACAACCTTAATCGATAAATTTCACAAATATTCGACAGAATTCTTCTAACATTCGTGATTACCGATTTACGGGGTATCAGCGTGGGAGGAGGAAAGACACGACGTTTACATCGGCTCATACGCATCATCCTGATTGAGAACAGGAACGACACTGCTCGCATTTACCATGGCTGCCAAAGTAATGTCCTCGGGAAAACCCATATTGATCAATTCTTGTCCAGATGCGCAATGGCGCAGCAAACGGGTAGCTTCCCCCTGTCCATGCTCGTAGGTGGCGACTGCCGACATGGCTTCGGGTGAGAGTCGATAACCGTGTAATTCCCGCAGTATCGCTCCAGCAGCATAAAGATCCTCAAAAGCAGGCCGCAGGTTTCCGTTGGACCATCTCTCTCCGCAAGCAATGACTCCGATGCTTCCGCCATGGGAGCGAAGGAACCGGCCGACCGCTGATGCATTCCGCAGACAAGCAGCGATAACCGTAGCGCCATGACCCTTCGCCAGAACGGTACATGTCGCTCCATTGGGTGAGGGAAGCACGATGCGGCTCCCTGTCGGAATCCTTGCAAGGGACGCCGGAGACAGCGAGATCGTCTCACCCCTTCTTCCGGCAGCAATGGCTTGCTTCTCTCGTGCAAATGCTTGCAGTGTCTCGTCTTTTACCCTGTAGGGATAGACAATTCCGCCTCGTCCTAACACAACATCCACACATGTCGTAAAGGATAGAACATCAATGATCACTAGAATGTCTGTTCCGGGGCCTAGCGCTGCTACCCCTTCGTATCCCCATTCAAAACGTGCTGAAAAAGATGTTTGTCTCGCATGATTCAAAGGATTCATGTTCATCCACTCTTTCCGAATAGAAATCGTTTTTCTTTGAGATCCCTGCCAAGCACTTGACTACTGCGCCAAAAATCAGCAAACTCGGGGCTTCACTGTGGGCTTTTTTACTACGAATGATAGCAACAAAAAAAAACTGCCCGCTAGCGGACAGTTTTTCGGTAAGGAGACTTACAGTTTTACTACGTTCTCAGCTTGTGGACCACGGTTGCCTTGAACGATGTTGAATTGTACGCGTTGACCTTCATCCAGGGTTTTGAAGCCATCGCCTTGGATTGCGCTGAAGTGTACGAATACATCGTCTCCGCCTTCTACTTGAATAAATCCGAAACCTTTTTCTGCGTTAAACCATTTTACTGTTCCGTTCGTTTGCATGAAGAAAAACCTCCAAGAGTCAATTTGAATATGCTAGTCATATTTACCGAAGCAAATAAAGCTCACATATCATGAAGACGTACCTCCACGTTTTCAAGCGATACACCTTCATGATATGTGAATTGATACCTGCTTCCAAATACGCTGTTATTGTAAATGACACAAACCGGACTTGCCTGTTACCTTTTTGAAACCAAAAACAACGAAAGCCCTACCTCTCTTCCATCCTTGCGGCTCCGATGACCGCGCCAGTGTGAATCAGATATCAAAAACGTAATCCAATGAATGGCCTTACGTATCGGATTTTTCAAGTAGCATACCTATCCTATCACGAGTGTCCAATAAAATCAATATCTGAGCTTGTTGCCACGAACGCAGCCAAGTCTGATAAAATAGCGTTCGGGAGGATTGATCATGGATAAGAATACAATAAAATGCGAAGAACTGAAAAAATGGCTGGAAACAGATACGGATTTGATTTTGCTTGATGTGCGCGATGAGGAGAAGTTTTTGGCTGGCAGTCTTCATTCGAATCGTGTGGGGACGGTCAACCGCCCCTATATGAAGATGAAAGAAGCGCAGGAACCCATCGATGAATTGACTGCGGAATCGTGGAAAGACAAACCGATCATTACGATTTGCACTTCTGGAAACAAAGCAGGAAAGGCTGCCGAACTATTAAGAGAAAATGGATTTCAAGCAGTTTCACTCGAAGGTGGACTCACTGCATGGAACGCGAATAAGAGTAGCTCCGAGTAGGATTGACATCGTCTGTTTGCGGCATATGCCATTATTTACAGGTTCACTTTATGCCGAACCCTCTGGTAAAGTGGTTAATGCCAAACAAACAAGCCGAGACTTCCAGATGGCTGGGAGTGCGGGGGACAATTTTGCGAAAGAAATTTCGCTTGGGGTGAATCGCATTATGCGAAGGGTTGTATCCTCAACCCAAATCCGACAACTAACCTCGTAGGCAGAAAAAAGGAGACGATGAGAATATGAAAAAATTTGGTACTATTACCATCGCACTGGCATTGGGATTGGGAATCGGCCTGACAGGCTTTACAAATACAGCATCTGCTGCTACGAAGTTCCCAACTTCTATTAACTGTAACCAATCAGGAACTTCTTATCAAAACGTATTGTCCCAATTGCTCCCCTCTATGAAACAGCAGTTTAGCAACCAACAAACTCCAATCCAGATTCAAAATCAACAACTGCCATTCAAAAATTGCTATTCCTTTGCTCCACAACAATTCATGCAACAAGTTCCACAGCAAGCTCCGGTGCAACAAGCACCTGTTCAACAACAACCTGTGAAACAAGCGCCTGTACAACAAGCACCTGTACAAGCTCAAACACCTGCTACCAACCAAAACCAATCATCTGCAGCTCCTGTAACTCAAGAAGCGCAACCGCAAAATGAACAATCCGCCGCTTCCTTTACGAAACAAGTGGCAGATCTGGTGAACCAAGAACGTGCCAAAGCAGGTCTTGCACCTCTGCAATTCGATGCAGCACTTTCCAAGGTAGCAGCAGCCAAAGCAGCTGATATGGAGCAAAATCATTATTTTGATCACATCAGCCCAACCTACGGCTCCCCATTTGATATGATGAAGCAATTCGGGATCTCCTTCATGACCGCTGGAGAAAATATCGCGATGGGACAACGCTCGCCACAAGAAGTTATGACCCAATGGATGAACAGCGAGGGACATCGCCAAAATATTATGAATGGCTCCTTTACCAAAATTGGTGTAGGTTATGTGAACGGTTATTGGGTTCAAGAATTTGCTGGATAAGAATGAATAGCAAAGCCGTGCTTCTCAGAAGAGAGGCGCGGCTTTTTCACCGTTCACGGGATGTTGGATCGCCTTTCAACGTGCACAGACATTCGTGCAAAAGAGGAAAAAATCACGTCATTCCAGATGACAAATGCGTATAGATACGCTATCTTTAATGTTGTAGCTCTGATAACTGAAGTCAAGAGATTTCTGTGCTTTCACTTCAATCTGTACAACCTACATTTCACCATACTTTGTCTTGCAATCCCACTAGGGGATTGGGACAAAAGCGTCCATTCATCACACGACTGAAGTCACATGTCGTCTGGACGCATATCATAAACGACTGTCGTAAACAAAAGAGGGAGGATACCATGCATTCACTGGCATCACAACTAAACGAAACCATTCAACGCGAGAATCCACACGTGTTTCACATGCTGTCTCATCTGGGCAGACTGATCTATTTCCCGAAAGAAGGCATTCTCAGCCAGTCAGCAGAAGCGAAGGCGAAAGCCAAAAAATACAATGCAACGATCGGAATTGCCTTGGAAGACGGGCAACCTATGCATCTCAAAGTCATTCAGGATACATTGAGTGCCTACAATCCAAAAGACATCTATGAGTACGCTCCTCCTGCAGGAAAACCGGAATTGCGTACGGCATGGCGCAACAAAATGATTGAGGAACAGCCATCTCTGGCCAACAAGACATTCGGCAATCCGATCGTAACCAATGCCCTTACGCATGGTTTGAGTGTGGTAGCCGACCTGTTCGCAGATGTGGGAGACAGCGTTATTATCCCTGACAAAAACTGGGAAAATTATGAACTTACTTTCTCCATTCGCCGTGGTGCGGAGATGGTCTACTACCCTCTTTACAATGAGGAAATGACATTTAACGCTGCTGGCCTGCGTGATGCGATTCTCGCGCAAAAGGGAAAAGGCAAAGCGATTGTCGTCCTCAACTTCCCGAACAACCCGACCGGCTACACTCCTGGTCCTGCAGAGGGAAAACAAATCATGGAGGCCCTCAAAGCAGGTGCAGACGCAGGTATCAACATCGTAGCCGTCACGGATGACGCCTATTTTGGCCTGTTCTTCGAAGATTCCATGCATGAATCCTTGTTTGCCAACCTGTGTGATCTGCACCCGCGCATTCTGCCGGTGAAGGTAGACGGAGCGACAAAAGAAGAATACGTCTGGGGCTTCCGAGTGGGCTTCATCACCTATGGCGGAGTGTCGTCTGATCTGCTGAGCGCTCTGGATCAGAAAACGACGGGAATCATCCGTGCGACTATTTCTAGCGGTCCGCATCCTTCCCAGACTTTTGTCTTAAAAGCACTGACCTCTCCTGATTTCATGAAGCAAAAACAAGAAAAGTACGAGATCATGAAAGGTCGCGCCAATCGCGTGAAAGCCATCCTCGAAAGTGGCAAGTACAACGATGCCTGGGGCTACTATCCGTTTAATTCCGGCTATTTCATGTGCCTCAAACTGTCGACCGTTGATGCGGAAAGCCTGCGCAACCATCTGCTCGAACAATACGGCGTAGGTACGATTGCACTCGGTCGGACAGACCTGCGCATTGCTTTCTCCTGCATCGAAGAAGCCGATCTGGAAGATTTGTTTGAACTGGTCTATCAAGGTGTGAAGGACTTAGAGAACAAGCGCTAAACCTTCGCATCCCCTCTCATGAAAAACGCTCTGGCTTGGAAGGAACCACCCTTCTTCGCCAGAGCGTTTTTTTATGATATCCTTACACGGCTGCCTTCCTCGGCGCTTGGGACGCCGTCGGTTGTACCCGTTTCTTTTTCGCAGATCCCACCAGTAACCAGCCCAATGGCAGCTTGCTCAACCCGTACGATAACGCGAACGAAAGCACCGAGCATAAAACAAATGCGACCAAACTGCCAATGATGCCCTCATGAAACCACTGCAAAGCACGCAAACCTTTCATGACATAAGTCAAAACCAGCGCATGAATCAGGTACGCACCAAACGAATATTGTCCAATTCGGGTCAGCATGGCAGATAACCGCTGGTGTTTGAGTAGCCAGAGAGCCAGACCATACATCAGCAAAAGCTGGGCTACGGTGTACAAAAACATGGACGGCTTCAAGGAAGTCGCAATGTTTAGGTTGATTAGGCCGCTACCCGAATCACGGACAAGCTCGTACCCGACGTAACCGTATAGCAAGACAAACGACACCCCGATCAAAGCCCAATGCTGCTTGATTTTCGCTCGAAATACCGGCAGAAGGACAGCAGCCATTCCTCCGAAAAGGAAGTAAAAAAAGTAGTATAAAGCGTTGCGATCCCGGTATTTGATCAGATAGGTATCCAGCCACACGTTATGGAAGGAGAATCCATGCCCAGGAATGTAGCGGGCCGAAAACCACATCATCACGCCGTACACCAGGCTGACACCTGCCGCTACGATAACAAAACGCAGGAGTGTCTTCGCCTGTCGCCGCAAGAAACGAAACAGGTGTTGCCACCAGGGATAAAACAAGTAAAACTGAAAGATCATCACGACAAACCACAAATGATAGGAAGCCGTCCCTGTCAGCAGTATCTTGCCCAGATTCCATACGATCCCTTCTCCCCCATTCAGCGGACCCGGCGACAAGATGAGATAGACGGCGGACCATACGAGATACGGAAGCATGATTTCTGTGATCCGTTTTCTCATAAAGCTTAGGTATGAGATCTTTTCATAGTAGTTGTAAAACAGGACCAAACCCGTAATGAAGACGAAGGCAGGCACGGCAAATTTCAACAAATGAAACCACATCCCGTAAACCATTGCCGTCTGCTGATCGATCCCGGGTACACGCATATAGATCCCGATGACATGTTGATAGACAACTGCCAAAAAAGCAAAGGAGCGAATGAGTTCAAGCTCCGCGATTCGTTCTTTTCGCATCCATCTATACCTTCCTATATTTCCCATTATTTGCAAAACAACAAACTCTTTATCCATACTACTTTTTTGAGCCAAGGATCGCAAGTTTTATCAAGAAAGCAGCCAGCGATTCCTTCTGGTAAATCTTTGCTGGCTGCTGCTTGGGCAATATGGATTCAGATCTGATTCATTACGGATACACTACTACGTACTAATCCAGTATCGAAAATTCTATTTTGAAGCCTCTCCTTCGTCCACTTGCAATTTGAAAAATTCGATGCCATCCTGCCCAGATCTATCCTTGAAATACCAAATAATGGTGTTGTCGTGAACGAGTGGCTGCAGGTTTCCAGGAGAAGGGACTCCCCCCAGGGTGGTTGGTTCTTTTAATAACTCGCCATCTCCATCTACTACGGCATAGAATAACTGTTTGCTTTGATTGGATTGTTCTGTCCAAAGCAGTACGAATTTGTTTTGATTCATTTTTACGATATGGGTTTCTATGATTTCCACATCACTATTGACCGCATGATTCGTTAACCATTTAAGATCCTTTCTCTTTTTTGTATTTGTGTCTTTTGGAACAACACCTAGAAACAGATTCTTGGCTTTGCTCTTTCCGTACTGTTCGGTAAGGGAAACACTTGAACCTACCAGCAAATAGTTATCGGCAGCCACTTCCAAACCACCCAGATGCGCACCCGTGTAGTTATCTCCAATCTTCCCTGGAAACTTCAGCAGTTCCACTTTTCGGATGATCGTATCATTTTGCTCGACTTGCAAAATAATGGAGCGAGGATAGGCATCTCCATGATCGGCATAGATGATTCGGTTGCCATCTAAACGAACATAAGTTGAAAATGAATGGCCAACATGATTTCGCGGCCATTCCCCACCTTTATAGAGGAGCTTGAAATTTTCCAAATCAATGTGGAAGGTTATATTGGACTGATGACGCAGGCCATCTTTTGGTGTCATATAGCGTTGTCTTGCAGAATGGATGACCAACTTCCCCTTGTTACTGTCTATAGACAAATTACTTGCATCAAATGGTCTTGTAACGTATACGTTTTTTATGTCGAGATTTTCTATTCTTTCCCAGGACTTATCGAATTTGACGATACGGTATACAATCTTGTCAGCAGACTCCTCTAGATTTTCTTGACCAAACACCACATAGTAATATCCGTCTTGTCCCACATGGACCCCACCGATAAGCGGAGTATCTTTCTTCATAATGTACTCTTTGCTCTTTTCAAATGACAGATATTCCCCACTGTTCTGCCACCAAACGAATGGGAATCAGCATATGTCCATCCTTCATTCTAGCTGGGGCGCTCATTGAAACATTTTGACCATTTACCTTAGCAACAGGATGGTCCACCTTTAGCTCAATGAGCTTATCTCTCCATTCTGCCTGAACCGCCTTTTGCTCCTCATCCCAAAACATCTTTGCCTGCAACGCCTCAAACAGTGGCCGCATCTGGATGAAAGCTTGTCCTTGTACAAGTTCAACAGGGATGTCCGTTTGTAAGAAGCGATTGTTCACGCAGGCATAAATAGGCTTTTGCGTAATGAACTGCCCTGTCGAATCGACCCAAACACTCTGTCTAGATCCCCTCTCATTGGCTACACCAAATAGACATTCCTGATCCTCTTGTGCCGCGTAACTTTCGTAAGGCATGTTCCCTATTAAAAAAATACAGAGCATTATACTGAACGCTAGTTTCTTGATCATTTTCATTACTCCTCTCGTATGAAATATAAGAAGCCATCCCTATTATTCTTTCGACGTAATCAATACCAATTTTAAACCTAACAAAAACCAGTAGGCACGTTATTTCGACACGCGTCTACTGGTTTGAGGAAGTCAATCAGCTAATCTGATTTTTCTTGAGCGGAATCCATGCACCGTAAGTCAGACAGCGCCACACCCATTCCAAGGGACCATAGCGATAATGGGCAAGCCACCAGCGACTCCACATCATTTGCAGAGCAAATAGAACCAGACAAAGGATGGTACCTGTGAGCAAACTTACCATACCATACGCATGAAAGAGGCGTACAAATCCGACGAATACAATCGTCTGCACCAGATAATTGCTCAAAGCCATCCTCCCGGCAAAGGCCAGTGGCATCAAGCGTTTTCTCCAGGTCTCATCTGCGCATAGCAACATCCAGGAACAAATGTAAAAGGCACAAAGTGTCAACCCGCTCCAGCCAACGAAGACGAGGACCGCTATATCCACAGGCGATGGGAGTACCACGACCCCTCCCTGTAAAAGTGGAATCATCGCGACCAATGGGAGGCTTAAGATGAGTGAAATCCACCAGACCCGACGAATCGCAGGCAGAAAGTCACGCGTACGATGAAAAACACCTTGTCTGGCCAAGGAAAATCCCAATAAAAAAAGTGGCAAAACGGTCACGACAGCATACCATTCATTGCTGATTACATAAGGCAATTCGTAGGTCAGCCGAAATCCCAGCCATTGCGACCAGGAGCCTTCATTAAAAATCTGCTCAGCAAGCTTCGCCAAACCTGCGGTACCTTCCATCTGCTCCGTGGCCGGATCGGATGGAAGGTACAACATCAGCGCCATCAACCCCTGATAGAGGAAAAGCAAAAGCAATGCCCAACTATGTACCATTTTTTTACTTTTATTATAAAAAAGCAGAAGGATGAAGCCTGCCAGAGCATAGGTATGCAATATGTCGCCGTACCACAGTAAGAGAAGATGCAAGGTGCCGAAGCCGAAGAGAACCCATAGACGTCTGGCAAAAAGCCGTTTCATCGGTAGACCCTTTTGTTCGGCACGATGCATGAAAAGATAAAAACCGGCACCAAACAAAACAGAAAAAATCGTATAAAATTTCGTCTGGATAAACATGTTGAACAAAAGCCGAATCCATTCATCTGTTCGGCTGTACTGGACAGGAAGAGCTTCGACTGGAAGGAACAACATCGGGTGCAGGAATGTGGGCATGTTGACCAGCACGATTCCCAGAAGGGCGAAGCCTCGGATCACATCCAATTGATGGATGCGGTCCCCCTCTGAGACAGGAGATAGATTCACGCATGTCATCCTTTCTGAATGCTGATGGAAAAATTGATGAAATCCTTATCTGCGAAACGCTTTGATCCTATGAAAGAAGGTCTTGTCTGGCAAACGGTGAAACAACGAGAGCGCCGGCCGAAAATTGGCCTCAATAATCCAGATCTTACCCTGTTGATCCAACCCCAAGTCCAATCCTACTTCTCTCAAGCTGGGATATACACCTCCCAGGCAAGAGGCAACGGCCAATGATACCTTCCGGACATCGTTCAGTTGATCAGGCGATCTATGAATCCCTGAGCGCTGGATGGCATTTTGAAGTGGCAGCACCATACCGCGACTGCGGGCAACATTCGTCACCACGTAGCCGGGACCGGCCAGTTTTGCCAGCCACCCTGTCACATGCCAAGGCTGATTTCGATTCTTTCTTTGTACCATCACTCGCACATCGAATGGCCGTCCATTTATCCTACCCAAAGAAAGAAGGGGCTGCAACAAGTATCTCTTCGGACGAAACAAAGACCGCACCGAGTGAAGCATCGCCGCTTTTCCATTCACGACGCGCTGTATCGCTCCCGAATGAACCTGGTACCGCTCCCCATCTAAACGGCTCACTTTGATAATGCCCGCTCCCCCCCGTCCGCCAGACGGTTTCAGGATGACATCTCCATAGGTCTCGAGATATTCCCACAAATCGGCGGGAGAGAATGGCTTCGTCGGCGGTAGATACGCCTGTAAAAATGCGTCTTTTACTAGATGCCGATGCTTGCTCCATTTTCCTACGTTTGGCGGTTTGATTGCTCCCTCTCCCCATTCACAATCAAATGATGTTCCTCCACTCTCGTGATTCGGTTTTTGTCATCGACAAAGACGACCTTCGGAACCAATCGACGCGCTTCTTCTTCCCCGTACATTCCCATGCTCAGAATGATGACAAGATCCCCCGGTGAAAACAGATGAGCGGGAGGACCGTTCAAACAAATTTTTCCGCTGCCCCCATCACCTGGCAATGCGTACGTTTTCCAGCGAGTCGCGTTTCGCAGGCTAGTCACTTGTACAATTTCGTATGGAAGAATCTCCGCTGCACGCATCAGATCTGCATCGATGGTTATGCTCCCGACATAATCCAACTCTGCTTGCGTGACCGTAGCACGGTGAATTTTGCCTTTGCACATATGTCTTTGCACTCGGCAAGCACCTCTTTCCCATTCCAGATACCCCTATTCTATGTACAGCAGGACGTCCACGCACCCACAAAATAGCAGGGGCGCATACGCTCCCCTGCTTCCATTTGTAGATCGGCCTGGCTACTCGTAGTTCGCCAGGCTGTTGACGATTTGATCCTCGATGCTGGTCAGATCGAGGCCATTTTGCATATACCCGTTGATCATCAGTGAGAATACCAGTTTTTCTCCGCTTCTAGTGGTTACATATCCGGACAGACTTCGCACATCGGTCATGGAGCCTGTCACACCGATCAGGTTTTCTTCGGCATCAGTATCAATGAATCGATCCTCTAGCGTTCCGTCCACCCCAGCCATTGACAAAATCTCCTCAAAGACAGGATAAATCTCCCGCTGCTTGCTCATGCCTTCCAGAACAGATACGAAGTGACGCGGAGAAATCAAGTTGTAGCGAGTAAGTCCCGAGCCGTCCATCATATCAAAGTTGGTTTTGCCACCAAGAGACTGCACCATCTCCAGCACCGATTGGACACCGGATTCAGCGCTGCCGTCCGCCTGTTTGCTCGCCCCGATGCTCTTCAATATCATTTCTGCATAGCCGTTGTCACTATGTTTGCTCATATAATCTACGATCTGGCGGAGTGGCAAGGAAGAGAACTCCGTCTGCTTGACCGCGCCAGTGGGGACAGCCCCTAAAACAATGTTGCTGTTTCCGGTAAAACGGATGCCCGCCGCTTCCATCTTCTCCTTCAGGACGGTGCCGAAGTACATGGCAGGATCCTCTACCGGAATTCGTTTCGCACCACCATCATGATCGACCGGCAGCGTTCCAGAGATACGAATCTGGTTGGTTCCTCTGTCGCGCTCGATGACCAGCGAATCCTTCCCACCCTCTGTCGTGACCGCTTCGTTCTTGATTTTCACATAAGAGGTATTCGGATAGAGGCTGATCCGAACCGCATCCCCGCCCTTGTCTCCTGGGGCAAATGCCAAGGTGAACGTTCCCCTGTTAATCGACAAGGCACCAATCCGGGGATTGAATGCTTCATCCTCATCGTCCCATGTCCATCCGAGGCCCAGACGCTCCTGGTCAAAATAGGTTTCATCCAGGATCAGATTGCCGGTAATTTGTTTGATCCCTTGTTCTTTCAAATAGTCTGCGATTTTCTCCACGGATACACCGTTTTGCACTTTCAACGCATCCTCGGTATGAATCGTAGGGTCCCCATAACCTTTTACATACAGATTTCCTTGGATCACGGGAGAATTGCCCTTGGCAGCATCCGTGTACAGCTCCGTCTTGTACACGTGCTCTGGTCCAAGCTGGGTCAGTGCTGCTGCACTTGTCAGCATTTTAACATTCGCTGCCGGCGTCAAGAGTGTATCGGCATCTCGTTCGTACCAGATCCCTGCATCTCCTGTCGAGTCCAGGGATTTGACTAGCAGCCCAATGGCAAGATTCTGAAGCTGCGGCTGCTCCAAGATCGGGTCGAGGGTTGCCGAAAGCCTGTATGACTTTTGTTTCTCAGGCGTGTACCCATCCGGATTCGTTTGTTGGGGATGGGAGGTCAGCAGCACTACGATCTGGTCTTGCAGATTACTTGCGTACTTCGATTTATAGACGCCATTGGTCATGATCGAATAGGCGATCTTATGACCATTCTGTGCAGTGACGTAACCAGCCAATGTATTGACGCCGCTCATCGAACCCGTCTTTGCGATCGCTCTCTTTTCAGCGATGGTTCCTTTCAGGCGGTTTTTCAGTGTCCCATCCACACCTGCGATCGGCAGGGAGGCTTCGAATGCCGCGCGGTAGCTTTGCTCTTGGACAAAAGCGAGCATCGTCACCATCTGCTCCGGCGTCATCCAGTTGAAACGGGACAGACCGGAACCATCCACCACGCGGTAACCAGGCTCCACTCCAGCGCGCTTCAGCATGTCGCTGACCGCCTCGCTGCCTGCAGCAAAGCTTCCTTCGCCTTTCTGTACAGCTCCCAATGTCTTCAGCAGCATATCGGCGTAAAAGTTGTCGCTTTCCTTGTTCAACTCGATCATGATCTCAGAAAGCGGTTTGGAATAGTGCGTGTGGAGTGCGGTGCCGCTTTGTACTGACGTTTTTTCGACGCTCTTCTGTGCCGGAGTGATGATCCCTTCCTGGAGCAGAATATCTCTCCACAATCCTCCGACGTAGAGTGCCGGGTCTTCCATCGTGACAGCCTCTTGATATGGTTTTGCCTGTGCCCCGATTGTTCCTTTCAAGATAATTTCGTTTTTCCCCCGGGGTCGTTCGACAGTGATGGAGGTCGCACTGCTGTTTGGAACAGTCTGGATCTGATTGGTGATGGTCAAGTATGTAGTCACAGGCTGCGACGTAATTGAGGGTATAGCGGTTTTGCCTGGTGTGATGGTCAAGATGACACTGTTTTTCTCCACAGCCAAGCCGCTTAGCTGGGCACTATACCCGTATGGCTCGTCATCCCACATCCAGCCCATTCCCAGGCGCTGTGTATCGAAATAGCTTTCATCCACGAGAAGTTTTCCTGTGACCCGCCGGATGCCCTTTTCCTTCAAAGCCGACGTGATGTCGCGAAGATCACTTTGTTTCAAGCTTGGATCTCCATATCCTTTCAGGATCAAATTTCCCTGCACGACGCCATTTCCGACGAGAGACCCGTCTATGAGAACCTCTGTCTTCCAACGGTAGTCAGGCCCTAGACGATCCAAACCCGTAATCGTTGTGAATAATTTTTGCGTCGACGCCGGGATGTAGCTTCTTTTCGCCTGATACTGATACAGGAAGGTCTTGTCCGTCAAATCGTAGACGGCAATTCCTGCACGCAGACCGATGCTGTTCTCATCGTTTTTCAGATCAGACAGGCGTTTTTCGATCTGCGCCTGCAGAGGCGAGACGGCTGCCCCACTGGAGTGGGCATAGACAGGCGCGGCCGAGACAGACAGGATCATGGCCAGCACCATCAACCACATACAGGCTTGTTTGACTTTCAGATTCATAGGCCCCTCCTTCTCTTATTTTCGTACAGGAGGCTTTCAAGTAACAAATAAAAAGCCTTTGTACGAATCTTATTTTTCTAAATAGTAACACAATAATGACGATACTTCCTGCGACTAACGTACCTCTTGCTGTCCATACTAGAAGAGAAAAAATTGACCTAACGGAGGGAATTGTTTTGTTGTTCCGCTTCTTCGCGACCGTTGTCCTCTGTCTGACCTTGGTTTCTTCAGCTTCCGCAGCTCCCCCTGATCTATCTCGCCTACGTGTCGATACGACCAAGGTTGATAACGCACGCGCGCTGATTCTAACCTGCGATCTGATCGTCTCCGGAAATGCCGGACGGCAGGTCCAATCCGTACCGACGAGAGTAACCCTACGACAGGGAAAGGTCGTCAATTACGTACAAACCTTCCATGTCCAACGCACCTGGAAAGGCACATCTGCTCCTGTCATCAAGGTACTGAGGACCGGCATCGAACCCCTGCCAGATGCCAGAGATCCTCTCAACCTTATTTATCCGGGGCCCTTAAGCGAGGGCGAATTTCTGCTTTTTCTCAAAAAGGTTCAAGGGACAGATCTATACCAAGTGGTCGGGGTGTGGCAAGGAGTCTATCCCGTTCAAAGTGGACGTACCATCGCACTGCAGGGAAGCGGATTCCCACAGTTGAATGGTCTGACTCTGGATCAAGTGGCAGATCAAATAAAAAGCTTGCAATCATTTGCTCGTTAGCAGTCTGAAAAGATCCCCCATCGTTTCCCCAGATCGATGAGTGCTGCATACGAATCTCCCGGCAATTGCAAGGCGAGAGCAAAAGCGGGCTCCGTCTTGATGCCTTGCTCTTTGAGACGACGTATCGTCTGCTTGAGCGCAGGGTCCCTCTGCATAAGTGCGTGCTCCACAATCATATGAAGGTAGGCATTTTGCTGCTTGACTGGTTTGGGCTGACCGAAGAGCTCGAAGGCAAATCCGCCGTAGATAAAGTTGACCTTGATTGTCGGGACTCCTTCCCGTACTTTCTCTGTGATAAGAAATTCCTGCAAGTGTCCGTATAACGCGGTCACTTGCTCTCGAAAACGGGGAATATCATGCACCTCCATGATCACATCCAGATCAGACTCGGCGGTATCGATTTCAATCGGGATCGTCCCGCACAATACGGGTGTATACGGGGAGAGCTCTTCGGGAATGCGCAAGTCAAAAATCGCCTGATGCGCCAGCTTTTGTTTGGCATTTCCAGACTCCAGTGCTTGCCAATCGGTTCGCAAGCTGTTCAACTCCTTTTTGTGCAGGCATGAAAATCGAAAAAACCACTGCTATCACACAGTGGTTTTTCGAATGCTCATTGCTTACTCATATAGTACATAAATAGGAACATCGCGATTGCACAAGCGAGGACGGTTCCGATAAATCCCCACATCACCCATTTATTCTCGTTGCGATTATGATTATCGTTCATCACGCGGTCACCTCTTACAAGCATTCACCTTCATTATAAAACCGTTTTCAAGGGAAAGAAACCCGATAATATGACAAAGATGTTGCTGTTACAAGTTTAAACACTTGTTTAATTGAAGAGTTGACGAACGATCTGCTCAGCCTGAACCTCACCGTTGACCAGTTTTTCCTTTTTCATCCAATCAATCAGCGTCTGCCAGGATTCCTCTGTCTGATAGCCAAAAGGTTTGTCCCCGCCATCCATCAGAGGCAATAATATCTCCAGACTCTTGGTTTCGATGTCTTCCTCCAGCGGGAATTCCTTCGTCTGGTTGGTCAAAAGCAGATCAAGAGCTGGTTGAGGGTTCTCCGCGACGTATTTCTGTGCTTTTGCCGCAGCTCGCATAAACGCCTCGAATGCATCCTTTTTCTGTTCCCATTGGTCATCGCTTGTCGTCAAGATCAGTTCGTAATAATCTGGCACGCCGAAGTCGGTCGGTTTGAATAGGTTCAGAGGCACACCGTGCTTCTCTAAAATGGGCCCTTCGTGGTTGATATATCCCCCCACTACGGCATCCACCTTTTTACCGGTCAAGGCTGGCACAATATCAAAGCCGATGTCGATGAAAGACAGCCCGGAGTCGTCTCCACCAGTGTGTTTGACCGCTGTTCGTACGATGGCTTCGTTAAACGGGATGGACGGAAATCCGATGGCTTTACCTGCAAGCTTCTCCGGCGAATCTAGACCACTATCTTTTCTGGTCATGATCGCATTCAGCGGATGTCTTACCAAAGCCGCTACAGAGACTACAGGAATACCTTCTGCTCGTGCCTGTACCACTTGCGTCTGATAGCTGATCGCCAGGTCTACTTTTCCTGCCGCCACCATTTTCAACGGATCATTGCTGTCAGAAGGCATTTGTAAGTGTACATCCAGATTTTCTTCCTGGAAATAGCCCTTTTCTTGTGCTACGTACAGAAAGGAGTGGACTGCATTGGGATACCAGTCCAACGCGACCGTCAGCTTGGTCGGATTTCCTTCTCCCTTTGCCTGCGGATTCGATCCTGGGGCAGCCGGTGTCGTGGAATTGCTCGTTCCGCACGCCGTCAAACTCGCAGCCAAACCAAAGGCCAGGATAGATTTGATCCAATTCTTTTTCGTTCTCATGATGGTTCTCTCACCTATTTTTTTATTTTTTTCGAGACTGGGGCATGGGGCATGTATCGCTGCCCGATGTATCCCGCGAACCAGAACAGCAACATGCCCAAAAGGGATAATAACAGGATGGAAGCAAATAAGGCGGGGGCCTGAAAATTTCCGGAAGCGCGTCTTCCAAAGTAACCCAGTCCTTCGCTGGCTCCCAGCCATTCGCCGATGGTGGCTCCGGAGACACTGTACGTCGCTGCTACCTTCAGTCCGCTGAAAAATGTCGGGAGACTGGATGGTAGCTGCAGCTTGGTAAAAATCTGCCATGGCGTTGCCCCCATCGTCTGAAGCAGACGAATCATTTCCCGATCCGTACCGCGCAAACCGTCATACGTGTTGACGACGATCGGAAAGAAGGTGAACAACACGGTGACAGCGATTTTTCCCGAGATGTCGTAGCCGAACCAGAGTATAAAAACGGGCGAAAGGGCGATGATCGGAATCGTCTGCGAGATCACGATATACGGATAGACAATTCGTTCGACTATGCGGCTGCGGTTCATGGCATATGCGAGCAGGCTACCAAAGACAATGGAGATACTAAGGCCGATCAGCACCTCTTGCAATGTCGCCCACAGATGCACTCCGAAGAGTGCTTCCCGCAGTTCCCACAACGCTTGCAGGACCGAGCTTGGCGGCGGTAGGATAAAAGAGGGGATTGCCAACAAGCGGCAGACCGTTTCCCATACCGCCAGAAACACAATCAGCGAGGTTGCAAACCATAGGCCACGCTTGCCTTTATCCATGTGCGACGCCCTCCTGTACCCTAGAGCCAGAAGCTTGGCGCAAAAGCCCCCAAATCTCCTCCCGTAAGTTCAGAAAGGCCGGAAGATTGCGGCTTGATGTGCTTCGCGGATAAGGAATCGGTACTTCGCGCTCCACCGGTGCAGTAATCGGCGCACCGGCCAAAAGAATGACGCGATTCGCAAGCAGGATGGCTTCATCCATATCATGGGTAATCAGAATCATCGTACTCCCGGTCTCGCGCCACATCTGCAGCAGCCACTCCTGCAGTTCCAGGCGGGTGATCCCGTCTAATGCACTGAATGGCTCGTCCAAAAGCATAATATCGGATCCGAACAACAGCGCCCTCAGGAATGACACGCGCTGTTTCATCCCTCCTGACAACTCATGAGGATAGGCATCCGCCCATTCCGACAGGCCATAGCGTGGCAATTCGTCCCGCACCCGCCGTTGTGCTTCTTTTTTGGGACAACCCTGAATTTCCAGCGGCAGAGCGGCATTTTCCACTACCGTGCGCCACGGCATCAGAGCATCACTTTGCGGCATGTAGCCGATTTTGCCCAATCGCTCCTTCGTCGAGACACCGTCTATGCGCATCTCCCCTGCCCTTGGTTGTAAAAGGCCTGCCGCCAATTGAAACAAAGTGCTTTTGCCAATTCCGCTCGGTCCGATCACGCTGACAAAATCCCCTTTGTTCACGACAAGGTCAAAAGAGGATAGAATATTTCTCTCCCCGTAGGCAAAATCGACCTGCGAGAAGGCGAGCTTTTCGTTCACGGCCACATTTCCTGCCTGTACGCCATATCCCAGAAGAGGACCTCCATTTTCGACGTGATCAGGAAATGCTCCTCCAGCCGCGCCAGCTCCTGCTCATTCTTCCCGTCTGCCAACTGATCGATCAGCTCGATCAGCCAAATCGCCAAGGAGCCAAATTCATCGGAGCTGTATGTGCGCACCCAATCTCCATAAAGCGGATGGTCGATAGAACCCTCTACTTTCGCCAGTCGCTTCCCGATCTCCCAATAGCTCCAGGTGCAAGGCAATAAAGCGCTAACCAGGTCTGCCAACGATCCTTCATGGGCAACCTTCAGCATATAGCTCGTATACGCCAGCATGACGAAGGAAGGCTCAGTGGCTTCCAATTCCTCGCACGTAATGCCAAAACGCTCCGCATATTGCCGATGCAACGACATTTCATAGTTCAACGTCGCTTCTTGCAATTGGGCAAATCGCGCACTGGTCGTCAAGTCATATGCCTTTGTGCTGCCAAGTGCGAACATTTTGGCGTATTCGATCAGATAGACATAGTCCTGCTTCATATAAAATTTGAATGATTCCACCGGGAGACTGCCGTCTCCAAGTCCAGTCACAAACGGGTGCTGGTATTTGCTTTCCCAGATCGGTGCTACGCTTTCCATCAGTCTTTGGCTAAATGGTTTCACGATGCGCTCACTCCTCTATTTTTTCCTGATTGCACCAGGTCGCGATAAACTCGGCCATGATTTGGGCAAACTGGACAAGCTGCACGGGGTCGATCGACTCGTCTACCGCATGCGCCCGGGCCAATTCGCCGGGACCGAACAAAGCGGCAGGAATACCCGCATGTGCGAACCAGCCTGCATCCGTAACGGATGGGGACATATCCACAACAGGAACGTGACCCAGCTGTTGCTCATAGGAAGCCTGCAGCACAGCGAGAGCAGGATGTTCTAGATCCAGCTCCAGCGAAGGGAAAATTTCTCCTCGCTCCTCGATCATTGAGCGCCCTCCCCAGCGATACGCAGGGGGATTTTCCCGAAGCCAGACATCAGCCGCTGCTGCCCGATTGACATGTTCCTCGATCTCCTTGATGACCTCTTCATAGGATTCGTTCGGGTAAAAGTGAACCGTAATCCACAGGGAGCAGCGGTCCGCGATGAATGCCGCGTGCCGCCCGCCTTCGATCACTGCCGGATTGATAGTGGTGGTGCCGGCAGGAAAGCCTGGATACGATTTCATAACCGCCCAATGACGTTCCAAATCCTGCAAAGCTGCCAGTATCTTGGCTATTTTCTCAATCGCGGACGCCCCGTGCACGCGACCTCCTGCATGGATCGTCCTTGCCCGCATCCCATCGTGCAGCGTCTCCGGGCTTTCGATGGTGATCCATCCGGTGATGACACCGCCCTGGCCTTGGATGTGCAAATCACTAGAGTCCACGACCACCGCATAGTCAGCGGTATACCCCCGCTCGATGGCAGCCAGCGTCCCGGCTTCCCCTGCTTCTTCGCCGATCACGGATTGGAAAATCAGATCGCCCTGCAAGCTCACCCCATGCTCGCGAAGCATTTTGATCGCAAAAAGGCTGGCGGCGAGACCGCCTTTCATATCCGCGACCCCTCGACCGTAGAGGCGGCCATCCTCGCCACGGGTCAGTGAGAACGGCGGATATGTCCAGGTCGCATCATCTCCGACCTCGGCGACATCGATGTGGCCATTGATGATCAGACTGTTTGCTTTTTGCGATGCCGTGCCTTTTAACCGACCCACGACGTTATCGTCTCCTGGATACACCGTCCAGCGATCCACGTCAAAGCCCAGAGTCTTCAATTCTTTGGCCACCACTTCCTGGGCTGCATCGCTATTTCGAGCTGGTGGACTAACAGTCAGATGGGATACCAGCGTTTGCAGCAGATCAAACATTTCTTCCTGCCGCTGGGCGATCGCAGCCACTGCTTCCCGCAATCGATCCATGGCTATTCAATCATCCCTTCTGTCGGGCTGCTCGCAGAAGCATAGCGTTTTTTCGGGATGCGTCCAGCCAAAAATCCCTTGCGACCTGCTTCTACCCCCAGCTTCATCGCTTCCGCCATCAGCACAGGATCATCCGCCAAGGCTACAGCGGTATTGAGCAACACACCGTCCGCACCCAGCTCCATGGCTTTGGCACAATCCGCAGGAGAGCCGATGCCCGCGTCCACGATGACCGGAACTTTCGCTTCCTCGATAATAAAGCGCAGGTAGTTCTCATTAATGATGCCTTGACCTGAGCCGATCGGTGACGCACCCGGCATGACCGCATGGACTCCCACTTCCTGTAGTCGTCTCGCCAGGATTGGATCGTCATTGGTGTAGGTGAGAACGGTAAAGCCTTCCTCGACCAGAATGCGCGATGCTTCCAGAGTCCCGATCGGATCAGGCAGCAAGGTTCTTTGGTCTCCAATAACTTCCACCTTGATCATGTCGCACAGCCCGGAAGCTTTCGCCAGACGCGCGATTCGCACGGCTTCTTCGGCAGTGTATGCTCCCGCTGTATTTGGCAAGAGTGTAAAACGCTTCAAATCGAGCTTTTCCAAAAAATGAGGCTCATGTGGATTGTCCAGGTTCAGGCGTCGCACGGCAAAGGTGAGAATTTCGGCCCCCGACACCTCCACTGCCTTTCCTTGGGTATCCAGATCAGAAAACTTCCCTGTTCCCAGAAGCAAGCGGGAGCGGAATTCGTATGCTCCAATTTTTAATCCATCCATGTCTTTCATCCTCCCCCTACGAAGTGAACAATCTCGATCCGATCGCCATCTGCAATCGTCTGGTTTTCATACTGCGAACGTTCGATGATCGAACTGTTTTGCTCGACTACCACGATTTTTTCCATTAATTGGTACGAGTCGAGCAGGTCCCGGATCGTCCGCACTTGTTCAGCGAGGTCGACTTCTTTTCCGTTTACGATAATCTGCATAACGTCCCCATCTCCTCCTTCTCCCGCACAACCGAAAAAAGCTTCCCCCGCAGCTGGCTCTACCCAGTCATGCGAAAGAAGCTGTATACCCAAAACATCCGGACGAATGAAAAAACCATCCGCCGCCGGGATGGTTGGATTCGATCCTCTGTGCCATATGAAACAGATGCGCCCGAATAAAGCGATCTCTTCCATCTAGCCGAATTGATTTCGTCTACCTCTTCCTCCGCTGGCATGACCCAGGTCAGGTTCAACGGTCAGTAACGCATTCGTTACAATCTCAGCCGACTATGCTCGACCCCCGTTTGGTAAAGAACTATGTGGTTGTGTAGTACGCCTATACCGTACCATGCTATTTGTTGTTTGTAAAGGCTTCCTTGTGGATGTTTTCCAATTCTACGAGACAACGCTGTGCCCAGGCAGACATTTTTTGCATTTTTTCCATCTCGCGCTCCAAGGCGATCCGCACTGATTCCTTGTAATCAGGAATAGCCGCATTGTAGCGAATCACGGATTGTCCAGGCACATAAAACTTCTCCAGATAGGACAAGGCAGTGCGTCGGTGAAATAAAGGAACATCTACTTCGTAGGAGGTATGCAAGTCGCCTTGCGTCGGGAATTTGGTCACTGCCAAGACCTTGACCAGCAGCTTGCCATCGTGATTCTCCAATACCTCTGCCAAATATTCACCTGTTTTATTAGGGACGCGGACGATATCACCCGGATTCCAGTTCATTTTCAAATCCCCCTTCTCATGACTTGCTTCGAAGCTCTGCTTCGAATCGATCAGGCTATTGCATAAGGCCCTCCAGTTTTTGGCGGGCAAGGGTCAGCACCTCTTCGGCCGGGAGGGTCGCCGTACCGCCTCCCTGCGCGACGGAAGGGCTGCCGCCGCCTTTGCCATCGATCACAGGCAAGACTTCTTTCATCAGTTGGTTCATCGCAACAGATACATCCTGACCACGAGAAAAGACGAGCTGGCGTTTTTCCCCAGCGGTCGTCGCTAACAGCGACATGACATCTGCAGCTTGGGCATTCACCTGCTGCGCAAATTGCTGCAATTGCTGGATCGTCCTGTCGGTGAATGCTTTTTTCAACACGCGATAAGCACCCAAGGGTGTTGTCTCAGTCAAGGCTTGACGAACCTCCTCAGCGAGCAGCAGCTTTTCTTTTTCCTGCAGGGCTTGCTTGAGCGCATCTCGCTCATTCAACAAACGCTCCAGTTCTGGGATAAGATCTCCTTCATTGGTTCCCAGCAGCCGAGCTGCCTCCTTGACTTTTTGCTGTTTGGCTGTATATTCTCGCATCGCCCGCCAGCCGCAGAGAAATTCAAGACGCACGTTGCCGCGATGGCGTTCCCATCCCAAAATTTTGATCAATCCAACTTCCCCTGTGCGTGATGGATGCGTGCCGCCGCAGGGATTGTAATCAAATTCCGGGATGATCACCAGGCGGATGTCTTTCGTTACCGCAGGCTGCTTGTGCAGCGGCAAGCCAGCAAGCTCCTCCTCCTCGACAAAGCGAGCGATGATCGGGCGGTTTTCCAGAATAATCTGGTTGGCACGACGCTCTACCTGCTCCCAGACCTCTGGAGTCAACTCATCCAGACGTACATCAATCGTGACTCGCTCACTCCCCAGATAAAAGGCTACGGTCTCGGCATTCGCCAACTCTCGAAAGGAGGCTGATAAAATATGCTGCCCGGCATGCTGTTGCATATGGTCAAACCGCCGCTCCCAATCGATTCTACCCTCAACCTGTTCCCATGACTCATGGAGTTGTTCTGCCAAACGGTGGCGTATCTCGCCTTCTACTTCTTCTACATCGACGACCCGAATATCTCCCAAGGAGCCATGGTCGGCAGGCTGTCCGCCACCGGTCGGATAAAAGGCCGTTTGGCTAAGTACGACGAACGGCGTCCCATCGTCTTCGGCTCCTCTTTTCGTGATCGTGGCGGTAAAAGCCTGCTGGTATGCATCTTGATAATAGAGTCTGTCCCTCATCTTTACTCCTTGCCGCTGGAGTCCATTACAGTAGAATGTGCTCCAGCCATTTTCTCAGCTTGCAAGTACCCGTATAATAGGGTCCAGGAGGCGATTTCGTTGAGCAAAAAATATTTTACGCGCGAGGAAGCGAATCAACTGTTGCCATATGTACAAGAAGAAATCTCTTTTTTACAAGGACTAAAAAGCCAATTTCATAAAACCTATCAGGAACGCGAGCAAATGAAAAAATCTCAATCTGAACAGGATACAGACCTGTTCACTCTCGAATGCAGGCTGGAATTCATGGAAATGGAAGCCCAGACGCGTCTCAAGCATATGGCCGCGAAGGGGATTCAAGTCAAAGACATCGATGTAGGCCTGGTAGACTTCCCTGCTCTGCATAACGGTGAAGAAGTGCTGCTATGCTGGCGGGAGGGCGAATCTGCTGTCGAACATTATCACGGACTGTTCGAGGGCTTTATCGGCCGCAAAAAGCTTGACTAGGTGCCTGCCTTTTACGCAATCATCTCCGCCATTTTCGTATCTCGCTGCAAACGCTCTTCCGGTGTAGCGAGATCGTATTTTTTCAGCAGGTGAAACAATTCATTCAACTGCTCCTGAGTCAAATCTGTCGCGAGCAAAGCCGCAAGCTGTTCCGTACGCTGCTCCGGCAGAAACGGCGCTTGTTCCGACAATTTATTCTGTACATCCTCCACAGAGTGGTTCAATCTGCATTCTCCCATGATTCATACCTCCTATATACAGCTCTTTATGCCATCATACCATGATTGATCTGACGAAAAAAAGGCGTACAAGCCCTGGAGCTGCACGCCTAACTGTTTTATGCTCTTTTGCGGACGCGAAAATTACTTTCGATTAGTAGCCAGTTTTGCGGAAATGGCAAACCGAGCTTCCAGTAACTGACGCCTCGCAACCCCATTTGTTTAACCAAATTAAACTTCACCTGGATAGAGCGCGCGTCCTCAAACCATACCTGATGGCGTCGTCCTTCCCCATCCGTATACTCGAAAAAGGGAGCCTGTGCCCTGGCATCATACTGAATCGGCACATTATGCTGTGCAGCAAGTGCGATAGCACCCTGAGCACTCAATGCTTTGGCTGTCGTTCCTGGCTGATAAGGCAACGTCCAGTCATAGCCGTACAGATTTTGCCCCATCATGATCTTCTCGGCAGGCATCTCCGTCTTCGCATATTGCAAGACCCTTCGGACTGGGCCAATGGGAGAGACGGCCATCGGTGGACCACCACTGTATCCCCATTCATAGGTCATAATGACGACGAAATCGGCAATCTCTCCGATCTGCCGATAGTCATGTGCAGCATACCATTTTCCCTGCTGCTGTGCGCTCGTTTTCGGGGCGACAGCGACGGACATCATCAATCCCGCTTCTCGGGTACGCTCTTTGGCGCGTCTTAGAAACTGGGCATACGCATCTCGGTCCGTAGCTGGCAATGCCTCCATGTCAAAATGGACATCGCCGAACCCAAGCTCCTTGGCTGTGGCGATGATATTGTCCAGCAGCTTCTGTTGCAAGGCTTGGTCGTTCAAAACAAGGCTGCCCAGTTCACTGCTGAATTGATCCCCCTCCAGATTGGTGATGACAAGCAACGTCACGACGTGGTTATCCTTCGCAATCGCCGGGAATTCGTCCAAAGTTGGACGGGTAAGGGTACCGTCCCGATTGATTCGAAAACTGAAGGGTGCCAGGTAGGTCAAATGGGGAGCCGCCCGGCGAACATCCGCTTCCAATGCTGGACTGACCGTCTTTCGCGGTTCGGCATAGGCGTTAAAATCTGCTGCCCGCCGAGGACGAGGCGGAATGTACAATCGCTGACCAATCGACAATGGTCGGTACATCGAGATGCCATTTGCTTTAGCTAAATCCGCAGCGCTAATATGGTAGCGCTGGCCAATCGTATACAGCGTATCCCCCTTCTGGACCACGTAATAACTGCCGACGATTGGGATCACCAGCGCCTGTCCGATAACGAGGCTATTCGGATCAGGCAATTCGTTTGCTTTCACGATTTCCTCGACCGTCGAATTATATTCCTTGGCGATTCCAGGCAGAGTCTGTCCTTCTTCAACCACATGAATCTGCATACTCCTCCTCCTTCGCACACTCTCTCCTTTCCTTGTATTCAGGAAAGACGATATAGGTGTTTGTCTAGGAGAAGGATTTCAGGACATCATAGACAAAACCGACGGATTGGATGGCGTAATGACATGCTTGAACCTGTCCATCCCGGCAAAGGATAAGGGCTGGGACGCTCGTAATTTGCCATTTTTCTGCCAGAGAAGGAGAGCTATTCAGGTTGATCTTATACAAAGAAACATTGGGCAATGCTTCCAGAGCAACGCTGAGCATCCTTTCTGCAACCTTACAAGTCCCACACATCGGTGTATAAACGAAGAGAGCAAATGTATGTTTTGCCGTCATTTGTTCGTTCAATGTTTGCTGGTGTATCTCTTGCATCTGCTGTCTCTCCCTTTCTACGTTTTCTTCATTCATTATAAGGGACTGTCTGATAAATAAAAGCTGACCTTAAGCTAGAAAGTTCACCAGCTTGCAGGTCAGCTTTTCACGATAACTTTTATTGCTCCAGTTTTCGTTGCTTTCTCAGTTCGTAGCGGTCCTCCGCTTTCAGATACTGAAGTTGTTCAAACTCGGTCTCCGGGATAACAGCAGGGACAGGTGTGGGCTTGCCTTCTTCATCCAGAGCAATCATGGTCAGATATGCGCGGGCAGTCATCCGCTTTTCCCCCGTCAGTAGATTTTCCGACTCTACTCTTACGAAGACTTCCATCGAAGTGCGATGTGTCCACGTGACGTATGCTTCGAGGTTAATGGCTTCTCCGGTCTTGATCGGCGCAAGAAAATCAAACGAATCACTTGATACGGTCACGACTGGCTTGCGGCAATGGCGCATCGCAGCGATGCAGGCAATCTTGTCGACATAAGCCATTACCTTGCCTCCAAAGATCGTATTATGATGATTGGTATCAGGAGGAAAGACCAAATCCGTCAGATAGGTTCGGGATTGTTGGACAGGGTTCCCATGTTCGCTTTGCATTTGAATTCTCCTCTCGATGTTAGCGCTGTTGTGATGTCAAGCTTTCTCTGATACGGAGAGTGGCCGCTACCATATTTTTCAGGGATTGTACGGTTTCTTCGATGCTTCTCGTCTTCAGTCCGCAATCCGGATTGATCCAAAACTGAGCGGGAGGTAGGACCTGCAGACCGCGCTTCACCATTTCTTGGATTTCTTCCACTTGAGGGACACGTGGACTGTGAATGTCGTAGACTCCCAGGCCAATCCCCTTATCATAGCTGGATGTTTCGAAAACGGAGACCAGTTCTCCATGGCTTCGCGACGTTTCGATGGAGATGACATCAGCGTCCAGTTCGCTGATCACATCGATAAAATCATGAAACTCGCAATAGCACATATGCGTGTGGATTTGCGTGCTCGGTTGTACAGAAGATGTCGCCAAGCGGAAAGAGGCGACAGCCCAGTCAAGGTATTCCTTCTGTTTGTCCCGTTTTAACGGCAATCCTTCCCGCAAAGCAGGCTCATCTACCTGGATCATCCGGATCTTCGCTGCTTCCAATGCTTCTACCTCTTGCCTCAAGGCTAATGCGATCTGCTGGCAAACCTGTTTCCTGGAAATGTCATCCCGTACGAACGACCAGTTCAAGATCGTGACTGGTCCTGTCAGCATGCCTTTTACCGGTTTATGTGTAAGGGATTGTGCGTAGATGCTTTCCATCACCGTCATCGGCTGCAAATACTCTACGTCACCATAGATAACGGGTGGCTTGACGCAACGGGAGCCGTAAGATTGGACCCAACCGTTTTTCGTAAAGGTGAATCCCCCCAACTTCTCACCAAAAAACTCTACCATGTCCGTTCGTTCAAATTCCCCATGAACCAGCACATCCAAGCCAATCTGCTCCTGGATCTCTATCCACTGCTTGATTTGCTCCTCGATGAACGTCTCGTACTGATCGCGGCCCCACTCTGCTTTTTTATATTTCTGCCTTGCCTGCCTCACCTCTGCAGTCTGTGGAAAACTACCAATCGTCGTAGTCGGCAAAAGCGGCAGCTCCAAGGCATCTCGCTGCACTTCCAAACGCTCATGAAATGCCAGACTTCTCTCTAACGGTCGAGAGAATAATTGCTCCAGTCTTTCAGCCACTCCAACCCGATGACGGGTTGGTGATTGCGCCAAGCGAAGCAGGTCAGCCTCACTTTGGGCGATTTCATTGGAAATAGCAGGTTGACCCAACTGATTTCCTCTCGCCAAGAGAATGATTTCATTGAGCTTCTCATCTGCAAAAGCGAGCGCGCCCAAGACCTCTGGCTCCAATTGCGTCTCTTGTCTGAGTGACACAGGGACATGGAGCAGGCTGCAAGAAGGCTGAATCCAGATGCGATCTTGGGAAACATGACGAGTGATGACTTGTGTCAATTCCCATTTTTCCACCAAGGAAGACCGCCAGATATTGCGTCCATCTATGACGCCTGCAGCCAATACTTTTTCTTGAGGGAAGCCAAATTTCTCTAAATGCTCCTTGTTTTTCTCTTCCCCATGTACGAAATCAAGGCCAATCCCTTGTACGGGGAGCGTGATCAGCTCTTGATACCAATCCACTGCTTCAAAATAGGTTTGCAGCAAAATGCCCAGATTCGGTGCCGCATCGTGCAATTCCTCATAGATCGCCTTGATGATCTGGAGATCGTGCTTGCTGTCATCTGTGACAAAGGCCGGCTCATCGATTTGCACCCATTCCACGCCGTGCTGTTCCAACTCTTGCAGTACTTGCTGATAAAGGGGCAGCACCTGCTTGATTATTTCGGCAAATTGGGTCGTGTCATACCCTTTCGACAATTTGACAAAGGTATAAGGTCCGACAATTATCGGTTTCCCTTTTATTCCCAAATGCTCTTTTGCTTCCAGATAGGCAATGAGGGGCTTGTTTTCTGTCAGCACTGGGATCCTTTCCCCGAACTCAGGTACGATATAGTGATAGTTGGTGTTAAACCACTTGGTCATCTCGGAGGCGACAGCGTCTGCATTGCCCCGCGCCATGGAAAAATACGTCGAGAGGGGAACCGCTCCACCCGCATAGGCATAACGGTTTGGAATCAGCCCGAACATGGCAGCCATGTCCAGCATGTGATCATAGTATGACGAATCGTTTACAGGAATCAGATCAATCCCCATTTCTATTTGTTTTCGCAGATGATTCAGACGAATTTCTTTCATCCTTTGCTCAAAGACTTCCTGCGAGATCTTTTCTGCCCAATACTCTTCCAGTGTTTTTTTCCATTCGCGGTTTTCTCCAATGCGCGGATATCCGAGATGGCTGCTGATCATATGGAACACTCCCATTCCTGTAGGTTTCATTATTTCAACATCAAAAAGGCATGTCTAACGTATCAGGAATAACGTTAGACATGCCGAATAAGACCTAGTATCAAGGCATCCTAACACCTCCCTATCTCCCCGTAGGTAAAGCAGTGCTGTCAAAACAGGCAGGTCTCCTGACTTGAGGATCATCATGTGTACATGCCTTCCCAATCTTTTCAGACCAGTGGCGTACTCTGCACCCATTCCCCTCATACAGTGGCGGGACCGTGTCGGATTCTCACCGAGCTTCCCTTTTCATCCTTGGCAACGAAGCATCGCCAAGGAACCTGTTTCCTCTCTATTCAGTTATCTTTATAGAAAAGCAAGTGCCGTAGCTGGACGGCAGCCTGCTAATCACCAAGAAATGTTAACCGCCGAAGTTAAAATCCTCGTCCGTCAGCGGCTCTACGTGGATCGTACGTACATACCCGTTCCCCTTTTTGGAGAAGAAATCATGCTGCTTGGTATGGGTACGAATGCCGTTTAATACAATCGGGTTTACTTCCTCCTCAGGAAAAAGCGGTTCTAGACCTAGGTTCATCAAAGCCTTGTTGGCATTGTACCGGACGTATGCCTGTACCTCTTCTGCCAAACCGATCCCGGTATACAGCTCCTCCGTATAAGCCATTTCATTTTCATGCAGCTTGTCGAGCAAAGCGTACAATTCCTCTTTTGCCGATGTTTGATCAGCAACACTCAGCTTCTGGAACACTTCCTGAGCCAGGACACCCACATACAAGCCGTGAATGCTTTCATCGCGTACGATCAGGTCGATGATCTCACCGCTGCTCGTCATCTTTCCTTGCCCCGCCAGGAACAACGGGTAAAAAAAGCCGCTATAAAACAAATAGCTCTCCAAAAAGACCGAGGCAACCATCGCTAGATACAAGTCTTTCGGGGTGTGAATGTTTTGATAATAATCGGAGATCAGTTCTGCTTTTGTTTGCAGTCGTGGTTGTTTTTCAATCCATCGAAAAATACCGTCGATCTCTTCTGTTGTTGCCAAGGTAGTAAAAATACTGCTGTAGGACTTGGCATGAATCTGCTCCATCATGCCCATGAAGCCCAGCACCGCTTTTCGCTGCAGGCCGTCTACATGCTCCAGGATTTTGGGCATGCCGATTCCACCCTGTATGGTATCGAGAAGGGTAAGCCCACCCAGCACTTTTTTATATGTGTCCCGCTCTGCTGCACTCAGCTCCAGCCAAGACATTTTATCATCCGAGAGCGGGATTTCATCGTCTGTCCAGAACTGCATAATGTTCTGGTTCCAAAAGGTCATAGTAAAATCATCGTCGGGTCGATTCCAGTTGACCGCTTTCATCTGTCTTCTCTCCTCCATCTCCTAAACGCTGTCAGATCGCACAACTGATGCACTCTTCCACGGTCAAGTGCTTCGTACGGGTATAGTAGAGCGATTTCAGGCCTTTTTTCGCTGCGTAGATGTAATAGCGCGCCAGCTCTCGCGTTGAGATATTGCTGTTGACATGCAGAATGGTCGAGATGCCCTGATCTACATGCTCCTGTATTTCCGCAATCAGGTCGATCACTTTGAACGGATCGATATGATAGGCGGATTTATACGTAAAGTAGTTCTCCGGCGACAGATACGGCATCGGATAATACGTGGTCGAATTGGCATACGTCCGTGTCTCGATATGTTCGACGATCGGCATGACGCTTGAAGTGGCGTTCTGTATGTAGGAAATGCTTTGGGTTGGCGCGATCGCCAGCCTGTACGCATGATACAAACCATACTTCTGTACCTGCTGCTTCAAATGTTCCCAATCCTCTAGCGTCGGCACGGGAATGTCTGCAAAAAGCTGTATTCCTTTTTCTGTGCGCGGATGATAGGACTCGGTCAGATACTTGGAAAAATACGTTCCCTTCGCGTATTCGGACTGCTCGAAGCCAAGGAAGGTCGTACCGGTCTCTTTTGCAATCTCCATGCTCTTTTCTATCGAATAGTAGTTCATCATCATAAAGAAGGTGCGGACAAAATCCTTCGCTTCTTCACTTTCATAAGCAATTTTGTTTTTTGCCAGATAGCCATTCAGATTCATCGCGCCAAGACCCACCGAATGCAGCTCGCGGTTTGCCTTTTGCACCCCCGGCGCATTCTCCACCTGGGTCAAATCGCTGACTGCCGTGACTGCCTCCATTCCTTCACGCACAGATTCCCGAATTTTTCTATGCTCCATGACGTTGGCAATATTCAAGGAAGCCAGATTGCAGCTAATATCCCGGCGGATGATGTCCTCCTCGCCATAGTTTGTAATGACTGTGGTCTCCTGCAATTGGAAAATTTCCGTGCAGAGGTTGGACATTTTCACCGAGCCGAGATCACGCAGGGCATGATGACGATTGGCGTTTGTTTTGTTCATGATGTAAGGATAACCCGATTCCAATTGGATCATCGCGATTTTGGTTAGCATGTCGCGAGCGCTCATTACCGTCTGTTTTTTTACGCGGTCATTTGCCAGCAACTCCTCGTACATTTCGTCCAAATCCATATCGTCCAGGTGAACACCGTATTCCTTGTATACAGTATAGGGAGCGAAAACCGTCAATGGCTTGTTCTCCTCCGCCAGCTTGTAGAAGATATTCGGCACGATCAATCCGATGGATAGGGTTTTGATCCGCGATTTTTCATCGGCATTGATCTTCTTGCAATCGAGGAATTCATTGATGTCCCAGCCGAAGATATTGTAATAAGCGGCTCCAGAGCCTTTGCGCTGTCCCATCTGGTCGGCGTAGGAGAAGGCATCCTCCAGTAGCTTCAAGACAGGCATAATTCCCTTGGCGGCGCCCTCTACGCCTTTGATCGGCTCTCCGCGTCCGCGCAGCTTGGACAGGTTGACCGCCACACCTCCGCCGATTTTCGAGAGCTGCATGCAGGTTCCCAAGATGTAGTTGATCGAGTTGAGTGAATCGTCCATTTCCAGCAGGAAGCAGGAGACCATCTCGCCGCGCCGGCTTTTTCCCGCATTTAAAAAGGTCGGGGTAGCAGGTTGCACTCTTTGTTCCATCATGGAGATAGTCAAGCGCTTCGCCAGTTCGGCATCTCCGCAGGCTAATGAAAGCGCGACGATCGCCACACGGTCCGGGTAATGCTCCAAGTAGTATTTCTTGTCATCCGTTTTCAAGGCATAATCCTTGTAAAATTTGGAAATTGCCATATAGGACGCGAAACGAAAGGTGGAGCCATGGGCGAGCTCGAAAACCTCCTCTACCTGTTCGTCTGTATAAGAGGCGTACATATCCTCGTAATAGTCGTTTTCGATGAGGTAAGCCAGCCTTTCTCGTACGCTTGGAAAATGCATGGTGGTGGCCATCACTTCCTCCATGAATACCTCGACGGCCTCACGATCTTTCTCCAATTGAAAAAAGCCGTTACTGCCACGTTGCATGAGTTGGTTGTTCAGTTCAATATGCCGCAATGGATGTCACCTCATTTTGAAAATATTCGAGATCACGCGTCGTGCCGGATAGTTCAAATTTGGCCAAAACGGGAACATGGTAACGATGCGCGATCATATCTGCACTCTTGGCGAAATTGGCACCCCAATTCCGATTGCCGCTAGCAGCCACGCCCCGCAGGAATGCGTGATTGCCTGCTAGAAAGGCGTCCACCTTGTCTGGCACCTGCCCAAATCCGGTTGTGTAGGTGATTAGCACGAACGGCTCGTCCAACAATAGGTCGGGTTGTATTTGCACACTAGGCAAACGCAAACCGTCTTTTAGCTTGTCTACGAAGCGGCGAACATTTCCCGTTCTTGAGTCATAGGCGATCAACATCTTGCTTCCTTCCTTTCCAGAATGCATGAAGAGGCATGAAAAAAGCGTATCCGACATGTCGAAAGAGTCGAATACGCATATCAATCCAAAGGACTGCCCCACACGGGCGACTGAGCGCTTCAAACACTTCCCTATCTCCCGTAGGTTTCATTGTGTTCACGTATAGGCAGGTCTCCTGGCTCACAGATCATCGTGCTGCTTTGCCTTCCCAATCTATCATCAAGATGGATCAGTGGCTTCACTCAAGCGTCACTCTCTGTATACAGTGGCGGGACCGCGCCGGATTTGCACCGAGCTTCCCTATTAAGTCTGCCGATAAAAAACTGGCTAGACACCTGTACGCATCAATATGTAGTTGGTAGATTTTACTGTACATCAATATATCGTGGTAGTCAAGCAAAAAACCGCCCGCAATAAACGGGCGGTTTTTCCTCATAGCAACGAAATCACCTTGGTGATCTGTGGTAAATTTTCGATCTCCTGGACAACAATGGAGGTAATGCCTTCATCCGTGACGGATACAAGCAGAGCATTTTTTCCTTTTTGCTCTCGGGACACGTTCAGCTTGGAGATGTTGATCTCGTGATTGGCCAGGATTTGCGACACATCGTAGATCACACCGGGATAATCGATGTGATGCACCAGCAACCCATGCGCGGCGGGATGAATCCGGCATGAGCAGTAGTTGATCTCGCTGACATATACCTCACGCCAATCCTGGGCGAACGTATATTTGTTGCCGCCTGCCTTAAACACCGCCAAATGGTTGGCATACTCACCCGAACTGTGCTGGACGGGTACCTTGACACCCAATCCTTCAAGAAGCAAGGAAGCGATCTCCTCCTTGTTTTCATGTGACAAGATGGAGATGGCCCCGTCTTGATATGCAGGCTCGATCCGCGCGATTAACTGCGCGAGTTCCCGAAGTCCAGAAAGTTGGCTCATGTGTTGTACACACTCTCCCTAGTTCGTTTTTGTCTATTCGGCAAAAATCCATTCTTCATCTTCGAAGATGATCGAGGACTGATTTTTCGAGCGATAAAAAGCGGTATGCTTTTGCCCATCTTTGGTGTAATCGATTTTAAAAATCGTGTTGCCTTTACTGCTTTTATCAAAAGGGCTTTCATCCAACGGAACAGCCAAGATGCCCCCTTCTGCCACAGTTCCTCCTCTTTCCTCAATGGTCTTGTGAATCAGGGTGACCGCTTCATTCCCGCCTACCGCCATGCTGACGTACGCCAAAACCCCGATCAAGATAGACCCGATTAAAAAAGAGAGGATGATCACTTTCGATTTCTTCGTTGCCTCCATGAAAAGCTCCCCCTACACTCTATTTCTCTTTATCTAACAAGGTTACTTTGTCAATGGTGCCGCCTCCCAGGCATACATCATGATCATAGAAAACCACGGCTTGTCCTGGAGTTACTGCTTTTTGTGGCTGGTCAAAAACGACTTCCACGCGATTTTCGTCCAGCAGATGTACGGTTACCTGCTGATCGGGCTGACGGTACCGGAATTTTGCTGTGCAGGTGAAGGATTCTTGCGGTTTGTTGTTGCTGACCCAGTTTACGTCCGTCGCGATCAGACTAGTCGAATACAGACGTGGGTGATTGGCCCCTTCTCCGACGATTAGGACATTGCGCGCCAGATCCTTATCTACGACAAACCAGGGTTCCCCTGTCGTGCCATGTCCGCCGCCGATGCCAAGCCCTTGACGCTGTCCCAGCGTATAGTACATCAAGCCGTCATGTTCTCCGATCACAATCCCATCGACCGTTTCGATGTTGCCTTTTTTCGCAGGAAGATAGTTCTGCAGGAATTCACGGAAGTTTCGTTCCCCGATAAAACAGATGCCGGTACTGTCTTTTTTCTTCGCCGTCGCCAGGCCAGCTTTTTCTGCGATCTCACGCACTTGTGGTTTGGGCAAATGCCCGATTGGAAACATCGTCTTGGACAACTGCTCCTGACCCAGAACATTGAGAAAATACGTCTGGTCCTTATTGTTGTCCACACCGCGCAAGAGCTTGTACTCCCCATCGATGTACTTCACCTGTGCGTAGTGTCCCGTCGCGATATAATCTGCTCCGAGGTCCATCACTTTGGCCAGCAGCTCGCCAAACTTGATCTCCCGGTTGCACATCACATCGGGATTGGGTGTCCGCCCCCGTTTATATTCATCCAAAAAGTACTGAAATACCTTGTCCATGTACTCTTTTTCAAAATTGACCGTGTAATATGGAATATCAATTTGTTCACAGACGCGCCGGACGTCCTGAAAGTCATCTTCCGCCGTGCAATGGCCGAATTCATCGGTGTCATCCCAGTTTTTCATAAAGATGCCGATGACGTCATATCCCTGCTGCTTGAGCAGGTAAGCCGTCACGGAGGAGTCAACGCCGCCAGACATGCCGACTACGACTCGTGTATCTTCTGGTCGTTTCATGGCCGTTCTCCTCTATTCTCGATTCGTTCCTTAAACAGATTACCATGTTTTTCGGAACAAATCATGTGTTGATACACTTTTATAAAAAACGCCTGTCGCGTAAGAGCAACAGGCGCATCGTTTTTGTTAGATTATTGAGAAGCCTCGTCCTGGATTTCTGCACGAAAACCTTCGATGCTTTCTTCACGGCGCTCATTTTTCGACTCGATATCCTGCTTTTCCTTCGCAGAAATTTCATGTCCGTGTGCACTCAGATAATCTTGGGATTCCCGAAGGTTCTGCTCTGTATCTTGTACCATGTCCTGCAGTTTTTCCACATTGTCCGAGCGATCGTCCGGTTTTGGCATGTCGTACACTCCTTCTTTTCGCATGTGATGGGATTACCTTTCCCATTTTGCGCCAAGACAGGTTTCTTTATGTATCGAGCATGCTATAATGTCGGTGCTGGTATCCCATTCTGAGAAAAGAAGGTTAGACAACGATGGCTACCCTGGATTTGCTCGAGCGTAAGCTGCTTCGCATCATAGCAGATACCGAATCCGTGAAATTAAAAAGACAATGGATCAAAGGAGACAAAAAGGCTGAGTCCGAGGAAGAACAAAGGATCCGGATCGGCTATCTCCTGCGCAGACTGGATCAATTGCCCCCGTCCAAACGCAAGGAAGTGTTGGACCTGCTAAACCTGTATCACTTCGAATGACGATCAACGCACGGAATGACCCATTCGCCAGTGATTCTCTACACGTTCCATTTTTCGTACATCGACGATGGCAGCCCGATTCAAACCGCCGTAAATATGCGGATAGAGAAGGCCGTCTTTCGCCTGCTCGTATTTGACCGGAGCGGAACAAGATTCCTCGTCGACTACGAGGACCAGCAGTTCGCCGGTAAAATCGGGATAGACGCGATCCGCCACCACTTCCAGCAGCTCATCCCCCTTCGTCGCATGGATAAATCCTTCCTGCTCGTAATCACGCGGAAAATACTCCTCTTTTTCTTCCCATTGCTGCCAGTAAGCACGAGGCACCATGCAGTAGATGATACTCATGTCGTTATCCCCCATTTTTCCTCATCTATTTTCGTGACAACCATTTATCGATATGACGGATCGATTTGCCGTACACTAGCTCCTCCATCCGTCCCTGGTCGTAGCGCCATTGAATGAAATTTCGCAACGAATGCAGATCGACCCAAGCGTCCTTCGACTGTGGATTGCGATCCGGCACCTCGCCGCTGATCTCCCCTTCATAGACCAGTTTCGCCAGTTCTGTCGGATGAATCCCGATCTGGTACGCAATCTGGTGCAACGCAATTTTCATAGGAACCCCCCGTTCCTCTTTCCGAATCTTATCCTGTTTGAAGACTCATTAGTTATTTTGCCAGCATTTTTTGATCATGCCAAGTCCTTATCCTTCCCACGTCATACTGGGTCATGCTTAGCTATAGGAATGGGTGGACCCGTTCCATTTGTTTACATAAGATATATTATGGTGCGTTCGATCTGAGGCATTTCTTATGCTACACTACTGGAAAAGGAGCGTGCCGACATGAATGCAGCGAAAGCTTTCTACTATACAGTCGATAAACAAAATGTGGATGAATACAAACAAATGCTCGACCTGATGAAAATCCCCTATGAAGTCGAAGCCCCTATCGCATTGTTGCAAGAAGGAGCAGATGCGTATCGGATTGTTTTTCCCAATCTGCCTGCCCGCCTCTACGGTATGGTAAGCAAGCTGTTTCAAAAAGACGGAATTCCCTATGAATAAGGCTGAAACTACCCCGCGCCAGCCAAACAATCGTGCCGCGAACCATCCGATCAGATAGCTGAGTATCCTTACGTACGGGACAAGAAGATTAGATGTCAGGTATGTTATCATGAAGCAGCCAAAGCGGCAAGCTTTTCTCCCCCTTCTCCTGCATACTTTTCCTAAACAGGTAAAGGCTATGATTGGAAAGGAGGCGCGAAGATGAACGGTATGGAATGGGCAGAGTTTATTCGCAGGACTGAAAACAAGATGTATCATTTGCATCGCGCAATAGATGGAATATGCAATGAACCGGATTATCAGGAGTCCGTCACGGCTCTCACCGAGGTTGTGAGGGATTACCAGACGCTTGTCGAAAAGGCCAAGGATGAGCTTCGGGCCGTCGACATGCAAATCGAGCATCGCTACGATTAGGCATCTGTAGGCATATTCCACACAAGAAGGAGGTCACCTGGAGCCAATGCCAGGTGACCTCTCATTTTATCTACTTCTGCCTCCACCAGCATAAATTGAACGTTGCAAAAATCCTATGCTCCCTTCATAGTAGGAGTGGAAGGGAACATTTGGGAAAAAAGACCATTTCAAAGATCGAGGGATGCAGAATGAACTTTCAACAGCTTCGTCATTATTGCTTATCAAAGCCCGGTGCCATAGAAGATTTTCCTTTTGGGCATGATGTCCATGTGATGAAGGTCGGAGACAAAATGTTTGCGTTGCTGACTGAGAATGAAAAGATCCCGCATATTAGCTTGAAGGGAGAGCCGGAACTTTCTGAATTGCTGCGCAGCCAATACCCCGCAGTCAAACCCGGCTACCATCTGAATAAACGTCATTGGAATACCGTTGAGATGGATGGCAGTCTTCCTGATGAAGAAGTGAAGAGCTGGATCGATCTTTCCTATCAGTTGGTTGTAAAAGGGTTGAAAAAGGCTGTTCGGGATGAGTTGTTCATGTAAAGAATACTAACATTATGTAGCAAAGAATATCCCTCTGCACGGTACCAAGAATGAAAGATTGGAGGAGATGGCAGTGAAGACAAGTCTCCGATTTGGAGGTTATCTGCTCTATGCAATACTCCTGATATTTAGTTTGCGGCTTCTCTTTCATTATGATGCTGTACTCCGGGAATTAAGTAAAACAACGTTTGATCACTTTCCTTATGTATGGTACAGCACGCTTTATCCGGTCCTGATCGGTGCTTTGCTTGCTCTCCCCACATTTATTCGAACATTCCGAAGCTACGGTCGATGGAGATTCGACTGGGTTCCGTTCGTGACGGTCGGCATTCCGGCTTTATTTGGCACCTTTTCTTTTTTCATTTACTTTTCACCACTCGGACAATACCTCCCTATATTTTCCTTTTTCGTCACGACTAATTATTTGCCGATGATCTGCGGGATCGCTTTTGGCTATTTTATTTTATACAGTTTTCAAAAAAACTCGTAGTGGTGATGTAAAGGCAGTCTACTCCTCCGCTTCATCTCAAGCTTTTTGAGAAGTCAGCAATAAAGAGAGAGGTTTTCCCGTGAGCGGATGGATGGGTTCCTTGCAATGGAGCAAGCGCAGTCCCGCGTGCTGCAGATCATTGAGCCAAGAGCCCATCGTGCGAAAATACCAGGGCATTTCCGCCTGATAGCCTTCCCCCATGCCTTGGAAGGTCTCTTTTCTCCAACCGTCCTCATATCGTTCGTGTTCCGTCACAGCAAACGGGTGCAGGGTGTGGATGATCAGAACTCCCCGCTCAGAAAGTAGGGTGGACAGGGTTTGCAACAAGGATACGATACCTTCTGACAGAATGGAAAAATTGCAGATGATCGCATCGAATTGCTCCCCTACCTGCTTCGAATGATCCGTGAAATCCGTATAGTTGATCGTATAGAAAACGCCACCGCCGGACTCCTGGGCCTTTTTGATCAGCTCGCTGCTGCCATCGATCCCGACGACTTCCATCCCTTGTTCAGCTAGTCTACGAGATAACCAACCTTCCCCGCATCCGACATCGAGGACTTTTGCTGGCCGATGCCTTGTGATTTCGTCAATGACAGCCTGGTCTGTAACCAGCTTCCTGCTTTCAATCTGTTTTTCCCGCACAGACTTTGTCCATGCATCTGCATTGGTGATCCAACTCTGTTCTAATTGCTGTTCCAAATCCTTCAATGTAATCCTCCTCTTACGAACAATTGACATGATTGCTAACGCTTACGATTAGTATACTTGAAATCATAGAGAGCAGCTTCCTGAAAAGTTAGCGAAAACACAGAAGGAGGTCCCCGTGACAAGAGCTATTGAAAATCGTATTGGAGCCATATTTATTCCGGTGCAAAATATCGAGGCCGCACGTGAATGGTATTGCAAACTTTTGGATTTGCCCGTGGAGGGGGAAATCCTGTTTGGACATTTATTCTGCGTCCCTGTAACGGCTGGGACTGGATTGGTACTGGACAGCAAGATATTCGATCCTGATTCGATTCGAAATACCCCTTTGTTTCACTTCAACACAGTAGACATCCAACGTGCGTATGCCAGTTTGCAGAAGAAAGGTGTGGAGCTGCTCACAGAAATTGAGAATGGGCATTGGTTTACCTTCAAAGATCCGGATGGAAATGTCTTGATGGTGAGCAAATGTTAAGGCATATCGGCTATGGCAAATCCGAATGAATCGTAGATGGCTGGGAGGAGCTCGCAATCCGGGATAAGGAGTGGCACCTCTTCACATTCTAATCAAGAAGGGGGTGTGGTTCGATGCGTTCAAAACAACGCGAAACACAGCATGAACCAACCGTAGCGCCCGGATTAAACGGTCATGATCCGCTAGAGGCGAAAGCAAGTGAAGAAGAGATCGAAACAGGAGATTACACCTCGGTAACCAAGCTGTTTCTGGATCGCACACCAGAGGACTAAACATGCGAAACCCGCCTCTGATCGACAGTAGTGAGGCGGGTTTTCGTCGTAGAAGTCTACGCTTACAGTATTGCTTGACGCGACCGAATTTCTTCCCTAGCGCGGTCATTCATTCTGGCCGGACTCCATTTTGGATCCCAGACGAGGGATACCTGTGCTTCCTTGATTCCAGAAATCGCTTTTACCGCATTTTCTACATTCTGTACAATCTGGTCAGCCAACGGGCACTGGGGAATCGTCAAGGTCATTTCAATCTTTGCCTGTCCTTTTTCCTCATCGACCTCCACCTCGTAGACCAGCCCCAGATCAACGATATTCACCCCGATCTCAGGGTCGATCACTTCCTCTAAAGCTGCCCATATCTGATCTTCTATCGCCATTGGAAGCACCTCTTTCATCCCTCTTATGCGAAGGGTATCGGGATCATCACGTTTCTACTTTGACCGTCCTGCGATGATTTTATCCAATAGGGCGATTACTGGCGCCTGGGGAATTAGGCAGATAAGAAGGAACGAATTTCACGAAGGAGGATCTCCTTTTCTTCTGCCGGAACACCTTCACACAGTCTTGCTGCCATGAGAGGCAAGTACCATTGTTCGACTTGACTCGTGCTCGCTTCTAGCTTCTGCAGATAAAACCGAATATAGTTTTTTTCAAATTGATTGCGAATCATCATTAACGCTTCTCTGACCGCCTCAGGGATCGCATCAAGCAGTACAGCGTATTTGAATATCAAGGAGGTTCTAGCCACGTCAGCGAGGGGATTCCCGCGCACCGCTGTCATCCAGTCAATCAGGATCGGGCCTCTCGACGAGTAGATGATGTTATCTGGGTGAAAGTCCATATGACACATCTGGTCGCCATCTGGAAGCTGCGCCAAGTATTCGGTTATTTTGTTTTTCTCTTCGTCAGAGAGTTCCTTTGCTAGGTGAATGTTGCGATTCAATGTCTCTTTTAGCGCGGGGAGATTTTCTGTTTTTACGTGATGAATAGTCTGATGAAGCGAAGCAAATTCTTCGGCCATTTTCTCGACATTGGATGCGTTCCCAAAAAGCAGATTTGTAAAGCTTTCCCCTTCGATTTTTTCGTACAGGATGCCTTGTCTGCCATCGATCATCTGTGTTCCATATGTTTTCGCTACGGGTAATGATAAAATTTCCGCCTCTTTACTTGCCAGGTATTCTTGCTCAATCAAAAAATGAGGGATTCTCGGATCAAAAAGCTTGAGAATGACCCCCTCTTCCCATAGATAGATTTCGGCCGTATTTCCTCTTCCAATCGGCTGCCCTACTGTCATTGTGCCCCCCCTTTTTTACAAATCTTCGGTCTACATGCGGTGACACCTACCAAAGATTTCATATTCATATTGTAACGGAATGATTTTGGTTGAAAAACCCTGAAAAAACAGAAAACCTTGAATGTTCAAGGCTTTGTCTTTCCCTGTCACTTGAATAACAAAATCAATAACACAATAGTAAGGACAACAGCGAAAACCACTGATGACATTTTGGTAAAACGAACTGCTTCTTCGGACAGTTCAGGTTCCTCTGTATACATCCATCTTTTCCCCCACAATAAACTTTCCCTGGGTTCCAAGTAGGCCCATATGAGAACGGCGTAAAAAGGAATACTGAGAATGAAAATTAAAATTTTTTCGGCCATAATTCCACCCCTTCCTCTCACATACATACGGTTCACTGCTGCACACTTGCCAAATTTGGTTCGCCATATGCGCTTTTTTTCCCGTTAGCTGTCCGAAAGATCATGTAACTCTCCCTCGTAATCTAACGTATTGTTTCTATGAGACAAATTTTATCATTTGAGGGTGTTGGAATGAAACGCTTTTGGATATTTTGTATCCTTTTCTCGGCTTTTTGGATCTTATTTGGACTTTGGAATGCGATTACCAAATACTACACATCTGCATCCATTGATTACCAAGCAGTGTTCCTGATCGCCAGCATGCTATGTTTGCTTTTTACCGCAATCCACAATTACAGGGAACGTTACCCAAAATAGCGATACATAAAGATTTAAAGCCTAAACCCACCTCTAAAAAAGTAGGGGTGGGTCAATTAATATTCTCGCTCCTTCCCTTGGAACAAAAGTAATGTTGTGTAAAATTTCCTTCATATTGCTTCATTGTTTAGCAAATCATATCAGTGGGTTAAAAGAAACCGTTAGGAGAACCCAAGTGGATATTAAAACATTAATGAATTCTGGGAGGATGTTAATGGGCATCTTGAGTGGTAATCCCCAAAATGAACCGATGCACTATGGTGAAGTGTTTGGAGTATGGAGTTATCTTGCAACAACAAAGGGTCTACTTGTGGGATATCAAACATTTATTAATCATACAGGTGATAAGGACCTGAAAAACTTTCTTATGGACCTTACCCAAGGTATGAAACAAGAAATTCAACAGATTGAAAACTTGCTGAAGGTAAATGGAATCGCTCCACCACCGACGGCGCCAGAACGGCCAGTTGCATCCTTGGAGAGTATCCCAGTGGGTGCCAGATTTAACGACCCGGAGATAGCTGCACGTGTGGCGATGGATATTGCCGCAGGTTTAGTTGCGTGCAGTCAAGTAATTGGACAATCGATCCGTGAAGATATCGGTATGATGTTTGGTCAGTTCCACACAGCAAAAGCTCAGTTTGGTGTAAGACTTTTACGTATCAATAAAGAGAAAGGCTGGTTAATTCCACCGCCTCTTCATATGCAGACCCCAGAACTTGTTAACGCTTAACAGTAGAACTGGAAATCGCTATCTCATTTCCTACTCCCCCTCTATGTCCCACTTCCTTAGAGGGGTTTTACTTTTTCCCAATTTCCCGCAAGAACAAACACCGCCGCAGATTTCCCAATTTTCATTCAGTCGCGGACCGTACTGTCCTGAACGTCGATTTCTTAGGCTGCTTCACTAGTCGTGGCTTCTTCCGGATGCGGAGTCGCAAACATTCCCCCCCCAAAAAAAGACGACCTTTCCAATTGAACAACGGAAAATGATCGCCGTAGAGGTACGTATAAACATTAAATCATCCTTTCCCCCGCACCTCAATCCCCCTTGTAACCCTTTCCCCCAACTCCGCTGAAGCGTCATACAAATAACCTAATACAATACGCGTCGTCTCATCGGATATCCCGACAAGATCGCTAACAAGATTATCCACCAAATGCTCTTGCTGCACAGAAGAAAGCGAGTGATAATATCCCCCGGCTTGCGAAAAATCATCTGGTTTGAATAAGTCGGACCGTACGAGATTACCCTCCACATATCTATCTTCACCACTCGTCACAAGTGAAGCGGGCGACCAATCTTCCTGATGGTTGATCGGAATCTTGCGGAAATCCGGCCCGAGACGCCTACGCTGTGAATCCCAGTATATATTAGCCCGTCCCTGCAACATTTTATCGTCCGACAACTCGGCTCCTTCCAGAAGATTGGACGGTGAGAAAGCGATTTTCTCTACTTGTTCCATAAAGTTACTTGTGTTCCGGTTCAAAACCAACCGTCCAACCGGCAACAACGGATATTGACGTCTATCCCACACCTTGGTATCGTCAAGCGGATCGAAGGAGAGGAGGGCCTCGTCTTCAGGGTTCATCAATTGTACGTAAAGCCCATACTCAACGATCTTTCCACTAGCTAACGTATCGTATAAGTCTTTGCCTGCATAATCCGGATTCTCACTGGCCAACCTGGCCGCTTCGTGACGGTCAATAACCTGCACGCCGTCAAATGGAAGCCAGTGGTATTTGACATAGCGGCGGATTCCCTGGGCGTTCCTCCAGACGTAGGTGTTCACACCGTAACCGGGAATGTGGCGAAAGCTTTTTACCGTGCCTGCGTCCGAGTAGAGCCGGACTAGAAAATGAATAGATTCCGGAGCTCTGGCGACGAAGCTCCAGAACCGTTCGGGATCGATCAGGTTGTTGACTGGAGAGGGCAAGAAGGCTTTGATGGATTCCGGAAACCGAATGGCGTCACGGACGAGAAATACGGGGATATGGTTGCAGAGCAAATCAAAAACACCCTGTTCCGTGTAAAATTTGGTGGAAAATCCACGTACGTTTCGCGATGTATCCGGAGTGCCTTTATTGCTTACGGCAAGGGAAAACCTAACCGTGACCGGGACCTCCTGACCAGGTGTTTGTAAAAAACAAAGCTTTGTGTAAGGTGCCATGGAGTGCACGGTCTGGAAGTACCCGAAAGCACCGTAGCCTTTTACATGCACGGGCCTTTCGATCATTTTAGTATGTACAAACGTCTCCAATGTTTCGTGTAAAATATTGTCCTGCTCCAGTACCGGACCTCTTTCACCGACTGTCTGTGAATGAAGAGCTGCCGGCATATCTCGTACCCACTGATCACTGGCATGACCATTTGAAGGCCCATGATTTGAAATCTTTTTCACCGGAATCGGGTAGCTCTTGGAACTGGTGCCGTTTAGAGTCGTATCCTTTTTCGGAGGAGATATTGGTTCAGATTGAAAGCGTCCATTGTTTTCTTCCATTCTCCTACCTCCCATGCATTCGAGTCCAATTTCATCAGATACACTATTGTTTATGCGAAGCTTCAAGGCGATTATGCCTCTGCACGGATATCGTGAATGGCAGCTTCGCTAGGCAGCCCCAAAAATTAAAACAGCGGTCGCCTCGGACAAGAAAACAAAGTCCTAGACAGCCGCCGTTTTATTGAACTAAAACCTTCCGTCCTGCCCCTGCATCGACACGATGGTCCCGCGGAGATCTACATCATCAAGGGTGCGGGGAACCACTCGGAGACGGGAGACTTTAAGACCGGTGACTACGTGCTCGAGTCGGACGGGGCCATTCACAGCGTGCTCCACTTCGGGGAAGAGGTTGTCCAGATAATGGTGTCTCATGGACCTTCCGCTTTCCTGAATGAAGACGGTTCGGTGTCCTTCATGATGGACGTCGATATGCTCACTGAATTCGCCTAAGAAACTGTGGCGACAACGCCTAAGATTCTCGGGCAAGCCAGTAGGCGTCGTCGGTGCCGAGCAAGTCCACTGTCCTCATTATATAGGAATCTTGGTTATGCTCTGTTACCTCTAAAGCCCCAAAATTGGATTTGTGTCATACCCCCTTATCTTGTCAAGCTGATAACAGAAGAACAGAGAGGGGATTTCTGATGCAACGGAAGCGTTATTCAATAGCAAACTTTATTCATTCAGATCCCACATTTAACAAATCGTCTGTTTTGTATACACTCAGCACTCCTCGAAATGTCTAGGAATATAATGCCTATGATATTAGGAAGGAGTGAAAAATATATGGCGTATCCCGTTCAGGCTCCAACATCTCCACCCCCAAGCTTCATCCCTCCAAGACCAACTTACATCCCTCCACAACCCTCTACCTACCTGGTCGATTGTTTGTACGACAACACGTATGTTTGGCTCTTAAATGGAGAACAATTTTGGTATTATCCAACTAGCGTCGAGTACCATGGGGTTACTGGCTACCGATGGACCGGCAGAACCTGGGCCTTTTATGGTATTGATCCAAGGTTTATCGATACTGTTGTATGTTACCCGACTCCTACCCTTTATTAAGGTGTGGGAGTTTTATTTCAAGTCCGATACGCAAGTCCCTATTCAAAACGGACTCCTGTTTTCTGTTCTATAAAATAAACACCCTTCCGAACTATTGAAACCCGTCTCTGCTTAATATAGAGGCGGGTCAGCTATTTCTTGAATGCATTCCGGTATATCGTTTTTCGGACTACCAACCATTGCTGAGACGGGGTAAGCTCGCATCTGCGCAGGATCGTATGGCACAAGGAGGGAATAAAGCAGAGCAGAGTCATAACGTTCGCGATCCAACCAGATTGCCTCGTCTTCTTGCCGCAGAATAACGGGCATTCGGTCATGGATGTCTTTGACTACTTCATTGGGACGGGTCGTAATAATCGTGCAGGTGTGCAGCTTTTCGCCCCCATCATTCACCCAAGTATCGAAAAGGCCTGCGAAACCGAATGGTTCACCAGTTTGCATCATGATACGCATCGGTTGTTTTCCTTCTGTGAACTGACGCCACTCATAAAATCCATCAGCCGGAATTAGGCAACGTTTACGCTCAAATAGCCGCCGGAACGCAGGCTTTTCTGTCAGGGTCTCGGACCGGGCGTTGATCATCTTGTAGCCACCTTTTGCATCCTTTGCCCAGGAGGGTACCAGTCCCCATTTCAGCTGACCGATGCGACGTTGGCCGCGTTCTTCGATAATAGCCGGGATGTTCTGACCCGGCGCGATGTTGTAACGTGGCAAAATATGAAAGGGAATACTATCAAGCCCAAATCTCTCCATTATTTCGTCTGGCATTACTGCAAAGGTAAAACGACCGCACATGCTTTATCCCCTCCTACCAACATCATAACCGATGTGTGACAGAGAAAAACACGCCCTATCTGCAAACATCCAATAAGCTGGATACTCTGCGTTCAACATTCGTTCACTCCCTGAACAAATCAAAAAACCTCATCCAGAAAGGATGCGGTTTTAGCGTGATATACAGACGTTGCTATTCTTTGTAAATCAAGGTATTCAACGATTCAGCCTGATCTTTGTCCTGTTGACTGATGATTCCCTCAAATTGATAAACGTACGTGCCATTATTCGAAATCTTGAGGTAGGCGATGTTCTGCTTCGTAAAATACTCCAAAACTTCTTTCGCCTGCGTTAGCGACAACTTTGAATTCATCGCAAGTTCGGAAGCGGTTAAATTGCCTCCATAATGCGAAGCAACCTGAAGCACCACATTTTCCAATGCTTCTAATCTTCGGAGCTTGGAATTTTTTCTTGCCGCGAACAATAGCCAGCCACCTAACAGAACTGGAAAAACTCCGAGCAGAAGAAAGAGTACCATCTCCCGTTACGGTCAACTTTGTCTGCTCGGAAGCCAATGCCCCACACACCATAATCAATCCAAATAAAAAAATTATAGCTCCCGCGATGTATTGAATCACTTCTGTAACAAGACCTTTGCTTGTCGTTTTTGGGTTCATGCACAATCAGCCTTTCGTCTATCGTTAGTTTCCAGTTTAACACATCATTTCCATTGACTCATCAGGAAAATTGCGAAGCTTAGCACTTATAAAACAGCTGCGACCTCAAATCCTTCGAGAGAGTCTTAACGATCCGCTTAGGCAACCAAGGAACTATTGCGTACTTCGTTATTCTCCTTGCCAATTTTTCACTCATAATATACCTATTCATTAACATTCTATTTTTTATAAGAGAGAAAAAACGTATTTTACGTATTGTCTCATTGGTAGTATCTACAATCCTTTTCATCCTGTTACTTCTTATTCAATTCTGACATAAGACTTCTTCATCTTAGCTACTCCGCTCGGTAAACCTGCAGCTCTCATCGCCCACTCGACATGCACCCGTATCGTGATTTACTAACCAAAATAAAAAAGGCACTCAAATAATGCTGAGTGCCCTATCGATTTGAAAGATTGGCTCTTTCTTTTTGGTATAGTACTGGTCTTTCGTCAGCCCCATATCTACCCATCAATCGTTTCACAGTACTTTTATTGAAGAAGTATCTGACTGATTAATTTTAGTACAAAGCCCTTCGGAATTAAATTAAATCTCTATACCAGAATTTATATTTTTTATATAAATTTTCATGATAGAGAAGGTCTCGTCCATGTGAAGAACTGATTAGTTTTGGTTTGATTTTATCTATAATAGCACCACTGTCAATGTTATCGTTCATGTCTACACTGATTTGTCTAAGAGGTGGATGCAATTCCTCCCCGCTTGTGACAAAGAGATCCCCTGTTAGAAGGATATTATCAATTTCATGATGGAAGACGACATGGCCCGGTGAGTGTCCGGGTGTCAGATAATATTGAATAGGCAGGCCAGTGAGTGTTTCCTCTGTTAATGGCTCCACCCAATTCGCGACAGCGGTTTTGAGGAACTCTCTATTCGGATAGCGTGCTTCTCCATTGATATAAATTAGTTCATTGTGATGTGCATAAATAGGAATATTGAACTGTTCTATCCATTTGGCAGCACCTTGAATATGATCATGATGACCATGAGTAAGCAGAATTGCTTTAGGAGTACCAATAGCTCTGGCTGCTTTAATTTGGTCTTGTGCTAGTTCTTCCACACCCGTATCAATGATATAAACTTCATCACGATGTTTAATTAACCAAGTATTAACAAGCATATTCACACCTACATTAACAGGCAAAAATACAGATTCACATTTATACACATGTTGTGATAGTTGAATGATGTTCATTGTAAGCACCTCTTTTCAAGCCTATATTTCAAATATTTATAGCTAAATTTCCTTCCCAACTTTTTTGGGAACAAGAAACACGGCTAAGGCACCCAGTATCCCAACAACTGCAAATGCATAAAAGTTCCATACAAAATCTAATTTCAAAGTCATCAGTATTCCAACCAAGGACGGTCCTACAACTCCCCCAATTCTTCCTAGGCCGTTCGTTAAACCCCCTGCAGTTGCTCGGTTCCAAGGTTCGAAATATTTTAGAACATACGCACTTAAGATCATAGTACTTCCTATTGTCCCTAAACCTGCGATACCAATTAAAACATACGTTACAATCATCGAAGTTTTAATACTTATTAAATAGAGGCATACCGCAGTTGTAAAATAAGCAATAACAAGAGTCAATTTGGACCCCCATTTGTCCGCTGCTATTCCTGCAAAGATTGCACCAAAAGCTGCAGTCAAATTAAGAACAAGAAGAAAGGAAATACTTGAACCCAAGTTATATCCCGCTTGATGCATTAATGCAGGTAACCATGTAATAAGTCCATAAACTAATAACATACTCATAAAATAAGTTAAACTGAAGAAAATAGTAGCCCTTATGTTACCTCTGGTAAATAGACTACGAATTGGACGTTTATTTTCTGGATCTAAATCGTTATCTATTTTCTTTTCTAATTCAAATACAGAACTGATCTCAATATCAAAACGGTTTGCGACCTTTTCTGCATCATCTTGTCTATTACGTGACATCAAATAACTAATCGATTCTGGTAAGAATTTTACCAAAAAAGGTACTAAAAGTAGTGGAAACGCACCTATCAAAAACATAATTCGCCAACCTAAATCCTCTAACAGAAAAAAGGAAGTCAGTGCCGCAAATACCCCCCCAAAACAATAACCCGAAAACATTACCGTATAGAAAAATGTCCGGCGAGTTTGGGGTGAGTACTCAACTGTTAATGCGGCTGCTGTAGGAAGAACCCCCCCAAGACCAATCCCTGCTATAAATCGATACAAACCAAGCATTTCCGGTGAGGTAGCTATAGTGGACAAGATCATCATAATGGAAAACAAAATGATACCGTATATCAATGTCTTTTTCCGTCCAATTAAATCTGCAAATAAACCTCCAAGAGCATTCCCTATCATCATTCCAAATAATGTAAAACTCCCTATTAGACCCGCTGCTGCTGGGGTCAAAGACCACACCTTATCTGCAAGCAATGCGGGGAGAACAGCACCATATACACCCAGGTCATACCCTTCGGCAAATATACTAAGCCAACAAAATGTAACAACTAAGGTCGTAATCGAACTATTTTCTAATGTTTTTCTGTGGTTGACAATTTTCTCAGGAAGACTCTCACGGATTGCCAAATCAATCACCCTTGTCTTTAATGGAATTAGTTTAAGGTGTTTTCTTGCTTAAAATTGTGTGATTCTTTGCCCCCCTTTTTTTCAGAAAAATAAAAGACAGACCCTACCTACTTTACTAATAAAATAGTAAAAGAAGGCAAGGTCTGCCTTTGATTTTTTCCAAAGACCACCCATTGCTTACTAATCTCACAAAGATTCTTCACCTTTGCCAAATGTTAATTTTATTATAAAAATCCAAACTATATCCGTCAAGTATTATTTATAATATTTACACTATTTTAATTATTATTATTATTATACTAGTACAACAGCTACTATTTTTCAATTCTCTTATCAAATACTAGAACGCCGACAGCCGAATCATTTTCTATTTTCCAACCTTCGTAATTGTCGATCAATTTTGCTCCAACAATTTTTTCGTAGGTAGAAAACCTTTCCTGATTCACATTTTCTAAGTAGAGCCGCCTTGACTCCAGGATTATCCTTTTTCCTTCCTCTGATTTTAAAATATTTTTTTCCATTGGTGACAACAGACCATAAATAAAAAAGACAATAATATTATCCGTAATTTTTATCTTGACATCTTCCGGGCCTTTTCCTATCTGTTTTTTAATAAAGTAACTAATATAATTGGATAATTCCATTTCCATGTTTTTTTTCAAAATCTATTTCCCCCCTCAGGCCCCTTAACCCTTAATTGAAAAGTCAGTTTTAAATGGTATTAATCTTAATATTAACACTATGTGAATTTTGTTGTAAACTCCCTTGCTTTCGCACCCTTCCACTTCGCTTTCGAGAACGTCAGGAATACATCGAGATGTGGTGTGAATTTGTTGGTGGATTTTTATTCAACGAAACGCATACAAACCCCGCTTCGTCAAACAAGAAAGATACTGAGGGAAGAGATGAGGGTTCATGAAAAAAATAATCCAATTTACGATTTTGTTTCTCTTTACATTGAATACCGTGTTGTTCACAATTCCTTCGACAGTTGTATATGCTTGTTCCTGCGCATCACCTGGCCCGGTAACGGAAGCACTGGATCAGGCAGACGCCGTTTTCGCAGGGACGGTTACAAGGATTGTGGAACCCAGACCAAATCTGCTAGGAATTATCTCATCAGCTGATCCTGTCGATGTTACATTTGATGTTTCCGGCATTTGGAAAGGAATAAATTCACAAAGAGTAACCATCGTGACCGCATTAGATTCAGCAAGCTGTGGCTTTTCTTTTGATGGTGGAAAGGAATATATCGTGTATTCCTACAAGAATGGGGACAACGTTCTCGAAACAAATATTTGCACAAGAACAAAAGAGTTAACAGTTGCATCTGAAGACCTTGCTTCACTCGGAACAGGTATGACGCCAGTACAAGAGGGACAACCGTATACAGACGAAAAACAGACTTTCACCTCTCCTTACCTATGGATAACCGGCATCCTCGTTCTTGCAGGTGTAACTTATCTTTTCGTTAGGAAAATGAAGAAATCCTAATAGTCCCCGTTAGCTGACACAAGTAATGATTTGTAAAATAACTCATTTCCATTGATTTTCAATTGATTGCGATTGTAGATTGATATATTATTAATGTCCGAGAATTTCCCTATATGCCAATTTCCACGTGTATAGAAAGTATGCTGGTAAGGAGGGGTTTCTAGTGAAAGTGCGACCATCTGTAAAGCCAATGTGTGAAAAATGTAAAACCATTAGAAGAAATAGAACCGTCATGGTTATTTGTGATAACGCCAAACACAAGCAAAGACAAGGTTAATCATTGAACGTCAAAGGAAAGTATCGGGAGCCAATAATCGGCTCCTGTTTTTATTTACCTACCCACTGGATTTTTAATCGGCGCCTGTCACATCATTATTCTCTTCAAATTATTCCTCCGACAAAATGTCCTGCGCCACCTGGCACCAATGGAATGCTTTAATTTAAGAATATTTATCGAAGATCTGAACTTTGAGAACTGCTCCGCAATTGTAAATGGCAAGGGTTCAAAATAGAGAGAGGTTTACTTTACAATCAAGTGTAATGTGTGGTTAAAGAAGTATCTCGCGAACCGCGAGGACTCCAGTAAGGCCTTATTTGTAACCGATACACATCCTACAAGACCAATGGCTATTCCGACGATCAGATGGGCTTTAAAACGGCTTGCTGATCGGGGTGAACTCAAAGCAAACGTATATCCACATCGCTTTCGTCATACCTACGCGTGCCAGCTCCTTGATAACGGAGCGCCATTAGATTTCATTCATGCTCTTTTATTAGCGAAGTAATCCACATCAAACCCGTTGAACTTGATGGTTCCTTCCTGTACCTCAAATGCTTCGTATGTGGAGAAAGGCTGTTTTCGATAACGAGGTAGAGTTGCTGCTGACATCGTCATTACATCGCATAAAGCACCTCCACACTTATTTTATAAGTATTGGTAATTTCTATGCAGAATAATTTTTGAAACCAAAAGAGGTTGGACTTTTTCTATTGTTCCAAGCCCTAAGAAAATATTTACTCAGAAACCATTAACGGAGACAATAGCGCGGCGATGGAACTGATCCATAGATCAAATTATCGTTGTTGGGACATGCAAATTGGCCTAGTTAACCAAATATATTCAATGGTATAACAAAGTGAAATGGAGGGTAAAAGGATGTTTAGCTGTTTTTTTGTCGAGGCCTCCGGAAACCCAATTTTCGTGCGCCGTTATGGACAAGGACCGGCAATTCTATTGGTGCACGGATTTCCGCGCACAAGCCTGATGTGGCGACACCTCGCGCCGAAGCTTGCGGAAAATCATACTGTGATTTGCGTAGACTTGCGCGCCTACGGCCGCAGTGGGATACCCGCCTCCAGTCACGATCACTATCCTTATTCAAAGCGCGCGATGGCGAAGGAATTGGTTGAGGTGATGAGCAAACTTGGCTTTCCGACCTTCATATTGATCGGTCACGACCGCGGGGGACGCGTCAGCTACCGTATGGCCTTGGATCATCCGAAGAATGTGGAGCGTCTGGCCGTGTTTGACGTCATTCCGATATTCGAAGCGTGGAAACGGGCAGATGCGCGCTTCGCTCAAACCTACTGGCCTTGGAGTTTACTGTCGCAGAAACCACCTCTTCCGGAGAGTTATCTGCTCGGTGCTCCAGAGGCTGTCTTCCATAACCCCTTCGGCCAAGGTTCCTTCGACCGCGAAGTCTTGCAAGAATACGTTTCAACCTATTACAATCCGGCCCGCGTGCATGGTATCTGTGAGGAATATCGAGCCGCAGCGACGATGGATGTCGAACACGACCGCGCGGACAAAGAAACGTCGAAAAAAATTGAATGTCCGATGCTGCACCTGTGGGCGGAGGGCGGTTGGCTTGACACTTACTATGCAAAAGACGGTGGTCCGCTCGGCATATGGCGGCAATGGGCTACGAATGTGCAAGGGCAGGCGATAAAGGGTGGCCACTTCTTCCCAGAAGAGAATCCTGACGACACGGCGCTTCTCGTAAAGCTGTTCCTCTCCACTTAATGAAAGATGTGGTACTACTGCTGTTTCTTCTTATCTGCCCACACGGGAGGTGTCGCAAGCAGATTGCGAAGGAGTCTACCGAGAACACCTTTTCAAATCTTTTCCAAAGAATTAAATTAAGTGATACCAATGTATCTCTGAACAAAATGTGGGCACACCTATATGGTTGGAAGCTCTACTACACATTTGGGAACATTGGCCTTGCAGGAATAACTTCGTTTCTCAACGAATCCTATAAAATGTGCAGTGACCTTTCATGGTTTTTCCGACCAAAAAAGGATTGGGGCTAATAATTTAGACCTCTAATATAGCAGTGGGGCACTCCACAATGTGTGTAGGCACTGCACAAATCGAAGAACTTACAACCTGTCTTTATACGAGATGGGTTTATTTATATTGTCTTGCCTTTATAACTCGGAAGGATTAATTTAACGTATAAACAACTCAAAGGACTATATAGCAGGTATATTCAAATTTTATATAGGCATAAGCTTTCAAGCCCTTCTGTATTACGCCTAGCATTGATGTATCCATCTGCTTTAGATATGAAGGATCTCTCCGAGATTGAACTTCGAGAAGCAAAAACTAAATGTGGTGCTAAAGCTACTGCAAAGAAAGCAGCCAGCGAATTAGCTCAAGTTTTACCTACACAGTTGCACTGCCATTAACCAATGTTGTTGATCGACAAACCTGGCTTATTTAGGAAGCCTTGCGTATCGAAGAAAGTTTAAGCAGTATTGACGCAAGCATCCACGATTTATTACATGGTAACGCTGCAAAAGGAAGTCCCCACACCCATATACCAATCTGCTATTTTCTTTACCTGTTATGAGTGATGGTTGGGCTTGTACTCTCATGCTGTAATTGGTGACGTTCATCGATTTGGTACCTATAAAGAATTAAAAAAATACCTTGGTGTATCTGCCGAAAGAAAATAAGCAGTTTGGGACTTCTGTAAAGGTACTCGACAGACTTTTAGTGGTGCTCGTGATACACGTAGGGTCATGTTTCAGATGGCTCTAATTGTTATTGCCAGAAGAGGCGGTCATAATGTGTTTGCGACCTATTTTGAACGCCTATTAGCACGCCAAATGCCAAAAATGAAAGCTATAGGGCATATGTCTGGAAAAGTGGCAAAGATTATTTACAGCGTTTTGAAAACGGGTGTCCCTTACGATCCTAAAAGGCACGCAGCAGCTTGTGGTATTCCATGGAATGAGCAGTATAAGGAAAAGCCTTTCGATATCGATGTAGAGCCATTTGAAGCTGAAGCAAAAATGCTCAATGGAAAATCCTCATCTGTTGAACTTGTAAGTTAGTTCTTAGGTGCAGTCAGTTTTACTATTTTTAGCATTACCATCTTCACAAAAGACAGAAAAAAATCTTGTGAGCGATTGAACATAATGAGTAATGTGTAAATTACAGATAAAATTATGCTTAGAGCCCAAAGTTCTTATTTTGTACGCTAACGCCCTTACAATGTTCGCTTAAATACATAAGTTAAGTTTGAGGGTTTTCCTCAATCTCATTAAGGGGTGATCTAGATGTCCTTTTTTGAAGATAACTTTGCTTTAACCTTGGTTCTGTTCGTCCTTTTAACCATTGTTGCTTGCACCTGCGAATAATTTTTCTATGTTCTTGGGCGGCTTTATAAGCTGCCCTTTTTTTAGTAAGTAAGTAAGAAAATCACTATAAGTAGCACCTATTTAGCATAATTGAGCTTGTGTTAAATACGTTCATTTCCCCATAATCCTGCCCGTTAGCATAACGTAGCTGCCAGTCTACAACTTTATTATCCAGTCCAATACTTTATTAATCTGTCTAAAAACTTTATTATCTCTGCACAGCAGACCCCCTTCATCGGACCGTGGCATGCACCGATCAATCCTTTCGTCAAAGACTGCCTCAGATGAATGCCAAATATGGCGTCGACATTCTCCAGAACGCCCTGCTGAACTAGCGCTTCTGCACCGCTCGGCTCCCGCTCTTCGGACGATTGGAAAATGCAGACCACATTCGGCTTCACTTCCCCGCGATGCTCCGACAGCCACTTGGTTGCGGAGAGCAAAACGACCGTATGTCCATCACTGGCAGCGCATCGATATCCGCACGCAGTGCGATGGTTTTGCTGCAGTCTGTCCCTTTGAGGTAACCGACGATAATGGGTGCCTGATAGTTCAAAATCTCGATGGACAGCTCTTCCAAATGCCGTTTGATATAAGCATGGGTCTGGTATTCCTCACCTGACAATTCAGGATGCTGGTGCAAGTAGCGGCGGTGGGCAATCGCCCACTCACCGAGTTCTGCAGAAATCATGTTTTGTATAAAGCAAGCCTCCCATTAAAATGGCCCATAGCTCATCAGCTGAGCCGCGATCACCGCAACTAATCCGATTGCGTATTGGGTCAAAATGAATGGCAAAATTGATTTCGCCCAGCAGCTCCACGGAATCCCCGCGATCGCGAGGCCAGCCATAAAGTAACTCGATGTAGGGAAAATGATATTCCCGATCCCATCCGCCATTGAGAAGCAGAGAACAGCCGTCTGACGCGTGACACCAACCAAATCAGCAAGTTGCGCCATGATCGGCATGGTCAATGCTAAGTACATCCCCACGACGCTTAGCGAAGGCGGCATATGATGAATCGCCGCAGACGCATGGTACAGAATCGTATCGATGACATGTCCATCCGTCAAAATCACGACGATCGCTCTGGCTACACCGATGATCAATGAACCTGAAATAAGGCCGGCTGCCCCTTTCAAGAAGGCATTTACCGCCGCACCTGCAGAGAGTCTGCCGATAAAGGCAATCACGATGCCCAGCAGGGTAAACAAGCCAGCGATTTCCGTGATAAACCATTTCAATTTGATGACTCCAAACGCCAAAACAACGATATTAAGCTGAAAACAAGCCAATACAACCTTATGACGGGTCTCCACCTTCAATTCGAAACCGCTGCATCGTATTTTCCATCCGCAAAAAACCCGCGACTGCGATCACACTTCACTTTCATGGCATAATGATAGACGAAAACGACTGATACCAAATACATGACAACAAACAGAATAATGTGGTAGCACATGCCGGAAAAAGGAGGAAGCTGGGCGATTCCTTGCGCAATCCTGACTGTAAATGGATTCATAACAGCCTTGTAAAGCCGATGGAGGCCCCAACCAGCACAATCGCCGCCCCCACTTAACATATTTTATGAAGTTTAGCGTGCCTCTCTAATCAGCTATCCGTTCACTACTACTTGCAAGGGCAAGACTGCGCACGCTTGCAACTCTTCCGATGAAACGGATTACTCAGGGCCCCCGTAACGATCAAATTCAGCAAGCTGATCAATAGAGAGATCGCATTGCAGCCTGACTCCACATTTTCTTCCGTTGTATGTCAGCTTTAAGCGGACAAAGAATAACCTGTGCTGGGCGAGTAAGAAAACCAGTAGCCTGCAGCGTAAGAGGTTTTCGAACCGACAATCAAACTATCTCTTATGTGCCGACTGTGGTAAGGCTCTATGGTACGTCCATTACCGTAAAGGCTATGTTTGCGGCAACTATTACAAGCACAGTAAGCATGTTTGTGTAAGAAAGCAAGCAGAAAAGCAATTACAGTCTCTACAGAAACGTATTGAAAAGCTGAATGAACAAAAGACAGGCGTAATCAGACTGTTGGCAAGCGGTACGATTACTGAGACCGAATACAAGGAAGCAACGGAGAGTATCAATCAGAAGTCTGTAACCTACAAGACCAATTAAAAAGCTTTCAGTCTCTGCAAACTAATGGTAGCACAGGGGGAAGTATTGCGCGGTTGAAGAAAAAACTCAAGCAATTCATGGCGGATGGCTCGGTGAACATTCATTATATTTTCACCCCCACCGTTCTTCTTTCGGCTTAGTTTACAGTGACCGACACTCAAGTCATGTGGAGTGTCTAATATTGAATGGTTCTGAATCAATAGATGAGAAGTGACAGTATTATACATACCGGATAAAACTCTCCCACCTTATTGATGAAAACCAATATGTATTGACAAAAATTCGCTTACTCGGCAAACGGGTCAAGGTAATAACAACTCACCAATAAGCGTATGGACGAGAGAACCACCTGTGGCGCTTCATGCCGATAACAGGTGGTTTTCTTCACGTATGTCCTTATACCCTAACCAAGCAAACCTCCCTCCAATCGAGGGCGAGGACAATAAAGACCAACCGGAATTTGGATCAGGCTCGTTTTTTCTGAAGAAGCCATCTTGTAAATCTCATCACACGTGTTTGTATGAAAATCCAGTAACGGATGCCCTCCTAACCCGATGGCAGACGCCGCCAGCAATAAACGCTGCGTGAGCATCCCTGCTTCCATTTGTTGAATGCGATACCCTCTGTAACCCAACACCGGCAACAGGGAATCCCGGTTCCCGGCTATATGCAGACACACTGGCACTTGGAACAGATTCACATTGTACAGCGACATTCCCTGTTGCAGCCGGTCCCGGTGATCTCCCGGACGCAGTTGTAGAAGCGCATGCATGGCACTGTCATATCGGTACGCCCCACTCGGTACGTCTTCAACGCCATGGATGCATCCGTACAGCAAAACGCGCTGCTTGGGGTTCTTGTTCCACTCATCCAAATCACTTCGATACGAGAAGGAAGCCATCGTCTCATGCAACAGGGTGGCAAGCTGGAACTGACTAATGCTGCCGGGAATAAAGTTTGTCCCAGGTGAGTACCGTTTTCTGCTGGCCAATGCGAGGTCGTATGACAACCTGTCGACACGGGGCAGAGCGACCGTATGGCTGACGCTGTCTATCTCCCTTTCCCCCGCTGATGATTGAAACAGCGGGATCGATTCCAAAAAGGAGGATTCATTCAGCTTGATCAGTTTGGGATGCTCTCTAACCCTTCGGGACTGCACATAGTGCTCGGAATGAATCGGTGTCAATTCCCGGCACAATTCGGCGGCGGTGACCGGCTTCCCAGCTTCGTCGGCACTATCGGCAAACCAAGCGGCGGCAGGATGAACAGTTAGCGGTATCACCGCATACACGCTCTCCTCCTGTTCGGACAGTCCGAGTAAATGGTTGACGGCCCGATCCAAAAACCGGAAGTGCACTCCCGTCTCAAACCCAAACCGCTTCGCCACTTCCAGCAACTGTCCGATCAGCACCCCGGCATCCAACCCTTGCAGGCGAAAGGCAAAGTTATGGTACTTAAAAAAGTTTTTCCAGAACATAGTCGATACAAAAACAGAACCAAAACAAGCTGACATGTCACAGTGATTGCCAAGAGCCTGGGCCAAATAGGCATCGAAATTGCCTTCGCGCAACAATACCAGGCGATGGTGGGCAGCATCGTAATGATACACCCCGAAAGGCAAATCCTCCACTTTCAGATACACGTACACCTCGCTTGGATACAGTGCCCCACCGGAAGGAACAAAACGCCGAAACGTCTGTATCGTACCCAGCGCCGGTCCAGCAGAGTCCAGGGAAATGACTGACTGGGATAATTGAGTGAGCCCGTATACGTACCAGAGAAAATGGCCCATTTGGCGAGTGTCAGGCTGCTTGGAGTGCATGGGCTCCTTGCTTTCAAGCGTCAACGGCACATCAGAAGACAGCGGAAACACCGGCAACCCCCGGTAGAGCTTATACGGAAGCGGCCCGTCATCCCAATCCACCTTGAAATTCGGTGGTTGGACCTTTTCAATGTGAAAATGCAAATTGTACAGAAATTCCTCTAGACTCACCCTTCTCACTCCCCGGCCTGGCTTACGGAAACGGATGGGGATGTGGATTGAGCTGCTCCGGTGTCAGCAGCTGTTTCGCATACCCGAGTTCGACTGGAACCCGCAATACCCGCTCTAACCCTTCCAAACGCGTAAGATGATGTCCGAACGTCATCGGCAACATTCCCGGAATCAGCACTTTTACGCAATGAAGTCCGTTCCGGCCCAATTCCGGTGACGTCTGGTCGACTACGATCACATCGAGGTTTAATTTCTGGAATACCTGAAGAATGTCTTTCAGATCGTCAGTCAGGTCCGCATGAGATGTTTTCCACTTAAATTCTTCATCAAAGGTTCGCAGCGGACGATTTTCATCCAGCAAAAATTGCAGGCGTTCCTGCGCTTCCGGTAAACTGTACAGCATGGAATGATCCTCCATGTGTTGTACCAAGGACGGATCGTGGAGCATCTGCTCATACTCCTTATGGTTCGCCTCCAACTTTTCATCAAGAGTAAGCATCAAACCGGCCAACTCGTGTATCGCGCCTTTGGCCGCCCGTACAGGGTCCAGGTGAGCTGCGGCCGCACAGATGAGATTCACTCCCTTTTGCTTTCTGTTTTTCGCCAACGCCCAAATGCCTGGAATCCCGTGTTCCATCGTCGCGTTAAATAAATAAAGATCATATCCCGCTGCCGCTTGCAAACGGTCGACCATTAACTGCAATTCCTGATCACCAGCGGAACGGGGGTCCAGTCGGGGAAGCGGTAGCCTGGCGTACCATGTAAGCAGGAATGAATCACGCTCAACCACTTCCATAATGCCGTAGAAAATCGCCTCCTCCAAACTTCCTCCTAAAGCACATCCGTTAGATGTTTCAAAGACATAGCCATCACCGCAGCCCAAGCTGTAGTAAGCGAGCAGCCGCGGAACTAAAATCGGACGCTCCTGTAAAAATGAATAGCCCCATACCCAATCGATTGGGCGATCCGGATGAAACGGCTTGAACTGAAAACCAGGGAGCGCATACTGCTCATTCGTGTGGACACCTACCTTCAAGGGATGAAGTGCCTGATCTTTCAGATTGGTGTAGCTGTCGCGAATCCCTGCCGATTTACCCAGGGGCGCCAGTCCGCAATACCGCTCCAAGCCCTCCAATATCGCAGTCATTTCGCTTTCCGCATAAGAGTGAGTCCGACCTGCTGTCGCTTCGTCCGCCGTCATCAATGGCAGATTCATACTCGCAGTGGCAAACGGCGACAAGAGGTCATGCCTCTTCTCATTTAAAAGGCCCATTCGGTAGTCCAGATAGTCCCTGACCAGAAATTGCTTCATGTCATCCATTGAGCGGCAGCGGAAACTGCCTGCACTGACCTTCGGACTCGGTCGCAGTGAAATCCGGGCTGCTGTCGCCGAATCATCAGTCAAACTGCCGCAAACCGGACACAACGGATTGGGCAAGAAGAAGTGACGTGAATTTTTCAATGTCTTCAGGTTGATGAATAGCACCCTTCCTTCCGAGAAGGTCCCAGTGTCTTGCAATATCCTTTCTACCTCTGCGATGAGCAGTTGGCTAACTTGCCAGATTCCCGTGCGTGATGCCCACGGGTCCCTCGGTTTTCCCCCTTTCTCCGCAAGATTTCGTTGAAGCTCCCACATCTCCTGGCGTTCGCTCTCTTCCATGAGGTGCCGTATGTCCGCACATTGGGAGCACCCGGGGACTCCCGGTCGAACCAAGGGCCCAACCACACCCTCGCCAAATGAAACGAAGCCACGAAGCCATGGGATGCCTGCTGATTGAAATACCTCATCCGCCTTGCGATGAGCGGAAGGCTGCCAAGCATCGTGTAGCACCAGAGCCAAATCCACCCCTTCTGGTGCGCCCCCCTCCACGTCCATTTGACGTACGATCACGTATTTGGTAGATAGTTCTCCACATGTAAAGTCCGCCAACAGTCCTTCTCCGACAACCAACACGACAGCACTCATCGGGACTCCTCCTTCCGCAACAACACGCCAAACACGCCTGCAAGCTGCTCTTTAATAAACCGTTCGGGTGTTAGCTCCAAGACCTCTAGCCGCTTTCCGACTCGTTTTAGCACCTGCAAAGAGGACCGCAGAAGCTCCAGATTTGCCCCCGCATCATTCGCGGGAATAGCAAGGGATGGCGGTTTTTTTTCGTCCAGCAGCAGGTCCGAAACCTCGAGCAGTTCCGCCGAGTGCGGTACAGTACGGTTTTGTCCCCAAAGAACCCCCTGCTGCAACGCCTTTCGCAACGCTAGTGTTACATTCAATCCTGCACTGCCCCACCAGTGGCCACTCATACCGACCCACACCACGGGGAAGCCCGATACTTCCTCACCCATGCAAATGGCCGGTTCTCCAAGCATCGTGGTCAATGCCTGTAAATAAAACCTGCAACGCTCATCTTTGACTTCAAGCAAATGAACCTGATAGACAGAAGGCATCCGCTCCGCCTGTCGTTTCCTCAATTCCTCGGCCAAGCACGATTGCAACCCGCGGCAAACACCTTCCGCGACCGTTTCCCCCGCTCCGATGCCGACAAATTCCTTCGATTCTCCCCGTGCAAGAATAAGTCGATCAGCCATTTGCGACACATATGTTTCAATGCCGGCCAGCCCCGCTTCGCGCATCGCCTCTTCATGGGTAAGACCTGTACAGATCATGTCTGGCAAGAGCTTTGCCGGTCCCTCTGACAGCGGGTCGGCTGCCTGAACGCGGCACTGAGCCAGTGGAAGCTGTGTCAAGTCTCCTTGTTCCCATAAATGGAAAATCCCTGATGTCGGCGATGTCAACCGGCTAAAATAAGGGAGCAGCTCGCTCGACTCCTTGCTGTCCGAATCCCGGTCGAGCATTCGTTCGAGAGCTTCTATCCTTTTTACTGGCAGATGCCCGGTCACAAGAGGATGCGGCATGAACGAATGCCAGTTTCCTTCCAAAGTCTCCAGATCCAGCAGAAAGAACTGATTCTGTCCTTCCGAATCGGCCACTCCGGCAACCGTTTTAAACAAGGTAAACACAATGACATTTGCCAGCATCGCTCCCGCTGTGGATGAGTAGGTGTGCAGTTGCGGGTCTTTGCTAACCGCAGGTTGATGTATCCGGCGCCACGCCGATTCCCAACAACCCTCAGAGTCTGGATGCACTAGCGGTCCAGCTAGGCCCGCCTGTTTCATAAACAAGGCGGGGAGCAACACTTTCCCCTTCTGCCTGCACACCGTATCTAGCATCCTCAGTTCCTCGACATCCCCCTGTTGGGAGACATACAAAATCGACTCAAACGGATCTACAGCCTCCTGCCAGCCACTCATTTCCCTGTTTGGCAGGAGGACTTCCTCTAGGTTTACTTCGGGGTCTGTTTTGCGAGCGTGCGCTGTCAATTCGTCTAATCGCTGCCGATTGGTCGGCAAAGAGTCGGTAACCAGTACATGGAGCTTGGGCAACCCGGATTCCAAAAGAGCCGCTACTAACGACACAAAAAATGCGCCAGAGCCGACTGCCAAGACTTTGGCACGGCGATAGCTTTGAAACCGATATGCCCCGGAATCGATAAAATGGTCCAAAAATTCAATTTGCGACGCATACTTTTTGAGAACCTCTTCCGCCAATTGATGCTGGCGGTCTTGGCTAACATCCCTGACAAAGCCGTTTTCTGCCAACATTTCTGCGATTTCATATACCCGCTCCCCGTGTTGGTCCGGCAATCCGTCGGTCAACTCCTCCATCGTGTGCTCCCCGTTGAACATCGGTATCAGCATTTCAATCCACTGATCGATCGCCCTGCCTTCAATTCGAACAGAACCAGTGTTGTTCCGAAAGTACACACCGCCGTTTGGGTCAAGGAGAAAAAACGTGTCCCCCTTTACTTTCAGGCGAGAAGATGGGCTCAAATTTGTCATTTTGTTTCTCCTTTGCTGTGAGCTGTTCATCCATCAGGATCAATTTACACATAGTATACTTATGCACTGACTTTTGTCCCTGTCTCTCGACCAAAAAAACCCTGCGAGCCCAAGTGCTGAGCTTCGCAGGGATGAGGACTTACCATAAGTCAACAACAGTCTAGCAGGATCAAATGAAACAAAAGAAACAGCCAAAGCAGCCGAAACAACCGCCACCGCACCTACGACCTCTGCAACGGCCGCAACCGCCGCAACCGCCAAAACCTCGACAACCTCGACAGAATCCTTGAACCTCTTCAGCATTTTTCCTAGCACTCTTACTCGATTTTATTTCTCCCAATTCCAATTTTTTCAGATCATTTTTGAAATTCCCCATGTTTAATCCCTCCATCTGTAAAATTGAGCATGAGCAAAACGAGTATGCCTGATAAATACCTAACAGCCTATCGATCACCCCTTTTCAATAGGTAATCGTATAACAGTAGTACAATATGATGAAAAAAGATTAGGTTCTTTAGGTTATTAACACATCATTACTAAATTAGTCGGATGACTCATACGTTCTCATAAAGGCCTACTGATCTTTCAAAGCGGGTTTAGAAATTTATTGAAATTGATTTCGCTCTCAGGTACGGCTTTACAGCGTGTGTGCGTAAACACATCTTTATCACGACTCCCTTGCCTTACGACAACCGTGACGGGCTACAAAAAGTAGAATCTGAGGATGAAGAACAACTTCAATATAAATACCTGTCCATCTAACGGGGCACACACCTGCTTGTGAACGTAGGGGCATTTTTTACGTGTTCTTCTGTGACCACGGACATGTATCCTTTAGGGGAATATTATGTTGAAACCTGATACAAACATAGCGGGTAAGACTTTTAAATATTTACCAGATATCGGCCGAGTTGGCTTGCTGAGTGATAAAAAAGCCGTTCATATTCAAGCTAATGGAAGTTTCTTGTCGCCAGGTTCAGATGATGCAGTCTTAGAAATGGGGCACCGCCACCTGAAGGTCATTATGGAATTCGTTGGAGTTCCTACCTTTGAGGAGATATTTTTTGAGGGAAAGGCCGCGAAACCCGAGCAAGAACCTGCGATAAAAGAAAAGGCGATTCAACAAGCGCGCAAGGTTGCCCGAAGATTCTAATGGTTGTCTAAACAAGATTTTTTCTAACTAAATGAACTAAAGATAATTATATTCTGTTTTTGTTTGTGAAGTTTTGTCTCATCCCTACTTACACAGTAATTCAAACGGAGTTAAATACGCATTCACATAGAAGTAAACGCATGGCAGGGTTATGCAGACAATGGAGGAGATTAATTCAATAAACCAGGACAGTCTAGGATGAAGTTACCCCAGTCAAGTAGACAGATATGAAAAAGGCATAGTAAGCAACCGTAGTTCGGTAGTCGACCGGACTAAGGTTGTTTAATTTCTTTTGAAGACGTTTGTGGTTATAAAAATGAATGTAACGATGAATCTCATCCAAGAGCTCCTTCGGACTAGTGAACTTTCATATTCGAAGGGACTCACATTTTAGATGACCGAAAAAGCTCTCGATGCAAGCATTGTCGAGACAATTCCCCTTGCGTGACATACTGGCTTGAATGCCATGCCGCTTGAGGAGGAAATTATACGCTCTTGAGGTGTACTGAAACCCTTGATCGCTGTGCAAAAGAATCCTTCTTGTTTTGCGCTTGCGGATGGCCAGCTCATATGTTTGGATTTGCCATCGTCCTTCGGAAAGAAACAAATGACGCACCCGATCCGATTGGTTCCGCAGCTGCTTCCCATACCACTTACTTGCACTGGGCACTCTTCGCTTTCTTTATACAAGGCATAGAGTTCACTAAAACGGCCCCCCACGGAAATGGTAATAGCATTAAGGTATCCCAAAGCTCATCATCGGTGACGTCTACAATAGGGGTGCACTCATATTTACCAAGTATCGTTTTTCTGGGAGCAAGGGCTGGGCCTTATGAAGCCAATGCTGCATCACTTCCCGGCGTGCTCCTATCCTTAGTATGGAAAAGAGGTTATTTCCACTGGTCCCAGAAATCCGCAGATCTCCCCTGCTGATGACACTTCAATTGCCAACCATTCTCGTGTTTTGGGGTTAAAGCGGCAATCTCTCGGGCATTGAGATCCGACAGCTGTATTTTTCGCTCTACCTGATGCTGATCCGATTCCTGGTAGGCAAATCCGATTACATTGCCTTCACTATTTGTTTCAAGCGTCAGACGTTTTCCTTTTTCGTTCTGCCATATGAAGGTGCTGCCCTTTTCCCCTTTTTTCTCGTGAACAGGAAGATTCTCCACCTCAATGCCCGTATCCTCAGCCAGCAAATCCGTCAACTCCTCAACATGATTGCCGGAAAAAGATTGGCCCTGCGATTGAATCTCTTGTGTAAAAGAATACTCATACTGAGCAGATAGATGATCGGCTCTCCCGAAGAACCTGCCCGAATACGCATCAATTTCCCCCAGCTCAGGCATCTTATAGAACAGCGTTGATGTAGACACTCGATAAAATAATTGCAGACGTGATGCGAGCATATCTTCTACCCATGCAGGGCTCTTCAAACCGTGAAATTCAACTATTCGCTCTATGTCCGCAGATGAAATGTCTGTCACGACGATGCCAACCGCTCTATCAGCTGAACCAAGATTCACTGAGATTACACTTCCGGGATCAGAAGTAGTCTCTTCCCCCCGGGTAAATGGAATTTCGGCTTTCCCCTCCTCCTTTTCGATTCGTTGCAACGCCTGATATTCTCTGCTGTATCGCTCTCCGACTACTTGGGTTAAAAACTGTCTTGCCTCTCCCCTTTTATCCCCATTGGCTGTATAGTTCTAGAAGCTGTTTCTGTAATGTTCTCGTTTTGGTTCGATGTTGCTTTCGACTGGAGATTTGTTTCCGGCATCTCCTGCTCTTTCGTTTCAGGTGACAGTCTATCCTGAGGGACGAGCATATCCGGTCTTGTAGTCGCCGCAAGCGGATTGGATGGCGTGATTGGCGTCTTTACATTATGATTCTGATGTGGGATCAGAAGAGCTGTACCCATGCAAAGTACCAATGTTACGCTCATAACAGCTACCACTCTGGATAAATGGGCTACTCTGCGAGCCCGTTTCTCTTTTGTTTTCAAAGATTGCAAACAAATTTGCCGCAGGCTACTTGCAAATTGGGGATCAGGCTCATAACCCTCCGCATTCTGCAGTGTCCTTTTTATCCGCTGCTCAGTTGACCAGTCCACTTTTACACTCACCTTTCATCTTCGGATAAAGTCCCTCTGCCAGCATTTTTCATGCCCTATGGTAATCTACCTTAACTTTTGCTTCCGAGCATCTCAGTATATCTGCTGTTTCCCTTACACTGTAGTCTTTTACACAACGCAGAATAAACACCATCCGATGGGTAGCCTTCAGCTTCCTCAAGGCAATAAAAACCTCGTCTGAATTTTCCTTGGCCATCAACTCCGACTCAGGGCGCCAAACCAGACAGAAAAGGGTCGAGAAATACCTGAAAGAACCTGCGCTTGCGATACCAGGAACGGGCGATATTTTTGGAGATGGCAAGGAGCCAGGTTTTGATATGAGAACGGCCTTCAAAACGTGGCAAGGATGAAATCACCTGGAGAAAAGCCTCCTGCGTCAAATCCTCGGCATGAAACAAAATACTGTAGAAATGATAAGGTGGGAAATGCTGAACATTGGATTGAACAATTTTGTCTTACCATTTGTTATTCAATATGAGTATCAATATGTTCAAACCCTTGAGAGAGTATTAGATGATTTACAAGTAAACTGGGGCATTGACCCCGTCCGTTAAACTGTTCACCCCCTACTTGTAGAAACACGTTTGAGGCTGGTTGGCACGAGATCCCGTATAACAAGCGAAGCTATGATACTACTATCAGGGCTAGGGGTAACGGCAAAAATTATCCAGACATGTCCTTTTGGGTTGCTCATAACAAAACTGTTCCTATTGAGATCCTCTAGCTCCCGAATTTTTTGTTCGACATAGCATTGCTTATAACAAGACACTGACTATGAACTTAGTTCTCATGCTCTGAAACGGCTCTCCAAAGGCCGACACAGTTAAGAAATCGTGTGTTGTTCTTCATAAAGCATGTAGATCCATATGTTATAATTCACAAAAAAAGGAAGTGGGTGTCTTTTATGAATAAGAACCCTCTTTGGTTTAATGTGATTGCAATAATTGTCATTGTAATCGCAGTAGCTTCTTTTATCTCCGATGCTCCTTTTTTAAGAATATTAAATACGCTTGGATTGTTTGTGCTCATGGTTTCTTTTGGAACTATTGAGCGGCGAAAAAACAAAGCTAGAGCTTTCACTTTATTTGGTATCAGTGCATTTTTAGTTTTTGTGCTGGTTTTTCAGTTTCTGCTTTTGTACAAAATTTCCTGAATTACCGATTTGTTAATCAAACGACTCTTACAGTAGCTTCCTGCGGGCTACTCCCTGTCGAAGCATAACAACATCCCCATGTTGTAACATGTATTGGTAGCCTAATGAGGCTATCCGTTTTCCTTTTTGAACGCGGTTTGGCAGGATATCTAGGCAGCCACTATGAAAAGAATGCTAAGAAATGGAATACGGGGGCTGACATGTATGGTTAACGGAAGGATCTTAGGCATTGCATATAATGTCATTCCAGTCAAAGATACTAAAAAATCTGCAGCGTGGTTTGTTAAACATTTTGGTTTTAACATCAGAAATGATAGAGGGAATTATTTAAGTTTATTTAGGGATAAACGCCCCATCATTGATTGTTATACTCTGATTATTTATTAGGTACTGGAGGGGCTTAGATGGGGCTTAGATAGATATCGGATTTTTGAAAAGTGACCTAGACTTTTCGTATTTGATTGGTCCTCTCTGCTGTTATTCTAATTGAAAGGAGACTCCCTATTTCTTATTGGACGATAAATTGACACGCTGACACGCTACACATAGTGTTAGTGCTCTTTCTTTACCAAGTTTTTCGTAGTATAAATACACTGATGGATCTTTCTAGGAGGTACAGCTTTATGAAATGTCCTGAATGTGGCTACGAATTGAAATTAAGTGAAAAACATTGGAGTTATATAGGAGAAAATTGCTACCTTATAGACTCACAGTTGCACCATGAAACGATTTTCAAAGAAATCGTCGAGCATTATTTAGCTTTACCTAATAAAGAACCCGATTGGGACTTCCCATACATTTGGATCATAATTGATGAATGTATGTCTCAAATTTGTGGTTGCTCTACATGCATGATTCAGAGCCGCAGAGTAAATAGCAGAGTTGAGAAGATTTATTGCGAAGAGAATATTTATTTCAGTTTTACTTTTTGAGCACTGTGTTAATTACTTATCTCCTTCATATGGTATTATTTGGATGAGTTGGTTTTCTTGAAGCATGGTATCGGTGTAATTGCTGTTTACATTAATCCCCTGCTAGCCATTTGGTTTTTTGTGAACTTTATTACGATCATTAGGAAAGTGGTCAAAGATGAAAAATATACATCCATGCTCTGGATCGGCTCTATCATATTGGCATGGCTGTTTTTTCATTCACTTTCCTCATCATGACATCATAGGTACTTTACATAATTGAGCTTTTTACCCTGCTTTTTTGTCCTCATTCTGTTACCTCATCCCCTGGATCCGATAGAAGCTGCTCAAAAAGAAAGCTGTTCAACTGAAGGTTCTTTCCCATTTGAAACTGCTTACGGGGAGCGTGTGGTCATCTTTCCGATCTCTCAGTCAGACAATTTCACAAACGAAACTATTTCCTCCTACATTGCGTAAAATATATAGAGGGAGTGCCAGCGAGGCTGACACGATCATGAAAAAAGTGCAAAGGAGGACAAACGTATGAACTTTACCCCGAAACAGCAAGCCGTATTACTAGCATTAACCACTGAATGGCAGACACCAATGCAGATTGCTGGTCATCTTCCGAATGAATGGGGGAATCCATCCTACGTAAATGAATTGCTTAAAGAACTAATGTGCGAAGGATTGGTGCAAGCCAATCCAGTGGTACTTGGACTGTATCGATTAACCACGGACGGCATGGCCAGAAAAGCGTTGGAATTGGGCGAGAACCAATGAAATGGAGCTAACTCCTTTAGTTTCTTCACATTCTCCGAATCGTGTTTGCTCCCGGCAATTGGGATCTTATTATTGTACGCCCCTCGCGTATGCTATTTCCCCCCTCTCCCAAAAGAAAGATAGTTTTGCATTCAACATATCAAAGTCCGCTTCATCAAATATTTCAGCCCTACTACGTTTCTTGTTTAAGATGTGAGGAAATTTCTCTACATAGTACCAACGTTTTATTATTAAACCCTCAAGAAATATGGATATGTTTTTCCAAAGTTTTCCTCAACATTCTCTTTTCCTCCCGTTTAACAAATCGTGTGTTTAGTTATAAACAACAGCACAATTTGGTTTGTTGAGTATCAATGCATTTGCCAAGCGTATTGGACAAACCCGCACCGTTTACATTTTCTTCACCCATTCCGTCCACCCCATTTCTCTGAATAACAATTATGTAAAATTAACCGCCTTACGCTCTAAAGTTCAGTTAAGATGATAAACTTTGTGAAGGCTGTTATAATTGTCTCAATAATTCAGAAAAGGATGATTGTCATGTCTCGAATAGAACTCGCGAAACAGCGACTCGAAGGATACACCAATGATCTAGATCAACTCTTGCAAGAGAAGAAAAAGGATTATCCAAAAATTGTGCAAAGAGCGATAAGCAACGAAATCAATCAGCTACAAAAATCAATCAGACATTGGGACAATGTCCTCCAATCACAGACCAACGCTTAATGGTCTGTTTTTTATTTAAAACACATTTTGATAAACTGCCCTAAAAACATGTGGTATATTTTGGATATCCTAGAAAATGGAGATGTTTAGCATGGATCTAAGATACATAACTAACGATCAATCATTGACTGCAGATGACTTTCTCGATTTTGCTTAGGATGTATGGCCAGGCAATTACAATATGACCCTAACAACAGAAGCATTACTGAAAACGATCAACATTACTGCTTGGGATGATAAAACTCTGATTGGATGCGTTCGAATTCTTTCAGACGGTTACTTCTTTGGTACAATTCCTGAGATTCTGGTGAAAAGAGCATATCAAGGCAAAGGGATTGGAAAGAAGCTGATGGAACTTGCTTGGGAGGTATCGCCTACCTCCTTGTTTTTTGGAGCTCAGCCAGGTAACGAACCCTTTTTTGAAAAACTAGGGTATGAAAGATCGTTTCAGTCATTTGTCAAAAGGAAGGCAAGATCATAAGGGTTTTTCCTATGATGCGGGTGATGGAAATTGAACCCACGCTACCAGCTTGGGAAGCTGGTTAGGGGTCTAAACTTATGTTCGATAAATTGGTAGGTTTGTTGGTTTATCGAGACTTTAGCCCGTTCGCCATTTCGTTCGTTTAAGATGATATCTGATTATGGTTGATGAGTTTAGTCAACGATTCGTCAACAATCGATCAACAGCTCCGGATTCATACCCTGGGCTGTTTTTCATTCCTCGTCTATTGGCTCTACTGGCCAAAATGTTTCTGATCGCTTACCGAATCCAGCTGGGCTTATCCTTCACTCATTGGAACATCACACGGTATTGGCCATATGCTATTGAAGTGCATTTCAATTCATTTCAAAGGAGTATGCAATTCATGAATAGATTTGTGTACTATGGATATCCACATGCCTATGCCTCCTTCCCGACTCAACAATATTTTCGGATTGAAGACGTACATCACAAGGGAACTCAGGTATTATCGACAAATATTATGTACACGACAGTTGTGGAACCCAAATTCACCGAGCATTTGATCCACCACAAAGGGTTAATGATTGTCATCACGACAACTGTTGGCAAATTGATAGGTATTCTGGATGATGTATTCATTGATCACGTAGCTCTTATCGTTCATGGAAAAAAGCATCACATTCGATTAAGTGAAATTGTTTATTTTGAAAAGGCAGAAGAGGAATAAGCCATGAACAAGAGCCGGATTTCCCTCACCGGCTCTTCGTTTCATAATCCAAAACATACAGTATGGTAAGTAGTAATCGTCATCATCGAACTTTGCGATAAAATGGTATTTCGTTTTGCTGACCGCATAATTCAAGCAAGCCCCCAACGCGACACTTTCTGGAACTTTGTAGATTGAAATATTCTTATAGCCCTGCACTTTCTGGCGGTATTTTGCCAAACTCATACTGTCTTTATTAATCACAATTACCAACTCTTTAATCTGATAAACTGGGTTTGATAATTAGCGATGATATTATTAAAAAAATGTGGTCGGTTTGTGCAAGTAATAATTGAAGCTCCGCCTCGAATGCTGTTTTTATTTTCCTCAACACCCATTCCCCTTTTTAAGAAAGTTTGTATACTTTATGCAAATTCTTATACGAGGGACAGGTACAATGATACTTGCAAAACAATCACAATTTCTCTTTTGTTAAATTGCAGTTATCTTTGTATTTTTCGATACTGACTAAGCAATTGGTTCACGGTATTAGACCAACTGAACTCTTTAACAACGCGTCTGCGTCCCCCAGAAGCGAGCTTTTTCGATAAAGACGGAGATTTCTTAAGTTGAATAAGTCGCTTCGCAAAAGCCTTTGGACTCCTATAAGCAGATACCAAAAAGCCGCTTTTTCCGTGCTTAATAATTCGCTTGATTCCTCCCCGACGCGAGGCGATCACGGGTATACTAGAAGCCATAGCTTCGGTATTCACCATCGCAAAACCCTCTTGATAAAGGGATGGACAAACAAACACATCTGCCAAATGGAATAAGTTAGCGATACGAGCCGGAGGAATGTACCCGGTAAACCGGATGGGAACGTTCAATTGTTTCGACAATTGGTGAACCCTTCGGATGTAGGGACTATAGGCGCGAACACCAGGCCAAGAAGATCCGATAGCAATCAAACGTACATTGGAGTATTGTCTTTTAATCCTAGCCACTGCCTTGACTAGTGTATGCAATCCTTTGCCATAAACCATTCGGCCTACAAACAAAACATTGTAAGTACCGGAAACACCCCATTTCTTGCGTAACCGTTGTTTAAACGCATGGGATCTAGGGCGAAATTTTCCCGTGTCGACACCCAATTTGGCAGTTCGAAATTTATATCCATACGCTGGAAATCGACGTTTCAATGCTCCTGTTAGAAATGGGCTGACAGTAGTAACTCCATTCGTTAGTTTCAAAATAGATTTGGCTCGCAGATTAGACAGTTGAGACATGAAAGTAAGAGAATGTAGCGACAAAATGATGGGAGTATGTCCGAATACACGACGTACATGGGGGACAAATGTGGGACGATTTTCTATTTGAATGATATGAAATGTACTCCCTTTTACCCTCTGTAGCGCCTTCTTCATAAAGTTATTGCGACTAGATGCTGATATACGGATGATTTTCAGACGCCCCCCATTTAGACTACTGACGGAAGGCAACCTCCGATGGGAACGACTAATGATGACCACAGAGTGCATCCGGCTCAATCGCCGAAAAATTTCAAAAATCACCGTCTCTACTGATCCTCCCTTAATAGGAGGGATGGGTAGTTGCTCTGGTGCGATAACGAGGATGCGCAAACCAATTCCCCCTGTCTTAACTAAGCTAAGCCGTACATTGTATGCGAGAAGACTCTATAAATCTTCAGGCATTTGCCATTTACTTGGTTGCCTGGAAATCCTATATCGTGGATTTCTCCGTCTTCAAATCCCACAGTGGGTTTTCATGTTTGCCTCTTTATCACAAGTAATGATGTGTTAATTGATATAGCCTCCTCCAGCTTCAACCTGGCAAAAGTCAGAGCAATAGATAATCAAACCATCCTCCGTATCTTCAACATCGCCACACACGTAACATTTGCTGCTGATCGGTTTATCTTGCTCCACTCGTTCCCCCTCCCATTTAACAAATCGTGTGTTTTGTTTAACCATTTATCGTGACCTTTTTACTTCAAAATCGTCATACTATTATGTTGTATACTGTACAATTACACTCAAAAAGTGATGGAGGACTTATGGAGAAGAAGATAAGCATAGTTCTGGGGTTTCTTATAGGTGTTTTTTTGGTTAGCTGGAATTTTGATATTAGTTTCCTGATTGATTTGAGAATCAACGCTTACTACATAATTATTGCCATTCGATGGATTGGCTTTGTAGGTGCTATGCTCTGTGCATTAACATTACTCTTTGATGCGTGGAAGGCAATTCGCTCTAGTTAATAAGGGTGCTGCTGCACTCTTTTTTATCTTCTAATCACTATTACCGGTGTGTTAAATTCCCCGGATCTATATGATAAAATGGCAGTCAAGTAAAAAAACAGATCCCAATGCAATAACGAAGGAAGAATGGGAAATGTTTGACACATTGGGGTATTGGGGGCTATGACTACATCCAAACATTAGCCCAAAAACTCTTTAATCGAATTCCATTGTTTGGTAACCTGGTTAAATCGTTTTGATCTAATTTTACGGAGGTGAGGATATGCTTCTCGCTGTTAAAGTCCTCGTAGCCTTTCTCTGTTTTTTCGTTATCTATCGCTTAATGAGCCTTTTAAGAAACAAAAGGAATTCTTCTGCAAATACAAGCTGGAAGAAAGACATCACTACAGCTCTGTTACAAACGGTAGTTTTCACTTTGGTGAGTTACTTTTTTACATAATGATCATTGAGTAATTAAGCTGACGATCCCTGACCACTAAGTAACTAGTTTGATAAATTGTTATAATCGCTATAATCTGATATCGTTTGCTGATCAAACATTAAGGATGGTGCTTATTTTGACTCGTCGTTTGACAGGCTTTGGTTTTTGCTTTTGCGCGACATTATTATTTGCGACGTATTACTTAGGAGCATCAATCTTTAGTTCCAGAGAGTACGGCTTTGATCCAGTAATATTTAATTGGATCGTAGAGGAAACATATGCTTGGCTACTCCCAGTTTTTGCAGGCGTTTTTCTAATCACTGGAATTATCTATCTAATTGTGGCCGAAATCCGTGGAGATAAGTAATATTGAAATCTTCTGGCATTTTACCATAAGGCATGAGATGAAAGGCAAATACTTGAACCATGGTATCACTCCTCCTGCTCGTTAGTTACAAAAGCGGAAAATCAGTTCCGTGAATGCTTGGGTTTTTTCCACGTATGGCAAATGCCCGCACTCGTCCAAAACGGCGAAGTCGGAGTCTGAAATGGCCTGTTGCAGCCTCTCCCCATGCTCCAATGGAATCAGTTCATCATTTCTGCCCCAGACAATCAGCGTTGGGACTTTCAGCCCTTTCAGGCGATGCAGCAGTTTGGGATCATGTCCTTTTTCCCAGGTCAACCGGGCAAACATGGCACGGTTTTTGAAATAGTCTACGGGCATTTGATCGATCGTCGGCAGCTTAGGTACTAATGTTTTCTCAAAATAGCACTTCTCGACGAAATCGGGTGTTGATAGATGAAAGGAATTGAGGCTGTCCTTTCCCGGGATATTCACACCTGCCTCATCAGAAACCACCAATTTTTTTACGCGATGCGAATGGGTCAAAGCAAATTGTAGCCCGATCCAGCCTCCGAGGGAGCTCCCACATATGTACGCTTTTTCCAAACCGAGTGCGTCCAGTAGATCGAGATAATGAAAAGCCAGATCGTCAATGCTGTCCATCCAATCAGGCCGTTCAGATTGACCGAATCCTGGATGATCGGGTGCAATCACCTCGTAGGTGGAAGTGAACGTTTCCAGAAAGGAATCCCATTTGCCGCCGTTCGCCCCTTGCAGCCATAAGAGCGGCTCCCCTGCTCCTGCTCGGAACAGACGAACCTTCGCGCCGCCTACCTCTATACATTCTTCTCTGACAGACGTTGTGCTCCGTTTTGTTCCTCCTTTTATCGAAAATACCGTATATCGCAACTGCTGACAGGGAGGCTTCCCTTTCCGTAGGGTCCGTGTACGAGAACATCAGCTTTGCTTTTTGAGGAAAGTGGATCATTTCGATATGTTTACGTCAATTTTGCCCGTCGTTTTGCTGTCGGGTATTTCCTTTTGTTTTCCCACGCGCGTGTTGTTTCTTCACCATGTGGTATAATGAATAAAAAAGCAATGGGGTGTATTGTTGAAAAGACAGTTTTTGATGATTGTAAGTGATGTAACAAAACCACAAATGGATAGAGCCAACGAAGTAGTAAAAGAATTCAACGAGTTCATTGACTTGATTCCAATTGAGTCAAAATCTGATAGAGGCTACAGCCTATACATCGATATTCAAAAAGGCGATGTTGCTATAACAGTCTCAGATACACGAACATTCCTGAAAAATTGGTTTAAGCCTTTAAAAATAGAATGTGATTCCAATCCAAGAGACTTGTATTAAGAGTCTTTTTTTAATACACAGCTTGTTAAGTACCAAACTCGACACGTCACGAAAAGAGTAAGTAAAGCGGTCGCTTCAGCTCTAGAAAAATATGACCCAAAGAAATCTGTCGCCAATCCGTCAACAATTCGTCCCCAATAGAAAAAACCGCCCCTATTTAGCCGTATAGAAAAACAAAAAACCCTTGATTTCTCAAGAGTTTTCCTATGGAGCGGGTGATGGGAATCGAACCCACGCTACCAGCTTGGGAAGCTGGTCGATGTATTCTGATGCATCGTGATCGAGTATGTCAAATCCCAATAGACACGGGGTTTTCTTTAAACACCATCTGAATGGAATGGTTGCAAAATGAATGAATATGACCAATTTGGTCCCCAACTCGTCCCCATGGTCCCCAAACAGTGAACGAGTTTCATCTATCTACATATTGTCCATTTATCCCCTTCGCTCTAAAGGGGCATTCTACATTGATGGGAAGAGGGCTCTTTCATGCTGATTTCTTTGCATTACTTCTAAACTATACATAGAAATTATTTCTTTTTTAGTTTTTATTACTCCTAATCTAAATAGGTTAGAATTAAATGTGTGTTTGCTTACCTAATTAATTTTCAATTGTCTTACTGCAATTAAACGCATTTAAAGATACTTTTCGTACTTTATAATTCCCAGAAGGGTATGTTTCTGCCTCCAGTATTGAGGTACCATCTTGAATCCATTTACTTGGATAGTAGTTAACTCGTATGCCGTTTTGAAGATTACTGCTGCTTTGAGTATTGAGAATTTCACCCTTTGGACTTAATATGACAAACGATCTACTCATACTGTGTTCCACACTAAGGAGGAGATTATCGTCTGGGGCAACACCATATAAAAATGCCCGGTCAACTTGTCGCATCCAATCTACTTCCCCTGTTATAGCATTAATAGCATATACTTTCGCGTTCCTGTTATTTGTAGTGAAATTTCTAACAAAGTATATGGTTTTTTCATCCCTGGACAAGAAAGTTGAATCTCTATTCGTAATAGAAATAGTTTTGGCATATGCCAAGTCACTATCATGGAGATTTATTTCCCATTTCTTTGAACCATCTGGATTTAATGCTATCATCCCTTCATATGTCCCTATATATATTGTACGATCCTTCGCAATTGTAGGGATACTACGGTTAGGGGAATAACTATATTCTTTATCGAGAAACGTCTCCCATATTATCTTACCTTCTTCATTGACCGCTCTTAAGGCGGTAGCAATCCGTCCATTTTCATAATGTGAATAATCTCTAATGAACGCCCATTTATTTAAGTCATTAATACTAATATCTTCGCTGAATGTTTCTTCAAAGTTAATTTCCTTCGTTACCTCCCCTTTTTCAGTTGGAACATACAGGAAGTAATGATTATCAATATATACATTGTTATTAATATCTTCAAAGATAAGAGGTGGTATATTATTAATGGCTTCCTTTTTCCATCTCACATTTCCATTCGGAGCAATCGAATAAATAAAAGGTTTCTCAACCACGGTATCATAAGTTGCAGTAGGTGTTATTTCATGATGGATTTTACCTTTGGTCGAAAAATACACATTCCCATCATTATCAAGAGCAATTTTTCCTACTATGATATGATCGGTTGTTATTGACCAATTTTTTTTTCCAGTAGAAGAAATTGAATATATTTTTCCTCGTTCATCTGAATCAGATGCCAGATATGATTTTTCTGTTCCAAAATAAATAGTACCATCAGATGCAATTGTTACTGGTGTATTAATTGTATGATCCTGATCATCAATAAAAAACTCCCAAATCGGCCTTTTAGAATAACAACTACTAATATTTTTTGATGGCTCTGTAAGTATGTTTTCTGCAGCTTGAACTGGAATAATCCCTAAGATTAATGTTGAAATAATGAATGAGTAGATTATTTTTTTCAAAAAACATTTCCCCCTAAATTGAAGTTTTATTACTGCTTTTTTGATTTGTAGATGTAAAAATTGTAACACTATATTCCACGATATGTAAATTAGTGTAATATTTTATATAAATAAACATAATATTCGGCTGATATCTAGAAGTTTACACAATCCTATTTTTTAATAGTTACACTGACCTAATTATTTGTAATGTAGGGATATCATTGGTGGTTGCAATGTAAAAGTCCATTTAAATATCTAATAAAATTCCATCTAGGTCCTAGCGTTCCATAATCTTGTCTAGATTGACTGGGAAGGTAAAACTCCCGCACATGGCAACCACCTCAATACCAACGTACCCAATTCGAAGAAAAAACAAAGCCCTCCTCTTAACGGAGACGGGCGATTTCTAGTGAACTGTTCGCGTCCAAATCATATAAAAAATCATCACTTCTGGATTAAGCGAGTTAGGAGAAGCAAATAACGTTGAGGGTTTACTAAGCTCTTTCTCAAGAAAAGACAGTATACTTGCATTTGGCATATCTCCGTGCTCGCTGACTGACACACACAATGATGTTCCTTCGTTCATAGAAACACAATAACCCACTCCAGAATCATCATCTTTCCAGCAAATTCGATCGTCGATCTTCCCTTGCAGCTCCTGAATTGTTTCAAGTAGTTGGCTTTTCACCTTGTTTGAAACAGAACCAAATTTCGTCTGAACCTCGACCATTTCCATTCGCTTATTCCCCACTCACCGTAATGATATTATCCATCGTTATCCATTGGCTTTCCGCGTCATTGACCAGTTTAATCCGGCGGACATGTTGGTCGATCCACTTCACCACGCCCTACATGCTGCACGTCTTTCCCAGTTCGCCCTTTACCGGCTGCCACCAAGTGATGGTAACGGCGTAATCTTCTCGTGCTGAGTCGCGGACCAGGTAATGAAATGACTCCAGTTCGTCCTGTTCAAGCACTGGCTGCGAAATCAGCTTCTCGTCCTCTTTTAGCTCTAGGTAAGCAACTCGTTGCTCCGGCAGCACCCACCGACTCGCGCCGAATATGTTCTCTACCTTGCTTGCCATGTTAACGTCCCCTTTCTTTCCCATGCCTCAAGGATCACAATCTTGTCTGGTTCAAATCGCTGCCACTCGATGTATTCCTCTTTCGCCAGGACTTCCAACACAGTCATGATACCGCCGCGATTGCGCCCAGTCTTAATACATAGTTCCTCTACCGTGGGTGTGCGGCGGCGCCCGGCGGAGTAATTGGCGATGACGCGCAGGACCTTCCTTTCGATATCAGACACCATGACAGATCACCACCGGTTGAGGAGCGAGGATGTTGACCGGCGCACATCGAGTTAGGCAATTCGCCTTCAGTCTGTCGCCTATGATCTCTAGCGGCCCCACGATCCTCTGTGTTGTCTGGCCATTACTTCCGATGTAGATGATATGGGTGTGCTGCTGTTGTAATATGGATCTCTGTGGTTCAATGATCACGTTATTCGCCTCCGATACAGAACGCTTGTTTGCATTATACGAAAACATACGTTCGTCATTCAAGCAAAAAAAATACCCCACGCTATAGTGGAGTAAAGTTCCTCAAAGATAAATTAGGAATATTTAATTTGGTTAACCCAGTTCAAAAGGTCTTGATCTGACTTTAAAGTACGGAGTTCAGGTTGATGAACTAACTTAAGAATGATTGATTTAACTAGCCCATATGCAATTAAAACATCATCCTCAGTAATTTGCGTTTTGTCACCATGTACAATTGTTGAACGTTTTTCATACAATTTCTTTATTTTTCTCATAAAATCGATTCTTTCATCAAAATTTGAGCCTAATATAAGTGCACTAATTTCAGCTAACTGGTTCACGATGGAAGGAGAAATTAACGGTGCTCCTTTTTGAAAATTGAAAAGTGACTCTAATGCAAAAATAAATTGTACATACCTATTCTCGGTGTTTTTATCCTTCAAACCTTTTCCAAGCCAATTAATTGCCAAAAGTATTCGTGTCTCAAGGGTTTTATGATCATCTATCTGAAGCTTTTCCCATATCCATTCATACCCATTTGATATGAAATATGGATCACACAAATCTAGATCTGACACTGATCCTGAAGCCGAAGTATTACTTGAAACACCCTTATCCGTAAAGACATATGAACCGTGTATACTCCAAGCGTTAAAATTATATATCCCAATATCATATCGATGATCTGTAGGGCCAATAATGAATTTAATCACATTATCAAACTGTTGAAATAGAGACTCGCTTAACTCTATCGCTCTGCGATGTTCACGAGCCATTACTTTTAAACCAATCAAAAGGTTAGTTTCAATGTATTTACGATTAATATCATAAAACATCTCGGCTTTAGGGTATTTCCCTAATATTATTTGCTTTTGGTGATCTATGTCATAGATCGTGTAAGGGCCCAGAATCAATGGCTTTTCAATATCTGACAGCATAGCACCATATAACGGTTTAAAGACATCACATTCCTGTACAGGCATTGCGAGTAATTGATCTATCATTTGAGTGAAGTGTCTTTGTTTTAAGTCAACATTATCTATTACTTTTTGTCTGATTATCTCTATGATACATTCTTTAACTTTCTTTTCAGTTACAGTTTTGAAAATTTCTTTATTTGATTTCCAGATTTCCCTAACAGTTGTTTTTAATGTTAAGACATCTTCATCCTCAAAATAGAGCGTTTTACCATCTGCAAAATTGGTGAAACTTTCGTATACTCCTTTTTGGTGTAGATCACCTACTTTAGCTAAATCGACTAGCTTTAAAATTTTCTCTAATAAGCTCATAACGAACACCACTCTTAAAAATATTAAATTTGTAAAATCGCAAAAATAAGTTTGACATTCAATTCGAAGATTTTTCTCTATCATACATTTGTCCCATAAAATAGAAAAGCCCCACCCGATAGATTTCTCCATCAGATGGGCGCTTGCGTTATATTTCTGATTCTTCATCTTTTAATGTGCTTCTAGTACGTTCCCGCATAACTCGATACATCCTCGTCACCAACCAAGACCATGTTGCCTTACCACCAATTAAAGCAAAACCGTTTCGGATCCTCAATGGCAAAATTTCGTACCGGTCAATGAGTTCCTGCTCTTTCGTAAACAGGTACAACTCAATGTGCGGGTACTTGCTCTCGATTAAGGCAATTAACTCGTATACTCGCGGAAAGAAATCAGCAGCCATTGCCCCTAAAACAAAATAGAGCAGAGCAATAAGCCAGGCCCACTCACGGATAAAATGAATTGTATGTGTTATCCAATCCATGATTCATCGCCCCTTTCACCACCACCTACCACTTCATGGGGTTGTTTTAAAAAAAGAGACACCAACTATTTGGTGTCTGGTATTATCCCCTCGTGGTTGACAATGAAAAAAGTCTGTCTGATAAGATAGGCTTACCATTGTTGACCGGAGGGGATTTTTCGTGTCTGAGGCGAGACGTATCAATAAAAGGTATTCGGATGAATTTAAAGCTGAAGCAGTTAGACTGTACCTAGAGGAGGGATGGAGTCCGTATCGGATTGCAGCACAGTTAGGGGTACGTAGCAAAACTCAAGTAAATGATTGGATAAAGAAGCACCAGCAGAAAGAACGTGGAGAGTTGAAAGTGGATCAACGAGGAAAGACTGCGTGGCGAAAAGGAAGACCGAAAACCAAATTTTCGAGCATCGAAGAAGAATTGGCTTACATCAAAGCGGAAAACGATTACTTAAAAAAGCGGTATCCAAATCTACACGGGGAGTGACGTTGAAAGCAGCACGTTTTTCCATCATAGATGAGCTTCGCTCCATTCATCCATTAACTTGGCTGATAGAACTGGCACAGGTATCCCGTGCGGGATACTATAAGTGGCGTATATCTCGGGCAAAGTCGCAGAAACGCATCGAATCAGAACAACACGTGAAAGAACATATGCTGGCCATCCATCGACTGCATCCTTATTATGGTTATCTGCGCATGACAACGGCTCTTCGAAAGGAAGGCTTGCATGTTAACCATAAACGGGTTTACCGATTGATGAAAGAACTAAACATTCGCTCAGTGATCCGTAAAAAAGGCGGTTCTTTGGCAAGTTGGCATCAGTTGTCCAGCCCAATCGTTTAGAACGTGATTTCCATGCGTGCCGTTGGATAGGAGCAGTCAGCGATCCTGGCAAGGTCTTTCACCGTAAGCGGCGTTCCCTTATGACCGCGCTCATTGTCGCCCTGCAAGAGGTTCGTTCCTTCGCATGCATTTGGAGCAATCTTCAACAAAAAGCCAGCCTCGACGAGAGACAGCTTCCTGAGCCGTCTCTTTGCCTTCTGGCTGGCTTTGATTTTCACGAATTTTGCACTACGGTCTGCTGGTCAAAATACCTTGACTATCTCATCTGGTCGTCGGAGGATTTGCTCCTCATAGAAAACTTCCCCGGTTTCTTGATCGACGAACTGACGCACTACATGATCACCACCACCATTGTTTGAGTTGTTTTGCAAAAGAAAAAGCACCACGCGGGTGCTACATAGTTGGAATCCAATCTCTAAATGAAGTTCACATATTTATCCTTATGGCACAATGCACATTCTCTCTTTCCTCGCCGAATCACTCCTGATTTACTCATCCGATTACAAATCTGATTCACCTGTTGTCTTGGAGTAACAGAAGTTTCAGACGAAATGCAATCATCACACCAAGCCATTTTTTTGACTTGCTCTAAAACTAACTCAGAATTGGTCATGTTCATGCAACACTCCAGGCCCCTCTTTATCATACGCCGTATTTAAAGTATGCGTAGGCTCCTCCAAAAATGGATGCAGTGACCAAGAGACTCATCAATGGCTTTGGTAGTCTCCTGAAAATAAACGCACTGATCAATCCAGCAAGAAACATCCATAGAACCATCGTCCACAACATACTGCCTAATGGACCTGTATCAACACTAAGGTCTAATGCCATGATACCCACCTCGATGAAAAAAGCACTTCAAGTTGCTTTACGAGTCATTCAAACTCTTTTGCTGCTTTGAGAGTTCCCAATAGGAACTGATAGTTGCTATAGCTGTTTGTTCCTAGACTCTTGTTAACCTTGATAGCCTTTTCGGTCAAAGAACTATTCGTATGGTTTTTTTCAAGATACAGGATGACCTTTGCTGCCCAAGTCTCGAATTCCAAACCAGAAATAATTTTTCCTACATAAGCGCCATCTTTGGCTAGACTATCCAACTCTTCTCCTTCTACTATCAGCTTTTCTAGCATCTTATCACCTCCCACCGTCATACTTCGACACAAGGAAGGATTTACCTGTTGCTATTTTACTATTTATCCACCCTTTCTTTCCGATAAACATAGAGAGGAGAGTGAACTTATGCCAGAAATTGAACTATTCACAGACAAGCTTGTTGGCGGACTCATTACTTTTGTTTTATGGACTATAGTCCCGTTATTTGTAGTCATGTTTGGTCTTGTAATCTTTTTTCCGCGGATTAATAAGCGTTTGGCTACATTGATCTCATTTCTAGTTGCCTTTGTCTTTTTCTTTTATCGATTTGGCAGCTAGCGAAAAGGTAACACCCTGTTTCCGAGGTGGCAAAGAAGGGGTATGTGAATCGAAAATAAGGTGCAAGGAAAGGGATACAAGACAGCTTATCTCTTTCCTTGTGTCCGCTTGCGCTGCATCTCCTGTTTGCGCAGCCACTTACGTCTTTCTTTCTTTCTCTCTGTATGCATGTACGCATTCTTCCCAATCAACCGACTTTCCATCAGCTGTCGTAGGCATCGTGATATTAACCAAAGTCATTCCCATCGTTTTCACCAATTCATCATCGCGAGATGTACTGGACAAGGGGCGAGTGGCCGGAGCCGTAGGTCTCGCACGTAATCCCCTGTCCGGTAAGTCCCAACAGAGTAATCGCGATTTTCCAAAGATCCGAGAGGGGTTCCCAAACTTGAAAACCGCAGCAATGCATACAACGAAAAACAATTGCATGTTCCCTGCTACGATCATCGCAAGACTAGCGCGTTCAGACTCAAAATGTCCCCCTCTCGTAAGGCAACATTCGTCATCATCCATAGGTTCGCTCAGGTACGCCATTGATAAGGGATAGAATGTATCTCCCAAGGGGTTGTGTTGCTGCCCTTGACTCAAGATTACCGATTCATGTTGGTAAAAACGTCCAGCAAATTATCCCTGATTTTGATCGAGTTTTGTCCTGCATTTTGTCGGGATTTTGTCGGACAAATTGCTTGGTTCCATTGCAATGTTTGATTCAAATAAAAAAACCACCGATGGGTGGTTGTAAGCAATAACTAACACGTTAAAATCGAAAATGCGTCTATTGATAATTATACCAGTCGTCTTTTTTTGGCAAACTACTTCTATTTACAAAATGAGCTACGCCTTCAATGTCTGGATAAACGTATGTATGGTCAATTCCATTCTGTAGAAGAAGTTCTCTAACCTCAGAATACACTTGCTTTTTTAAATTCACTTTGAGTAAGACGTCACTAGCCTTTGACCACTTTGAAAAGTATTGAGCTCTGTTCTCTCTCGAGGCTAAACGGATCTCTAGTTCAGCTTCCAATGGCCATTTAGTTTCGTGTAGCGTAAACCTTCCCTTTTGCTTAAGTATCCTCTTATTTACTAGATTTTCGGCATTCTCTTTAGGTCTTGGCTCAACTGCTATTGTTCCGGCATCTCTTCCGCTTAGATATTTTCCATAAGAGTATTTTTCATCATCATCTTTTGCAACCATCACGTCTCTATTTCCAGTAACAATAAAGTTTAAAGCTACGGGATCTAGCAGGTAAAGAGCAGCATCATTTTTGTCTGGATTCCATTTCTCAAATGCGAAAAACAAACCAATCAGGTAACTTTCAGACCAATCTAATGCTCTAGTCTTTACTCCATAATGTTGCATTGAGTAAAAAATATCCCAAGAGGTATCTTCTATACTAACTCCGAGACACCTGCATTTCTCCATATAATTACTGATAGCATTCACTTCGAATTCCTTATACATTTCATTATTTTCAAGTTTTAATCTATACAGGCTTGGTATAAGTGGATAATTTGAATTTGACTGACCTCTGAACCACGTAATAGGTGGACCTATTGTCCTACCGCTTGGTTCGCACGGGCATTTCGATTTTTCACGAAATTGTCGTACTACTTCATCAAGTTCATTCATTGAACTGACCTCTACCACTATTTTCGCCTCCATTTTTCATACTAGCTATATAATATCACGTGGAATATTTCACCAATAGTATTTTGTTCGAGCAATTGAAAAGGCACTCAGATTATACCGAGTGCCTCCGCAATTTGAGCAATTGCATCTTTTTTGCTTTCATAATATTGGTCCTTTGTCAGCCCTAGTTCTAGGTAAACATTGATATCCTTGACCCTTGAAGTGCTGAGATATTTTTCTTCGATGATCCGACGCTCTATCTCATCCAAAGAGTATTGTAACGCCCGTTCAATCTGTTTTGCCTTCAGCTCGTTTATCGTTTCTGTTTGATGGAGCCGTGGAAACAGTTGGCCAATGACATTTTCTTTTAGTTCCTGTTTATTCTGAACAGCTACACGGAGGGCTTTATATTCTTTTAATTCTTTCACAACAGCCTTTCTGATCTCTGTCTCATTAACTGGCTGTAGGAAAGATAATTGTTCTTGCGCGTGTGAGCTCATCTTCCGTACCCCCTCACCTTTGCGGTATAATGTAGTTGTCGAACATACATTTGCTCCCTGCGAGGGGGCTTTTTCTTTTTTGTGTTGTTTTTTGTTCCACCCTCCTTCTGCTACGGTTAGCTGCGGAAGGAGGTGATTTCCATGACCAAGCATCTGTACTTCTTTGTGGATGTCCAGGATGCACTGCGTCTAAGTCAGGAACTTACGCAGCTCGGTATTACAAATTACTATCTGCAGCCACACGATGATCAAGTCACATTTGTATTTGAGCGTGCCACTGACATGAGTCGCGTCGTCTTGAGACATTTGTTTGGTGCAGATGGCTCGTCTCAACAAGACCACTAGCTTTGCAAGGCTGGTTCTCCTCTACTGGAGGGGCATCAGTTCATATTCTTCACTCCCGAAATATTTTGTTAAAGTCTTCTTTGAAAGGCAGATTTTATAATTTCCCAATTTCCTGTAAACTATTCTTATAAAAAACAGTATTCGGAAGAGGTGTGTTATGGATTTTCTCAATCATTTACTTGAAAGCATCGAAGGCATAGATGCTAATAGTAGTGACGATTTTAGAGCACAGGTAATTGAATCGATAATCACTGTACTGAACAAGGCGGGTACTGATACAGAATCAATTAATAGAGTCGGTCTCATTGACGCATTCGATTTTCGTGATACATTAACAAAAGAGACTGATCGTGGTTGTGCGTTGATGGCAGGAGCGTTTCTTGATGAACTCCTAAAAACGTTGCTTCAGGAATTTTTTGTAGATGATCGTAAAGTTTCAGATCCAATTTTTACTGGCACTGGCGGCTTGTCATCATTCTCATCTAGAATAGATATGGCATACTTAGTTGGATTAATAAGTCATGAAACTAGAAGAGATCTACAAATAATTAGAAGAATCCGAAATGAGTTTGCGCATTCGCCTAAAGAAATTAATTTTAATTCAAATGGTATCTCCGATAGGTGTAATGAATTACGGATTCATCACGATGACAAAGATGATACAAATCGCAATAAGTTCATACGTGCTTCATTTTCTATTGCTGGATTTATTTTTGGAAGTCGAATCAAGCTTGTAAGAAGAACTACAGCACCAGATAAGAATGAGCATATAGCTTCTGTTCGTGGAATAGTCTCCGAACTGCGTTCCCTCACTGAAGAAAAACTCACAGAAATCGAATTAAAGAAAAACATGTAAGGCTCTTAAATCCCTGTTTCAGTCAGGGATTTATTTTTTTGTGATCACAATTTCTCTTATGTTAAATTGCGACTCCTTTTGCTTTCAAGAATGCGATGCACGTTGCATATGGCGCTGTTTGCCCGACTCCTCTGCTGATCCTCTTGCTTGCTGCTAAGTAGCTGTAATCGATAAAT